>Ga0123353_10011501_pt1 | contig 12475 bp, 10 predicted proteins | sample TergutLab28metaG_3_FD_92763 | JGI IMG/M metagenome (GOLD analysis project Ga0123353, IMG submission 92763) | Labiotermes labralis P3 segment gut microbial communities from Petit-Saut dam, French Guiana - Lab288 P3 | ecosystem: Host-associated > Arthropoda: Insects > Digestive system > Gut ... | reverse complement strand
TCCCCTTTCCCCCTCCAATATTCTGCCTGCCCCTCTCCTTTCTCCCATATATTACCATAACCCCCCCCCCCCGCCAATCTCCATAAGTCTTACGGCATTCGAGGTAATGCAAAAAAATGAGTGATTATGCTGAGATTTTTACGCCATGCGTATATTTCTTGACTTATTTTGCTTCAGAATGCGCACCGAATTATGCTTGTGTTAAAATGGGAATTTGTATATGACGAATCGTGTTAATGGTTGCTGTGAGGATAAGTTTTCAGGAGAACGAAGTTGGGGTGACGAGGTTACACTGAACAGATGGAATTTAAATATACATTTTGCCAAGAAGTTGAGGACATTTGCGTTGAAACGTCAAAATGGAAACAAGATCGTTACAAACGTTTGGAACCTATAAAGGAATATGTCGCCTGTCGCCTTGGTATTCGACATTCAACTGGAGAGCCTAAACGAAAGAAACGCTTGTACGTTATAGGCGTGGATGGGGGCCTACTGTTAAAAAGTCCATTCAAGAAATAAGGTAGAGAGTGTGGATTGATTTAATTCGGCTGTTTAATGGCACCGGAACTTCGCATTGTGTAAAGGGCGAGGGACTTTATGATTAACTGTGGGAAATTATTTTCTGAATAATCAGTCTCTTGCATGATCTGAAATCAGATAATCGTTTTCCTGTGAAGATTACTGTCGTTTGGGATATGACGTATTCCGGTATGTTTTTAGGAAAGCTTTCTACAAAACCACTGCCTCCATCTTCAGGCTGGAAGAATAATTTTCATTATTACTGTTTTACCACGTAGACCGACAGAGACAATTTTTCTGAAACGCCGGCAAATTTTTACTAATCGAAGTATCACATCCTAGAAGACAATAATATTCATAGTCACAGACGTGATAAGCCAGATTTGACTCACTTTTTGTTTTATACTGCGTCTATATACTGCGAAGGTAGTCGACAGCCGAAGAGGTATTGTGCTCTACTTAAAAGTGCTGCTGACAGCAGTGCTGCGTTCTGAGATGAAGAGACACAAACACACTGCCCTTGATGGGACTAGCAGCTTCCCGCTAGCATTTTCCTTCAGCCGCTGAACTTTAACCACTGTAGCTTTTGTTCCTCTCATCGAATAAAATCTTCCACCTCGCTGAGCTGCCCGTTTCTTTTTGTGTGAGCTTTGTAAATAACCAACTTGACGCACATTTCTTTTTCATGTATGTTTATTTCTATTCTCTACATGTTTCGGACAGCTATAGTGTCCATCATCAGGAGAATTAATTGTATCAATACGACATCTGGTATATGGCACTCTGTGTAGATGACCTTCTGGTATGCATCGCATACCAGAAGGTCATCTACACAGAGTGACATATACCAGATGTCGTATTGATACAATTAATTCTCCTGATGATGGACACTATAGCTGTCCGAAACATGTAGAGAATAGAAATAAACATAAATGAAAAAGAAATGTGCGTCAAGTTGGTTATTTGTGAAGATTATAACGAGATGCACGATCAACAAAACAAACTTTTTGTGTGCGTTTGTGTCCGACGTCATTGTGCGCAACTAGAATGCCTTACGCTGCAGTGTCACTTTAAAACATGCTGACAGAAATACCTGCAAAATGGGCATTTCACAACTTTTTCTGTCATACATTGTGTCTGCCTGCATAGTGAGTAGTATACGGAAATATTCAGGGATATCCAAGAAAGTTGGTGGAATTCTCAAACTTGAACGTGATGAAACGTTGGACGGAAAGAAACTTAGGTTATTGTTTGTTGTAATGTACTACTCCGACGTTTTCCTAAAGAGACTGAGGACACCCTAAAACGTTAGTGTAACTTCCGGAATGCCAGCCGTTAGGATCTTAAGGTACAGCTATGTATTGTGTTTCTCAGTTCAGTTGTCCATTTGCACGAGCCAGGTTTGGATGTCACGTGTACTGTAATTGAGCACCGTGCCATGAAAATGTACAAGGATTTTCCTTGAATTTCCATACCAGATGGAGGTGAGTGTCAAGTTCACGCCTCTGCCGCATTTTGATCATGTTTTCAGTGGATGGGAGGATGACTGGGCGTTTGTTGAGCCGGTCTGAACCCGACAGCGAAGAGAAAATCAGTACCCCGCCGGGAATCGTGTTCCAATTCTCCGGTTTCTGGCCCATGGCCTAGGTATTAAAATGTCGAAGTACTCCGTGTATTCGCATACAAAAATTTTGGAATAAATTACTTATATCTCATTCGCAGATATCACAATATTTTTTACCTTACTTGACCGGGTGTGATGTTCTATGTATTTGTGTTGTTTTTAGCAACTGTGCTTCTTGCAGATTGCACACGGACAAGGTGTTCATATGAGGCCCTTTATTGAGGTTACTGGCTGACCGACTCTGTTCTTTCTCCACTTCATGCAGCTATATTGGTGACTCCGTAAGCGTTAATTTTAGGTCACCGTTTTGACAATATTTGCCGAAACGAAACTTTAAAGCCTAAAACTGCCAAAATATTATTATTATTATCCTTGTTATCACCTTTATGCAGGGTATTTACAATTATATACCTGAAACTGACCATGTTTCTACGGTGTATAGTGTTGCAGCTGTTCTGTATTTACAATTTGTGCTACATGTAATGTTACATTGTCCGTGAAATATGTTTTGTACTTTCCGCAGTATGTGCGCAGTGCCCAATATGACCGGTTTTTGCAGTTCCTTAATTTCGTGCTTTCCTGGTATGTTGCTCAGATACTGTCTGAGTGACTTTGAAATGGTTCCAGTCGCCCATAGTAATACAGGTTTATATTACTATTATTATTTGTATTATCATCATTTTCATTATTATACAGTCACAGAGGTTTAGCTGGTTTCCAATGAGTGCGGGTCGCTGACCAAGAAGTTCATTATTTTGCTAAAAACTTTCGAATTATACGGCATATATTGTTTTGTATTTGAGAATATTTAGACAGGGCCGAAGATTGAACCGTTTCAAACTGTCGCTTAATTTATCTATGATAATATCTTTTGTGGATAAAACTGCTAGTAGTACAAAGGCCGTGTTCATCGGGACCTACGAGCTTCGTCCCGCGGTTCAGAAATAGTGTGATTTGCGTCCCAAAGTGTCTGCTTCATGTGTATCGGTTGCGCCACAAATCGCCAATTGCACGCGTGTGTGTTGCAAGCATCGCAAGAGGAGAAGGGTATGCAAAGTGTCCAACAATTTTAGCTTTTCTTACAGTTTTTTTGTACGTTATGTTATACAGAATTATACGCACACAAGCAAAACTGTCGAATGATGTAATAATAAATCATGTTGTATCACGGTGTTATCCAGACACACCGAAAAACATTTTTCAAGGAAGGTAAGAGACGCGCTATGTTTATAATGACGTCTGTTTCAAGTTATGGTCATGTTCTGACGAAAATAATTATTCGGAAGAATTTTGATGAATACGTCTCGGAGTTCCAGGTACTTGACTATTTAAGGACGCCCATATAATTCTTAGCCATTTCTGCCGAATTGCCTGTGATACGTAATTAACATCTTGTTGTTTTATTTCCAAACGTTATTAAATTTTTTTTCGATAAATACGTGTGATGTTTGACGACACATATCTGTGTAAACAGTTGTTTTCGCTCACGAAATGAAAAAAAAGAGGCCCGAAATATCAGAATGAATGGGCAAAATTCGTCATCAAAATAAGAGTACCATGAGTACAAATTTTAAACATAATATTAATAAGCTAAGCACAAAACGAAAGATGCCAGTTTCTTGCAAATATTTTGCTTAGAGGTTAAATATCAATAGAGAACCCGAATGGATAACGTAAAGTGGAATCTTTATTTAGGTTTGGATCCAACTAATGTTTAGATTAATTATGGCATCGTGATGTTGGTTTAGTATTACATTTCTACGTATATTTTTAAAGTGATTACAGTCCGACCGCCGATCTCTCGTCTCACTGCCTGCAACACGCGCCGAGTTTGATATGTGTAAAGTTTGTTGTATTTGGTGCAATGATAAACGCAAATACAGAAGTGGCAAGTGGCATCGTGGATGCAAATGATAAGAAATTAAAAGTCTGCGTTTGTTAGAGATTTATACAAAACTGATGTAACAAATTCGATTCCCAAATGAATCTGTTCCACAAGTAAGGAGGTTTTTGGATTGCATCTTATTATGAAATCAAGGACGTTGCTGTAGGCAGGACGTGTTGCATACGTGGAGGAGGTGACAAATGTAGCCTATTCATAATTTTTGTCAGAAAACTGAAGGGAAAGCATGTCTTTGAAAAGGAGTGAAACTGGGAGGATAATATTAAAATTGGTCATAAGAAAACAAAATGTGGTTTTATGGAGTACAACCACTTGTTGGGCTCTTTGAGCGGAGTCATGAAGACAATGGCAGGAAAATGTTCATTATGTGAGAAAATGTTTCCTTTTCAAGGAACTGCTCTATGGGAGTGCCGGATCTTTGGTATAAAAACCAACTCCATTGGAAACTCACGTTAAAAATAGGAAATCAGATGAAAGTTCACTTTCTCCGCTTCAACGACCACGCCACTCAAGGTCACTCTGATTACTATGCTGTTGGAGACGCCAGATGCACTAAAGCCGTGCAAGATCATACATGGAGAATTTAGAGTGGAACGTTTGCTTCTTGTGACAGCAGTCAGTAGGGGCGGAATGTTGCCACGGAAATCCTCCGTAATAGCTGGTTGCCGGGCTGAAATTTGAAACCGAATTCGGGAGCTGTCTTAGCCGCCTACCTTCAAAAGGACCTTAGCGGTCAGTATTCTGAATACCACCTGGCGTAACGCTGCATCTGCCTACCCAGCGTTCTTTTGCATTTCATATTATTCTCAGAGTACCTGCGATTATTTCTCAGATGGACCCTAATTTGTTGGTCTCTGAAACGTAGTTGGTAAGGAGGGACACGATTTTTATAATAGTTTAGATGAATGTCGGTCTTAAAGGGATATATATATATATATATATATACGCAAACTATTTTATCACTAAAAGAAAGCAGTTTTGTGTAATTTGGTGTGACTGGATAGCTGACTAGTCGTACAGTGGAAATGCAATAAAACTTTAAATACTAGTGGTTTCAAAATTCAAATCACCGTATACGGAATAATGTTCTGGAACATCTTCTCAAGCGAGATTTAAACTTCTCTGAACAAAGTGTTTAAGGCCGTCTTCCACATGCAGTAAATCGAATCCGCATGGAAACACGGTTGTTTGATCTCCATCCTGAAACCAGGGAAGAATTCCACGCCCCCTTCGTCAAATCGACTTATAAGCCTGCTTGACACGGCTGGCAACTTGCTACTCGCTAGGAACCTCAGAGAGTTATGCCACTGGGTCTCCGGCGATGTGCTTGGTGATGGCTGCGACACTTCAGAGTCATCACTGGTGATGCTTAATTCGCTGTCTACATCACCACTGTCTTCGACCTCGACCTTGCTTTCGGATGGTACCATGGGAGTGCCACTTCCTAAAGTGCCTATCTTATTACTCGGGAAACATCATTCACGAATGACGAATTAAACATGTTGCTAGTTTGGCTTCTCTGTGGCCTCAATGCATCCAGACATGGAAGGTGGAATCTTATTAACTTCGTTTCTGTGAGTGCCCTTCAAGGACTTTCACTCATTTTAGCTTTACTGCTTGAAATAATAATCATACTTTATTACATGTATTTAGCAACACAAAGTTATTTCTGTAACAACCTAAAGTGAGTAATTCGACACTATAAGGTTTCGACGATGGTGTATAACACACAGATACAGTCTTCTTCTCTTTGATTTCATCCATCTTGTAACACATATGTAAAAATTAAAACACTACGTTTCGGAAAGCCGGCTGTGTTTTCGTCTTCAGGCAAGAAGCACCTAATCTTTTGGACCCCTTATATCACTATTCTCAGTCACTGAGTACCACTGGAGCACGCACAAATGTAGATAAGCTTCTGAGAACAGAATTGATCCTTGGGATACACCAGAAAAATACTGCAGAAAAAATAAAGAGAAATGTTCTTCTGAGGAAGGTGGTGCAGCCACGCTGTTCTATATCTGTACCTTGTATAAGAGGTGTGCACATGTATAGCGAACAGATTTAATATTAAAATTGTTTTTAAAACGAACCAGACCCTGAGAAAGTCACGTATGAAAACCAGACCTATAAGAGCTCCACATAAAGCTGCGGTTTGTATCTGAGTGTTCCCTGGGAATGTGGCAGGAGATAAACTGGGGAAACAGGCAGACCGTGGGCCGTGAGTCTCGGGGAACACAGGCGAAACTGGGAAGTAGATCACTTGGAAAGATCCAGACTAGTACAGCATTCGTTAGAAGAGATGACCGTGTACTGAGGGAAGAAGCGAAGATTTTGGAGACTGAAAATAATCTAGTGTACAGGAAGTATAAGGAAGCGGTATACATGGCATGTCTACAAAATCCTGTTAGCCGACCCAGCGTCGAAATTTCTCCCATCTGGCACCCTTTGATTAGGAATGAACTGTCTTAGTAATATCTTTTGATCCGTTGAAAATTCGCAGCTTCTCCACAGTTGGTGTTAGTGGTGTTTGGTTCTTCGATGCTGCCGTTATGGTTCTGTTTGATGTGTCACTGGTTGATCAGTTTGTATTTATAGGTCTTATTATGGTTTCGAAGGTTTAAATTGATGGTGTGTTTGAGGCGCTTTTCTTTGATTCTCGTGGTTGTGCTTTAATTTTTCTGCAGCTTTTTCCTGTTATAGCCCGTGGCGAGTTCTGTTCTCAGCTTGTCTATACTTCTGAGTGCTTCAGCCATACGCAGTTTGCCGACCACATCAGAGCCCTGACTGAGAGCTTTGTCTCAAAGTTAGCTGATATGGGGAATCCCCTAGTACAACTCGGCAGATACTTACGCTGACCGAGGGTTGACCCCGTCGCCTGACGCGAAAGCCAAGGGCGGCAGGGGCCAGCAGGCCAGTTGAGGCCATCTCCCGCGATAGCCAAGTCGAGTAAACGAATCGCGTTCAGCGCTGATCAGCCGAGTACCCTTTGGTTACCCTGACTGAGGTTTTTCCGTGATTTTTCCTCAGTTGTAAGGCAAATGCCAGGGTATACGATGCAAAGTCGGGGCTCGGCCCGCATTCCCATCCCCCAGGCGCGGCGGCTTTACCTAAGCGCCTGATAAACGTCGCATACCTCCGGTTTGCGACAGAGCCAGTCCGGGCTCAAAACCCAGACAGCCAACCAACCAAAGTTTATCCTTCCCATACTTAGTACTGAGCAACCTAAGACTCCTAGTCTTTGGGATGATCAGTCAAGACCCTCAGCCTGATTTCAAAATCGTCAGCGTAAGTATATTCCGCTGTTAGAGTTTAGGTGTCCAGCGATGCAGTTAAACGCAGATATGGCTAACAGACAGGAGGACGTCGACTTGCGCTTCGCGCCAAGTCTCCGCCCCAAGTTAACACTCTGGCTTGGTTTGTACGCGGTGGCTGAGAATAGCTTGATCTAAGGGGTCCAATAGACTAGGTGCTTATTGTCTGGAGACGGAAGAAATGAATGAAACGTAGTGTCGTAGTGTTTATTTATCTATTACACGATGGACAAAGTGCAAGAGAAGATTGTACCTGTAAAGTGAGCAAATAAACACCATGCCATTCGTTTTCATTTTTTAATATAACTTCTTATTCGTCGTATTACATGCTGTGGCTACCTTCACAGTTTTTCGGTAATATTATTCTTCTTAATAATTTGCCTGTTCTTCTCGCCATAGAGCATGTTTGGCATGAGCTTCGGAAATCAAAACTTCTTTTTATGATGCCGTTACAGTCCCAAAACTGCCAAGTCGTGCACTGAACGCAATGTTGTCCAACAGCCAGAATGTCGTGCCTTGTGGTTCTTTACTGCCCCGTGCATGCGCATAGCCGTTATCGTGTCATCAACGTCCAGAGAAATGCGGGAAACAGAATAGATGCTACCTTCTAGAGATGTCACTGACACGCTCAGCATGCACTCTAGTCATTATGGCCACCTGCATAAGAAAACGGGTGATGTATCTTTCTTTTTTACGCTCGCTCTTCCATGTAACCATAGCCTAAGGTATCTGTGTCATGGCCCAGAGATTTTTTGGCATACAGGTCTGGGTAAACGGGTCAAAGGACGCAAATCTCAGCCCTTAATTATATGTCTGCTTGCTTGATTGTTCCACTAAGTATAGATTCATATCCAAAACTAAACACACAGCTCAGCACAGGAATCCCAGTTTACTGCTCTCGCCGTCAGAAGAAAGTCTACACGACAATGACGCATCGGATTGCGCGTAGGGCGGGATCTGCTTATCAAAAAGACCTTGGTTCATTAAGTTAGTTAAGAAAGACATCGCCTGCAGTAATACGTGTATCTCAGGTGTTTCAGATTACAGCAAAATGCAATATCAAACAGCCGTAAATCTTGCAAGTTATGCATATCATCAAATGTCAGGGAAGACAGATCCGGCGTACTTCTATCGATGTTAGAGCGGAATTATGATGCGTACATTTGGAATTCGCTTATCTGTTAGTGTGTTTTGGATAATACTCGACACATGGGAATTGTTTCATTAAAGAAGTAGATTTACAGACGATGCCTATAAAATAGAAATAATGATCTTCATCAATCCTCTTTAAAGTAAACATTGAAATTGTCCCTGTGGACGCTGAATGCCGGGAGTAGAAGAATCACTCTTTACCTCAACACTAAATTGAGATGAGTGGTCAGCTTTACATCCTGACAGCTTAATCTCTTAGGAAATAGTCCCCTATACACACTGACTAGGAGGCTGGGTGGGACGTAGAGCCGGGCTGGACGTTTCGGAAGAGATAAAAATCTCACATGCCTCCAGTGACCTGAACACAACTCAACACAGTCCATCCCATAGCTCAGTCTCTACACCAGCCACGTTGTGCCGGCTTCTAATCCTCGGACATATTGGTTTCTAATTACGTATGACCTCAAGAGATAGGTCTAATTGACATAAGGCAATTAAGATGAGGGAGTTAGTCCTGTCATATACCTTCCTGCAAAGCTCCTTATGAAATCTGAGGTTTGCACGGAGGTCAGTATAGATATTACGGTCATCTGGATTGCGAAGCCAGTACACACACACACGCACACACACACACACACACATATATGTATATGTACATATTTGTACATATGTATGTGCAAAAAATGTACATAGAGTGGCATCTAACGAGTCTGCGATACACGCATAGAGATTTAGTACATACAACAGGGTAAAGCAATGCAAATTTTCAAGTCGTGAAACCTACATAAAATAACATTTAGTAGTTTGGGTGCAGGGCAGCTGGCAGTGAGGGTATATAGACCTATATTTAAAGAACCAGATCAGTAAGGGCACCAGGAATCAGGAACCTTGGGGCCGAAAGTGACCCTGTTTCGCGGACCGCAATCATCGCGAGAGCACAGCTAACGTCATTTTGGCTCTGCGTGGTTCTAAGGACCAGGGTACATAGAGTTGACCGGTAAAGATGAAGCCATGTTGTGCGTCTGCCCGCTTCTTTTAATATCAGGACAACTAAACGTAACCTACTTCAGAGAAACTTGGTAATGGAGCAGCACACCGAACAACGCACAATAAATTTTATTTTGTTCCCCATCGCATGATTAATTGTGCAGTAAATTTAAAGCTGCATTCCTTTATCCCAAACTAGACTGTCACTCAGTCACATCGTGGTACTCTCCAAAAACTCGTTGACTTTCATAAATTAATTAGGTCATTGAGCGGATAAATTTTGCTTAATATTGGAGCGTAAGTCTATCTAACTTTTCTGTCGGCTTCAGGGCTCGTACTAGTAACCGGCACGGCTATTAAAGCAATTTGCCACTGTTGCACGGTGTTTGAGTACATTTATTTTCCGTTTTTTAATTCAAGCAGTCAACCTGAGTGTGAGGCAAAATTTACGCGCCGGTCCCACTGGCCGCGCGGTCTAAGGCGGAGGTTTACGGCCGCTCACCTACTGAGATTGTGGGTCCTAATCGCACCGGTGGCATGGATTTTGTCTGTTGTCAGGTAGATGTCACTGCGACGAGCTGATAACACGTCCAGAGGAGTCCTACCGACTGTGGTGCGTCGTTGTGTGTGATCTAGAAAGCTCGTGAATGAGGAGGCCCTGGCCCACTGGGGGCTGTCACGCCAAAAACAAACAAATATACTTCTTTCAAACAATCCATTACACAATCGCGGACCGCACTTAACACACACAACAACAAAAAAGACCCGTTGAGAAGCAATGTAGAGAGTTATGGCTCTAAATCCCACTAGACTGACTCAGCGAATGGCCATAATGTCGCGCTTGAAGAAGAGTGCTGTACAATTTGCCGTTCTTGGTCCTAGTGGCCAGTGGTCGCTTTAATGTATTGTGGATGGACCGGGATAGCGCAGTCGGTATAGCGACTTGGTACGGTCTGAAGGTTCGGGGATCGAATCCCGGTAGGAGCGAGATTTCCCGCATCCGTCCAGACCGGCGCTGTAGCCCACCCAGCCTCCTATACAGTGGGTACCCGTTCTCTTTCCCGGAGGTAAAGCGGCCGGAGCGTGTCGTTGACCACCCACCCCATCTAGCGCCGAGGTTAAAGAAAGAGTAGAGCTATAGCTCTACTCCACTCTGAGCATTCGTGGCCTGTTCTAGGGCGAATATTATTTTTATTTTTTAAAGTATTGTGGTATTGTTCCGGAAAGCAATCATATAGCAGGCGAAGAATGGATATAATTAAATTTTCACCATCGTCTTTACAATTACACGCCTGATATTTGTGGGCTGACAACTTTCCAGCAAGCAGTCACTGGAGGGAAATAATGCTCTTTGTTGTGTACGTTTTGAGAGCAAGCCTAACATTGACCGAAATGGTAACTGGACGCGTTGTAATAGTTATTTATCAGACAAGACAAAATGTAGGCCTACTTCTGAGAGAATTATAATAAATTGTTTATGACTTTCCTTACATTGAGTGAACAAACCTAAAGATAAAGAAAAACTTCATCATAGAACAGGCCATGAAGGCCCAAAGGGGGGTAATATTATAGCTCTACCTTTTCTTTAGCCTCGGCGCTAGTTGGGATTGAGTGGTTGACTCCATGCTCTGGCCGCTTTACCCCAGGAAAGAGCCCCCGTATCTCTTGTACAAGTGGCTGGGTTGGCCACATGTCCGGCCTGGACGGTTGCGGAAAGTTTCGCCTCCACCGAGATTCGATCCGTGGACCGTCCAGCCTGTAGCAAGCCGCTATACCGACTGCTGGATATGGTAAAGAAAACACCCTAAAAAACACATTCATTAACAGCAGAACGGCCTTATTCTGGTACGTGTGAATTCACTCATTTCAGTTAAAATGAGTGAATTCACATATGCCAAAACAAGGCCGTTGTGTTTTTGGTGATTGTATTTGGTACCGATGTTCTTTTTGCCACAAAAGGCGAAACTCATTTACGGGATCTTCCGAAAGGATGTTTACTGACGGAAAGCCCCGATGCGTGTGAGGCAGCGAGTTGAATATGAGATACGCGATACTTTTCATGTGTTGGCTACTTCAGCCTTGCAGTACTTTCAGGAGGACACGCTGAAGCAGATGTTCTTTGCTTTGAAGGACACACCTTCATTTGTTGACCTTGATTGCCGTATGGCGTAGAGAAGACAGAACCAGTGGAAAGTCATGATTTTGCACCCGATTTCACCCATGTTGTATTTACAAAAATATTCTTGTTGCAATTGTAACTGCCATTCTTGTCGAGGAGTACCGGTAACCCTAGCACGTGTAACCTTGTGACGTGTCTCTTTATCCTGCGAGGTTTATGACAAAAGTGACAGCTAAACCGATCCAAATCCTAATGAAGTTCTTTCTTTTTGAGAAAAAGAAACTCAAATAGCTGTGGTGACCCAGTAAACAATAACGATAGTGATAAATTTTAGAACAATTTTAGCTTCAGTACAACGTTTATTGATTTCGATTCTTACACCTTGAAAAGAAGTGCGAACAAATTTTACCGAACAAAACTCATAAAAAAAATATTTTCTAAATGCAGTGACTTTTAGTTCTCTAGATCCAATACTAGGCCTGCCGTTCTCTTTTATTTTATCCTCTCGAAAAACCTGTTAACGTAAATATTCGTTATGTTTATATTAAATTAGTCGGATATAATACCAGATATTCAAATTGTGTGATTGATCGATATTTAGCTACATTTATAAAATTTAATATGATTGGCTTCAGTGGGTTGTTAGATGTACCAACATAACTGAAAGACCAGAAAAGTACTGTGATCTGTTATTTAATATTCTTTCAACGAATTACTGAAGAGAATCTTATGCGTATTGGACCGTGCATCATCTTGATATTTGGATAATGGTTGACCAACTAGATGACACTTGCTTTATTATATATTGCTCAACATGTTTCAGACGTTAATACGTCCATCTTCAGGAGCTAGCGAGT
>Ga0123353_10011500_pt1 | contig 12475 bp, 10 predicted proteins | sample TergutLab28metaG_3_FD_92763 | JGI IMG/M metagenome (GOLD analysis project Ga0123353, IMG submission 92763) | Labiotermes labralis P3 segment gut microbial communities from Petit-Saut dam, French Guiana - Lab288 P3 | ecosystem: Host-associated > Arthropoda: Insects > Digestive system > Gut ... | reverse complement strand
GCATCCGCCTGAATACGGGCCGACTGGTCGTACGCATTTGCGGCAGCGACCTCTCTATCGGCGCGCTGCAGATGGAACAGGCGGTGATTTCCGGAAATATTATTTCGATAGAATTCACAACATAGAGGCTGCCAGTATGCTGTTGATCAAACTGATCCATTTTTTCAGTGGTTACGTGCATTTTAGCGCTACCGGGGGCTTTCCGGAGCGCTTTCTCAATCTGTGCTCCCGCGGCGGCATTGTGCTCTGGAACCTCTGCTGCAAAAACGGGGTCCTCTACGCCAACACCAGCGTCCGGGGCTATAAGGCCATCCGTCCCGCCGCGCGGAAATCCGGGATGCGGGTGCGCATCCGGGAAAAACGCGGCTGGCCCTTTTTTATCCGCAAACACCGCAGACGCGCCGGACTGGCCCTGGGGGCGACGGTCTTTTTTGCCGTGATTTTATTTTTATCCTCCCGGATTTGGGTCATTGAAGTCGCCGGGAACGACCAGATCACCCGGGAGGAAATTTTAGAGGTTCTGGGGGAACTGGGTCTCTGCGTGGGCGGCAGAAAGTCCGCGCTTACCGTGAACGAGCTCGAACTGCTGGCCCTGGAGCAAATGCGGGAGCTCTCCTGGCTGAACGTGAACCTCAAGGGCAGCAGCGTGTTGGTCACGGTGCGGGAAAAGGGGCCGCAGCCTATCTCGGACGCAACGCGGACGCCCGCCGATATCTTGGCGCTGAAGGACGGCTTCCTCACGGTGCTGGAGGTCTATGCCGGGACGGCCGAAAAAAAGGTCGGTGACGGTGTGTTGCGCGGGGAGGTCCTCATCAGTGGGGAAACCGTCAACAAGGACGAATCTGTCACCCTCCGCCGCGCCAGCGGTTATGTGGTGGCCCAGACGGAGCAGTCTCTTGTCACGGAGATCCCCTATGAGCAGACGGTCCGGCGGATTGCGCAGTGGGAGAACCGCTACACGCTGATGCTGTTGGGCCTGCGGTTCCCCCTGGGTCCGCAGCCTTTGGCCCGGGAGGGATTGCCGCGCTACACACTGCAGTCCTGGCTGGAGATGAACGGTCTGCGTATGCCGCTGGGCCTGTTGAAAAACAGTGACACCCTGTTACAGGAGGAGCGGATTCAGTATACGCCGGAGCAGGTGCGTCTGCTGGCCCTGGAGGCACACATGACGGAATACGCCCGGAGACTGCGTTGGGCCCGGGTGACGGCACAGTCCCTGCGCGCGGAAGAAACGCCGGAGGGATACAGGGTTGCCGGCAGGTATGAGGCGCTGGAAAACATCGGGATTTGCATAGAAAAGCAGGGGTCAAATTAGGTTGCCGGAACCCTCCTCACCCGTCAGCCAATACGCCCTGCAGTCCTGCGTGCGCGCCATGAAGCCGTACTCAATCAAATACCGCCGGATGGTTACATAATCCGCCTCATAGATGGATTTCAGAATTTGATTGACCTCTTTTTCAGTGTAGCGCTTCCCCGTTTCGAACTGTTCCGCGATGAGACGCAAAATCACCAGCTTCTTCTTTTCCTTCGGGGGAAATCGTTTCAAAACCAGTGGCCGCATCGACGCAAACAGCGTCTCGATGGTCTTCTGTGTCTCCTCCGCGGTGGCCAGGTAGAGCTCGTCCACCATCGTCGCGCCGCTGTGCACCAGGGCACTCATCTCCCAATTTCCCTTGGCGTATTCCATGCTGACCATGTCGTGAATGCCGGCCAGCAGCATGATAATCCCCTGCACTCTGTGCGGCGGAACCACATAGCTGCCCTTCGCGGCGCTTCTGTTTTCCCGGACTAAATCCGCCGCGATGAGCGGTTTTAGGTGATGGTACACCTGGCCGGTGGAATTGTAGCCGCAGTGTTCCACCAGGGCGGCGACGGTCATGGGCTCTTTGAGCAGTGCCAGCAGGAGATTGAGCCGGTCGTTGCTGCCGATGCAGCGCAGCACCTTTTCCGCCATGTGGTTTTCAATCAGACGCAGCAATTCGTCCGTGCTGATTCCGTCTTGCGTCCAGCTGGACTGCTGTCCGCCGCTCGCGAACGTACCGGAATAGGCCACGCTGCCGGTTCTGGCTTCTTCGGCGTGACTCTGCGGTTCTGTTTGTACAGGCCTTCCGGCAAGCAAGATTTCTATTTCCGTCACTTGCTTTTTCAGTTCGTCCATTTCCTGTTCCAGATTTCTAGACATAGAAGTTGCTCCTTCTTAATTACGCAATTACGGACTTACAAATATAATTTTACTGCATTTGCTTCTGCTTGTCAATACGCTAGTCAAAAAAGACAGCCGGGGCTTGACAATGCCTCAAATCATGTTACAATTGCGGATAAGCTAAAGGATGGTTACACCGTAACTGTGCATTACGACTTCAGCGGAAGATGCAACGGCAAAAAACACGCTGAAAAAGAAGATGTTTCCAAGGGCGGCCATTCCCGCAAGCAGGTTTGAACCGCGTTCTTTTTAAGAAAAATGCTGCTGCCACCTAGGCGGCGGCGTTTTTTAATACAAAAATGTGATTTTTTTAGCGCAACACCTTTAAACTCTCGCTTTGTTGTGTTAAAATATAATGAAATAATATTGTCAGGGGTATTTATGGAAGAAACTCTGTAAAAAGGGATGACAAACATGAACGTAGCCATATTGGGATACGGTACGGTGGGCTCCGGCGTCGCGGAGCTGTTCCGGCGCAGCCACGAAAGCATCGTCAAAAAGAGTATGCAGCCCGAACTGGAACTCAAATATATTTTGGATGTGCGCGACTTCCCGGGGGACGAGAACGAGCGGCTGGTCATCCACGACTTCGATACGATCCTCAAAGATGAAAGCGTGAAAATCGTGGTGGAGACCATAGGCGGCATCCGCCCTGCCCACGAATACGTGCTGGCCTGCCTGAACGCGGGCAAGAGCGTCGTCACCGCCAACAAGGAACTGGTCGCCGAGAAGGGCTGCGGGCTGCTGCGCACGGCGGAGGAAAAAAACGTCAACTTCCTGTTTGAAGCCAGCGTCGGCGGCGGCATCCCCATCATCCGGCCCATCACCCAGTGCCTGACCGCAAACGAAATCGACGAGATTGCCGGCATCCTCAACGGTACCACCAACTTTATTCTGACGAAGATGATTCAGGAGAACATGCGCTTTGCCGAAGCCCTGGCCCTGGCCCAGGAGCTCGGTTACGCGGAGAAGGGAGACCCCTCCGCGGACGTGGATGGCCACGACGCCTGCCGGAAAATCTGCATTTTGGCCTCCCTGTGCTTCGGCAAGCATGTCTACCCGGAGTCGGTGCACACCGAGGGCATCCGGGACATCAACCTGGTGGACGTGGAATACGCGAAGAGCTGGGACGGCGTCATCAAGCTGCTGGGGCGCGCGGCGCGGACAGCGGACGGCGGGCACATCTCCGCCATCGTCAGCCCGGCCCTGGTGCACCACCACAGCCAGCTCGCCGGGGTCAACGACGTGTTCAACGCCATCCTGGTGCGGGGCGACGCCATCGGCGACGTGGTGTTCTACGGCCGGGGCGCCGGGAAAATGCCCACGGCCAGCGCCGTGGTGGCGGACGTCATCGACTGCTGTAAGCACATGGCGCGAAAACGCTTTTTCAGCTGGGAGGACAGCGAGGCGGACTACGTGGCGGACTACCTAAACGGTGAGACCGCCCTGTATGTCCGGGCCAAGTCGGCGGACCCGGCGGCGGCCCTGGCAGCGGCGGAACGTCTCTTCGGCGGCCTGCAGGTATTGAACCGGGAAAACGCGCCGGCGGATGAATTCGCCTTTGTGACCCCCCGTGCCAGCGAACGGGAACAACGCGCGAAACTGGAAACCCTGCTGTGCCTGGAGCCGCTCTCGATTATCCGGGTTACAGATTATTGAATATATTGTAGGGGCGATTTCACGAATCGCCCTAATACCGCCCCAATAAGTCGAGGGCGATTCGTGAATCGCCCCTACAAAATATCCAGAATGGAGGTTCTTTATGCCATTGATCGTCCAGAAATTCGGCGGCAGTTCCGTCGCCGACGCCGAGCACATCCACAATGTGGCAAAAATCATCACGGAGACCTACCAGGCGGGTAACGACGTCGTCGTCGTGGTTTCCGCCCAGGGGGACATGACGGATGTGCTCTATGCGAAGGCCCGGGAGGTCAACCCGAACGCCTCCGGGCGGGAGTTGGATGTGCTGGTCTCTGCGGGGGAGCAGATATCCATTGCCCTGCTCGCCATGGCGATTGAAAAGCAGGGGTTCCCGGCCTGTTCCCTGCTGGGCTGGCAGGCGGGTTTTCAGACCAGTTCCTCCTACGGTCGGGCGCGGATCAAAAATTTAAAGACGGACCGCCTGCGTTTGGAGATTGACCACAAAAACATCGTGGTTGTCGCCGGCTTTCAGGGCATCTGCAAGTATGACGACGTGACGACCTTCGGCCGGGGCGGGTCGGATACCAGCGCCGTCGCGATTGCCGCCGCCATGCACGCGGAGCGCTGCCAGATTTTCACGGACGTGGAGGGCGTCTTTACGGCGGACCCGCGCAAGGTGCCCGGCGCGCGGAAGCTGCAGGAGATCACCTACGACGAGATGCTGGAGCTCTCGACCCTGGGCGCGCGGGTACTGAACAACCGCTCGGTGGAAATGGCAAAAAAATACGACGTGGAGCTCGAGGTGCTTTCCAGCCTGAACCGGGTTCCCGGAACCATTGTGAAGGAGGTCGCTAAAATGGAAAAAATGTTGGTTCGGAGCGTGACGAAGGACACAGACGTGGCGCGGATTTCTATCATCGGCGTGAAAGACGTCCCGGGTGTCGCCTTTAAAATATTCAGCAAGATCGCCTCCAAGGGCATCAACGTGGACATTATTCTGCAGTCCGTCGGGCGGCACGGGACCAAGGATATCTCCTTCACCGTCAGCAAGGACAACGGCCAGCGGGTCGTCGATTTGCTCCGGGACAATCTGGAAATTGTTTCCGGCCTAGAGATCACCTGCGACACGGACATCGCCAAGGTTTCGGTGGTCGGCGCGGGGATGGAATCGCACCCCGGCACGGCCGCGAAGATGTTTGACGCCCTGTATGAAGTGGACATCAACATCCAGATGATTTCCACCAGCGAGATTAAAATTTCCGTGCTGATTGACGCGAAAGATGCGGATTTGGCCGTCGCGGCGGTGCACAAAGAATTCTTTTCGGAGGAGGAACAATAACCATGAACGTCTACGATTTCGACAACACCATTTACAACGGGGAGACCGGCGTGGATATCTTCTTGTCTTTCCTGAAGAAAGACCCATCCCTGCTGCTCTTCGTGCCAAAAGCGATACAGATTATCACCAAATATAAGCTGGGGTACTTTTCCAGCGAGGAGGCCGTCAGCATCTCTTCGGGCCAGATTGTGGAATACCTGTTCTCCCTCCCGGATATCCATGCGGAGATACGGGAGTTTTGGGACAAGCATATCCACAAAATCAAGCCGCTGTATTTCCGCCTGCGCTCCGACGACGATTTGATCCTCTCGGCCTGCCCGGAACCCGTGCTGGAAGAGGTCTGCAAACGGCTGCGCATCCCGCGCTACCTCGGCACCGAGGTGGATTTGGAGGAAATGCGCATCATTTCCTTCTGCTTTAAGGAATATAAAGTTACCTCCTTCAAACAGCATTTCCCGGATACCCGTATTCACAATTTTTACACGGATTCCTTCAACGACAAACCCATGATGGAAATTTCGGACAATGTATTTTTAGTGAAGGGAAACAGCGTCACGCAAATCAAATAAATGTGTTTGTGGGTTTGTAGGGGACGCTGCCCTCGGCGTCCCGTTGAGAACAAATTGCAAAAGGAACGGTTCTATTGATGAAAGAGACATTCGTAACAAATGCGCAGTTGGAGGCCATCCTCCGCCAGCACCCCACGCCTTTCCACCTCTACGACGAGAAGGGCATCCGGGAGAATGCGCGGCGGGTGCAACAGGCCTTTGCCTGGAACCCGGGTTATACGGAATATTTTGCCGTAAAGGCGACGCCCAACCCCACGATCCTGCGCATCCTCAAGGAGGAAGGCTGCGGCCTGGACTGCTCCAGCATCACGGAGCTGATGCTGGCGGAGGCCACTGGCTTCCGCGGCCGGGAGATCATGTATTCCTCCAATGTAACGACGGCGGAGGAATACGCCTACGCCAACCGACTGGGCGCCCTCATCAATCTGGACGACTTCAGTCATATCGCCTACTTGGAGCGGTACGTCGGCATCCCGGAGACCATCTGCTGCCGCTACAACCCCGGCGGCGCGTTCCAAATCCACAATCAAATTATGGACAACCCCGGCGACGCCAAATACGGCATGACCAAGGAGCAGCTGCGGGAGAGCTTCCTCCTGCTGCGCGAGAAAGGCGCGAAGGAATTCGGCATCCACGCCTTTCTGGCGAGCAACACCCTCACCAACCAGTATTACCCCACGCTGGCGCGGACCCTGTTCGAGACCGCCGTGTGGCTGAAAGAACAGACCGGCGTCGCGGTCAGCTTCATCAACCTCAGCGGCGGCATCGGCATCCCCTACCGCCCGGAAGACAGACCGAACGATATCCTGAAAATCGGCCGCCTGGTGGAGGCGGTCTATCGGGAAGTGCTGGTCCCGAACGGCCTGGGGCAGACCAAACTGTTCACGGAGCTGGGTCGCTTCATGCTTGGGCCCTACGGCTGCCTGGTGACCACCGCCCTGCACCGCAAGGACATCTACAAGCAGTACATCGGCGTGGACGCCTGCGCGGCCAACCTGATGCGCCCGGCCATGTACGGGGCCTACCACCACATCACGGTGATGGGCAAGGAACTGCTGCCCAACACGGATACCTACGATGTCACGGGCTCCCTCTGCGAAAACAACGACAAATTCGCCATAGACCGTCCGCTGCCGCCCATAGCCATCGGCGACCGGCTTGTGATTCACGACACCGGTGCCCACGGCTTCGCTATGGGCTACAACTACAACGGCGCGCTGCGCTCGGCGGAGCTGCTGCTGCGGGAGGACGGGCAGGTCAAACAGATTCGCCGCGCGGAGAGGCCCGCGGACTACTTCGCGACCATTGACGGCTTTGATTTTGAGATTACGGATGAGATGAGAAAATAATTTTGTAGGGGACGCAGTCCTCTGCGTCCCACGAATCTCCGCGCAATGTTCTAAACGGGGCGCAGAGGACTGCGCCCCCTACAGGCTGTCTGAGGGAGTGTCATCATTATGGGACTGTTTTCGAAGAAAAAACAAGTTGTGGCGGAGGCGGAATCCCCACTGCCACCGGCCGCGCCGCCGGTTTTGCGGGCACGCATTCCGGAGAGTCTGCCCTTTCGCGCGGCCTTCGGCTCCGTGGACCGGCACTACAGGCAGGCGGATTACGGGGAGGTTTTGTCCCTGCGGGCCGACAGCTGGCAGGCTACGGCCTGGAAGGGCGATACGCTGAACGCCATGCTCGTCCTGACGGCGAAAGACGAGCCCGTGCGCGGCCTGTGCCTGCGGGCCTCGGACTTTTCGGACGGCGAAAGCGTCATCCCGGCCGCCGCGATACAGCCGTTTTGGCCGGGAGAGACCAAGGCCTACATCGGTCGGGGGGGCAAGTGGGACGACTCTGCCTTAAAAGAATCCGTGCCGGATATCCTCTTCGCCGCGCCGCCGGAGGAGCTCGAAAAGCAACGCGTGCAGCCCGTCTGGCTGCGGATACAAATTCCGAAGGAGTCCGCGCCGGGGGTCTATCAGGGCAGTCTCAGTCTCTCCTGCGCAGGCTGTTTGGAGCAGGCGGTACTGGTCTTTTCTTTTGAAGTGCTCGACCTCCAACAGCCGGAAGCTTCTGTCTTTGAAGGGCACAGCTTCGGCTTGGAGCTCTGGCAGTACCCCTACACCGTCGCGCGCTACTACGGCATCCCGGAGGCGGAGTTGTTCGGCGGGCGGCATCTGGCCATTCTGGAGGAACAGCTCAAGCTCTACAAGACCGCAGGGGGCAATGCCATCACCGTCACCGTCGTGGAGGACCCCTGGAACAGCCAGACCTATGACCCCTACCCCTCCATGGTGAAGTGGATCAAGACCCCAGATGGCAGCTTCTCGTTCGACTACAGCCATTTTGATGCTTATGTGTCCCTGGCTCTGCGCATGGGAATCGACGGGCAGCTCAAAAGCTTCTCCATGATTCCCTGGGGGGACAAAATCCGCTATTACGACGCGCAAAAGGGCCGGGCGGTCACTGTGGCCTACAAACCGGGCACCCAAAAATGGGCCCAGCTTTGGGACGCTTTTCTGGAGAGCTACGTGGCGCATCTGGAGGAAAAGGGCTGGTTCGGGATGGCCTACATCGCCCTCGACGAGCGTCCCGCCAAGCAGCTGCAGCCGGTCATTGATCTGCTAGGCCGCCACCCGGACAGCGGCGGCCAGTGCCTGAAACTCTCCTGCGCGATGAATTACAGCTCTACGGACGAGGCTCAACGGGCGCTGATGGATAAAATCGACGACATCTCCGTCAACATCGACCACGCGGACGCGGAGGGGAAATTGCGCGCTTTTGCCCGGGAGCGGCGCAAGAGGGGCCAGACCACCACGCTCTACACCTGCACCGGCCACTACCCCAACAGCTTTGTGCGCAGCGACCCCGCCGAAAGCGCCTGGACGGCCTGGTACGCACTGTCCCAGAACCTGGACGGCTTCCTGCGCTGGGCCTACGACGCCTGGGCGGAGGATCCCCTTACGGACACCAGTTTCCGCAGCTGGGAGAGCGGCGACCCCTTCTTCGTCTACCCCGGCGGCAAGGCGGAGGCCTTGCCGCTGCCCCGCAGCAGCCCCCGCTTCGAGCGCCTGCGGGAGGGCATCCGGGACGTGGAAAAGGCCCGCTGGCTTTTGGGCTGCGGCGGTGAGACGGCCAAACAGCTGCGGGCACTGCTCGCCTCCCTGGGCCGGGCGGAAGGCAAAGTCAACGCCTACGGCGCAAAGGAGGCTGGTTCCCAGGAGAACCGGGACTTCATCACTGCGGAGGTCAACCGCATGAGAGCCGGGATGGAAACCATCGCCCGGGAGTTCCTCGCGGCGGGCGGCAATGAGGAATCTTTCCAGTTGAATCGCCTTGTGCCGGAGCCTGAAAAAAATGTCAAGCTGCTTCCACTGCTGTGCGGGCTGAGTGTTGCGCTGCGGGCGCTGGGCGGGGGGATCAAGGCGGTTTTGAAGAAGTATAAGATGCGCCGGGATGGGTTGCAGACGTTGAAGCATGGGTGGAAGGTCAAAATTGTTCAAGGAAAGAAATCATATGAGCACAAGAGTACACGTTACCCCTAAAGATATTAGAAATATGGCATCTGGTGCAAGTGAGTTAACGGTAGATATCAGTAATTCAGCTATAAAGCTGGATAAAATAATTTATGATTATGAAATAGCAAATGCATTCACAGGAACAGAAACTCCGTTTATAAATGAATTGCGAAAGATGCGGTCTGATTTTGAACGGTCCAAAGAAATGTTAAATTCCTTCGCTAAGTTTCTTGAAAACAGTGAAAAAAAGATTGAACAAACGGAAGCCGCATTAGCATCAGAAATAGCAAAAGCACTTAATTAGAGCAAAATCACTTATTGTAGCTGGCAAATTATTTTACAAAACTGCTCTGCATCTCTAGAAACAGGAGAGCCTTGCCAGCTACCGTTTTAGAATTTGCTCTAAAACTACTGTTACCTTTATTTCATCGTACAAGCCAATTGCATATGATAAAAAACAACAACGCACAGAGCTTGTCCGCCCTGTGCGTTTTGTTTATATTATTATTTTGCGGCTACTTCCCCTGCGCCGCCACATCCTTCGCGCGGATTTCCGCCCTGCGGATTTTCCCGTTCACCGTCTTGGGCAGCTCGGGCACAAAGTCGATGATCCGGGGATATTTATAGGGCGCGGTCTCCTTCTTGACGAATTCCTGGAGCTCCTTCTTCAGCGCCTCGCCGGCCTCATAGCCGGGCTTGAGGACGACAGTGGCCTTGACCAGGTTGCCGCGCATCTCGTCCGGGACGCCGGTGACGGCGCATTCCAGCACGGCGGGGTGCTCCACCATGACGCTCTCGATTTCAAACGGGCCGATGCGGTAGCCGGAAGATTTGATCAGGTCGTCCGTACGGCCGACATACCAATAATAGCCGTCCTCGTCTTTCCAGGCGGTGTCGCCCGTGTGGTAGGCGCCGTCGTACCAGGACTCCTTCGTCCGCGCCTCGTCGCGGTAATACTCCTTCATCAGGCCGAGGGGCAGCCAGCGGTCCGTGCGGATGATGATCTCGCCGGTCACGCCGGGCGGGCAGGAGTTGCCCTCCGCGTCCACGATGTCGCCGTCGTACTGGGGGACGGGCTTGCCCATGGAACCGGGCTTCGGCTCCATGCCCACCATGTTGCAGATCATGAGGGTCGTCTCCGTCTGGCCGAAGCCCTCCATCAGCTTGATGCCGGTCTGGTCCAGCCAGTTGTTGTACACGTCGGGGTTGAGCGCTTCCCCCGCGATGGTGCAGTAGTTCAGGGCGCTCAGGTCGTAGGACTTGACGTCCTCCGTCATCAGGATGCGGAACATGGTCGGCGGACAGCAAAGAGACGTGATTTTGTATTTCTCCAGCATGTGTAAAATCTCCGCCGGGACGAAGCGGTCGAAATCGTAGGTGAACACGCAGCTGGCCAGCAGCATCTGTCCGTAGAGCTTGCCCCAGACGGCCTTGCCCCAGCCGGTATCGGCAATGCTGAAGTGGAGGCCCTCCGGGTCCACGTTGTGCCAGTACTTCGCGGTGGAGAGGTGCCCCAGCGCGTAGGTGTGGTCGTGCAGCACCATCTTCGGGTTGCCCGTGGTGCCGGAGGAGAAATAGATGAGCAGCGGCTCCTCCGCCACGGTGGGCACGCGCTCGAAGTCCTCCGGCGCGGCTTCCATCTCCGCCATGAAATCCAGCCAGCCGGCCCGGGCGCCGTTGACCATCAGCCGGGCCTCCACGCTCGGGCACTCGGGCAGCGCGGCCTCCACAGCCTCGGCCACGTCGCCCTGCCCCGTGCAGATGATGCAGCTCACGGTGGCCGCATTGACCCGGTAGACCACGTCGTGGGGCTTGAGCAGGAAGGTCGCGGGGATGATGACCGCGCCCAGCTTGTGCAGCGCCAAAATCACGAACCAGAACTGGTAGTGCCGCTTCAGGATGACCATCACTTTATCGCCTTTTTTAACCCCCTTCGCCCGCAGCATGTTGGCGGTCTTGTCACTGTACTTCTTCAAGTCGCCGTAGGTAAACAGGTGCTCCTCGCCCTCCGGGTTGCACCAGACCATGGCGCGGCGCTTCGGTTCCGCCAGAGCGATTTTGTCCACGGCATCATAGGCAAAATTGAATGTTTCGTAATTTTTGAAGTGATAGTCCACCACGAAGCCTTTTTCGTTGCGGACCTCGTCCACATACTGTAAATGCAGATTTTTCATGATTCGTTACCTCTTTCTTCCGGTTTCAGCACGATGGCCAGGAACAAACAGTCTTTGCCGTCGGCCGCGACCATGCCGTGGCGGTTCCCGGAGTCATACAGGGCGCTGTCGCCCTCCTGCAGCACCGAAATCCGGCCCTCGTACTCGAATTTCAGGCTACCCTGCAGGACATAGTTGAATTCCTGCCCCTCGTGGGTGGAGAGGGGAATGGGGGCGGCCTGCTCCGCCTCGGCATAGGGCGCAGTGACCAGGAAGGGCTCGCAGAGCTTGTTCTTGAGGCGGTAACCCAGGTGGTAGTAGTTGAAGTCCGAGCGGCGTTTGATGGGCAGGCCCTCGCCCTTGCGGACGATGGAGCACAGGGAGAGGTGCGGATTGTCCCCCGTGACCAGCTCTACCATGTCGACCCCGAACTTCACCGCGCACTTGTAGAGAAACGTGAAGGAGAAGTCCGACTCGCCGGACTCCGCCGCCTTATACTCCGCGGCACTGCAACCGGCGGCCTGCGCCATTTCCTCCGTGCTGAAGCCCAGAATATCCCGGAGAGCCCGGATGCGCTGCGCAATTTCCGTTAAAATGAATTCCATAGATGATTCCTCCTGAAATGATATTTTTATATATAAAAAACCCGCCCCAATTCCTGGGGCGAGCTGTAAACAGTCCCGCGGTACCACCCAATTTCAGTGCCGAAGCACCCTCTAAGGCTCCAACAAGCCCTGTCCCTTAACGCGGACGAAACGGGAACGCCTACTCGAATCGCTTCTTTCGGATTCCTGCTCGGGAGGGATGGCTTCCTTCGCGGGTGGCGTCCATTTTCAGCAAGCATGGACTCTCTGCGGCGCACCGGATGCGGGAAGCGGTCTCCGTCATTACATTTACAGAATGGAACTATCATAAACCGTTGGGTTTGTTTTGTCAACTACTTTTTGGTTCTTTCCAAAATTAATTGAAAGTCATAGAAGAATGTGATATAATAATCTCCGTAAGAACAGTAAAAACGGAGGCGATTTGATGGATGAATTTATTACCCTGTTGTGTCCGAACCT
>Ga0123353_10011499_pt1 | contig 12477 bp, 8 predicted proteins | sample TergutLab28metaG_3_FD_92763 | JGI IMG/M metagenome (GOLD analysis project Ga0123353, IMG submission 92763) | Labiotermes labralis P3 segment gut microbial communities from Petit-Saut dam, French Guiana - Lab288 P3 | ecosystem: Host-associated > Arthropoda: Insects > Digestive system > Gut ... | reverse complement strand
TTTAGAGAAGTATAACTCAGAACCGTTTCATCTGCAGCATGCGGCTACTGTCAGCGGTGTTATGAGGCATTTTGCCGCTGAGTTCGACCCGGGGAATGAGGAGTATTGGGCAGTCGTCGGGTTGCTGCATGATATTGATTTCGGACAGTTTCCGGAGGAGCACTGTGTAAAAGGTGAAGAGTTGCTTCGTGAGGAGGGCGTCGAGGAGCGTATTATCCGCTCTGCGTTGTCTCACGGATGGGGTATGACAGAATCCGCTTATGAACCTGAGCATATCATGGAGAAGATTCTCTATGCTTGTGACGAACTCACAGGTCTTATTTGGGCTGCAACGCTTATGCGTCCGTCGAAATCCACACAGGACCTTGAGGTCAGCAGCGTAAAGAAGAAGTTTAAAGATAAAAAGTTTGCCGCCGGATGCTCGCGTGATGTGGTGCGAAGCGGTGCGGAGATGTTGGGTTGGGAACTTGACGATTTGTTTGGGCGAACGATTTTAGCAATGCGCTCACTGGAAAAGGCGTAGCCTGCTTTTGCTCATTTAAAAACAGCGAGGCAGAAAACATAACCTGCTTTGGCTCAGGTAAAAGCAACGCGACAGAAAACATAGCCTGCTTTTGCTCAGGCAAAAGCAGCGACACAGAAAACACAGCCTGCTTTTGCTCAGGCAAAAGCAACGCGACAGTAAGTTTGACTTAATGAGGTGTAAAACATATGCAACTTTTAAAAGACCGGATTATTGCTGAGGGGCGGATCCTGCCCGGGAGCATTATTAAAATCGACGGATTTCTTAATCACAGGGTGGATACCGGTCTTATGCGCGCCATGGCACAGGAGTTTGTGTCGCTATTTGATCTTGACGGACTTACTGCGGTGTTAACTATTGAAGCGTCAGGCATTCCGCTGGCTACTACTTGTGCGGAGGAACTTGGAGTGCCGCTTGTTTTCGCTAAGAAAGCTAAGTCTGATAACATTGAAGGCGGTCTTTATCAATGCGATATCTTCTCCTATACGTACAAGAAAAAATTCACACTGCTTGTTTCCAGACAGTGGTTAGGCGCGGGCGATAAAGTCCTGATCATAGATGATTTTCTGGCTAACGGCGAAGCCTTGCGAGGCATCGTAGATATCGTCACTCAAGCCGGCGCCGAAATTTTGGGTATCGGGATCGCCGTGGAGAAAGGGTTCCAGCCCGGCGGACAAAGGATGAGGGACGCCGGTTATAACTTGAAGTCATTGGCAATCATTGATAAGGCGGATGAAAACGGGTTTGTGTTTCGCGAAGGCAACGGGTGAGCAGAGACCGGAGTTTCGAAAACAGGTTTGTATATCATAAAGATAACTGTCACATGAGCAGCGCATCGGGATAGCCGGGATAGTTTAAATTCTACAAGTGAGGTATATACGCAACCTCCCCATCGCACGGACTCTAACCGAATTGGAAAGGAATATGTATAGCAATGATAAAGAGAAAGTCAAGTTATCCAATACAGAAAAATGAAAATATGCGCGGCGGAGACGGCGTCGTGGTTATTGAGCGTCTGCTCTCGCCTGATGAGTTATATGACAAGGGCCGGCTCTATGCTAAAATCACATTAGAAACCGGTTGTTCGATCGGTTACCATGTCCATGAAGGTGAGATGGAATCATTTTATATTGTCAGCGGCGAGGGCGAGGTCTCCGATAACGGTGAGATAGTACGGGTTTCCGCAGGGGATACCACTTTGACGCTGAATGGCGAAGGGCATTCCATAAAGAATGTTGGCACTGAAACGCTTGAGCTTATAGCGCAGATACTCTACGCCTGACAGCCGCGGGTGGATATAAGGTCAGCCACTTCAGGTGCTAATTGCTGTTATACGGGCGGACACAAAGCCCGCCACTTCATCTGGCGGAATACGTCTTGCATCACTAGTTCGTAAAAAGTTGCACCCAATATAATCTGCCTTTACCGTCCATAGTCACTCCTATGCCTATATTGGCAAAGGCGCTTTCTAATATGGCATCACGGTGATCGGGGGAATCCATCCATGCGTTTACTACTTCCGCCGGGTCTTTCTGCCCGGCGGCGAGATTTTCTCCCGCTATATGATACGGGATGTTTTTCTCATCGAGAGCGGTAGCGAATGTACCCCCATCCGGTCTGGTGTGTGAAAAGCTTTCTATTATTTCATTTGCGCGGACAACTGCCGCCTCTGCCAAAATTGGCAGTTTTTCAAGTTGTGTAAGTCCGGCGTTTGCTCTTTCAATGTTAGTCAGACGATGCACCTCTTGTGCGAATGCAGCAAGGTCGTGTACTGTGACTGTCACGCTGTCAGATATTCCGTTGACGGCAGTTACGGTTATAATCACCTCTCCGGCAACGGAGCAGGTGAAGGAATTTTTTCCGACAGAACTTACCTCGGTTCCGCTGAACTCCACAGAATATGTCGGCTCGGAAGCGTCATCGGGGTTTATCCTTACTGAGAACGTGACCTTGTCGCCAATGCTGTATACCCGACGGCTGAGATCGATGATTATTTGCCTGACCGGATTTATTACTGTTATCTTGATTGTCGCGCTAAAGTCATCGATCGTACATTCTATATTTGCTGTGCCGACACCTACAGCAAGGACTGTTCCGTCCGTCATCACTGTAGCAACACTATGATTGTCTGATGTAAATGTGACCGATACTTTCTCAATAGCATCTTCCGGGATAGTTGTCGGCGTCAGCACCAGGCTGTCGCCCAAATTCATGGTTATCTCATCTTCAAAAAATATTACTGACTCAAGGGGCGAGACGACCGTTACCGTCACAATATCCATGATACCGTTCGGGGTTGTTGCAACGAGATCAGTTGTACCAACGCCAACAGCCAGAAAGTAACGGCCAAGGGGTCTTAATATTTCTTCATCTCCGGAATAAAGCTCAAAAGTCTTGTCTGTCGCGTCTGTCGGTAGTATAATGATTTCCGGTATAAATCTGGTACCTTTGACGATTTCTTCACTTTCGAGTGAGATGCTTATGCTTTGCACCTCGATGATTCCGGGTGTGGGCTTGGGAGTATCTTTGATGATTTCCGGAGGCACAGGAGGCGGCTCGTCGGTTTTACTGCACACAGCAAGGCCGATAAGCAGTAATAGTAACGTCAGCAGTGATATCAATGATATCAGTACTATTAGTAGAATCCTGGTCGTCTTTTTACTCATTTTCATGTTTGATCTCACTTTTGATCTGGCTGCTGCCCGGGAGTCCCGTTTTATAATACATAACGTATACAGACATAGTAAGTCTAAGTCAGCATTTTGTAAATAGGGTAGCGATTTTTATAAAGCATAGTTTGTACACGGTTTTTATAAAACATAGTTTGGAGCTTGATTTTTTAAAGAAGGTTGTGATATTTATGAAGTATAGTTTTATGAACGACTACAGTGAGATGGCTCATCCACGGATTTTAGAAGCTCTGTCTGCTGTAGGAGTCAAGCAGTTTGAAGGGTACGGGTTGGATGAATACTCTGCCGGCGCTGCCGGGCTCATACGGGAGATGTTAAGCGCGCCGTCTGCTGATGTGCACTTTATTGCAGGGGGCACTCATTCGAATCTTGTTGTGATATCTTCAATTCTGCGTCCGTATGAGGCTGTCATAGCACCGGTGAGCGGGCATATATTTGTGCATGAAACGGGTGCTATTGAAGCGACAGGTCATAAAATCTGCACACGGGAAGGGCGTAACGGAAAACTCAGCGCCGCCGATATCGAATCTGTCGTCCTTGAACATTCGGATGAGCATATGGTAAAGCCCCGGCTGGTGTATATTTCTTTGTCAACTGAGTGTGGCACTGTTTATACCAAAGCGGAGCTTACCTCAATTTCAAGCTACTGCAGGAGTAACGGGCTTTACCTGTATCTCGACGGCGCGAGGCTGGGTCCTGCGATCAACAGCGTTGCCTGCGACTTATCATATATTGATATTGCAAATCTTACCGATGTGTTTTTCATTGGCGGCACAAAAACAGGCGCGCTTTTTGGTGAAGCGATCGTTATCTGTAATGATGATCTAAAGGACGATTTTCGCTTTATCTTAAAACAACGCGGCGCGCTGCTCGCTAAAGGCGCCGCTATCGGCGTCCAGTTTCAAGCGTTGTTTGCAGATGGTTTGTATGATGAGCTTGCTATGCGTTCTAACGCAATGGCGAAAAAGCTGGCGGAAGGGATCAAAACTCTGGGATATAAGTTTCTGTTTCCTGTTGAGACGAATATAATCATTCCTGTGTTCCCTATCGCTATCGCGAGTAAGCTGCACGAGTTGTATGGTTTTCATGATTGGCGGGAGCTTGACGATATGCTTGCTGTGCGGCTCGTCTCTTCATGGGCGGCGCCGGAGAGCATGATCGATGAGTTTATCGCCGATTTGTCCGCCCTGTAACAAGGACTACAGAAGACCCTGACATAATATCCACAGACATTTAAGCGCCGCCCTTTCGGGCGGCACTTAAATGTTTAATCACTCAACATTATGTTTTTATTACTCATTTGCCTTATTAATATGCTTCCTGCGATAGACTTCCGCTCCGGCGAGGAAAAGCACACCGAGTGATATTACTGCTATTGGCAGGAGCAGGGTGCGGTTGTCGCCTGTTTGCGGACTTGGCGGCGGCGGTTCGCTAAACTGCAATGTCAAGCGACCATTATTTCCCAACCAGTCCAAATCAATATTTTCGGCGGATTGATATGCTAAAGTACGATTCACCACCACATGTCGCGCCGTTTCGGTTGGGTTCGAAATTTTCACGGCTCCTCTTTGCTGGTCGAGGAGATAAAAAGGATTTTCGTTAGCGGGCTGGAAGAAAGCAAGCGTTAAATTACTATTATCAATGTCAGGACGAGCTGAGAAGTGGCGATTTGCATAAAAGTAATATCTGTCCGTTGATCCCGGCACCCGGTTTCTATTTATGTAATCTTCGGACAGCCCTGTTCTGACGTGCTCCCTGTCGAGCCCCACCGTATAGCTCACACGGATAGGATGTGTGTTACCGACAAAGCCTGAAAATCCTCCTGTGGAGAACTGTGGGATGCGTAGTGGTATCAAGCTTTCAGGAACATACCAACGTACCATCTGTTCGCCCGCTTTCAACATTCGCGTCATTGGTTTGTTCGGGGGAGCGATTCCTTTTGCGAAAATCTCTTCAAACCCGCCATCCCGCAAAGCAGTTATTACATGAAACGTAATAAGTCTTAAATCTCTTACGTTGCCGGGAGGGGGAGCTACTCCCTCATTCATAGTACCCCACATCGGGAAAACCTCTACAACAGCCGCTGCGTTAGGTGGTATCACGGCGGGTGTGCCGTTTGAGTTATAAAAGTTGCCTACAAAATCCCTGTTTGTATTCGCATAGTACTTAAGGTTGTTTCTCGCCATGAAGTCGGCGCTTGCGGCATTCGCGGCAACTATCTCCGCAACCGACGATTTTGATAAGTAACGCGGGTCGGTGTTGGGTGTGCCGTAATTCATGTGCTCAAATAGAATATTTACAAATGAATCACGCGCGCTTCCAGGGCTCGCGACCGCCGCCGCGAACCCGTCTCTGCTAAATAACGTGTTATTAAATTCAATACCTCCTACAGTTCTGACCTGCATGTACTCACCCAGCACGTCTGAAAAGACAAGGTAGCCACTAAAGTTTGGATCCTCCTGAGTAGCAGTGACAGTATAGTTGACACCCTGTTCCTGGATACTTGTTGTTATTTCCTGAAACACCTTTCTTATATCATCAAGATTCGATGCTTCTCTGAACATGGTAGCGTAATTCAACTCTTCAAGGGTCAACTCGGCGACGTCATTGTTTAGCGCCACTCTGGCGTTGTCCCAAACAAAACTTGTCTTAGACGGGACGCTTGCTTGTCTGCGAGCAGCATTAAACGTTATAGATGCTGAGGATGAAGAAGCAAAAGTATTAAGCAACTCACCCATATTAGGATTATATCTGGATCCGCCTAGTGCCGGATCCGACCAGGGATTTTGGTTAAAGATTATTCCATAATTCGGGTCTCCTGTCAAACTGTCAGGGTGACCGGTGTTGCGCCGTCGTATATCCGCATTAACAGCACCGGCATGATTTTTTGTTGGATTAGCGGAAGGTATAGGAGAGGGAAGAAGACTATTGCCGAACGGATCCAAAGTCGCCCGGATGAGGTCTTTGGTAGCTTGCGTTGGTTGCGAGCCAAAAGCGATAGTATAGAAACCGACTGACGGCTTAGGTTGAGAATGCTCCTGATCTGACGGGGGAGTATCGCCATCCCATTCTCCCGGACCCATCCCCAATGGAAAGTAGCTGTTCAAAACTTCTCGTTTTCTGTGAGCTGCCGTCAATACGGTCATTATGCTCACACCCATCTCGCCGTAGGAGCCGTCTCCGAAATAGATTGCAGTAGGATCAGGCGGTATCACACCGGGGCTGTGGAGCGGAACGGCTTTTCCCGGAGGGGTTACCGCATTAGAGGGATCAGGTGCAAACGAGTAATTAGTCCAGCCTATTGTCGGCTCACCGTCGGTCATAAGTACAATATTTGGTCTTCTGGTCACTGTGATCTCTGTCGCAACTCCACTGATATCTGTCTTATCCACTTTAACTGTAGTCGATGCGCCTTCTAAAATCGTGGCGCCCTCGTATATACCCCACTGTGTTGGTGTTGAACCATTAACGAGTATAGTTCGTTGGGGAATTCTTGAACCAAAACCGGTTTGCGCTGCTATATCATTCACACGTAAATGATGATATTGGCTAAATGTTGCGCCTGCAGGGATTGACGCAGTTGGATTAGGTATGTATGAGAAAAATTCATTTACACCAAGACCCGGAGCAGGTCCGGAACCGAAATCCGGGGGTATGTAGCGCCCGAGCGGTAAGAGACGCTCAACCCGGGCATTGCCGGTGCCGGGATCGCCTCCTCCGTACGCCACAACCGCGATCCTGTTTAACGGATGGGCGCCCTGCAGTATGGCAATTGCTTCATTGAGCGCTTCAATCAGCACGTCTATACGCATACGATTATCGCCGGCGTCACGCATTTGCCGCATACTGCCCGACACGTCTATTATAAATACTGTGTCCGTCGGTATCTGATAGCCGTCCATTAGGGGAGATACCTGACTTAAGGCTGAGAAGGTGACAACAAACTCGTCGGGCTGTGTTGCCGCGGGAATCCCGCCAAACCCACCTGATGTTCTGACTGTCTTGTCAGTCCATATGCGTCCGTCATGGATTCTTGGCAGTTCGATGAATCCCATTTGCCTTTGATTAGGCGGGCGACCCCAAGTATCAGGATCGGCAATTTTATCCACAACATCAAATGGCATACCGGGGAGAGCTGCTACAAATCCCGGGAGTAAAATTCCTGATAGCAAAGTAACTATCAGCACTGTTGCAACTACTAATACTTTTTTCCTGGTAAACATATCCTGATACTCCTCTCCCCTGACGGACATTGCGTCATGGATGCAATATACACAGATTTAAACACATTATGCTCATATACCGACGCCGCCGGTTCCGGGCGGCGTCGCTTGTATATCACTAATCAGCTCTCTTATTTAGTTTTCTGCGATAAATCTCGGCGCCGACAAAGCAGAGCACCCCGAAAGATACCACTGCAACAGGCAAGACTATATTGCGGTCGTCACCTGTTTGAACGGCTTTTTCACCTTCTTTTGTGTTAGTGACAAATATCTCTGCTCCGGCGGAGGCTTCATCCAGCCGTATGTGGCACGTTCTGTATCCTGCTACCGGTGAGTCTATTGCCACTGCCCTGGCAGGGAATGTTATGCCGCCTTCCGGTATACCCGACCGGACGTTATATAGCGGTGCAACAAAGTCACCCATCCCGTCACCGATCTCAACGAGCCAGTAGAAGAAGTGCTCCGGCAGATTTGTAAGTTTTACGGCACTGTCGGAAGTTATCCAGAAGTTGTTTGTATCTCCTATTCGATTGGCTGCGGGGCTGATATCATGGAAATCCAAATCCACTTGAGCCGCTGCGCTTAAGTATGGCGAGGCGCCATACAGCAGCGCAAATTGAAATCTCCTGCCTACTTCGTCAGCGTTCGCTTCAGCCAGGTTTTTATTAATGGTTATCTCTCCGTCATATTCTTCCTGAGTCCGAACGAAAACTTCCGCATACATGTTTATCACCGAATCAGCTACAGCTCCGCCTACAAATGCCTGTACGGTATACCAATCCTGCACGCCGTCTCCCGAAAGCGCGGCTATCGGCACCGGCGTACCTTCCGCAACCGTAATGTCGGGCGCGCACGCCATAGCGCGAACCAGTAGCAGTTCGTTGGGGACAAGCTCCGGTCCCAAGGCTTCCATGCGACTGATAGGGATTTTCAAAAAGACGTCGTTTATCAGACATTCATTACTGCTCGTGAATGTTCTGCTGACACACTGAAGTTTCTGCCCGCCCGAGTTGGGGAACACTTTAGTCGGCAAATCTGTATAAGTCGTGCCGGATTTTGTAGCGAACCCGACACCGTCTGAAAAAGGTCCCGTCGCTGTCAGATACACATCAATAGGCTTACCGCTTACACCGCCGACAGCGTTCTCCACTGCCGCATAAAGTATAACCGGACCGTAATATGCGAACACCTTGTCTTCGTCAGCAGCGTCGGTAGCCAGCATTTCCTTATCATCCATATTTAGCGTCATTTTAGTATAATTGTCTGTACCCGGCGGAGGCGCCCCTATATTTGCTTGTTTCGCGTCTTTGACAAGCGCATCAACCAGATCTTTATATACTCCCTGCCTGTCAAATTTTTCAAAATTCGCGTTCGGACCCGCGCCTCTCAGTTCAAATACGCTCGGGTTATCATACGTCAGCACTCTCCATATAGCGATCTTAGTCGCCATCATAGCCATCGTTTTGTCAATATAATCCGGTTCTCCTTCATCATCGCCATACCTGTCGTTAATACGAACGAGACTGGCTATACTCTCTGGATCATGCAACCGGAAATCACCGCGGTAGCCGTTATATACAAGCCACCAGACCGCAGCGGCGTTATCCTTAAGCGCGGCTGACATCACCCACGGCGGAACCGCGTAGTAATCACCTTTCCAGTCAGTCGGCGCCACCCCCCATGTCTCGCCGCCGTCTTTGTAATTTTTGTTTGTTGCATCTATTCCGCTGTATAAATTGAATGTCTCCTCATAACCATTTAAACCAGTAGTAGGTACAACAGGCCCTAAATCATCTCTTTGCGTACCATCAGCTTTGATGAAAGGCACGAACGGGTCTATGCAATACGCTTGTTGCGCTAAAACATCCCCAGCGGCAAAGCCCCCCGAAGGCTTAGCTGTTCTGAGTCTGCCTATGCCGCCAACCGGGATATCCGTGGGGTGATCAAAAACAGTTCCATCCGGTTCCACGAGTTTGTAGTGAGTAGATACACTGTCGTAGTACTTGACTACTACAGTGTACGGCTCGTCCGGGTTCAATGCCAGCACCGAGTACAATAAAACACTTGCCAGTATTGCGATAATTAGCACTGCTGTTAAAATTGAGATCTTTTTCTTTCCAGTCATTTTCGCTATCCTCCCCTAATCTGTGATTTATGTTGCCGCTGCGTAGACTAATATACGTTCGTCCTTATCTCTGTTGCGCGTGCATGTTGACATCAGCAGGAAGCGGCTTGCGTCCGCCGGCGCGCCCGGGAATACTTCGGCTGCTCTGGCGGTGTCTGAAATCCCCACGGTATAAGCCTCATCCCATGCGTTGGTGAGCTTTGCGGCAAAAATCCTGTAAGTCATATACCTTCCATCCGGCGTTGTAATGGTCACCGTCGGGTTTCTCTGTAAAAATGAAGCGTCAAGATATTTTGCCAGCGGAGCGAACATCGTTCCGTCCCAGGTATGATGCCCGTAAAGTATGCACACTTTCTCATCGAAACCACTGGTATGGCGGTAATCCATGAAAATCGCACCCGCGGTATTTCTTTGCCCGGTGAATGTCAGGTTTACATATTTGTCGTTATCACTTGCCCGCACTATTGGATACTCAATGAGGTTTCTGATGGATATCCACCCTACAAAATCACTGTTCATTCTGGCCAGGTCTTCCAGGGTAGGGGGTCCCGGCTCTTCTTCTTCCTCTTCTTCTTCTTCTTCCTCTTCTTCCTCCGGGAGTTCCTCGATCTCGATAAAAGGTTCCGGCGTCTGTTGGTTTGTTATCTCTGTAAAGTCCTCCAATAGTTGGTCGTATTCAGTGCGCGCCGCGGCGCTCTCACGATGTCCGGCAATAATCTCACGCAGTCCCGCCGTAATAAAGAAAGCGCCCGCCGCCACAAGGCATATATACGGAATATACCTTCTGTCCAGTTGGATTGCTTTCTTTCCGTGGTTTTCCTTCTTTTCCGGGTGTTTCTTTTTTGGGGGACATTCTTTCTTTCCACTATTGCCAAATAGCTTTCGCACTCGTCATTACCTCTAATGTTTTTTTCCACAGTGTAATAGAGTGTCACGCTACATATAGCGCAGCACCCTATATTATACACTATATATCCTAATTTGTGAAGTGTTTTGTGGAAAAATGTGGAAAATATGTGGAATGTTCGTAAGTTTTACACATCAATTAACGCAAATTATAGAATTTTTACACATTTTTATGTCTTTTCCTTAATTCCTTACTTTATAAAGCAGAAATTTTTCTGTTAAGCTCAGGTTACTTTACAACCAAAGGTCACCCGGTAACCGTCAATCGGAAGTTACCTTGAGAACATTATTTTCTCATTATTGAACATTTTTGTCAGTACAAATCCTCCTATGCAAGCATAAACCAGACTGCTAAAGCATGATAGTACGATATTCATCGCGGAGTATTCCAGTGAGAATATCCCGCTCATACTCTGCACACTGCTGTAAAGCGGTATTATGAAATACACCGGATCGGTTTGCGTTCCGCCGCCGAACATTCCGGAGAAGCCCACCAGCATAACCAGGATCATTAATGGCATTGCAGCCTGCCCCGCTTCTTTGACCGTCTTTGAAAAGGCGGAAACTATAGATATCAGCGCAACCATCAGCAGGAGCGTCGAAAGAATTACAATCGCAAGAAGCGCGTAGTCCGTGATGCTATAAATGTTTGCGTCGATCATTTCCTCGGCGCCGGCGCTCATGATATTTGGCAAAGACATTATTGTCGCGATTGCAGTCACCGCCCCGGACAAAAACGACAGCACCGCAAGGCTGAGAATCTTTCCTATCGCAAGCTCGCTTCTCTTGAGAGGCGACACCAGCAGCGTTGCCAGTGTTCCGCGTTCTTTTTCACCGGTTATCGACTCGAGCGCGAGCCCCATGCATCCGGAATAAAGGAATATCATGAGCAGCATTGGCATGAGCATCGATATTATAGTTGCCGCAACGTCCTGGGCAGTTGCTAAGTCCGCGTTTACAATATCCCGGTTTATATCGAATTTATTTGCCAGTGACGCTTCATAAGCGTCAAGAATGGCGATCATAACTGAATATGCTTCGTAAGAGTTTGGTTCAGTCGAGTGGAAGTAAATTTCTATATTCGGCGCGGCGCCCGTTGCGGTACGGACGTCGAATGCTTCGACAAGGTTATCAAAATCAGGCGGGAATATCATTAGGATATCCGCTTCTTTTTGTATGATTTTGTCTTTTATGTTTTCAACTTCGTTTACCTGCGCATTCATTATGCCAAAGCCGGCGGATTGCGCTATATACGTTATCGAGTCAGGCGCGTTAACTGCGTAAACCACCGGGGTATGGTCTTCATCCGGTGCGAAAACATCCGCCGCCAATGTCCCCATAAGTGAATAAATCACGTAAATAAGTACCGCAGGCAGCAGAGTCATTATTATCATACGCCTGTCTCCGAAAAAGCGCGCGAATTCTTTTGACATTATTGTCCATATATTTTTCATGCTGCACCCCCGGGGCTTTCCACGGCGCCTATGCTTTGCGCATAAAGGTCGAAGAACATATCTTCAAGCGGTTTTTCGGCTGTCAGATTCTCCAGTGAGTCACAGGCTACCATCTTTCCGTCGATGATGATCCCCGCTCTGTCGCACAGCTTCTCAACGAGACTGAAGATATGTGTCGATACGATTATCGTCTTGCCCTGCGCTTTGAGCTCCGCAAGAAAGTCCGTAACGACTCTTGCCGTCAAAACATCGAGTCCGTTTGTCGGTTCGTCAAATATTATGATATTCGGATTGTGCACTATCGATATGACCAGCGACGCTTTCTGCTTCATGCCGGTTGAAAGATTTGCAACTTTAACCTCGGCGAACTCGTCCACGCCGAACTTGGCAAATAGCTCACGCTTGCGCTTTTCGCTTGTTGCCGGGTTGATATGGTGTATCTTTGAAAAAAAGTCGAACAGATAGTTAGGTGTGAAAAAGTCTTCCAGTTTCAGTTCGCTTGTTAAAAACCCTATTTTAGACCGCACTATATCGGGTTCTTCTCTAACGCTCGATC
>Ga0123353_10011498_pt1 | contig 12477 bp, 11 predicted proteins | sample TergutLab28metaG_3_FD_92763 | JGI IMG/M metagenome (GOLD analysis project Ga0123353, IMG submission 92763) | Labiotermes labralis P3 segment gut microbial communities from Petit-Saut dam, French Guiana - Lab288 P3 | ecosystem: Host-associated > Arthropoda: Insects > Digestive system > Gut ... | reverse complement strand
TTTAACTGATATTTGCAATCATTTTACACACTTTTCTTTCCTCTGCTTTCAAAAGTAAATGCGGTGACCCTGAGATTTGAACGATTCAATTTGACATTCCCCCGCCAAACTGTTATACTAAAGTTTGACACAAAAATCAATTTAAGGCTTGATTAGGGGCTTTCTGGAATGGGAATAAAGAGGAAGAAATACGCCAATAAAATGATTGCGCTCGCGCTGCTGTTTGTGCTGCTCTGCGCCGCCTGCGGCAAGGCGCCGGAGGGTCTCGTCGTGCGGGACGACAAGGGCAATGAGCGGGTTTTGGTGACGGACGAGGCCGGCCAGCCCGTGACGGACGAGGCCGGCAACCAACTGGTGGTCGGCACGGGCCGGGACGGCGTCCCCCTCACGGACGGTTCCGGCAATACGATTACCAAGTATATCGCCCCGCCGGAACACTACACCTACGGAGATGTCATCGAAGCGTCTCACTTCCGCTACACGGTTCCCAAGGGCTGGACGCTCACGGACAGCGCCAGAATGGTCCTGGAGCGCCGCAATCCCGATGCTTCGCTGCAGCTGCAAATACTGTCCAACCGGGACTTCGAGGCCTTCCTGGAGGAGACGCGGTCGGGTCTCGCCCTTATGGCGCAGGAAACCGGCACCGGCAGCTTCGTGGAGAGCGACGTCAAGATTCTGGGCCAGGAGGCAAAAAAGCTGGACATTGTGATTATCCAGGACGTGACGCCCACGGCCTTTGAGACTTTTGTCTTTCCCTACGGCGGGGACGTCATCGCAATCTATTTCTACTATCCGCCCGACCGTTCCGACGCCGTGGACATGGACCTGCTGATCAACCAAATGCAGCTGAAGCCACTACAATAGACTTTTCCTGAACAATCGTTTCAAGATAAGTTTTACAAGGAGAAACACATGTTATTCACACAAGACATCGGCATAGACCTGGGCACCGCCAATACCCTGGTGTTCGTGAAGGGGAAGGGCATCGTCATAAGGGAGCCCTCCGTCGTCGCGGTGGACCAGCGCAGCCAGCCGCAGCGGGTCGTGGCCGTCGGCGCGGAAGCCAAGGAGATGATAGGCCGGACACCCGGCTCCATCACGGCGGTCCGTCCCCTGAAGGACGGTGTCATCGCCGACTTTGAAATGGCCTCCGACATGCTCAAGGCCTTTATCAAACGGGCCATCAGCCACTCCCCCTTCTCCCGCGCCCGGGTGATCATCTGTTTCCCCTCCGGCGTGACGGGGGTGGAGAAGCGGGCCATCCACGACGCCGCCCGGAGCGCCGGCGCAAAATACGTCAGCATGATTGAGGAGCCCATGGCCGCCGCAATCGGCGCGGGACTGCCCATTAGCGAGGCGACCGGCTCCATGGTGGTGGACATCGGCGGCGGCACCTCGGAGGTCGCCGTGATCTCCCTGGGCGACGTCGTCACCTCCAACTCCGCCCGGGTCGCGGGGGACAGCATCGACGAAGCCATCGTCTCCTACATCAAGAAAAAATATAATTTATTGATCGGCGAGCGCACCGCGGAGGACATCAAAATCACCCTGGGCTCCGCCTACCCCTACGAGAGCGAGGGCGCCATGAACATCAAGGGCCGCAACCTGATGGACGGCCTGCCGAAGAACGTGGAAATCACCTCCGAGGAAGTGCGCGAGGCCCTGGCGGACACGGTCGGCCAGATTCTGGACGCCATCCGCGCCACCCTGGAAAACACGCCGCCGGAACTCGCGGCGGACATCATCGACCACGGCATCATGCTCACTGGCGGCGGCGCGCTGCTGCGCGGCCTGGACAAGCTGATTGCCGTGGAGACAAAAATCCCGGTGGTGGTGGCCCAAAACCCGCTGGACTGCGTGGTGGACGGTACCGGCATGTGCCTGGAAAGCGACATGCTCAACAAGTTGCAAAACCGGAATATTTTATAAAGGACTCCACCCATGAGACCCTTGTTGCAGAGCACCGCGCTCAAAATCTGTGTGCTGGTTGTCGCCGTTCTCCTCGTCGGTGCGGTGACGGCCGCTGAGTTGCGCACCACGCCGGTCAACGCTCTGATGAGCTTCCTTCTTTCACCGGTGCAGCGGCTCTCCGCCGCTATGGCCGACAGGCTGGATTATTTTAACATCAGCTTCCGCTCCTCCGCTTTGCTGGCCCGGGAAATCGCCGCGCGGGAGGCGGAGATCGAAGCCTTGAAGGAACAACTGGTCGACCTCGAAAAGATGAAGCAGCAAAACGAGATGTTCCGGGACTCCCTGGGCTTAAAAGAGGAAAACAAGGATTTCCGCTTTGAGGAGGCCTCCATCATCGGCCGGGACGCCGTACAGCAGGTCTACTGGAGCTTTAGCTTAAACAAGGGCTCCCGGCACGGCGTCCGGGCAAAGGATCCGGTGGTCTACGGCAAGAATTTGATCGGCGTCGTCACGGAGGTCACGCTGCTGCAGTGCACGGTCAAGACCCTGCTGCACCCCGACGTCAACGTGGCGGCCTACGAGCTGAGCACCGGGGACACCGGCTACGTGACCACAACCACGGAGCTCTCCTACCAGGGCCTCTGCCGCATGCCCGGCCTGGACAACAAGACCGCCATTGCCCCGGGCGGCATCGTCTGTACCTCCGGCACCACCGGCAACTACCCCCGGGGCCTGATCATCGGCACGGTCCAGGAGGTGCTGGACGACAGTCTGGACATCTCCTCCTACGCGGTCATCAAACCCAGCGCGGCCTTCGCGGACATCAAGGATGTCCTGATCATCACCGGCTTCGAGGGGCAGCTGAACCGGGCGGAGGAGGCAGAATGAGCCGTTGGAACAGACCCCAGCTCCTGCGCCGCCTGAGCTACGGGGCCATACTCCTGTTGCTGCACGCCCTGCAAAATACCGAGGGCCTGTTTCCCGCACCTTTTCAAATTCATGCCCTGCTGCTGATTCCCGGGGTGGTGTTCATCGCCATGTGCGAGCGGGAGGTCTCCGGCCTGTTTTACGGCCTGTTCGCGGGCCTGCTCTGGGACACCCTGGCCCCCGGCGCCAACTGGAACGCGGTTTACTTGACGATCATCGGATTCCTCTGCGGCGCCATGGCGCGCTACCTGATGCGCAACAACATCATGACGGCCTCTTTGCTCAGTGCTGTCGCGCTGTTCCTCTACACCGTGCTGCGCTGGTTTTTTGACATCGCGCTCTTGCACTCCGGCGGCGCGTTTCGCTTTTTGTTCCGCTTCTACCTGCCCATGTTTCTCTATTCTCTGTTGATTTCTCCGCTTTTGTATTATTTGATACGGACAATCCCGCAGGCCTTCCAGAAAAGGCTGCCCGCGAAGGATACTCAATAGAAAGGCTCTGATCCCATGGCAGCATCCCGCTCCTCCTTCACCCTGCGCAGGCTGATTGTGCTGGGTTTCATATTCCTGGTGTTCCTGTCCTTCTGCGGCACGCTGGTCTACTTCCAGCTGGTCCACGGGGAGGACTACGCGGCCGCCGGCAACGCGATTGCCGGGCCGAACGTGGCCATCCCCGCCTCCCGCGGGGAAATCCGGGACCGCAACGGCGCGCCGCTGGTCATCAACCGGCAGAGCGACTCCATTGTCCTGGAGAGCGCGCGCTTTCCGGACAAAAAGGAGCAGGAGAAGCGCAACGAAGTGATTCTCCGCCTAATCAACCTGTTTGAATCCCAGAACGTGCCCTGGATAGACGGCCTGCCTTTGATTTTCGACGGGAATGGCCAGATCGCCTTCCCGGAGGACCGGGAGAGCGATGTCGCGCGGATGAAGGGCAAGGACATGCTCGACCTGAACGCCTACGCGACGCCGCAGAACTGCCTGGACGCATTGATTAAGCTCTACAAGCTGGGCGGCTACAGCCCGCAGGACGCGCGGAAAATCGCCTCCGTCTGTTACGCCCTGCGTTGCATCCAGTTTCGAATCAGCAACCCCTACACCTTCGCGGAGGACGTCCCCTCCTCCCTGGTCGCCCTGATTATGGAGGACAGCGCGCTCTTTCCCGGCGTCGGCCGGGCGGTGGTCCCCGTCCGGGAATACGCGGTGGAGGGCAAGCTGATGCCCCACATCCTGGGCCGCGTCGCCGCCATAGACCCGGACGAACAGGAAAAACTGCAGGGAAAGGGCTACCAGCTCAACGACTTGGTGGGCAAGAGCGGCATCGAGTCCGCCATGGAGGACTACCTGCGCGGCCGGGACGGCAAGAAGGCCGTCCGCGTGGACCGGGACGGCGGCGTCACGGAGGAGATTCTGCGGGAGCCCGAGCAGGGCAACACCGTCGTATTGACCATCGACGTCCAGATGCAGCGCGTGGCCTACAAGGCCCTGGAGCAGATTCTCTACGAATACCGGCAAACCAAGCCGAACCCCGTGGACCCGGCCGGCGCGATGCTGGTCCTGAACTGCAAGACCGGCGAGGTGCTGGCCAGCGTCAGCTACCCCTCCTACGATATCACGACCTATGCGGAGAACGCCGCCAAGCTCGCCACGGACCCGAACAAGGCCCTGTGGAACCGCTGCCTGCAGGCGACCTACTCCCCCGGCTCCACCATCAAGCCCTCTGTTGCAATCGCGGGCCTGGAGGAGGGCGTCATCAACCAGTATTCCGTCGTCCGCTGCCACGGCATCTTCGAGATCGCCGGCCAGGAGTTCAAGTGCCAGCAGCACCACGACAACCGGAACCTGACGGTAATCAGCGCCCTGAAGGATTCCTGCAACGTCTTCTTTTATGACACCGGCCTGAAGCTCGGCATCGGCAAGATGAACGAATACCGAACGCTCTTTGGCCTCGGCCAGAAGACCGGCGTGGAGCTCCCGGAGTCCGCGGGGATTCTCGACAGTCCCGCCTACCGCGAGTCCGTCGGCCAGACCTGGACCACCGGCCTCACCGTGCAGGCGGCCATTGCCCAGGCCAGCAACTCCTTTACGGTCATCCAGATGGCAAACTACTGTGCCACCATCGCCAACGGCGGCACGCGCTACGTCCCGCACTTCGTCAAATCCATCAAGTCCTACGACTACAGCGACACCGTCCTGGAAAAAGGCGCGGAGATCGCCGTGGAGACCGCCATCTCCCAGAGCAGCATCGCCCTGGTCAAGGAGGGCATGCGGCAGGTGGCGGCCACGGGCTACTGCCGCCACTACCTGAGCGACCTGGCGGGCGGCGCGGGCGCCAAGACCGGCACCAACCAGGAGGACCGCAAACTCAACGGCGTGCGGGTCCGCATCAACAACGGCTTCCTGATCTCCTTCGCCCCCTACGAGGACCCGGAACTGGCCGTCTTCGTGCTGGGCGACGGCTTCGACAGCGGCACCCTCTGCTCCAAGGCCGCCCGGGCGGTGTACGACTACTACTTCAGCGGCCGCGGGGAATCCGACGCCCCGCAAACTGAAAACGTATTGTTGGGGTAATTCCCCTTTCGTAGGGGCGGCTTTTGGCCGTCCGCGGACGCGTACAACGCGCCCCTACAGGAAAATACCGCATTTCCCCTGTAGGGGACGCCCGGGTGTGCATCCCCTATAAAACCCCTTACATATCAATGCTTAGCTCGCATGTTATAACATTTTCAATTTTTAGGATTGGTGGGAATAAAATTGGCGCAAAAGATTATCATTGCCTCCGGGAAGGGCGGCGTGGGAAAATCCTCCCTCACCATCGGGCTCGCGCGCGCGCTTTCCGCCAAGGACCGCCGCGTGATGGTCATGGACTTCGACATCGGCCTGCGCAGCCTGGACATTCTCTTCGGCGTCACGCCGCAGGTGGTGTTCGACTGGGGCGACGTACTCTCCGGCCGCTGTGACCCGAAACACGCCTTTTTGAAGCTGAAAGAAAAGCTGTTCTTCGTCTCCGCCCCCCTGCGGATGCGGGACGAGTTCTCGCCTGGCGCGCTGGGCAAGATGGCCGCGATTCTGAACAGCAGCTTCGACTACCTGCTTTTCGACTCCCCGGCTGGGCTCACCTCCCCGGGGTTCGTCCTGGCCGCCGGCATTTCCGACAGTGCCGTCCTCGTCTCCACGCCGGACGACCTCTGTGTGCGCAGCGTCGCGGCGGCGGCCCGGGAATTGACGCGCTTCGGCGTCCGGGAGCAGCGGCTGTTGATCAACCGCCTGACGAAGAAGCCCATTCTCCGGGGCAAACTGCCGAACATAGACGAGGTCATCGACGCCACCGGCGTCCGCCTGCTGGGCGTGGTGCCGGAGGACTTCGGCATTACGGAATATTTCTCCAAGGGCCTGCCCCTGCCGAACGACAACTTCGCGAATCTGGCCTTTCAGCGCATCGCCGGCCGCATGGAGGATGAACCGATTCCCCTGGACGTGAAAATTATATAATGTTATAACATTTCAAAAAACCTAGGAGGTTCAAATGTCTGCCACCATCGCTGCGATCGCGACGCCGCCGGCCCCGGGGGGCATCGGCATTATAAGAATCTCCGGCCCGGAGGCGATCCCCGTCGCCGCCCGGGTGTTCCGCTCCGCGGGGGACTGGGCACAGTCCCCCGGCTACCGGGCCTATTACGGCAAAGTTCAGCAGGACAATACGGTTTTTGACGAGGCGATCTGCCTCGTTTTTCGTGCGCCCCGCAGCTACACCGGCGAGGACGTGGTGGAGTTCTCCTGCCACGGCGGGCTCTACGTCACCCAGCGGCTGCTGCAGGCCGTGCTGGCCGCCGGGGCCGTGCCCGCGGCGCCGGGAGAGTTCACGAAACGCGCCTTTTTAAACGGCAGGATGGACTTCACCCAGGCGGAGGCGGTCATGGCCCTGATTGCTGCCCAGGGGAAGACCGCGGCCCAGGCTGCCCTGGCCGCCCTGGACGGCACCCTCTCCCAAAAAATCCGCCTGGATGCGCAGCTTCTGCTCAGCGCCTGCGCAACCCTCGCCGCCTGGGTGGATTTCCCGGACGAGGACACGGAACCGCCGGACGAGGAGCTGCTCCTGTCCCGTTTCGAGCAGGTAGAGCACTCTTTGTCAACCCTGCTGGACGGCTTCGACCGGGGCCGCGCCGCCACGGAGGGGGTGGACACCGTGATTGTCGGTCGGCCCAACGTGGGCAAATCCACGCTGATGAACCTGCTGAGCGGCTTCGAGCGCTCCATCGTGACGGAATATCCCGGCACGACCCGGGACGTGGTGGAGGAGACCGTGCGCCTGGGGGACTTGATTCTGCGGGTCGCCGACACCGCCGGTATCCGGGAGAGCGGCAATCCCGTGGAGCTTTTAGGCGTGGCGCGGGCGAAGGAGCGGTTAGCGCGGGCACAGTTGGTCCTGGCCGTGTTCGACGGCTCCGAGCCGCTCACCGAGGAGGACCGGGCGCTGCTCTCTGCCTGTCAGGATAAGCTCTGCCTCGCAATTTTAAACAAGGCCGATTTGCCGCGACAGATCGAGCTAGGCCCCATCCGCGCGGCCGTGGACGACGTCGTGGTCCTGTCCGCCGCCAGCGGGGAGGGCTGCGAAAGCCTCCGCGAGCACCTCGAACGTCTCTTGGGTACACAGGACTTCGACCCCGGCGCGGCGCGCCTGGCCAACGAGCGGCAGCGCCGCTGCTGTGCCCTCGCGCTGGAAGCCCTGCGGGAGGCCATTGCCGCCCTCCGGGCCGGCGTGACCTTGGACGCGGTCACGGTCTGCGTCGAACAGGCCGCCGCGTCCCTCCTGGAACTGACGGGGCAACGGGCTGCCGAGGCCGTGGTAGATGAGGTCTTTTCGCAATTTTGCGTTGGAAAATAACGATTATTTGAAATGTTATAACATGTACACATAGGGGCAGCCTGTGGCCGTCCGTCGTAAAACAGAGGAGATTCTATGCCCTATTTCGCCGGACAATACGATATCGCCGTCATCGGCGCAGGCCACGCGGGTGTGGAGGCCGGCCTGGCCGCCGCGCGCCTGGGCTGCAGCACCGCGCTGTTCACCCTCAACCTGGACTGGGTAGCCAATATGGCCTGCAACCCCTCCATCGGCGGCAGCTCCAAAGGGCATCTGGTGCGGGAAATCGACGCCCTCGGCGGGGAAATGGGCCGGGCGGCGGACGCCAACACCCTGCAAAGCCGTATGTTGAACCTGGGCAAGGGCCCGGCCGTCCACAGCCTGCGGGCGCAGATCGACCGCCGGGGCTACACTTCCTATATGAAAAACTGTCTGGAACGGCAGGAGTGTCTGGACCTCCGGCAGGCGGAGATTCTCTCCCTGACGCGGGAGGGCGAGAACTGGCAGCTCCGCACCCGCCTGGACGCGCTGTACCGGGCACGCTGTGTCGTCCTCGCGACAGGCACGTTCCTGGCCGGAAAAATTCATATCGGCGACTGTTCCTACCGCAGCGGGCCGGACGGCATGTTTCCGGCTACGGACTTGGCGGACTCCCTGCGGCAGCTGGGCTTCCCCCTGCGGCGCTTCAAGACGGGCACGCCGCCCCGGGTGAATCGCCGGAGCGTGGATTTCTCCCTGCTGGAAGTCCAGCCCGGCGACGCGGAGATCACCGCTTTTTCTTTTGACAATGCGATAGAAATCCAGAATCTCGAGGTCTGCCACCTGACTTATACCACGGAGGCAACCAAGAAAATCATTCTGGAAAACCTGCACCGCTCCCCCCTCTACGGCGGGAAAATCGAGGGCGTCGGGCCGCGCTACTGCCCTAGCATCGAGGACAAAATCGTGCGCTTCCCCCACAAGGAGCGGCACCCGGTCTTCATCGAGCCCTGCGGCCGGGACACCCAGGAGCTCTACCTACAGGGCCTTTCTTCTTCCCTGCCGGAGGACGTACAGCTCGCCGTACTGCGGACCATTCCCGGCCTGGAGCGCTGCCAGGTCATGCGCCCCGCCTACGCCATCGAGTACGACTGCGTGGACCCCCTGGCCCTCCGGCGCTCCCTGGAATTCCGGGACGGCCTCTACGGCGCGGGGCAGTTCAACGGCTCCAGCGGCTACGAGGAGGCGGCGGCCCAGGGCTTCGTCGCCGGCGTCAACGCGGCCCGGCGCGTACGGGGTCTCCCGCCGATCGTCCTCGACCGCGCCGGCTCCTACATCGGCACCCTGATCGACGACCTGGTCACCAAGGGCTGCTCGGACCCCTATCGCATGATGACCTCCCGTTCGGAATATCGCTTATTGCTGCGGCAGGACAATGCCGACCGCCGCCTGACCCCCCTGGGCCGCGAGCTCGGCCTGATCGCAACCCCGCGCTACGAGCGCTTTCAACAGAAACTGGCCTGGATTGCGGAGGAGGCGCGGCGCGTCCAACAGACAATCATTCCGCCCTCCCTGGGACTCAACGAGCGCCTTACGCTCAGCGGTACGGCTCCCCTGACCAGCGGACAGCGATTTGCGGACTTGTTGAAGCGCCCGCAAATCGACTACGCCCTGCTGGCGCCCTTCGACCCCGGCCGGCCGGAACGCCCCGCCGCCGTCTTCGAGCAGGTGGAGATCGACTGCAAGTACGCGGGCTACCTCCGGCGGCAGGAGGCGCAGATCGCGGAGATGCGGCGCTTGGAGGGCAAGCTGATTCCGGAGGACATCGACTACAGCGCCCTCACCGGCATCCGGCTGGAAGCGCGGGAGAAGCTGGACAAGGTTCGGCCGGAGACCGTGGGCCAGGCGGCGCGGATTTCCGGCGTCAGCCCGGCGGATATCTCCGTTTTGCTGATTTATTTGGAGAAAACCCGTTGATGGATAAGCTTTTACTGGAATGTTATAACAATTGCTTGTAGGGGAGCGCATCGTGCTCCCGCAGATATTCGCAGACATCAGACAACGACGGGCGCACGGTGTGCGCCCCTACGGGAGGAATAATGGACCATGACCATCCGTAAGGCCACCCCGGCGGACGCCGAGGCGCTCTACGATTTATATCAGAACCACCTGACCGCCTATTCCCCCGAAGAGGCCCAGGACATGGCTCTCTGGCGGGAGAAACTCGCCCGCTTCGAAAGCGACCCGCTCTATCACCTGCTCGTGGGCGAACTGAACGGCCAAATCGTCTCCTCCGTGACACTCGTCATCACGGAAAATCTCAGCCACAACCTGCGGCCCTATGCCCTGGTCGAAAATGTCGTCACCCATGTTGATTATCGCGGCAGGCATTGCGCGACCGCTCTGATGAACCGGGCCGCCGAGATCGCGCAGGCGCATGGCTGTTATAAAATTATGCTTTTGACCGGCTCGAAAAAAGGCGAAACCCTGCGCTTTTATGAAAACTGCGGCTATAACCGAAACGACAAGACCGCCTTTATCAAATGGCTATAGTTGCCGCGAAAGCCCTTGATCTACAACGCTTTTTCTGGATGTTATAACATGCGATATTTTTCCTGTTTCGTTTGCTTCCACGCCTTGTAAGGGACGCAGTCTAATCCGCGGCACGCGGGGACTCTGCGTCTCTTTACAAAACATTCTATGGATTTCGGCGGGACGCAGAGGACTGCGTCCCCTACAGGAGGCTTTTATTTTTATGTTAGATGCCGCTTTGTTGTGCAATACAATCCAATCTTTCGGCCTTGCGCTGGACGCGAAGGCCCTCGCGCGCTGCGACCTGTTCGCGCGGCTCCTGGCCGAGCGCAACCAAAGCCTGAACCTGACGGCCGTCACCGCGGCGGACGAGGTCGCGGTCAAGCACTTCGCGGACAGCCTCTCCCTGCTGCCCCGACTGCCGTTGCAGCCTGGACTGCGGCTTCTGGATGTTGGCACCGGTGCTGGCTTTCCGGGTATTCCCCTGCTGATTGCCCGTCCGGATTTGCGATTGACACTGCTGGACAGCACCCGGAAAAAGCTGCAGTTTATCGAAGAGGTCCTGCACGCCCTTGATTTGCGGGCGGAGACTCTGCACATGCGGGCGGAAGACGCCGGCCGGCGGCTGGAATTGCGCGGTTCTTTTGACGTGGCCGTATCCCGGGCGGTGGCGTCTTTGTCCGTCCTGGCCGAATACTGCCTGCCCCTGCTGGCCCCCGGCGGCCTCTTTATCGCGATGAAGGGCACGGAGGTGCGGGAAGAACTGCGGGCGGCGGAAGGCGCCCTGTCTCTCCTGGGGGGCGGGCCTGCCCGTTTGGATCCGGTCTCTCTGGGCGTCTACGGGGAACGAACCCTGGTTCTGGTCAAAAAAGAATCGCAAACTCTGGCAAAATACCCACGGGTTTCGGCACAAATCGCGAAAAATCCCCTCTGATTTTGTCTGTTTCCGGCGAAAAGCCGTGTTTTTTGACGATCGAATTGACTGGACAATCCCCTCCGGGCGTGGTATTCTACTTTCGCCGGGGAGGAAACAGCGTGAAAAAATCACTTCCACGTCCCAGTTTGCAGCGCCGCCTGTTTCACGCCTGATTCTATTGCGCCGCGCGGCGGGACGGAGGTTTTCATGAAGACACAGAGCAAGCTGAAGAGCGGCGGGCAGATACTCCTAATCCCGCACGAAGAAATTGTGTCCAACCCCAACCAGCCCAGGAAACGCTTCGACTGCGACGCCCTGGAAGGTCTGGCGGAGAGCATCCGGCTCAACGGGATTTTACAGCCCATCAACGTGCGCCGGGCGGAGAGCGGAAAATATGAGCTGATTGCGGGCGAGCGCCGCCTGCGGGCCGCGAGAATGGTGGGTCTGACGCGCATCCCCTGCATTCTCATCGAGGCCAGCGACGAAAAATCCGCCCTGTACTCCCTCTTGGAAAACCTCCAGCGGCAGGACTTGAACTACTTCGAGGAGGCCGCCGCCGTCCACGAGCTGATTACATACTTCCGCTTCAGCCGGGAGGACGCCGCACAGAAGCTCGGCATCGCACCCTCCACTCTGGCGAACAAGCTTCGCCTGCTGAAACTGCCGGAAGATGTCCGCACTCAGATGCTCAAAGCGGGCCTGACGGAACGCCACGCGCGGGCGCTGCTGCGCTTCGAAAACGACCAGCAGCTGCGCCGGGCCCTGAAAATCCTGCTGGAACGGCGGCTGACCGTCTCCGAAACCGACCGCCTGGTCAGCCAGATGCTCAGCAATGGCATCAAAAAGAAGGTCCAGCCGGTCAAGCTCTTCAAGGACGTCCGCATCTTCGTCAACACCATCAACCACGCGGTGGACACCATGCGCCGCGCGGGGATTGAAGCGGATTCCGTGACGAGCGAGACGGAGGAGTATATCGAATACCTGGTTAGAATCCCGAAATCCACGGAGTATACGGTCAAGGCGAAACGCAACTCCGCATAGGGCATGCTCGCATGCCCATTCAAATGCCAACCCCTATTTATCATATCTTTCTCTTTCACACCCCACATCCACGGTAAGGGAGCAGGTCTTACGGCTTGCTCTCTTACTGTTTCACGTGAAACACATGGTGATAAATTACAGCACTCCTGTAGGGGCGGCCTGTGGCCGTCCGCAACCGTGATGTCCCACGGACGGTCACAGGCCGCCCCTACAGGAAAAGGCCATAACAGTCCACCCCCCCCCCCCCCCCCCCCCCCCCAAAAAATCTTTTTTTTTTTTTTTTTTTTTTTTTTTTTCTTTTTCCTATTCTT
>Ga0123353_10011496_pt1 | contig 12478 bp, 8 predicted proteins | sample TergutLab28metaG_3_FD_92763 | JGI IMG/M metagenome (GOLD analysis project Ga0123353, IMG submission 92763) | Labiotermes labralis P3 segment gut microbial communities from Petit-Saut dam, French Guiana - Lab288 P3 | ecosystem: Host-associated > Arthropoda: Insects > Digestive system > Gut ... | reverse complement strand
TGGGGGGCGGGAAGGAATGGGGGGGACAGTGAAGACAGAATTTAAGTTTATACATCGATGGCATTTTGGAAAATGTCGCTTGTCACTTCAGCAAAATTTTACCCATTAGCTCACTGAACTCTGTTTTTAATAATGCAATGTTTATTTAACTGTTAAAATACCTGACCTAAGTAGCACAAAACAGTAATTTGTCTTGGATAGTCAATGAAATATAAAAAAAATATAAATTTATATAAATGATAAATTCACTTGTCTGGAAACAAATTTTACTGCAGTTAGTGACAGTTCCCTTGAGACAAACAATATATGATTTATGTATACCGAATTTTCTCTTATTGTTGGGTGGGGGGGAGTTGGTGGTGACAACCGTCGCTAGTCGTCTCCCAAAAACTAGTTCATTTTAACAAATCCATCTCACTCACCCTTTCGTTCTCGCTGTTTATCTGAGAGGATGTCAATCCTTTTTAAGCCACATGCAGTCGCTATGCGAATTTCATTGAAAGATTTTATGTTCTTATTATACACAGCCTGACTATATTTATTTATGAGAAGTTTTGTCATTAATTCAGATGTAAGTTTCCTGATTTTCCTTTCCCAAACGAGACTAAATTTTTCGACCATCGGTAAAATAACACATGTTGACTGAAGAAATACTAGACGAAAGTGGTACTAGGTAGGATATATCGTCAATAACGTCTTTAGTCTACTTGCACAGAAAACGGACTTTTCTGCATCGTCAGCAAGAAAGACACAGGGAACTGCTGCTTTAAATCCAAACACGAAAACTGTGGTTCAGTAATGCCGCTATAAAAATTGAGCCTCCAGACAATTTTGTAAACTGGTACGTCCATGTGGTGTATTTTGGAGAAATAGACCCTACATTTGTTACGTTTAGCGTTGAAGCTTGCTCGCTTCTCAATGGATGGGTGAACTCTCAAAATAAAATTTACTGCTTTGTGTGCATAAAATTCCACATTAATCCATGAAGTGACGTTATATGACGTTACGTTTCGTGTGTAGTGAGTTGTAGAGGCCGCTGTGGTTGTTGGAGGTGTTCTTTTTCAAAGACCATAAATACACATCGGTACTTTTCGTACATTCTAACACCATTTTACAAAACTTGTCCGATTAGCGAGTAGGCCTATTATTTTTGTTGGAAGTTTCCCAGACTTTGCCTGCTTGTTCTTCTGTTAAGAGTAACTTTGGAGCTGTAGATGGTATCGAGAATTGTTTGAAAGATATTATTAGACAGTCTTCAGATTAAAAATTGTTGAGAAATTATATGCCTGTCTTTTTTATTGTGGAAAAAACGACTTACCTTAATGAACTTAACCCACAAATTCAAGAAAAATTTAAATGCCTGCGTGATATGTTTCCTGGTTTGAATGTCTTTGAAGCGAAACTGAACTTGCTGCATAAAGTATCATTGAACAAAATCTCAGCCACTTTGGAACTTGCAAAACCTTGTCAAAATCTTCCTCTTCATCCGATGATTAGCAGAGGCTGAAAGACAAGTTCTTTGGCAGAATTCGACATTTCTAAAATCAGCTGCCGTTACGTTTCTGCAATTTTTACAAATTGACATCTGAAATGCGTGTATAAAAACTGTTTGCCATTGGCATTGATGAGGTTCTATTGCGAATGTAAATTAAGATGAATAATTTACAAAATAGTGAGAGAAAAATGCTTTCATCGAGGGAAATATACAGCAGTTTAACGGGAGCAAACCTCAAAATTTTAAGCCTCTCAAGACTTTTGCGAAGAAAGCGCTAGTGCATTTGACATCACTTGACATCTGCGAAAAACCTTTTCGGTCGTGAACCTGCGGTAGTTAAAATTTGTTCCTTGTTTATTGAAGGAACCTTGCGCGCCACTTTACCCATTAATACCTGCAGTTTTAAGGCAGACATTCGCCAGTTGTCGAGAAATTCCAACATCAGTAACCTGACTAAAGACTGTGACAAAAAGTGAAATGATTCAGTAAACAACTCTAGTCCGTGAACTGCGTCGAACAGTTACTACAATTGCATTTTCAGTAAACCACTGTATATTATTGTACATCTGTGAAATAAATATCAGCGCGCCTACTCATATAGACTGCATTTGCATTACAGTCATCATCATTATCATCGTCGTCGTCATCATTATCATCGTATCCCACTTCTTTCTCAGAAAGTCAGTGTATATTGTTACTTACATTACCTACGCCAGGCAGCCCAGTTTATGAAATTGAAAGCCACTGAGAACTGCAACTTCCAAACTGTTGCCGATCCTTGCTGTGTAGGAAATCAATCGCTGTTTGCTCTAAGATTTGTATGAAAATGAAAAATAATTTTTGCGGTCAAACTGCAAATATTTTTGAAGTTGAAGCCTATGTTACATGAATTTGAAGCTGCAATTTAATGGATTGTTATACCTAACTTATTTCTCCAGTTTGTGCATTTCTGTCTGCAGGTCACGTACCTGTTTTTTATAATTGGGAAGAACTAAGTTTGAATCCCACCCCGAAGACCGGCATCGTACGGCTTTTCTGTGCATATTCGACAAAATTTTCGGCCTTCTGTGTGTGACAACTTGCAGTTTGGAACATGCATACTTACATCCTATTCAGATGTACATTTTTTCCCCCCATTTTCGTAACGCTTCCATCCTGAAATATGAGGGCGACATGTTTCTCCTTACCATCCTTGTTAATTTAAAAGAACTGCATGCCATTTTATTCCGAAAGACAGTAATGACCGACCTACTACACTTCGCCGTGAGACGTTGCCTTAATATATTTTGTCCAGTGGACCATGATTGACCACACTTCACTTGTAATTGAGCTCTTTAATCTTGTTATATTTGCCAGCGCAGCTTTCTTCTTTTCTAACCCTTATGAAACTAAACCCTTTTAAATTGTCACTAAGTTTCGGTCTACCGAGAACATTTCGCGGGATTGCGGGTGGGGGACTCAGGGCACCAGACTGCAAGACGTATTGCGGGTCCAGTGGAAGCGGCCACCCCAAAACGACAGACCTCTTGACCCTATAACAGCAGCCTTTCCCTCCCTAACATTAAACTTCGCCCGATAGTTTCCACCTTACTTTGTCTTCTGTTGGGTCTACTCAGATCTGTTTCCCGAAGTTATTGAAAGTAAGTGGTCATCTGTCTTGCCTCCGCCTACCCCCTTCCATGAGAGGATTTCTCGGTAAATGAAAAGAGCCTACTTCATCTCTCCATTGTTTTAGTCTGCGTTTTTTTCTGAATTTAATGGCTTCTGTCAGAGCCAAATTTATTTCTTCTGCCTTTACGCAAATAATTGCGTATTGCTTAGTGACATAGTTCTCAGAACATGGTACACTTGCATGTAACACTGTGCGGTAAATATACTATCTCTTCTCTTGTCTGTAAACTTACGTGCAGTCACTTTCAGCACACTGTCCTCACGTAGCCTACCCTAAATGTACGCGCATATAGTATTTCAATTTATCATGGAAGTGAATGTTAAGACTGTCATCTTTTGGGTTTTACAGTATCTCCACTTCAGGGTCGACCCATAAGATAAAGATGTTTATTCCTTCAAAACGTTGGTTTTCAGGTAGGTATAGAGGATTGTATTGTAGGGCAACCCAAAAGACCATATTGTGAATCCTTAATATCTGAGCTTCCTTTAATGTAATAGACCGTGTTTCACACCCATTTAAACAACAGATAAATTATAGTTTTATTTGTTTTAATCTTTGTGTTTTTAGGTAGCAGACTGGAAGGAGAAAGATTTTTTATTGAACCTACTTAGTGACAACGGACGATTTGTCCTTTGAAAGCACAGTGGTTACTATAGACCCAAGCACCACCTGCTGGTAAAAAAAATCTACATTTGGCCCAAAAATGTATGTACGGTTTGCCTATGATTTTCAAAATAAACAGCAGTGATTCCTCTAAACAACATTAACAGCGTACAGAGAGACATTGTGTCTTCTAAGAGGCAGGAAGTGAGTCACTCTGCTTTTTGTAGGTAAGCCCCAGGCGTTAAAGGGTTAGTGAAAGGAATCCTGCTGCAGGTACACGTACTTTTACATTAATTATTTGTAATACGTCTTTTACAAACCAGTGGTTATCGAGGTGGGTGGTCTTTGTTTGTCAGCTCGTGTATATTTATACTAAATTAAAAAAAAGACGCTCCTCTGCACATTAGCATGAACACAGCATCCTTTCGTGCTGCTATTTTTTATTATCCCTTACGATTCAGTACATATTCGGCTTGAAGTTTATTTAAGAAGCCATTCATGGTTCATTTTGTTTAACAGTGATGAAATGTAACTTCTGCTTACCTAAGGAAGAAATTACAAAGTTTCATGTTATTTTGCTGTGCCATAGCTGTGACTTGTGTTATTCTTTTCCTTAAATAAAATGGCGGCAGCGCATGTATTCCTGTTGTTTTTACAACATAGAACGTATTTGTTCTTTCTTGCTGTAAAAGATTCTGAAAAGGAGAGAAAGTAGAAGGGTAAAAGCTCTTTGTCAGAGCTTTCTTCTTAATTCTTGTTAAAACGATTTATTTCAGCTTTCCAAAACCTCCTTCCCTTTTCGTGCCTAACTAAAAAGGTGTAAAGAGAAAGAGAAGTTTAAATTGGCCCATCCGTCTTACTGCAGTGCAATAGTAGCGTTATCTGAGCCACTTTATGTAAGGCCCTAATGTTCCCGCAATGCGGTCGCCATCTTACTGCGTGTAAACTCTTTCTCGATCCGACTTTTTCTTATACCCTTCTTATACTCCCAGTTCTGTCTCCTAACTCGGCGACAACCTGGTTAACTGCATGGTTTAGTTTATCTGGAAGAAGGGAAAACCCAAGAACGAATTGTGTCTTACGGAGTCATTCGTCAGAGTCCACCACTATCGCTGGCATGTAACGGTCTTCTACAGGACAGATAGGCTCTGGAACTGACTTGACAGCACGCGAATGTCTGCGAGAGACAGCCGCGATTTCAGGTAATAGAACATCACTGAATTGATGCGTAGGAAAATACAGGGGTACAGAATAAGCGTAAAGCCGCGCTCATTCAATGTTATTGGTAAACGAAGTAGAAGCCTCGCACTGGACGTGTGACACTCGCACTGCACGTGTGACACTCGCACTGGACGTGTGACACTCGCACTGCATGTGTGACACTCGCACTGGACGTGTGACACTCGCACTGCATGTGTGACACTCGCACTGGACGTGTGACACTCGCACTGCATGTGTGACACTCGCACTGCATGTGTGACACTCGCACTGCATGTGTGACACTCTTAAGTCTAAACCTGACTTAATTGCGTACAAAAATTCAGTTCTTAACTTCCACTAAACACATCGCTTCTCCATTTCGAAGACGAACCAGTTAATATTGTATAGGGAAGTAGACACTTTTTTTATATAACAATCCTACGGACACACACGGACACACAGTGTGGTAAATATGCATTGTTGTTAAAGCAGGTGGCACGTATATTTGCCACTTCGCTTTAGAGGACTAAAAGTCTTCTTAACTAGTTTATTATGTGTACGAGTATTTTTCAATGGTGAATGAAATAAGTCATAATATTGAAGGTTTCTGTATAATTCACTATGTGCTTCTGACGTCTCTGGTACTAACGAACGGATTTAATATAACTTGGTATTTGCATTTCACACACAATGTTGTTGAACAGTTGTAACTTCAGTCCATATCGGTCTTCTATAAATCTCACTGGCCGTTTGGTTACTGCATAAATCACGAGCTTGCTCGGTATGTACTCCTACTGTCCATCTTAGTTCTATATCCAACCTGCTACATTTCACTACCTTAACAACAACACTGTGTGGCTGTACAGATGACAAAGTTCATCTATATACCTACCTAATATTTACCCTAGCTACATATCCAGCCAATCATAAAAAGGTAAAGCAGTCCCTGTACAGGTCTGGAGAGACCCTGAGGGTTCCAAGAGGTTGTGGCCCCCAGATTTCATGACAGTCAGCACATAAGGGTGGTAAGGTTTTCAGCCGTACGCACCTCCCGACTTTACCCCGCAGGAAATATTCGTGGTCCTAACTTCTGTTAGAGACTGTAACATTGAAGAATTCTAATGACACCATCGGGAATCGAACTCGCGGCTTTCCGGCTTGTAGCGCAGTGCCCCAACCAACTACACCAGGGCGTGCCCCTCCAACCACAAATGACTTCGTATATGTCACTGCTGTAACAACAACAGGCGCCCTGTATAAACAACTCATTTCCTTTGTTACGTAATATCCACTCTTCGTTCCCAGCCCATCGTAAATTGCTACATTAATATTCTTCTCACCGCTTTGTTGGTGCTAGTGTTAGTGTTGGTAGTGGTGATTGTCGACCATCACATTTGCAACGGTAGTGATGATGCAGACGGGAGGGGAGGTGCAGTTATAGCCCCAACCCATTCGTAATCAGGCAGCAGAAGGACGTTGGAGATCAGCTCCACGCCCCGACCGCTTTACCCCCGGGGAAGACCCGGTACTTATTGTAACGGCAGGTAATGATGACAGTGTTACTAGCAGTGGCACTTTAGTGCATATTGAAACAAATGTCTGTATTGTCAAAGTTTCGGCCTGCAGGGATCAGTATCAGAGTTCCGTGGAATGTGCCACTGCGTCTACAAGCCATATGTCTAGAACGTTCTCTTAACCTAGACGAATACAATCGTCAAATACATGAGACAGACGAAATTTTGTATCCTACGTTATTCTTTACAACGTGAGTAATTTTTTTCGAAAAATCCATTAGGCTTTGTTTGAACTTCAGGTACGGTAAGGTTGTCTTGAACATTTCACATTTGAAACTAAAATAGTACCGTACTTAAATACAGGATTTAATGTAAACCCTCATGTAGTCTTACGTTTAAAACTCACCGACAGTACACCGACGGTCGAAAACAAAGCATCCCGTGGATTTTCTGAGTTCATGACAGAAGCCAATTTTTCATCAGTAAGCTCTGCAATTACACCGACAAAAGAAATATTTTGCAGGTCAGTATCGAGAGGTATACTGGTTCAGAATCTCTTGCCTTCCAACTTGTTGTCTAAAAAGGAAAAATTAAAATATTGGCCACAAAAATATAATTTTTTTCCAGTCGTTTTTATGGTTATGTAACTTGGGGACTTACATTTGACCTCGAGGAAGAAAGTAAGCTTGAGTACATTTTAGGGCAAGTTTCTGATTTCAGAGACGGACAGTGGATAAAACGGTGCAATTTGTGCTTCTTCCTGAATGAAATATTATTGGTTGTTTTAAAATCTAATTTTAAATGGGCGGAGCACGTAGAAAGGATAGGAAGAGGAGAAGAATCTTTGAAGAATTTGAAGACGTACGCACAGGTGCGAATGGAATATAGAAGTGGATATTTAATACTTATGTTTTGCGACATTTTTGACGTAGGAAGAAATAATTTGCTCTATGGCTGTATTATCGGAAGGGTGTAATTATATGTTAGCGCCTGTGGTCCATTTGCAGCAAAGAGTAGAATTTCGAGACGTGGTTCTTTAAGATCATAACACTAAACTGTTGTTTACTGCTTTTGCCAGACATGGAAATGTTGAATGTCCATTTTAAGGAGAAAGTGAGTGTACGTACGCAGCATACAGTCTCCAGAGAGACAATTCAATTATTGTGGACTTATCCGCACCTTGTCTTGAGCTTGTAATGGTTTCTGCAGCTACACCAGGGCGGAAGAGAGACGGAGTGAGGCGGGGTGAAATATGGCCGCTTTGATGGGGTCCGTGAGAGACTGAACGGGATCATGATAAAGGAGGGTGTCGCAGAACTAAGGGCAGAAAGATAATGCAGCGAAGAGGAGAATCGCTACCTCAACCTAATACATAGGTGCTGAGAGAAAATGGAAAGAAAAATTGAGAAAACAAAAAACTTCTCTAATAATGATCATACAAGGAAGGACATTAAGAATGATGTTTTTGTGGGATATGACACCGCCTAGACTGGTAGCTGGTTACCGATGTTTCAGAGGAAGTAACTGCCTCCGCCTTCAACGTAAACTACATAACAATCCAGACTTACACTTAGGAGCCTTTTGGTTCGAATCTCAGACAAGGCAGCAGGTATCGTGACTACAAATTTCCGCAGTCCCTCCAAATACTTTCGACGTGGTGCGTCCCTTACGCCACGATTGTGGTTTTCGAAACACATTATAATTCCTTATTTACCACCCATTCTAATTTTCGACGCTGTGCAGTCTCACATGTCGTCAGCGTCGTAAAAATGTCGCTGCAAAAGAAACGTCTGTGATTTACATCCCAAACCTTAATTGTCACAGCCGTCAGAATTGCGTATCCCACTAGGGAGACAACATGTGATAGAAGGTCGTGTTTGATCTTATTCGTAACGCACATTGTGATATAATCATATAATGTGGAAGAAGAAAATACACCTGTGTTAAATTTAATTTAGTTATATATGTCTTCCACATGTACATGCTTACCCGACGGCTCATCTTCAGGAAGACAGTTTTAACAAGTACAGGTACGGTATAAGGTAAGGTATGACTGCATGTATGTTACACCGTGGTTCGTCGAAGTATGGTTTTGCAACGGTAGAAGCAGTCCTGTATGTGGAAGAGCGTAGCTGTAATTGTTACAACTGTCTTCCTGAAGATGAGCTCTAGGGTTCGAAACATGTGCATGTAGAAGAAATTGTGAAAAATTAAATTAAATTTAACAGAGGTGCATTTTATTGGTCTCGCATTACATGAAGTGCCTGTTTGGATGATTAGGAAGAGTTTGTAGAAATTCTAAAATCCCTCTACAGGCCTGAACAGGCTCGGAGGGTTCCAGGGTTTGGAGGCTTCCAGAATTTTTAGACTGTCGGCACATGAAGGTGGCAGAGTTATCGGCCCTATGTACCGGACGCCTTTACCCCCCCTTCACCAGGAGATACATTTGGTACTCGTTTCTGTTAGAGGCCGAGTCGACCCCGGGGCACTAGTGTGGCCGGAAGGTTTAAGTCAATGAAAATTTTCAGTGACACCATCGGGAATCGAACCCGTGACCATCCTGCTTAAAATACAGTGTCACAACCAAATGCACCACTGCATGCCCCCTAATGATTTGAAAACGCTCTCACAATTCGAGGCCCTTAAGTACATATTTTGTTGTTTGTGTCGCCGTATCGTATAAAAGGCAGTTCGAAAAAACAGCTTTTGAATCCGAAGAAGGATTTTTTTTCTCAAGTCGGGCTCAAAGCTTTTTTCATTAGGCTTATTTCTTTAACTTTTTATAAAGCGAAACTTTCTAAAATAATAAGCATACTGAATTTTATTGTTGTATCTCAGAAAATAAACCAATTTGTAACGTTTATTGTGCACGTCCCGTTGTGATCATGTATCAAATAAAATGAAAGCAACCGCCCATTTACACCTAAAATTTATTGCAAGTATGTATTATTTATTACTACATGTTTCGACCGACTTGACCATTTTCAGGTAATAGAGAAATGCTTGGGAGGTTAATTGTAAATTTAAGTTTTAGAAAAATAAGTGAGATCCAAAGTTTACATAAAGGGCAGGATTTCATATGGACAGAGGTTATGCATGGAATTTTGATGTTTTGTGTGTTCTAGTATGCCTTGAAAGTTTTAGCGATTGCCTAATTTTGGGCAGTTTTGTGTTGAGTATTTAATTAAGTTAGTTCTACACAGAAGACCTTGTAGATTAATTTCCTGGTTTGAAGTTATTATTTCCTTGACTGTAGACTGTCTCAAGGTTTTAGTATTTTAGAATATGTATAGAGCGACTTTGTATTTTATAACTTAAGAGCCTCTTTTATGGTTAATCTGGAAATTTAAGTAAAGGTTAGAATGTATATGATTGTTAATTTGTTAAGGAAGTGTGGAATAATGAATCAGTGGAATGTGAAGAGCCTTATATTTTTTAAAGAATTCTTGGATTTATATTAGTGACTTGACTGTCATCAAGTTTTGAAGGTACAGATTCCGAAATCCAAGTAATAACTTCAGTTATTATTTCAGCGGGGGAGATACAGAGATTCTGTGTATTTTGTATGCTAAGGACAGGAGTATAGTGAGGAAATACATGCAGGCGAATGGTTTTGTGTTAAGCAGAAAAGGAAGGATTGCATGAAGTAGCATATTACGAACACTGGCCTCTTAATGAGGTGTACGAAAAACAAGTGTTTATTCTTGGAGCAACAGGAGATCCACCAAAAAATCATGAGGTGAAATGTTTTATTTCATGTTAAAACAATCGTTACCCCTATATGTCACGGTTATTTGCATGGCTTAAGAATTGTCACACGATCTAAGGGTTGTGAAATTTTATGTTTTTCGACAATTCATTAGGGCCGTGGGTGAACGTCTATTTTTTCCCCACTGTTTGTTGTCCTGTGTACATATGGACCTTGAGAAGGTCTGATTCATTGAAAGAAGAATCCTACCAATATCTATAAAGAGGCTTCATAAATCCAGAAAGCTGGAGACTCTGGAACTGTAGCATCCCACAGGTGTAAAAATTTCAAGCCTTGAAATCTTTCATAGAGTAAATAATTTTGAAAGCCCATAATCTTTCGCCTTCGCATCTGATATTTGAAATCGTGAAGACTAAAATATGCCAAATTTTAATTTTACTAGCATTTTTAATGGTTGTAAAAGTTAGTTTCCGACTTTAATGGAAGGACACGCATTGAAGGTGTTGCAGAAGAGGTGCTGGGGGTAGTAAGCAGAAAGAGACATGATACGGAGAAATTGATCAGCAAATACATAGTATTAAATATTATCAGATTGAATGCATGAAGAAAAGTTTAGGTTGGCTAATCACGTAGCAAGAATGTGTTACATTAGATGTCCACGCAGATTTTAGCAGTAATCTTCGAGGGATGCAAGCATTTGGCGGATGTTGAAATTTGAAATGTTCACTATCTTGGATGAACTGGGTGTGAGAGAAGGGAATGTTTTGTGTGGCCCATGATGGAGTTTATTGGCGGTCTCTTCTAATATGGTGCAGAACGTTTGTCTTCCATATAGGCTGGGAAATTTTATGGCCAGCTGAGCAGTTATCGTTGTCCCAAAAAAAAAAAAATAAAGTTACTGGGTGTGAAATTTTCTCCGAATAATACGAGCTTATCCCTTAAGAACAGAAATTTTGTCGCAATTTTGTTTGGTGTATCTTTATTAGTTTTATTGCCCGTTGTTTATTATATTTACATCTGGCAGGAACACAGTTCGAATCCAATTTGCGACTTTTCGTTGCTGAATATTCTCGTAGTTTTACTCAATCCCTCCACACTTCCATCCAAAGCCTCTCAATTTATCACTCACTAAGCGTCCTTACATTCGAGCCTGAGATATTGACAGCGTCGATAAATAATTTAAAATTACAAGTAAACAAATTACAATTATCCGTGTGGTAAATTACACACAACGCCACGAACTTGTATGGCTGATTGGCAGTTACACGTCCTTGAACTCGGCACGAGATGTAGTGAAACAAGCAGTTGTGTTGCAAAGTATATGCGAGCTTCTATTGTGGTTGATCCCTTTATCACTTCTTATCTGAACTCCCGCAATTTCTGTCACGTCAGTTACGTGCATCTGTTTCATCACTAAATATGCTGCCCTACTAAAACTAATTGCCTCTGATTCTTAACCTAACATTAATATTACACTTAACTAAAGACAATAAATCACAAAATTTTTTAATATCACCATTTATGATTCTTCCAATTCTCCGAAGTAATCAGTTTTCCACTTCTCCCCGTGACACGCAATTTCATTATCAATAAAATTAATACAATTTGATTTCTGCTTGCTTCTCTACCCCACCCTTTCTTATTAATAACGGCTTTTGTGTATAGGGGGAGATAACCCCTCCCATAACCCCATCTGGAGATTCAGCAAGAGATGATGGGGTGGAGGGATTTATTATAAGCTGGTTGGGTAAGTGAAAGGATGGACGTACGATAGGATGGAAACACAGAAACAAAGAGTGCATCACGTTGTTTTTATATTGCGTTTCTTTCTGATAACACACTGATACATTACAGGATTTGCAGTGCATAACAGAGCTAAGTTTGGCGTTTTGTGACGATAGAGTGTTACTGAGAAGGCAAACTGTACTTAATTTCATTTTTCTAAGGTCTCTTCTATGTTGAAAGCAAGACGTTTCGGAAGTTGACTTGTTCCGATTTTTTTTATCAGATAGATTACGTAAAATTATGACATATTTGGTTTTTTGGACACACAAATGAATCCAATGAGATTTTAAATTTACAGTTTATAGGCTAACAAAGAGAGTTAATCTTATGCCTATTGGACCGTGCATCATCTTGATATTTGAATAAAGGTAGACCAGTAGTGGTTCAGCCTGCACTCGGATACCACATCACCAACAGCCAATCCCGCTACATAACACCAACACGCCTCAAGTCAGCACATTACAGCCTACACAATAACGCACCAAGTAGTCGCAAGCTCC
>Ga0123353_10011494_pt1 | contig 12479 bp, 10 predicted proteins | sample TergutLab28metaG_3_FD_92763 | JGI IMG/M metagenome (GOLD analysis project Ga0123353, IMG submission 92763) | Labiotermes labralis P3 segment gut microbial communities from Petit-Saut dam, French Guiana - Lab288 P3 | ecosystem: Host-associated > Arthropoda: Insects > Digestive system > Gut ... | reverse complement strand
TGCGCCAGAATATCGAGCACCATCATTGAGTTTTTATATATACGTTCGTTTTGTCCGCCGCCTTCGCCCCTCAATGTCCAACGGATTTCAGGAACAATCTTCGCCGAATCTTTCAACGGCACAGTACCCGTTGACAACACTTTTTCCTTATCCACCGTGATCTTGAGTTTCTTAGCCGGAATAAAATCCATAAGCCGGTCGGAATCATATAACGACTTTTGAAATTCATTGTCTAATTTGCCCGACCAAATAAAACCTTCACGACCATCCACTAATTTACTTCTTATTTGATCGCTACGTACAAAATCAATCACCTCTTTCAACTCGGTGTGATCTCCTTTCAATAGATCCAACTCGTGAACATACAGCACATCCCTTGTTCCTGACATGTATTGATTGTGTTCGAATGATATGGGCAACGGTTTTGATTCATAGGCAGCACGACGCATCTGATCAATATACCAGTCGGCGGCAAGGTAACTCAGATTGCACACACGTATGTCGGTAGCCATTCCTTCAACTTCCTGAACGTACCAAAGCGGAAAAGTATCGTTGTCGCCATTGGTGAAGATAATCGAGTTTGGCTCGCAGCTTATTAAATAATTGTATGCGAAATCACGTGCCGTATATCGTCCCGAACGATCGTGATCATCCCAGTTTTCCATCGCCATAATGCCGGGAACCAGCAACAGCAACGCCAGCGAAACAACGCCTGCCATAAATTGGTTGCGCATTCGTTCGGGAATGGTTTCAATAATGGCCATCACACCCAGCCCGATCCATATCGCAAAAGCGTAAAAGGAACCGGCATAAGCGTAATCGCGTTCGCGTGGCTGGTATGGCGTCTGATTCAGGTAGATCACAATGGCAATACCGGTCATGAAAAAGAGCATCATGGTGACCCAGAAATCGGGACGGTTGCGCTGCCACTGGAAAACAAGACCCACAAGACCCAATATCAGGGGTAAGAGGAAATAGGCGTTGCGTCCGCGATTTTTCATGCTGTCGGGCACGTTCTGCGGGCCTAAACGCGCTTCATCCAATGCGGTGATTCCCGAAATCCAGTTGCCGTTAATCGGATTTCCATTACTTTGAATATCGTTTTGCCTTCCGGCGAAATTCCACATGAAGTACCGCATGTACATGAATCCCAACTGATAGGAAAAGAAGAATCGGAGGTTTTCTCTGAAGGTCGGCAACTTGTCGGGCGTCTGCCTATCCGAAATGTTTGCCCATTGCTTGTAACCGGCAATATGCGAGGGCTCCCGGCTGTACATGCGCGGAAATATCGTGGTATGGCCATCTCTGTAAATATAATCGTTTTTATTGCCGACTTCTATATATTCCCCGTCTTTCACAGCATATAATTTCTTACCATACTTGAGGTCCACCGGTTGCGAATTGTAATAAGGTCCGAGAAACAGTGGTCGGTCGCCATATTGCTCGCGGTTGAGATAATACTGCAAATTAAAAAGATTTTGCGGATTATTCTGATCCATAGGAGGTTCGGCAGCCGAACGGATGATCAGCGCTGCATAAGAACTGTAACCGATGATGATGACTGTTACAGCCAGCAATACCACATTCAGCATCTGTTTTTTGTGTTTGATCGAATACCACAATCCATACACAATTCCTCCGACTAACAGGATAGCATACAGGAAAAGCCCTGTGTGCATCGGTAAACCCATATTTTTCACAAAAAACAGTTCAAACCAAACTGCTATTTGAATGACGCCCGGTACGATGCCGTAAAGGATCACAAGCAGTACGCCCGCCGAAATCAATAACGCATAAATGGTACCTTTGGGGGTGATTTTGTTTTGAAATTTGCGATGGTACAACACTAATCCAATAGCGGGAATAGCCAGCAAATTCAGCAGGTGGACGCCAATGGAGAGTCCCATCAGGTAGGCGATGAGGATCAGCCAGCGATTGGCGTAACGCTGATCGGCTTCGTCTTCCCAGCGCAGCACCGCCCAGAATACCAGCGCCGTAAACAGCGACGAACAGGCATAAACCTCTCCTTCGACCGCCGAAAACCAGAAGGTATCCGAAAAAGTGTAAGCCAACGCACCAACGACGCCCGATCCGATGATCGAAACGATTTGTAAGGGCGTAAAGTTTTCCATAGAAACGCCCGTTATTTTGCGTCCCAAATGTGTGATGGTCCAGAACAGCAATAGGATGGTAAATCCGCTGCACAGCGCCGAAAAGATATTCACCATTTTGGCTACTGATTCCACATTGCCGCCGGCAAACAGGGTAAAAATACGACCCACAAGCATAAAAAAAGGCGCTCCGGGCGGATGCCCCACTTCGAGTTTGTAAGCCGAAGAAATAAACTCCCCACAATCCCAAAAACTTGCGGTAGGTTCGATGGTGAGCAGGTAAACAGCCGAAGCAATGGCACACACTACCCACCCTGTAATACTGTTGATCTTCTTATAATTCATCAGTTTATTTAAATAAATTTTCAGAGGGCAAACATACGTGAAAAAACTGATTTTTCCAAGTGTGTGTTGAATAAAAAAAGAAGTTTGTGGCAAATTACCCCGTATCAGCCTGCGCCACCGCATAACCGATAATTCCCACCAATCCCACCACACCGATATATGTGATGACAGCCGCCGGTGAAGGCGCTTGCAGATGACTGATGGATGTGATCAGGCTGTTGATTTGATTGAGCAAGGGTGTAACACCCTGTATGGCAAACGTAAGCGCAAGTCCCAGTATGATAAAAACGACCATCACTATTTGTGGCAACATGCTTTTGCGCTCGGGTAATTGCCTGATGACACGTTCCGAAAAACCATCGTCAGAAATATCAACTCTATGTGATTCAAATACTTTTCTAATTTTTAAATTCTTCATTTTTCACTCTTTACTCTTCACTTCCAAAATATTTCACTAACTTTTCTTTTCCACGATGCAGGTGCGATTTTATGGTGCCAGACGGACAATTCATGATTTTTGAAATTTTGTCAATTGGCTGATCTTCCATGTAAAACAGCAACATGGCGGTTCGTTCGTCTTCTTTTAGAATGGTTAAAGCCTGCGCAAAATCTATGCTAAAATCTATATGGAGCATGTCGGAAGAAATCTGAAAGGCAACTTTTTCCATATCCATATCTGCTTTTGGCTTGTATGTACGCCTGTAATCGTAGAAGATATTATAAGCGATGCGATACAGCCATGTAGAAAATTTTGCCGCCGCACGGAATGAACCGATGTTCAGCCATGCTTTCACAAAGGTATCCTGTGCAAGGTCTTTGCTCAGTTCTTCGTCGCCGCCCGTCAGGTTGAAGAAGAAGCGCCGGATGGGCGACTGGTAAGTCTCAACCAACTGGCTAAAGGCTTTCCGGTCGCCCAGCAGCGCTGCACGCGATACGAGTAATGCGTCATTGTGCATTATCATTCATGGCTTTTTTCTTCTCGATGAAATGGATGATTACGTAAGCCACGCCAATTAAAAACGGAACAACGCCTATAGAAGCAGCTGACATTAAGCCCGAAAACGCATCTGGTTCTACATTAGCTAAAGAAATAGCCATCAGCACGAAAAGCAATGAGATTCCGACGCCTGTCGACATAAGGATAATTCCCGTATTCAGCGGATTGCGCTTCTTTTTGGGTTCAGCAAACAAATCGGTCGGTATGGGTTGTCCTTTTTCAAGGGCTTTGGCAGCCAATTCGGCTTGCAATTGATAGCGTTTACGCCTCTCGCAACTCCCGAACCATACAATCAAGATGACCATTATAAAGGGAACGAATAATGTCCCAATAATTCCTAAAATTGGTATTAAATCCATGATCTCTAAAAATTTACATTATTATTACTAAAAAATATTTTTTTGAATTTCTTTTTAGACGTCATCAAGTATCCATTTGGTTGCAAGGAATGAATTTTTTTTGCAAAAATCATCAATCGTCAATCAAAAATCAAAAATTATATAATATTCCCCTTGTACAGATCGTCAAAATTGTGGTTTCCGGCGGTTTTTTCCTTTCCGTCGGGATGCAATTTGCTTACTTTTTCTTCATCTGCCAAAGCGCCTTCGTGATCGCCCGTTTGACGTTTTGCGAACGCTCTTGCTGCGTAAGCCTTTGCAAATAATTCATTATCTTCTATTGCTTCGTCGAAAAGCGTTATTGCCTCGTCGTATTTTTCCTGCGTCATCAGCAAACGGCCAGTCAGCAGGTAAGCCTCTTCGTTGAATGGATTTAATTCAGACGCTAACTGGTAATCGGCGAAGGCGGCGTCGGTGTTGCCCAGCAATTCATGGATACGGCCCCGCATCAGGTAAGCCGTTTCGTCTTCGGGAGTTAATTCAATCAACATTTCGACGTCCGATAAAGCGTTGTTTCCCTTTTCCATGGCAAAATGTATGTCGGCACGCAAGGAATATGCTTCGGCAAAAGCGGCTTTTATAGCAATAGCGCTGTCTATGTTTTTGATCGCTTTGTCTGGATCGCCAAGTGCGCATTGCGTTTTTGCCAACTGAAAATATGCAACGTGATTATCAGGTTCCAATTGAATTGCCTGTTCGCAGTCGGCTGCCGCTTCGACGTGCCGTCCCATTGCAGAAAGAAGTCCAGCGCGCGTCAACAGGGTGTTTACCGGTTCTTCGTCGGTGGCGACTAATTCGTTGAGCGCTTCCAGCGCCTGATCGTGCTTGCCCAGCATGTAACAGGCAGATACAAGGTGTTGCGTGGTTTCGAAATCCTTTTGAATCTTCAGGGCTTCGGTAAAACACTTTGCGGCATATTCCAGTTTGCCCAACCGCTGCGCACGAATGCCGTCGTATTTCAGAATGTCGAAATTCTTTTGGTCGACCTTCTGTTGCTGGTCTTCCTCGCTGTTGGACGGAAAAAATAGAGATGAAAAAAATCCCATAATATTTGATCTATTTGAAAAAAATTAGGCCATAAAAGTACGAAAAAATCAAAAATACACTATCTTTGCATCAGTTTTAAACCAATTTATACTTAAAGAAATGAAAATCAGATTTTTTATATTTGTATGTGCAGCCGTGATGATGGCTGCTTGTTGTGGCAGAAACAGCCAATCGTCTTCCTCGTGTTCGCATAACCATTCCGAAGAAAAAGCGAGTTGCAAGGCAACATGTGCCGCAGAGAAATCGAGTTGCAAGGCGACCTGCGCCGCAGAAAAAGCGGGTTGCAAGCACGCCGGTGATGTAAAGAAAATCATCAGTGCGCAGGTATGGATCAAGCCCGAAAAGGTTGACGCATTTGTAGCAGCGGCGAAGGATGTGATTGAAAAATCGCGTGCCGAAGAAGGGTGCATCAGTTATTCTTTGTATCAGGATCCATTAGACAAAACGGTGTTTCTATTTTTCGAAGAATGGAAAAATCAGGAGGCTGTAGATTTCCATTTTGCAACCGAGCATTTCCAGAAATTCGGCAAAGTATTGAATGATTGTGCGTCGGCTCCTGCCGTCATCACTGTTTTCGATTCAATGGCTGAAAAGAAATTGTAAGCAATTGATAGTTTTTGATTGGCTTCGCCGAGCTATAAGGTTACTATTTGTTGAAGCCGATCCTTGCGTTGAGTAGTAGTAGTTGTGACTTTGAGAGAAAATGTACATGGATTATTGTTTAAATATTCCTGCTGATGGGTACAGGTCGCGCACATCGGTGGATACGCTCAATGAATTGATTGAAAAAAATCTTCTAAACAAGAAGTCAAGTTTTTTGATTTCATTCGACTAAATTGGAAAAACTCGACATTATAAATAAGATAAATTAATGAATATGACAAAAGTAACTTTAAAAGAAAAAATCGGATACGGTTTCGGAGACATGGCCTCTTCAATGTTCTGGAAAATCTTCGGCATGTATCTGGCGTTTTTCTATACCGACGTTTTCGGTATTTCAGCCGCTGCCGCAGGAACCATGTTTTTGATTACGCGGGTTTTCGATGCGGTGAGCGACCCTGTGATGGGCGTCATTGCCGACCGCACCAAATCGCGCTGGGGTAAATATCGTCCCTATCTGTTATGGGGCGCGATTCCTTTTGCCGTTGTGGGCGCGATTACCTTTTATACGCCCGATTTCGCTGCATCCGGAAAGTTGGTTTACGCCTACATCACCTATATTTTTATGATGACAGCCTATTCGATGGTCAATATTCCTTATGCTTCGTTGCTTGGCGTGATGTCGCCCGACCCGAAAGAAAGAAATACCTTGTCGTCATACCGGATGTCTTTTGCTTTTATCGGCAGTTTTATCACTTTCATGCTGCTTCAGCCTTTGGTCGATTATTTTGGAAAAGACGGCACAAGGTCGGCAATTGAGAACATCAGCACCGAACCGATGGCTTGGACAAAGGCGGTTGCGATTATCGGCATGATTTGCGTGGTACTGTTTTATTTCTGTTTCCGATTTACGAAGGAGCGTGTTACTGAAATAAAAAAACAGGTACAAACGTCTATTCTGAAAGACCTGAATCTTTTGGTACGGAATAAACCTTGGTGGATATTGGTTGCCGCCGGTTTGTCTGCGTTGATGTTCAATGCTTTAAGAGATACGGTAGCGGTATATTATTTTAAATATCACATTGTGGACAATTACAAGATGCAGGTTACAGGATGGACATTGACCACCATCTATTTTCTTGTCGGTCAGGCGGCTAATCTTTTGGGAGTGGTTATGGCTGCTTCGTTGTCGAACAGATACGGGAAGAAAAACACCTACATTACAGCCATGTTTTTGGCGGCATTTTTGAGTTGCGGTTTCTTTTTTGTGGAAAATATCGCCGGTTTGATGGCGCTGCAAATAGCCGTTTCCATTTGTGCCGGATACGTTTTGCCGTTGCTTTGGAGTATGTTTTCCGATATTTGCGACCATCAGGAACTGACTACCGGACGCCGCACAACGGGTTTGATTTTTTCTTCGTCTTCGATGTCTCAAAAATTCGGTTGGGCGATTGGTCCTGCCATGGTACTCTGGATGTTGGCCGCTTTTGGTTATGTAACGCCGGTCGGCGCCGAAGCGGTTGTTCAACCCGAATCTGCCATATTTGGTATGAAATTGCTGATTAGTTTACTACCTGCTGCCGCCTGTCTGCTTGCCGTAGTCGGTATGGCGTTCTATCCGCTTAGTGATAAACGGGTTAGGGAAAATGCGGAAGAGTTGGAGAGGAGAAGAAAGAATTTAGAATTAAGAATTAAGAGTGAAGAGTGAGTTAAAAATTGAGTTGACCTGCAACATTCTTTCCTATTGGATGAATAAAATGCAAGACAGGGAGAATGGTGGTTTTTACGGACGGATTGACGGATTCGAGACCATCCGGAAAAACGCCAATAAAGGTGCGATACTGAACGCCCGCATTCTGTGGACGTTTGCGGCGGCATACCGGATGCTCAAAAATCCCGAATACCTGATGATGGCCGAACGCGCTTATCAATACCTGATAGACCATTTTATTGATAAAGAAAACGGCGGCGTTTTCTGGGAATTGGATTATTTGGGAAAACCTGTCAATGCCAAGAAACAAACTTACGCGCAAGGTTTTGCATTGTACGGATTATCTGAATTTTACCGTGCAACCGGTAAACCGGAGGTACTGGAACAGGCCAAAAACCTTTTCTACCTGATTGAAAAACATTGCCATGACCCGCAAACCGGAGGTTATTTCGAAGCCTTTACCGCTGATTGGCAACCCATTGACGACATGCGTCTGAGCGAAAAAGACGCCAACGAAAAGAAAACGATGAACACGCATCTGCATATTTTGGAACCATACACCAATCTTTGCCGCGTGTGGAACGACGACCGGTTGAAGAATACACAATCAAAACTGATACATGTTTTCATCGAACATATTGTCAATCGGGAAACCCATCATCTCAACCTCTTTTTTGATGAAAAATGGAATGTGAAGTCGTCAGCGGTGTCATTCGGACACGATATTGAGGCGTCATGGTTGCTTTTCGAGGCGGCGGAAGTATTGGGCGATGCCGAACTTTTGGATACCGTCAAAAAACTTTCGCTGAAAATAGCCGATGCCGCCTGCGAAGGCTTGGAACCTGACGGAAGCATGATTTACGAGAAGGGAAACGGTCACGAAGACCACGACCGTCATTGGTGGGTGCAGGCCGAAGCGGTTGTCGGGTTGATGTATGCGTGGAAAAATTCGGGAAACATGCTTTATCAAGAAAAAGCGAAAAAGGTTTGGGATTATATCAGGAATCACATCATCGACTACACAAACAACGAATGGTATTGGAGTCGTTTTTCCGACGGGCGAATCAACCAACGCGACGACAAAGCCGGTTTCTGGAAATGCCCGTATCATAATAGTCGTATGTGTATGGAAATAATGGAAATGGATTTTTAAAAATAATAAATATGGAGAAACAAATCATATACGAATTTGTCAAATCAATCAACGAGCATCATGTCGATAAAATCTATGAACTCATGGACGATGACTTTAGATTCATTGACACGTATGGAAATGAAGAAACAGGAAAAACCCACATGAAGGAAAGTTGGGTTGGCTATTTTCATTGGTTTCCTGATTATGAAATAGAAATCATTGAAAGAAATAATAATCATTAAACAATATTCAATAATCAATATTCAATAAAAAATGAACAAATATCACTTTATCGCAGTAATTTTCTTTTTTGTCGGCTGCACATCATCTTCTCCGAAGTTTGAACCTGCCGACCCTCAGGTCACCCCCGAAGCCAAAGCGCTCTTTTATCGTTTGCTGAAATTGCAGGATATGGGCGTAATGTACGGACATCAGGACGACGTGATGTATGGCCACACATGGTGGTACGTTCCGGGACGTTCGGATGTGAAGGACGCGGTGGGTGATTATCCCGCTGTTGCCGGATTTGAATTAGGCGAAATCGAAACCGGACGCGAACGCAGCCTCGATACCGTTGTCTTTACGCAAATTACCGAAATGGTAAAATTCTTTCATCAAAAGAACGGCATCATTACGGTCAGTTGGCACGCCATCAATCCGATTACTTCGCAGTGGACGCATCGCGAAATATCGCCCAATGGCCCCGGTTCATCATGGGATATCAGAAAATTTAACATGGGCGCATATAAAGAACTCGATTCTGTTGAAGATTTTGAAATCAAAGCCGAATCGCTGAACGCCGTTAAATCGATTCTTCCCGGCGGCGAAAATCACGAAATGTTTAACGAATGGTTAGACATTCTGTCCGATTATTTCCTGACTTGGACAGATGAAAACGGGAAATTGATTCCTTTCATTTTCAGACCATGGCACGAACATTCAGGCACGTTTTTCTGGTGGGGACGCAATCGCTGCACCGACGAGGAATATGCAGCATTGTGGCGTCATACGGTTAATTATTTGAGAAATAAAGGATTGAACAATATTCTGTATGCCTACAATACCGATAAGGTTTATTCTCTGGAAGAGTTCATGAGGGGTTATCCGGGCGACGAATATATTGATATGTTGTCGATTGACTGGTATGGACAAGGCCCCGAATTTAACGTTCAGGTTGATAACGCATTGTATTTTGCTTCAAAAGAAGCGCAGGAAAGAGGAAAACTGTTTGCCTTGAGCGAATGTGGAAACATCAGTCAGGATATGGTCGACATTTTGAGACAATATAAAGTTTCTTACTTTCTGACATGGAGAAATGCGCCAATTCCTGAAAATATGGCTTCCAATCCTGAAATGGAGCGAAGAAGAGAAGAATGGAACAACCAATTGAAGCAAATGTATGATGATTCGCATACGCTTTTCTTAAAAGATATTCAAAATATTCAATAATCAATATTCAATATTAACTGTATCATGAAAAAATTAATCATTTCACTTTGTGTTATCAGCCTGATGGGATGCAATTCGCAACAGGAACAGGGATTTAAGTTAGACATCGCATCGGGTTATTTTCAGAACGGGGGCGTGGATGTAATGGCTTTTGACGATATTTATCCGGAAGGTCATCAATCGGGTGTGAGCATCATCATGCACGGCAATCGCATTGCTACCAACGGCGATATTCGTTTTGAACAGACGCCCGGACAATGGCAGCCGGTGCCGAAACAGGGTAAGCGTGATTTGGATGAAACGGCGAATACGATTACCACCACGCTGAGTTTTCCCGATTCATCGCGTCATTTGAGAGGGTTTAATCCGATGATTTATCCTGATTTTCATCTCGATTACACGGTTACCGTCAGGGGCGAAGGCGCATCGGTCGTCGTTACGGTAGATTTGGTTTGTCCGATTCCTGAACGGTTTGCTGGAAAAATATGTTTCAATCTGGAACTCTTTCCCGGCGCTTTGTTTGGAAAACCATGGATCATGGACAACAAACAGGGCATCTTCCCCGAACAGCCCAACGGACCTACCCTATTGTTGCCTCCCAATTATCTGCATACCGGAGATTTCAGTCTGCCGGACGCGAAGGCTGACATGAAGCATCTTTCAGGCGACAACAAGGGCTACAATCCGATCATCGCCGACGACATCATCGCCGAGCCATACTCTGTGGGCAAGCGTTTTACCGTGTGTCCTGATGATTCGTACAACCGGTTTACCATCGAAACCATGGGCGCGGAACTGAAACTGTACGATGGACGCATGAACCACAACAACGGTTGGTTTGTGGTCAGCAGCGAAGTACCCGAAGGAGCCACCAAAGGCGCCATCCAATGGGTGATTACTCCCAATGTTGTAAAAGGCTGGCTGTATGCGCCTGTCGTTCAAACCTCTCAGGTGGGCTATCATCCCAATCAACCGAAAGTGGCCATCATCGAATTGGATAAACGGGAAACAAAACGCGAAAAGCCAACGCTTTACAAAATAACAGAAACCGGCGCTAAAGAAGTCTTCTCGGCTGCCGGACAGAAATGGGGACAGTTTCTGCGTTACAACTATCTGAAATTTGATTTCACCGACGTGAAGGAAGAAGGTCTGTATCAGATTCGTTATGGATCGTCGGAATCATCCATTTTCCGTATCGCAAAAGATATTTACGATCGCGGCGTCTGGCAGCCGGTACTCGAATATTTTCTTCCCGTGCAAATGTGTCATATCCGGGTCAACGAAAAATATCGCGTATGGCACGGTCTCTGCCACCATGACGACGCGCGGATGGCGCCCGTAAATTATAATCACATCGACGGTTACGTACAGGGGCCATCCACGCTGACCAAATACAAGCCGGGCGATCATGTTCCGGGACTGAACATTGGCGGATGGCACGATGCCGGCGACTTTGATCTTCGCATAGAATCGCAGGCGGGCGAAACCTATATTTTGGCGATGGCTCACGAATCTTTTGACGTCAATTACGATGTGACCGCCATTGATCAACATAAGCGGATAGTCGAAATTCACGAACCCGACGGCAAAAACGACCTCCTGCAACAGATCGAGCATGGCGCCTTGTCGGTAGTTGGCGCTTACCGTGCTTTGGGACGGCTTTACCGCGGTATCATCTGCAACGATTTGCGGCAATATGTACTTCTTGGCGATGGCGCCGCTATGACCGATGGCATCAAAGGAAATGCCGACGACCGCTGGGTGTTTACCGAAAACAATCCGCAGCGCGAACTGACAACCGCTGCGCATTTAGCAGCCGCCTCGCGCGTGTTGAAAGATTTCAACGATACTTTAAGCATTCAATCGTTGCAAGCCGCCCGTGAGATTTACAAAGTCACGGCAGTGAATCAACGCTCCAAATCGGCAAAAATACATGCAGCCGTCGAATTATTCCTGACCACAAACGACGATGAATACAAAGATTTTCTGCTGTCGGAAACCGAATATATCATCAGTTCAATCGACCGCTTGGGCTGGTTGATCGGACGGGCTGAAAAAGCGATGTACGACGCCGATTTCACTAAAGCCATTCGCAGCGCTTTGCCATCAGTGATGGAAAAATTTGCGGAACAAAGCGCCGAAACGCCTTACGGAATACCGTATCGTCCGCATATCTGGGGCGCAGGATGGGATATCCAGCGTTTAGGATATCAGTACTATTTTCTGCACAAGGCATATCCCGATATCTTCGGCCCTGAAATGATTTTCGATGCGCTCAATTTCATTTTGGGATGTCATCCGGGGTCAAATACCATGTCATTTGCCTCAGGCGTAGGCGTCAAATCGGCAACCGTCGGCTATGGACTGAATCGTGCCGACTGGTCGTATATCCCCGGCGGCGTGATCTCAGGCACCGCCCTGATTCGCCCCGACTTCCCCGAACTATTAGTCTTCCCCTACCTCTGGCAACAAGTGGAATATGTGATGGGAGGCGGGTCGTCGCATTATATGTTTCTGGTATTGGCGGCACAGCAAATATTGAATGGTAAATAATTCTGATATGAAAATTCTGTTGAAGGAAATGATTCACGTTATGTCGCATAAAGTGCTTAACCAGAAGACTTGGCACGAACAGCTTTTTTTTACGATGGATTGGCAGAATCAGAAAAACATTGATTCTTACGGA
>Ga0123353_10011492_pt1 | contig 12479 bp, 4 predicted proteins | sample TergutLab28metaG_3_FD_92763 | JGI IMG/M metagenome (GOLD analysis project Ga0123353, IMG submission 92763) | Labiotermes labralis P3 segment gut microbial communities from Petit-Saut dam, French Guiana - Lab288 P3 | ecosystem: Host-associated > Arthropoda: Insects > Digestive system > Gut ... | reverse complement strand
GTGGCGGACGCTTATGAGTACGGTAATGAACCTTCGGGTTCCATGAAATGCGGGGAATTTCTTGACTAGCTGCAAACCAGTTAGCTTCTGAAGAAGGACTCTGCACCATGTAGTAAGTAAACCATCAATAAAACTAATCAGGCAAGATATTCAAACAGGTGGCGGGCAACTGAGGTGGAAAGGGTAACACTGCAACCTACAGTGTGGCTACCCTGATCGTATAAACGGACATACTACAAAGTGTGCATGTATCCTAAGCAGCATATTTGATCAAATCACGATGAATGAGATGAACGGGGCACGTAGAACGTATGGAATAGAGGCGAGGTGAATAAAGAGTGCTGGTGTGGAAACCTGAAGAAAAAAGACCACTTGGAAGACCTATGTTTATGTGGGAGAATAATATTATAACAGACCTTGATGAAAAATGAATGGCGTGGACTGGATTGATGTGATCCAGGATACTGAGCAGCGGAGGGCTGTTGTGTAAGTGGCAATGAACTTTCTGGTTCCATAAAGTCCGGGGAATTTCTTGTCTAACTCAAGTATGATAGCTTCTCAATGAAGACTGCTACAAGTAATTAATTAGTCAGCTGGTTGGATAGTTAGTTAGTTAAAGGGTTAGTCAATCAGCCAGAAAGGCGCCCACAGATGACAAAATACAGAAAGAAGTGAGAATGAATCTGAAAGAGATCCTAATGTTTTTCATACAAAAGCATGTTACAAAAGCCACAATACCCTAGGTTAGGCCTAGTAGATAGATAAATTCATTTTTCCCCTGCAATGGTCCATATTCCAGAGACAAAGAACGGGCTGAATAACATGCTTTAGCCAGTTCGCTGGACACACAAAGCCAATTCGGTACATTTGGACCATGTTCAAAATACAAAGCACAGATCAGCGAGCATCCGACTGTGTTCTGAGATGTCTTCCAGTCGTTTAGCACACGACGGCACCACGGTTCAAGAAACATTTAGGAACTTAACAGACCTGCCCAAACCACACGAAACTTACTTCCGTCATACTAATCAACAACATTCTTCTCCACGCAGACTAGCAATTTATGGTCAGTCCAGCATTTTGAAAAGACCTTAGACCTTATGTACTTTATTTTCATTGCCGAGTCACATGCGCCATCAAATTTCAATTGCTTCTTTCTCAGACTGGGCTGTAATACTTACGTTTCGTTTATAAGATAAGAGTGAAAGCTTAAAGTTCAACCTATAACCTACCATGAAATCAAAGGGGGGAAGTAGAGGTTTAGCTCTACCCTTTCGTCAGCCTTGGCCCTAGATTGGTGTGGGTGGTTAACCCCAAGCGCCGGCCGGTTTGTCCGCGGAAATAATCCGGTAAGCATTGCATAGGAGGCTCGGTGGGCCGTGGGCCTTTCTGGACGGGTGCGGAAAATTCGCCCTAACCGTGGTTCGATCCCCGACCGTTCTGCCCGTAGAGAGACGCTATACTAACTACACTATTCCGGCTACGATGAGAGCATTCCATAATTAAACGTCTATTTCAAAATTTCTATTTCAGTATTCTCTTTCAGCAGCAGCGGTGGTGGTGGTGATGGTGGTGGTGGCGGCGGCGTCGGCGTCGGCGTCGGCGGTGGCGTCGACGGCGGTGGTAGTAGTGGTGGTGGTGGTGGTGGTGGTGGTGGTGGTGGTGGTGGGGCAGCGGCGTTGATAGTGTTGTCGTAGTGTTGGTAGTATTATTGGCAGTAGTAAAAAGCAACTTACTAAAGGCCACGAAGGCCCAAAGGGGGAGTAGAGTATAGTTCTACTCTTTCTTTAACCTCGGCGCTAGATGGAGGTGGGTGGTCAACGCCACGACCCGGCCGCTGTACCCCCGGGAAAGACCCGGTAATCATTGTGTAGGAGGCTGGGTGGACCCCAGGGACGGTCTGGACAGGTGAGGAAAAACTCGACCAAACAGAGATTCGATCTCCGGACCGTCCAGCCTGTAGCGACTCGCTATACCGACTAATCTATCCCAGCCCATAAAAAAAATTTACTAAGGAACAAAACTTCCACGCACACAATGAAGACTAACCTGGAATCTATTCCGTCCTCCAAAGCTTCCAGACAATCTGGAATCCACCCAACCTACCACGCAGCGGATACTGAAGGTTCTTCGCCGTCGGTAATGCAGATGGCGAGTGAAGCTGGCTATTTGCTCCATCCAGTACCGACGATAAGATTGCGTGCAACTGTACTTCTAATCCCCTCTGTGCCTTCACAGCATAATGCTCGATTAATCACAGTGATACATTTACCTTTTCCACTCATAATCATAATACGTGCATAAAAGGAATTTAGACCGTTTAAATGGTTTTGAACTAAAAGTAAAAAAGAAAAAATAAAAAGAGCGAAGCAACTCAATCTGCACGTTAGTCTGCACGTAACAGGCTACAATACTGTCTAGTGTTGCGCTCAGGTTTTCTGGAGACTGAACATCACGTCACACTACTAGCTCTCTGGTGCCTCCATGGCAGCCGCACTGCAGCAGCAAGGCGCGTCGACTATTTATTGATTGTTGGATGGTATAAATAGCCCCGCAGGAAAATGTTTCTTTCGCAGACTTTTCATAATATAATAATGGCACGTTCGACACAGACAGACGATTTCTTACTGCTGAAGTTCTTGCATTTCATGTACCACACAGTAACATAAATTGAAACGAAGAATAACTTGCAATCTTCACTAGATTATTTTCTTTGTCTAAGAATTATTTGTTTATTAATTTATAAGTAAAGTAAATATGGTTTTAGAAGATATAAGAATTGTATCGTAAGTATCAAATAATGATGGGCTACCGTCGTGACAAGCCGGTGTTGATTGGTATGTAGCCTGAATCATTGCACGAATGGAACTCAATAAATGTTTACTTTGGTGACTGCAGACTTCCGCCGGATGTAAATGAGATCATCGTCTGTTAGGATTTTACGCAGCGTAGAATTCCAAATCAGCGCAGATTTCAAATTTTTATTAATTTATATATTTGTGGGATTTCAATTTATGGCAGCAGTGTCAAAATTACGATGCTTTCGGACAAGAACCCCTGTACCTTGCTAGACAGGTACAGAGCAGTAGACCAGAAGACAATACTGTTATTCATTCTCGGTTTACCAAAGGACGTTCTTAATTGCTGTCATTGCTGCCACCATTTAGCGTCAATCTATAACATTATTAGTGAATGATTAATTCTGAAAGACAAAGAAAGTATCAGTCGTGACACAATTTAGGATAATGTCCTTGCACTTGCAAGGTGGTCTGGGAAAACCCGTCAGAACTGTCGGTATCAGGACTAAAATTTGAATATGGGACATAGAGAATACGCAACAATCATCATGTTGTGTTAAATAACTAAACAGATACAAAAGAGTCATTCAAATATAAAACGCTTATTGTAATTTAATTATTATCTACATAATTACAGGCCGAAACATGTAGCGAACTGAAGCACGTGTATAATTTACTTACAAAAAGTGTTGTGTTTGACTCAATTTTTGTCCGTTTATGCTATAACAGGTCTAAGCACTGAAACGCAGTTATATTCCGTCTGCTGTCCTTAATCCTTCTTAAGTCCGTGGTAAGAATGTAATAGCAGGCGACCTAGTTTCTAAGATTACTATGCAAACGTCACCATAACCTAATAAACAGTGGCGAATAGATCCCACAAGTATAAATGTAGGTACAACTGAAGTTTAGTTCGTTATTCTTATGTCGTGAATTGTTATGATGAGGGCAAACTGCTCTTGCTGGTTAATTTATACCCCCAACACGTCTCTTCTACAGTTGTATGCTTTGAGTTCGACACTAAAACGCGTCGGACTTGTAGATTTCTTCCCCTGCTTCCAAGCTAGTAGAAATGTTCTTGTTTCTACATCCCACTATACTGAACTTGCTCTATTCTGCGTACCGGTCGCTATATTACCTGAAGTTATTTGCTTTCAGACTTATATAGACGACTATAATGATTCCAACAGCACAGGAAGCGTGACGACCGTGACCTACTGCACAGTACAATCTCATAATTTTTATATAAAGGAATAAATGCTTTCAGTTATGATGGGGTATAAAAATTTCTGGAAGAAGAATGAAGGAGAATATAACTTGCTTTAATGTGCGGAAAGTGTATTGACAAAAATGTTTCCGATAGTCTCGCCTAATATGTGACTATGGAAATCGTGAATATCAAACTCCACTTAAAGTATATTGTATTAAGTGCACCATCTAACGCGCCGGTTCAAGCGGTAAAGATTGTGGCCTTTATTCGGGAGTCACCCAGTTCGAATATCGGTCAGGACACCGTCTATCCTTATGGAGGTTTCTTTGGCCTTCCTCAGTCCGCGCCGGCAAACTATCCGGCAGCCTATTAACTTAGTCGTCGCGACCGATTCCTTCAAAATTGCAGAAAATTAATTTTTCGCCAATCAACTCACCACTCGACGCTACGTAATAAAAGGACCACGGCGTCTTTAAACCATAAATAAATAAATAATAAATAAATAAAGCTAGACCAACAAAAATGAATAGGGAAAGAAAATACTAGTAACCCGCAAATAAAATGTGTCTTCCATATCTTTAACAAATCTTTAACATGGGGTTACACTGCGATTATCTGTTAATCATTGCTATTTCTCGGGTTTCACTAGCTCATTAAAAATTTCATATTCCTCATAAAGAAAGAGCAATATTAAATTTCCTGTTTCCCCCAAAAAGGCCTTGGGCAGGAAAAAAATATACTTCTACTTTCCTACAATGATTCACCACACACTCACGCTAGTAGAAATTACAAAATATGAAGCATACAATTAATAATCTAGTTTGTGTATAATTATTATCAACACACACCTCGATTGACTATAGTTTGTCATTTACAAGCTCACGTTTGGAGGTTGTAGCCACGTCTGTTTTTTAAACACACAAAAAATAATTATGCCTTCTATGATTTGACGTCATTCAGTATGATAAACATGTACGAAACATTCGGAGTAACACAAAAGAATTATGCAGCTGCCTTCGTAGTCGCCTATAGCTTAATGCTGATAATGAATCAAATTGAATACAATATTTGACGCATATATATATATATATACACTCGTATAAAAGAGAGAGAGAGAGAAGATTTCACGTGTACCCGGTAAATCAATTTTTTTTTCCCCCTGTGGCGCTTCTACCCGATTCCAGGTCATGGCCTGCCCTTACGTGACTTCGTGGTCACACTCATTGAACTCACCACACTCGGTAGGACTCCTCTGGACGAGTGATCAGCCCGACACACAAACCTCTACCTGTCAACACACAACACTCACAACAGACATCCGTGCCACCGGCGGTTTTCGAACCCGCAATCCCAGCAAGCCAGCGGCCGCAGACCCACGCCTTAGACCGCGCGGCCACCGGGATCAGCAGTAAGTCAACGTGCTGGTCTATAATTCGCGCGACAACGAAGCTCTCTTATTTTTCTTTGTAACACGAAGTAACTGTTTAGAAATGTCGGAGATCAATTATCACACTTACATTACGCAGGATCAGTGTCGCACCGATCGCTCATATTTGACGGCTGCCATCTTAATATTATTCACTAAAAGAAATAGAAAAAAATACATAGCTGGAGAGGCCTCTAATTCTGTCTCTACACTAAATTAAACGAAAAAAATCACTTAGTTAAAAAAAACTATAAAGGGAGCAGGGACACCAACATACCTTACAAAAAACCGTTTTACATAACATCTATAAGATTTATGAACACGTTCTTAAAGAAACAAATTAGGTAAGAGTACAAGGCCACAGAAATTGTAGTTCATGAAGCGCGTGGCGTATGAAAGACATTCTGTTGTACTTTTCAGGAGCAGATCTGAAAGGTAGAGGTAATTTGTCTACTGAAGACACGTGCGAGGTTCTCTTTGTGTAAAAATAAATACACAGGCTGTAAACAGCTAGAAGTAACTCTATATCAAATACATCTCCCATAAATTATATGTAACAAGCGTTAAATTTAGTAACAGATGCAGACGAAACATAAGCTCTTCCTGTGAACATGGTAATCACATTCCTCTCCGCTCAGCAGCACCATATCTCATCAGTCATTTTTGTCGGCTCAACTTGGCCGCTAGTTCAATTGTGTTGCGACTGCATATGTGCAAACCATTAACCCGAAACCAAGGCGGGCCGCAGCTTCGTTATGTCGCAGCGAGACCTTGAGTTAGCAATGATGGATGAGCCTATAACTTACCATCCACTTTAACGTATACACTTTAAAGGGCAGAGAGAACTGCCTAGAATATAGCAATAAAATTCTTCTCCACAGAGGAGCAGCATATGGTCTTTGATCACTGGTTTATACTGTAAGACATAGCTTTATATCGTGCATTTTACATAACTGGGAGTCTGAGTCACTGAACTATTTAAAGCCCTGTGATTATTACACATAATACCTCCATTAGCATTATGAAACTCTGTATTTGGATTGCATTTATGTGTTCCATATATTTCTAAGTAAAGTTAACTGTTGCCTCATACAGTATTTTACCGATAAAACCTGTACTGAAGACTGTTAATCGAACGTAAGAACTCAGCTTTGAAATGTGCCAATTCAGAGTCTATCTCTAAATGTTTACAGTATTAATATAGGCTATACGTAAGAACTGGTGCAAATTAAGTTGGGCGGAATTCAGAATATTTACCGCGTCTTAAAAAATACGCTAACGTACAGTCTTCAATGCGAGCGACAGGCCAAAAGTAAGGAAATGATTTTTATATTTCTGATGAGAAGTTTTGGTTATTTCGAAGCAACACTAATGTTAAAACTAGAAACTAAGCTGAAAAAGAAATGAGATTCAGGTCTTCATTGGCCACTGAGAATTTTAGCAATCCTTCAAGTGAAATACCTACGATTTTATCGATAGACAGCATTTACGTGCTTATGTATCGTTCAGATGTAAAACTTCCAAAACTATTCAAGAACTTACAGATTGGCATAAAACAGAGGAACCTTACAATATGCGGTGAAGACCAGAGTAGGGCACTCAATATCATTGTTTGAAGGCCGTCATATAAGACACACGGTGCCTCTCTTAGCACCAGCACGTAATTTTCAGACGCGAAATTTTAACAACAGAGACAATGCACGTAAAACGTAACAATGAGGCGTTTGCGTAACCATAGTTCCAGCGGAAAAGCAAGGAGCATTACATGTTTTGAGTGCATCTGTAGCGTTACGTATCCAGCAAGCAATGCACATGCGTCATATTGTCATATGTGGCCTGTCCGGATCTACAATATTTTTCCACATTACTTCATAAACGGCACGAATTTCGTAAAAGAATTATTGAAAATAAGATATTTCGATTTCCCTGGAACTTTCGCCTGAAAAAAATTTCTCTTTCTAAGAATAATACAGTACGTATGTATTTATGGAATGTACCCGTTATTCTTGTCAAATTTTAATGAAACTTAAAAAAAAAAACCTTCTCGACAGATTTCCGAAAAATCTTCAAATATAAAATTTCACGAAAATCCATCCAGGGAGATCCGAGTTGTTCCATGTGGAGGAACAGAAGGGCAGGCGGAGAGACAGACATGACGAAGCTAATAGTCGCTTCTCGTAATTTTGCGAGCGCGACTGAAAGCGATGAATGTGTAGGGTATAATTCTTCAGGGGAAAGAATGCAAAAAAAAAAGTTAAAATACCTTATCTTGTCGGTCCGACGTGTCTAATACAGGACTGGTTGATTCACTGGATGATGTACTGACTGAATTATTATCATTTTAGTGACGCTAAAGTGGTTTTATACCTTCGAATGAGATCATGAATAGGAAATATATAACGACAAGAAAAAAACCGATCGCGGCCTGTTTTAAAATACCGAAATATTTAAGCATTTCGTCTGTGACGACTGGGTAATATCGCGAATAATTTAGTCAGAGCGCCAAATAACTCAGCCCAGATTCGAGCTGGGCACTTTTAGAATAAAAACGTACACAGTTACTGCTACAGCAACTTGAGCACAGCCCATTATAATATTACAAATCCCTTTATCTCTATGTCTCTGACATTATCTATCCTTTGAAAAGCTGCTCAGCTCGCGTTACTTAAGTATTTCTCACCTCCGTACGTAAGACACGGATACATACTTATCAGCCTCTCATGTAACTACCAAGAAGTCACACTAGAATCAGCCCAACGCTTATCCACGCGAATACCCAGTGCGGTCAGAAGGGACCTTTTTTAAATTCCCGGACTTAATATCGAAAAACATTCTGACAGGCTCCGAAATATGCATATTAAATCCCATATTGCTTGGGTTTGAACGCTTATGTTGGAAGAAAATTCGGGGTTCCCTAAGTTCTGCCGTACACTTCCGGCAACTTCTCCGACACAAGTACATCGCGGGTTAATATAACAACAGGCGTTCCTTCGAAGTAACTTTCTTCATACATGAGTATTCTTGAAAGTAATGTGTTACAGAGAATACTGTTCCATAAGTGTATGCACTACAATGTCGCTAATAATAAGCATCTGCTAGGCAGTAAAATTCCACGTGTTTAAAATAAAGTGTGTGATAATACTGACTTCATAAACGGGCTAGTTAGGTCTTTACAAAGGCATCACAGGAACATGCTCTCTCCACTTTCCTCCTAAACTCGGTGTAAAAGCATCGCAAACAAAAACCACAATTTAACTCTTCGCTGCCATGAGGACGTGGAAGTCTATATAAAAAAGCACATATAAATTACTGTCAAAAATGTGGAAAAAATATAACGAAATGCTCACAGCAATTCAAGCAAAAGTTAACAAAAATACTTTCGTAATTGTGTCGTAATTCTTTGTCGTAACAAAACAAATACACAGCTGTAATTTATTGCCTAGCCTTGTTAATTCGGATGATCTAAGCTAAAACCATACAAAATCTGGGACGACTGCCTCCCGGAAAGGGTCCGCTTGAAGTATTCTGAAGAAGCAGAAGTCTGTGAAGAAGAGAAAAAAGATGAGGATGATGATGAAGATGATGATGGGAAGAAGATGGAGAGATAATTTTAAGTCGGATGCGAGTGAAATGAATGACGCAGGATCATGATAAGAGGAAAATTGCAACCTCGGATTCTACCAACAAAAATTAGTTCGTTAATTAGTCAATCAATCAATCTATCAATCAAACCGGTAGTCGATCAGTTACTAAATTACATAGTTATCATCCCAGTATTTAACTAATGAATCGGCTAGTTGGACTGATGTTAGGGCGCCATTCATAATATTCTAGTTAAATATTCATCCTTCGTCCGGATTTTTCTTCAACGGTATGTACTTACATAAAACAACTACCCATGACTTAGACAGCTCTAACTTTTATTGTACCGCTATGCATACTTATATGTATTATTATATCCATTTATTCATTAAATGGTCGGTCATGCGACAGGTCCATAGGCTATTCCAAAGCGAGTTCTCCACACAGTGCGATGCAGTGTTTCCTCTTTCAGTTCCCAGGGTCCTCTCCTTTCCTTAGGGACATTCCGGTACCTGCCCGTTTCCTCGTCTTTTCAATCATTCTCCCTTCTATCTTTTCTTCAGTAATGTGTTTTAGAAAGCAGTTCCTATACGGAAAGTGGCTAATCCAGTTAACCTTCCTTCTGTTTACTGTATTTGGAATATTCCTCTCCTCCTTTACTCTGTGCACTACTTCTGCATTTCTTACACGATCCATCCATCTGATCTCCAACCTTCTCCAAGACCACTTTTCCAAACGTTCAAAGCATTTCTGATCTAACTTCCGAAATGTCCAAGTTCCAGCACCGCACAAAGCTCTGCTCCAAATGTAGCATTTCACTAGTTTCTTTCGTAAATTTAAGTTCAACTTGCAGGTAAAAAAAAAGTATTTTTTATGCTGCTTTTGTCATGGCAATTCTGGATTTAATTTCACGTGTACACGTTACATTATTTGTTATCAGGCAAATCAGATAGTCGAAATATTTCACATTCTCCAGCTGTGTTTGGTGTCTCATGTTTAATAATACGTATACATAATATTACACACGTATGTACTGTGTACTATATTACTGCGTACACATAGAACTCTCACAGCGAAGGCCCGAGATTGGAGGACGATGACGTTAGATTATGTTTTTCTCCTCTGTTCGTTGAGTCCACCCATGCTGGAAATGGTTAACTAATTCCTTCAGCTACCATAAAATCTGGGGAGACCGCGGTAGCACAGTGGTTAAGGTGCTGTGCTACAAATCGGAAAGTCGCTGGCTCGATCCCAGCTAGTGTCAGTGGATTTTTCATTGACATAAAATCCTTCCGATCGCACTATGGCCCTGGAGTCGACTCAGCCTCTAACAGAAATGAGAACCAGGAGCATTTCCTGCGGGTAAAGGCGGCCAGTGCGTAAGGCTGACAACCTTACCACCACCCTGTGCCGTTGTCATGAAATCTGGGAACCTTAATTTCCTGGAACCCTCTGGGCCACTCCAGGCCTGTAACGGGACAGCTTTACCTTTTTTACCACAAAATCTATATAATCTGAGCAAATGACAGAGCCATAAAAACACCTAAACCTCTCTTTCTATAAAGTATAGTACATTAAAGTGCAGGAAATGAATCTATCGCACGCATGCTAAACGTATTGAATACGCAATTTAAACCCTGTAACTAAGGCAGAACCTAATACGCTCAAAGAATAAAAGAATTATTCTTAATTTTCATTAAATTTGTGGCACAGAAACTGAAATACACCACATCGCTTATCCTTAATTATCATCTCAACAGAATTGAAACTGCCTGGTATTAAGTTCTGTAACTAAAAAATATATCGCTTTACGCATGAAATCTTACATGGTTATTTAGCAACAAAATATAAACAGACGTAGATCACTGCATGCATTTAAAGACCTAACATGATCTCCTAGCAATCACGAGGCAGAACGGACTGAAAGAAACGCCTAACACAGGAGTTACATCTTATTTATATACTATAGAATACAATATTTATTTACATCTTATTTATATACTATAAAAAGCAATATTTATCAGTCATTTTTTTAAGTTCTGGTACCGTGCACCGTGATAAATTCTTATAATAAAACCAACCAGATGCACTAATTTCTCAAATTTATTTTTGGAATAAAACTCTACATGTTGCGGACAGTTCCTCTGTCCATCATCAGTAGTTTTTCACTGTACACACACCAATGGTATACGTCATACAGTTTTGCAGGTCTGCTGACAGCTTGCGAGCAGGATCAGGGCGGAACTGCAGTTCCGTCCTGATCCTGCTCGCAAGCTGTCAGCAAATCTCTATGACACATAACATTGCTGTGTGTACAGCGAAAAACTCCTGACGATGGACAGAGGAACTCTCCGAAACATGCAAAGTTTTATTCCAAAAATAAATTTGAGAAATTACTGCACCTAGTTGGTTTTATTATAAGAATGTTTAAGTCGTTCTGTCTCGTTATATGTGACAACTAAAACAAATGGCGACTTGTCAAGAGATTAAAGCAAATGCGTGACTTTGTCTAAGAAAATAACACCAAAGTCACTTGTATTCTGAAAGTCTCGTGGTAAAGAACCAAGACATAGGTAAACTGTCCTCACTTTCTTTATGTTCTACATTGACTTTTGAGATAAAACATACATTAAACACTTCGTCTTACATATAAATTATTCAACCCAATGCATTGTTACCTTATATCCACTTGACGGCTGTTACAAACTTCTTATGAACAACGTATAGTGTCCTATTGTAAGGTGCGTGCTCCAGGTTGGCAGATCTGGATGGGAGCTCTTTGGCCGCACTACAAAGAACCAATTGCACAACTTGTGTCTTGGCTAATTAACCGACTCCATAGAGCAGAACCCCACTTGAGAAATTAGCTAACTTCTTTACTACACAAGAAATGTCCTATATTTTATGGCACACAAAGCTTCATTGTCGTGTTCAGAACAGTCAACCTAAGGTTCTTATTCTGAGCCCGATAAACCGAGCTCACACACTCATATCCTGTTTATTTAAGAATAGTTTTATTAATTTTCATTTAAGCATAGGTCTTTGAAGAGGTCTCCTTTCTTTAGGTTTCCGTCAAAAATTTGTAAGCATTTATCTTCTCTCTTTGCTTGCTAAGAATAAAGCTCGTCCATGCGCAATTTTCTCCAGACTTCTGCTAATATTTCCCCCTGAGGTTCAAATATTCTCCTAAGTACGATGTTCTCAAAATCCGCAGTCTGTTACCTTCCCTTACTTTAACGTAACAAGTTTGGCACCCATCTACAACGGAAGGGACTATTATAGTTTAACATTCATAGGTCCGTGCATCGCTAATATATTCGCAGAATACAACCAACAAGATGCAACGTTTCACAATTTATTTATTTCTGTAAGACGGTCTACATGTTTCAGACGGGTTTTCCGTCTGAGATATGCTACCTGCTGCTAGCCTAGCTAGCCAGGCTAGCAGCAGGTAGCAGTATTTGTC
>Ga0123353_10011491_pt1 | contig 12479 bp, 7 predicted proteins | sample TergutLab28metaG_3_FD_92763 | JGI IMG/M metagenome (GOLD analysis project Ga0123353, IMG submission 92763) | Labiotermes labralis P3 segment gut microbial communities from Petit-Saut dam, French Guiana - Lab288 P3 | ecosystem: Host-associated > Arthropoda: Insects > Digestive system > Gut ... | reverse complement strand
CTTCGATTCAATATTTATTTTTTTTTTTACTAACACAAAATTTAACACACACACACACACACACACATATATATATATATATATATATATATATATATATATATATATATATTAACCGCGACAACGTTATAGAAAAATCGGTCATAAATAAGTGCGCAATATATATATTTTATTTCTCTAACTTTTAACTTCTAGAAGAAGAGCACAGAATTACTTTTACTCTATCCCACTAATTTTCCGCACAGTAATCGCCGCCTCTGAGACATCATAACATGGAACAAATTTTTCTATTCCATGCCGATAGACGTCTGTGTCATTTGTTATTAGGCCGTCATGTCACGACTGCCTCCACCTCACCATTATCTTTAAATTTGTGGCCTCCAAAATTTAGCTTCAGTGCTGGAAACGGTTTACAGTTGCTCGTTATCAGATCAAGGCCGTTTGTATAACGTTTCAAGGTTCTTTAGTTACGAAATAGCTCGCCATGTTATCTCATTTTCTGACACACCTTCACACAAGCTCCACTTGCGATCGAATTTAATATTTCGCACATACACAATTGTACTGCCCTGACAAATTATATGTTCACTGTCTTGAATAAAAGTTTACGAACTAAAATCCCATTTATCTCAGTATTTAACCAACTTGATGCACAAAATTTGTTTCACAATAAGTTTCATTTCATGCCTCTACATGTTTCGAGCAAATGTTCTCATCATCAGGAGGTCAAAATTGTATTATACAGCATCTGGTATCATCATACCTATAGGTGGCAGTCTCGTGCAAGAGACGACCACCTACAGGTGTGATGATACCACAGGCTGTGCAATGCAATTTTGACCTCCTGATGATGAGAAAATGTGCTCGAAACATGTAGAGGCATGAAATGAAACTTATTGTGAAACAAGTTTTGTGCATCAAGTTGGTTAAATACTGAGATAAATATACTGAGATGCACGGTCAGCAAAACGTTAAAATCCCATGTACACAAATTCGCACGCACAGGTTACTTCGCATTTGATTTCTCATGAACTTAGGTAACATAGAGAGGAATGCCGTGATGACGGCAACGTCTCCGACATAGCTGTAGTGCAGGAAATCTAAACATAGAATTCCTGGCTTTACAAGTTGGTAGAAGCTTAGATTGTCGTTACTGTTTACACTGGCATTGAAACACTTCGGTGAGTGAATAATTAACAGAGGGTTCAGTGTTGTGTGTCGCTGCTGCTGCTGCAGCACCTACCGTGCGCCCCCTTTGATCGTCTGACACATAAAAACGCTTCTCGTCCACATTCGACACGTCAACCAGTTTTGTTACCGAAATGTCAGTGGCCTGACAGACTGACTAATCTTCGACAACAACAGAATTCCGCCTTTGTATCCTACCCTGACCCACTGTAATTATCTAATAAAACCAGAATACTGAATGATTCTCTGCTATTTACATGCTCACAGCTGCCCAAGAAATTAACTGACTTTATTGAAATCGATATGTTTCATCTTGCTGTTCGTAAGAAATCTTCCGCTAGAAGTTTTTTTGGGAGGGGGGGGGGGGGGGGCAGCCCCCAGAGTGCCAGAGCCTCCTCAATCCCGAGATTTCTAGATCACTCACAGCGACGCACCACAGTCGGTAGGACTCCTCTGGAGGAGTGATCAGCTCTTCGCAGAGGCCTCTACCGAGCAACACACAACACTCACAACAGACAGACATCCATGCCCCCTGTGGGATTCGAACCCACAATCTCAGCATGCGAGCGGCCCCAAACCTACGCCTTAGACCGCGCGTCCACTGGGACCAGCTTCCGTTGGACGTTACCTTTAAACAATTCATCCTGTCATTAATACAAGTCTCCTTTGTAATAATGCGTGTCGATACTGCTTTATGTCCTTACACTTATCGTTTGCGGTGAGGATTTCTTGTAAAGTTCTTTGTGCTTCACGTCCGATTTACTCACCTAGCCTCACCTTACTTAGTGCAGTAAGTTGCATGAGAAGTTTTAATTGAAGTAGAGGACATCCCGTTGTGCTTGAAATACAATAATAAAAACAAAGTATAATATGTATTCAATCGAACACAACAATATTTTCATTGCATTAGTGGCTACCAGTTTCGGTCGTTATGACCATCACCAGGCCAATGCTATACAAACTTAAAATGGGTGGTTACATGCAATGCCTGGGATTTCATACTACTTGACATTTTTATGCACTACATGTAACCAGCTTTCTTAAGTTTTGTGCAGCTTTGGCCTAATGATTGTCGTAACGACCGAAACTGGTAACCACTAATGCAATATACATGTACATATATTATTTTTATTATTCAATAAGAAATGTTAACAAGACTGTCTTTGTAATGAAGATGCAGTGTGCTTTCTGCTCGGGAAGAACTGACATTTAAACGACCAAGAAGCCATAACTGCCTGGACGGTTATGCCCTCAACATCTCACGCAATGTTTTGAAATGACAGTTCCTACCGCATATGCATCTGCATTGCAAAAACAAAATAGTTAATCCATTTGGTAGAATTAATTGCTTGTTTGAGAACATTCGAGGTTCTGATACGTAATGCCGTGCTGATTGATAGATACCGACGTTTCAGAGGAACCTGCTGTTGTAGGTGTAAATATAGGAAGTCCCTGAGACTACATCATATCTGAAGAGGAAAACAGTTGCTTTATTCGAAAGGTTGGCAGCCATTTACCAATCGAAATGGTGTCATATCCTATAAGACTTTAATCTCCACTAATACTACTATAGGAATCTAATATCTTGTAATCGACGTTTATTGTGGGAATTTTAAGAAAAACGTAAGCTCATTCTTTGGGAAAATTATAGGGCTTCCAAATGTTAAAATATGCGTTGCACATACTTGCAACTGTGCGTCAAGGAGTTAAGCTTTTACTTGTTTCAGTTAAACCAAGTCTCAGGAATTCTTACAGGTATTTATTTACAACAGATTTTCTTTGTGTTTGAAAGTAAGTTAGAAGAAATCAACTTGTACACATTCCTCCAGCACAGTCCCTTATTCCTACTCCAAAATCTTATGAAAAGATGATATTAGAGTGTTAAGAGTTGAAACCATGAACTCAAAACTGATGTTCTGCAGAAACACTCAACAAACCTTCTGGTAGATAACAGCAAAGCCACAGAGAGACGTTAGAACAACTTCTACACTTTCTGCTCCTGAACAGACGGACAGCACTTTGTTCTGTTGTGATAAAATGGATTCCCAAGTGGATCACGAGCAAATCTTTTTTTCCCCATCCCATTAGTCGCCGGCCACTGCACTGTCTACGGGGAAAACACGTTATTTTTTAAAAGAGTTCCCAAACATGGATTAAGCTGTTTTACTCATCTCAAACAACGGACGAAAATACCGCTGAGTAGACTGCTCGAAGTGTAGACTGTCTACGTCACATGGGGTAGCACATTTTTAAATAACGGCTCGATGCCAAATGCTCGCTCTGCTACTAGAATCAAGTGTCAAAAGACTACTGGCGAGTTCGCATCAAACCGACAGCCAGTGACAAACATGTCACTGTAAGTGCTACTTTGAGTACCAAATGTTATATAATTTACTTAAAGTTTAGATAACTTCAGTCCGAGAAAAGAAATGGGTAGAAATCTTATGCCAGAAGAATGGGTATCGCTTGTTGAGATTTCCGCGCACTACTGAAGTTAAGCCTCCAAACATGACACTTTTTGTCCCATTATAATCACGAAATACGTAGGAACTTTCTGGCTGTGTAAGACTCAGTCTTACTGAACGCTTTAGTTTACACTTCAAGAAAAATTAACTTGGCCGGTGTCAGTATTTATTGAATTAAACATGGCATCGTAAAATGTTTCTCACAGACTCTGTAGTTCTCGGTTATAATTAACTAAACTGACCACCTGCCTAGTAAGCAGATATATTGGCCAGGTGTACATTTATGGGACCCAAGATTCAACTCCGCTTACTCGAAGATAAAGTGCCAGCCACTGCAACATATCCAGCACAAACACAGCCGAATGAACAAAATACTCGAAAACCCTCAACGGACACAGCGACGAACAAAGCGGAGAATGGATGAAATTACGAAATAAAACTTAATAGGCCAAACTTAAGTACAGTTTTATTTTCCGACGATTGGGTAATTTAGGTGAGTCAGAGGCCACCAAACAGGTAGCCACTAACAGGCTGGACGAAACAACAAATTAAGCTTCAAAACACCAAACAGTGAAACAGAAACCAGACAGCTTCGAGGAAGAACCTTACTAGTGGTGATTAATAAAACTAGTATAATGGAAAAAGTATACATTATTAATTGTTTAGGCGGTAAAGTATCTTAGCATAAAATAGCTCATTGTGTAAAATTCCAGAGGCCAGGCTAAACAATCCGAAGAGGACTGAGACAAAATGTAAAGAAGCACTTCAGTAGAATTGGATGACGTTTTATGACGCATTACAGCTGTGGAAACCATGTATCATCGGTCTGATAAAAAGAGATAATGTGAGCTTACAAGCAGATCTTATTGCTGGTCCTCTGCACTTTAACAGAAATACAGAAACGGGGAACAAATGAGAGGCCTGTAATTTGAAACAAAACAAAAAATAAGAAGAATGAAACGCGTACGGTCACATCTTAAGAGTTCTGAAAAGAGACACCCTAGAAAAGTTACAAAACCACAAGACAAAAGGGTACAGGAAGACGGAAAATGTGATGGAAAGTTTTAATCAGTCGAATAAGTAACATGTCAGTAAGCCTTGAAAATGAAGAAGAGAAAACAAAGAAAGACAACCGAAAATATGGTATCTATTTCTCTTTAGTTCCGTCCTTTTATTTAACAAATTAATTACCTACATATATGTGCAGAATTCATCCCCTTATAAAATATCCAGATCCTTGGCTTGTGAGAATGAAAGTTTTTTCTTTGTCTTTAATATTACTGTAAATTCCAGCATCAACATGCAATATTTCATGTTCAGTGTACTTATGTAACATATTTGTGAACAAATTGTAGCCATGCTAATTTCCACTTACGCTTCAGTTGAATCCGATCGTGCCTCAGTAATGCGACGTGATTACGTTCAAATATTAACCTCAAGGTTTGCATGCTCTCCAAAAATAAGATCATCTGCAGTTTTGGTGTCATTGAATAAAAACAGTTAGTGTAGTTTCCAACTCAGAAATTCACAGGCCATCGTCCTTGCACTGTTGTTGCCATGCAAGATAGAAGACTCTCAGAGATACATGAGCGCACACATTTCTGCAGTACTTCACTGGAATTCGCTCAGCTTCCAACTCAGAGGCTCGCATGCCGCCATTCTGACAGTGCAGATGGTGGGCAACTTGATTACATTTCACAGATCCTTCAACATACCGAAATTTACGACCCTTCGTCAAAGGGCTTTATGTTAGCCGCCACTTCAGGCGCTCGCAGACCACCATTCTGATACTTACTGTGTTCCTAAAACCACCGTATCTAGTGTCACGGCGTCCACACCGAGAATTATGCAAAGCGTTAAATTTGTTAGACAACTATTAGTGGTAAACCGATGCACGGTCATGTCCTGTACGAAGGAAGGCGATTTTCCTAAATGAATTTTAGGAGGGACCAGGTAAACATCCAAATTCTCTAAACTTTACAGAGACATGTCAGATTTACATAGGAAAATGTGTCTTGGGGTTGTAGTTTTTTATGTGGAATATTTTACAATGCCATCAGTGACTTGAACCGCGCACTGTAGAATGATACGGTGACTGAACGACTGGAAAGGATTTGGCAGGAAGCGGTCATAGCGTAATCGAGGCAATGTATAGTAACTACCTAGAGGGACTGAAGAATAACACGAAGAATATTAACCAGGACAGCCGATGGGCCGGTCAAGATTCGAACCAGGGCATCTCCAAAGCACGGAACGTTACTACAATACCGATAATATGATAAACCGGCAATGACGCCAGAGCTTCAACTGATAACGGCGTCGTGACCCATTGGTTAACGTCCATGAATGAATATGTTGATCAATGCGGGAGCACATTCGAATCAGAGAGGCCAACTGAAGCGTAAAACTGGACAGATGAACTGATTTACACAGATTTTATGAATGAATGACAAATATGGGGCACTACTTTGTTATTGTAATGACACTGTGGGAAAGCACCATCAGCAGGTTGTGTTCTCCGTCGAGAAGAGAATACAGTTACTTCAGCCATGACAGGATCTCTCGTTACACATGCACCTGTTCTCTCTAAATACGCACATTAATTCTGAGTGATTTCTACCTTGACGTTCAGGTGACCGTGCATCGTGACGAATTCTTATAATAAAACCAACTAGATACACTAATTTCTCAAATTTATTTTTGGAATAAAACTCTACATGTTTCGGACAGTTCCTCTGTCCATCATCAGAAGTTTTTCACTGTACACACATCAATGGTATATGTCATACAGGTTTGCTGACAGCTTGCGAGCAGGATCAGGACGGCAGTGCCTTCCTGATCCTGCCGTTTTCAGTTGCAAGCAATTTCCGACGAAATGTAAATCGGATTGCCTCTGATTTTCGAAATCTGTTGTTTATCGGCGCGTGCTGCTCGGGAATTTATACAGAAAGACGTCAGCTGCTTGTTTCTCCACGGTTACTGCCTCTCAGCCTAGTGTTAAATGTCATTATTGCTAAAACGGGTAATGCCGGTGGTAATCCCCGTCACAGGGCCAGTTGCCACAGCTATACTCATGTGATGGCAAATGACACTAACATAAATTTACATTCCGATGCAGTTTCAGGATCAGCTAACAGACGGTATTACAGCGAACAAACAAATGGCTAGGTTAACAAATACAGTAATTTAAAAAAACAGAACTTTCAATGCATAATATGTCATGTTGTGCTGCTCACTTCACGGTGGATGTTCAAACAGGGTCTGCAATTTACAGCTTCCGTACTGCTATTGCAGAAGTGGCGACCTCTGAAACGGGGTGGAGTCAAAACATATTTTGCGTGCAATAATTTCATGAAATTAGTTACTGAGAACGCGATGGATCGCCATATGCAGATTCTTATAACCAAACGATTATTTCCCTATACATCATTAATTGATTGGTTTTTGTAATGCACACTGTGGTTGGAAAACACTGTAGGACCACATGGAGAGGGAGGGCGAAATTAGAGAGGACAAATAATCATCGAATTTTGTGAAAGAAATGACCCGATCATCACCGAAACATGGTTTCAGAAGCCTAAGAGAGGACTGTACACGTGGAAAGCACCAGGAGATCGGAGTCTACAGCAGCTGTTCTACATACTTGTGAAGCATCGATTCAGAAACAATACGAAGCATGTGCAGACACTGTCTGGAGCAGATATTGACTCTGACCACAACTTACTGGTTGCAGAGATCTACACTAGATTGTAGGAAATCATGAACTTGGAAACAAACTTAGACACTTACGGAAAGTACATCGGGAATACCTGGAACCTTGCGAAATGTGGTGATGGAGATCAGTTGGACTGATCGTGTAAGAAATAAAGAAACACTATAAAGAGTCCAACAGGAGAGGGGTATCCTACAAACAGTCCAACAGGAGAGGTGTATCCTACAAACAGTCCAACAGGAGAGGGGTATCCTACAAACAGTCCAACAGGAGAGGGGTATCCTACAAACAGTCCAACAGGAGAGGTGTATCCTACAAACAGTCCAACAGGAGAGGTGTATCCTACAAACAACAAAAAGAAAGAACACTAACCGTACTGGTCACATGTCGCGCAGGAACTGCCTTCTAAAACACGTTAGTGAAGAAAAGATAGAGGGAAGAACAGAAGTGAAGGGAAGACGAAAAATAACAAGTAAGCAGCTACTGGATAACCTTCAGGAAGAGAGAGGATCCTGGAAATTGAAAGAGGAAGCACTAGGTCACACTGTGTGGAGAACTCGCTTGGGAAGAGGCTATGGACCTGTCGTAAGACACGCTACAGAATAAATAAACTGTGTTTTCCACAGAATAAAGTATTAAACAAATAATAATTTATTTTCTGGATAAAAACTGTAATATACAACAATATGATTAATCTCTTTCGTCCTTTCTTTGTTATGCTGTGGCAAAGTAGTCATAAATCTTGCCCAGACCTGCAGGACGGAAAACGGGTGACTTAACTTGGCAATAAACGCCCTGCGAATTTTGAAGGCTGCAGCACGTATAAGAGCTAGGGCTGCAGAGAGTGCTGCAAGGTGGCGATTTATTGCTGCAGGTTCATAAACAGAAAGGTTGACTTCGTAGAGAAGGCAGCTCACTACTTCTCTGACCTTGCGATTACGGTGCAAGGATGGAGAGGAATTTGTCCAGAGTAAGGTATTTCAAGGTCTGTAGCCTGCACCAGTGTATTTAAAACAGAGAAATTTGGCTTTCGGCGAACTGTTCGCAGGTTTGGTGAAGTATTCAAGTCTCCCTGGGATGCAATGTTCTGTCGTTAACCCTGCGACAGAACATCGCACTTCAGACTACCTAAATCCTCAGTAACTGGTGTAAGAATATAAATTCCGGCGAGGTTCACATACGCGCACTGACTGTGGTTGCGATTGGTGTACTTTTCATGAATTCCGCTGTAGCATTTCTTCGTCTTTCTCTCTTAAGCCATACACCCTTACGAAATGTACGTAAAATGACAGTTTATTTTAAGGAACGGAGCAGAATTAGACAGTGCTAAATCTTTAGACGTCTTCTGATTATGTAACAGTTTCGAGTCGCGGCCGGCATAAAGGATATTCCAAGTATCTCCCGCCGAATGGCGCGAAGGTATCTCGAATTATGATGTGAGCGTCTAGTGGGACACGAAATCCTGATAAGTCACAAAATGAGACTTGTGTCTGTCCGTCTTCTGGACACGTTTGAGGAAATACGACGTTCTGTGGCCGCTAGAATATAACAGCGGCATTCCAGGATATGTGCATAAAAACAGCTGCACTGCTCCTGTGCTCTAAGGCATACAAACATTCAGCAAAATACAGTTATAAAAGGCAGAACCGACGTGAAGATATTTTACTGGGACGCTGGTCGTAACCTGACAACGACACCGGCAGGCTGACACGCCATAAACCTTCATCGCTTTCCACATTCTGAATTTCCACAAAATGTTTCTCCATTTATTTATAGAGAAACAGTGACATTTTCATTCTCGGCTGGAAGCTGTGATTGCCGTAGTTTGCACCGTCCATCTATCTCCCCCTGTGGGAGCATCGATCATATTTACCGCCATCTCGGTGCCGCGGGACAAACTACAAACACGTTCCTGTGGTCGGCGCATTGATTTAGTCCCAGTGGCACTTAACATAAAGAGTTTCGGGCTTCGTAAGTATACACCGAAATTTACAGACGCGCGTTAGAAATTTCCTTGTCTTCTGCACCTAGGGTCCATGACTGAGGGGTCGATTCGAAGTTCTAGTATTAATGTACAGCCCTATTTGCTTAACACTATATCTAGGAGGCTTGAAAGATTTTCCCATTGTATCCTGCGTGCTTAATACTGAAACCACAAAATACGAATTCATAATGCCCGCGCACGCACAAACACACACACACACACCTACACAGACACACACACAGACAGTGCCATGACACAGACAACTAGTCGCCGCCGACCTATCACCGTGGAGGAGCTGGTTCAGTACCGGTGCACAAAGGAAGACAGATTAGCGCTTGAACAGGGTTTCCTCCAGGTACTCCTGTCTTTAACCTATCATTATCGTTCTACTTATACTCCAACTAATTAATTTATCTATCACCGATAGCCGGGATGGTGTAGTCGGTACAGCGACTTGCTACAGACTGGACGGTCCGGGGATCGAATTGCGGTGGAGGCGAGATATTCCGCGCCCGTCCAGAACAGCCGTGAGGCCCACACAACTTCCTCTACAATGGGTACAGGGACTCTTTCCCGGGGGGCAAGTGGTCGGGGCGTGGCGCTGACTACCCTCCCCATTTAGCGCCGGAGTTAAAGAAAGAATAAGCTATACCTCTACTCCTCCATTGGGCCTCCTTAGCCTCTTCTGGGGCGAACTTCACCATTACTTTGCGTGATTTCAGGCTTCCGCCTCGAAGTAGATGAGAATTGCGCTCCTCTGGGATATTACGCCGCGAGTAGTGGTGACTCCTTACCGACGTTTCGGGACAACATATCGATCCCATCTTCAGCTATCAAAATATTGGATTCGTGCCCCTTAAGACGGGACCGATAGGTTATCCTGAAACGTCGGCAAGGAATTAACCACTCTACGCTGCGTAATATCCCAGAAGAGCGCATTTCTTTACCTGTACTTTATCACCGGCGTTCTGCATTTTCAGTTATTGACAATGTCATTCAGCAGAACACCACAACACCCGACCATGCGAGCACGCACGCACGCACGCACGCACACGCACAGTATTGCACTATCAATAGGCTATATTGTTTTTTATGTTCTGTTGACCGTGCATCTAGATACATTTATGTAATGTAAACCAACTTGTTGCACTGTTTATCCTCAGTTTATTTCGTCAGTCAACATCTACATGTTTCGGGCGGATTTGTAGTCCATCATCAGGAGGTATACCGTATACATATGTAACAACTGGTACGTGTTGTGCTTTTTAGTTGACTGTCTGTTGGCCGGGTTGGAATGGAACGTTTATATTACATACAGGCTATATTGTCTGTCTTCCTGCCTCACTGTTTTCACGGTTTCAAGAAGTGCACTGAAGTGCAAGTCTCTTAAATTCAATCCTTTTTCCCTGAGTAAGACAAAAGTAACTCACTTTCATAAATTGCTACAACTTCTTACTTTCCACGCCAATGATTGTCAGTCCTTGCCAAGCTACGTAATTCAAAAACCGACATAAGCGAAAGTCCGCGTAAACTGACGTTGCACTTTGACATTGACCGTCGCTATTAAAACCAGGTGCATTCCATTCCCTTCAAACACCATACGGCAGCCAGCTTGGGGAACATTATGTCGGGTTTTAGGCTGATGTGCTCGAGCGAATGATCGAATGAGTGAAGAAACAGTGGGAAACCGAGAAAGCGCACCCCACACCCGTAGGACCTGCAAGATCCACATACCTAAAGTTTACCTAGTATATAATAATAATAATAATAATAATAATATTACTAATAATAATAATAATAATAATAATAATAATACACTCTTACAGAGTCCTTCTTGAGAAGCTAACTGGTTTGCAGCTAGTCAAGGAATTCCCCACATTTTATGGAACCCGAAAGTTCATTACCGCATTCACAAGTGCCCGGCACCTGTTCCTATCCTGAGCCAGCTCGATCCAATCCACGCCCCCATCCAACTTCCTGAAGATCCATCTTAATATCCTCCCATCTATGCCTGGGTCTCCCCAGTGTTCTCTTTCCTCTAGGTTCCCCCACAAAAACCCTGAACACGCATCTCCCCTCCTCATACGCGCTACATGCCCCGCCCATCTCATTCTTCTCGATTTTTTCACTCGCACAATATTGGGCGAAGAGAACAGGATATTACGTTCCTCATTATGTAGTTTTCTCCATTTCCCTGTTACCTCATCCCTCTTAGGCCCAAATATTCTTCTCAACACCGTATTCTCAAATACCCTCAGCCTACGTTCCTCCCTCAGTGTCAGCGATCAAGTTTCACACCCATACAAAACAACAGGCAAAATTATAGTACTGTATATCTTAATCTTTAAATTTTTGGATAGCAAACTGGAAGACAAAAGTTTCTGCACCGAATGATAGCAAGCATTCCCTGACTTCAATCTGCTCTTAATTTCTTCCTGAATAGAATTTTGATTTGTTAAAATTGTTCCCAAATATTTGAAATAATAATAATACGGTGGGCCACGGCTGTTACTTCCCACAGTGCACTCGGTTCTGTTTCTTTCCAACATTTCATGCTACATAAAAACCCAGCAAATCGAAGCTGTTCCAGAGCACATTATGAACCCATATGCGGGAGTGGAGATGTACCTCCACTCTTTAGACGGAAGTGGTCAGCTTAACGCCCCAGCCGTTTTACCTACGGGAAGAGAGCTCCGGGTACTGCAGACAAAGCCCCGGGCTTAGATCTATACAATCCATTACAACGGTGCGGCCAGATTTTCGTCCTCATTGCACAAGACTACGCAGTTAGGAAACCGATAGCGAGGTTGGTCCAGGCTCTTAAACTAATTCCTTTTCCATTAAAAGCCCCACTACTTCAGGCTTCCCTTTAGAAGCCTGAGCAAGCAAACGGTCCATGTTTCATCCTTCTTAACTGACCCTGTAAAACGAATGTCAGAGAGACATGTTCCTTTTAGTTGACTACGTTCGGTGCGGCGTGTTACTCAGCTTCGTTGTGCTTAACATAGCCACATTGTGTGTGTGTGTGTGTGTGTGTGTGTATGTGTGCGCGCGCACGCGTGTGTGTGTGTGCATTGCGAGTGCGTGAGCGTGTGCATGTGTTTGTGTGTGTGTGTGTGTGTGTATGAGT
>Ga0123353_10011490_pt1 | contig 12480 bp, 8 predicted proteins | sample TergutLab28metaG_3_FD_92763 | JGI IMG/M metagenome (GOLD analysis project Ga0123353, IMG submission 92763) | Labiotermes labralis P3 segment gut microbial communities from Petit-Saut dam, French Guiana - Lab288 P3 | ecosystem: Host-associated > Arthropoda: Insects > Digestive system > Gut ... | reverse complement strand
TGGTACTGCCAATGATCCAATTGCTTGGATTTTATTCTTTGCACTTAATTCTGTACCCAAAACTAGCCTCAATCTCCTGAATTATTATTATTATTATTATTATATGGCACGGAATGGAGATTCGCGGTGCACTGGTGTAATAAATCGCTGTATTTTATGTCGGGCGAGAATTATTTGACTATCCGAGGAACACTTTTTATAATTTTCGAGGCGGACTCTGCTTCATGGAGCCAGTAGGACTTTTAATTGCACGAAAGAACTGTGAATTAAATGATATCCGTATTCAAGTGATAGAAACCCTACCTGTTATTTTGTGTGGGTATGAATCTGGTCCCGTCATAATAAGTGACGAAGAAAGACAGCGGGTTACCGAAGTGATCTTTCTTTGGATATTGTCCTTCGATTAAATTTCAATGTCTTACTACGTTTCGGAAGTTGGCTGTGCTTCCGTCTTCAGATAAAGAGAAGCACCTAATCTGGTGGACCCATTAGAAAGATCTGTTCTCAGTTACATGGCACCATATGTCAGTTAACTTGTTCAGATATACTTCAGAGGCCATATTTGGTCTACGGGCAACAGCAGGAAAATGGCTACTAGAAAATTAAAAACTAGAAGATTCAGATATAAAACCTGCCACAACATAGTGCTACGTGTATTGAAAGACGATTGATAAACTCCAAGAAAAAAAATGACTTCATTCAGTCAAATTCCTTTTAAAGAACACCATAGAGGCGAAAGACTTGGGATGTCCGAGAATATGGTACCAAGAAGTGTGTGTGAAGGAAGAAAAGGAAAGAAGGAATGGGATGCTGGAGAAAATTGCATAATGAGGAACTGCACGGTCTGTATGTCTTGCCGAATATCATTACGGTAATCATTTCAAGGACGATGAGATGGGCGGATAGTTGGAAGAATAGAAGTGACGGGAAGACGAGCTAGAAGCCGTAAGCAGCTGCTGGATAATCTTAAGGAAAGGAGAGTGTGCTGGAAATTGAAAGAAGAAGCACTAGATCGCACTTTATGGAGAACTCACTGTGGAAGAGGCTATGGACCTGTCGTCAGACACGATTTCGGAAAGAATGAATGAGGTGGGTGGGAAGTGTTAAATTTAAGAACAAATATGAGAGATTCATATAGGGTTTTGATGGGAAAACCTGAAGGTCTGAGAGCGCCTGAAATGTCTAGACATAACCAGGAGGACAATATTAGAATGAATCTTAAAAGGCATGAAATGGAATGTTGGGGACTGGACGTATTTGGCTAAGGATACGGATCATTGGCTGTCCGTTGTGAATACGGTCTTCTTACCTAGCCGACAAACTAGTAGCCCCTTATGAAGACTGTTCTTTAGAGTAATTTATTTGTATATCGCATGATAATGTAGCACTCATCTTCCCTGAAAGCGCAACGTACAAGAGATGAAATAAGGCAAGAACCGTAAGCTGGAAAGCATAAGTCATGCTGATTGCTTTTATGTATGTTTTTTAATACCTGCACGAAAAGAGATAAAGCCTGCTTTCATCCGTTATGCAAAAAAGTTCCTAATGTAACATTAAAAGGTCCATCCGTCATTCTGACTCCGGAGTGTGCATTTGTACAAACAGATCATTCTTCTCGTGTGCGTATTCAAAACTGTTGTTTTCTTCAACTATACCAGACTCTGTTTTGTATTTCCGCATAACGATTTTAATATTAGTAAAGACGCCGATTACGGGTTGGGCGGCCGGGGATCGATTGCAATTGGTGGAAGTAGAACAATTATTTTTCACGTCGTCACCAAACATTATTTCAGGAATCGAAGTGAGAACTGTTTTATACGTCATGCATTTATTTCATGTAGATGAGATGAAAAGTTATAACCAAGTAGCCTACTAATCTAAGAATCCGAAGGGAAACGTAAATTTGTGAAACTGTGTATAGATGAGGCCGATCCCGGTGGCCGCGCCGTCTAAGGCGTGGGTCTCTGGCCGCTAGCTTCCTGTGATTACAGGTTCGAATCCCTCCGGCGACATGGATGTTTTTCTCTTGTGAGTTTTGTGTGCCGTCAGGTAGAGGTCTCTGCGACGGGCCGATCACTTGTCCAGAGGAGTCTACCGAGTGTGGTTTGTGTGAGTTCGATCTCGAAACCTCAAGGATGAGGACATCTAGAACGAAATAGGCTGCTAAGCAATGAAAAAATGATGTTTTTGACTAAACATATTCTTACATTATGCTACAACTTTAAACAACCCATTATTAAATTGAACATAGATTCGTTGCTGAAGTGTAGGGACGTAACAAAATGATAGGCGGTAGTTAACGAAAGCTGAGATGTGCTTGAATGTCGCCTCCAGAGTTCACGTCGTTTGTGGTAATTCTTAATACTGTCACGAGTGTGGCGGGCAGTATCCTGCCGCCTGACGTGGCGTTCTGTAGACGACAGTGAAAGGGGCAGGCGGTTTTGTCTTGTTCAGTATATATGGCATGCCACAGAAATGTGAACCTGTTCTGGATATTGAATACTAATTGAAATAAGTATAAATTTTTCGCTGAAAGCCTTATTGGCATGTAAGAGAGTGTAAACTCTGGCCTATGCTTACTTCAACTTGGCACTATATGGAGGTGAGTGGTCAGTTACATGAATAATTAATTAATCTAAATGTAATTAGAGACGTTACATGGGAAACCAACTCTTGAAACAATATATTTTATGAGAAGCTAGTAGTTCTTCACCTAGCCAAGAATATCCCAGATTTTTATGGCACCATGCGGTTCATTACTACATTTACAAAGCTCCACATCTTGTCACTATCGACTGCAGGATAAATTCACTCCACACTTTTCTGTTCCAAATACCCATTTCAATATTATCCTTCCATCTACGCCTAGGTTTCCCAAGTGGTCTGTTCTGTATAAACATTTTTTCTCTCCTACATGCCACATGTCAAGCTAACGTCATGTTACATGATTTGATGACCCTGTTCATGAGCACCTTCTCTCTGTAATCCTTGACTGTGATAGACGAATGCCTAAAAGATTTGAAACTGGAAACCATGAAAGAGACTTAAAGATGATATTAAAATGGGTCCAAGAGAAAAAGTTGTAGCGGTTTGAAATTGATTGATGAAACTAATGTCAGGCACTAGTAAACACGGTGGCGAATGCCACAATAGGCCAGCAGTCCCCGAGAGGGAGATCGGCTTCCACCTTCCTGTCTCCGCTGGACGTGTCCTTTCCTCCTTGGTACGTGTATTTTTTTGGGGCGGGCTAAAAGTGACTATTAGCTCCGTCATATCTGTCCGTCTGTCCGCATAGAACAACTCAGTTCCCACTGGACAGATTGTTATGAAATTTGATTTTTTGTATTTTTCGAAAATCTGTCGAGAAAATTCAAGTTTAATTAAAGTCAGACAAGAATAACGGGTACTTTACATGAAGACCAATATACATTTTTAACCATATCTCACTCATTTCTCCTTAGAATGAGAAATATTTCAGACACATTTGTAGAGAATATCAGAACACACATTTTATGTTCAGCACCTTCTTTCTTAAATGGTGCCGTTTATGAGATAATGTGGAAAAATATTGTAGAGGGGAGCAGGCCACAAATGACAATATGGCGCATGTGCGTTGCATCCTCGATAACTAACTCTACAAACACACACTAAGAATATTGCTTTTTCGCAACAACAATGGTTGTACGAACGCAACTCAGTGTTACGTTATACGCACATTGCCTATCGTTTCTCATATTTTATACAACTTGCCACTTTCTGAACTTGATTCACCTAAACGCCAATTATGTAGACCGTATATGTTTGCCAAACTCTCGTATTCACCTGTAAGAGTACGACAGAATGCAGTGACATACCGCAAATGTGTCTGTACCGCTGTGAGAACTTCAAATTTTGTGTAGGGGGGTTATTGATATCACATGTAACGTTTTTAATAACTAATCAATTACATATAAGTAAGAATTTAGGAATTATTGTTTTGATTTTGTAGAAGCTACATCGTATTGCATGTACATTATGTTTGCTTATTATTGTTTTCATCTGGATTTTGTTGTAACGGAATTGAACACTTAAATTGTTGCTAACACAGACAGCTGTTATGCAGGAATTAAACGCCTATGCGTTGACGGTTTGACGGGCAAACTGACAGACTTCGCTTTACACGCAGAGAGCTGTTTTATAGCTCATTCATTGTTCTGCTAAATACAGCCACACTCCCGACCTGAGGTTGCCGGTAGGTCCCTTGCACCGGAGTTTGATGCTGTAATTAAAAAATCCAAGCCCAGGGTGGTCTGAAGTTACCACATGGAGCAGTACCATTTCATTCTGTGTGTTATTCTGTCCCCTGCTGCAATTCAGATTATACCGACTGAGCCGGGATAGCTCAGTCGGTATATTGACTAGGCTACGACCTGGAAAATCGAGGAATTGGGGTTCGATTTTTGGCAGGAGCAAGGGATTTGTGTCCTCTCTACAGCTTTCAGATCGGCTTAGAGGCGCACTTAAACTCCTGCCCAGTGGGTACAGTGGGCTTTATCATCAGGAACATGGAGCCGGAGCGTGAAACAGCTTACCACGCAACTCCGTTTAATAATGAGGTTAAAATGGGTGGAGCTACACATCCAGTTCTCTAAAGGACATCAACTTAGGTGAAGGAATCTAAGTTGATATAAGTTATCGAAAAGCTTAGCCGCATTTTAATACTCTGTAAGCCGTAGCCCATAAAATAAGGTATTAACGTCTGTTTTTTTACTGCTTAGAAAAGATACCCCTTCTCGTTTAGTACAGTGAGTCTGTTAATGGTGTTTTTGGAAACAGTCAGTGTTTGTTCTGAAAACTAAGGAAACCTTCAAATAAACTTTGAAGACGAAGTGTCATGTTATTTAACGCCAAAGACAACAGTACACGTAATTGCCATTTAGCTGTAAAGGCTTAACTCTTTAAAGCTTAGTGATTACTTACCTCCCCATTTTGTTCACAATGTATTTAAACGTATCATTTGATTTTCAGAATAAGCAGACATCGTTTTTCCTTTACACCATTACAAGATTCGCCTTTTTAATGGAGACTGTGAGTGTTTACCGCGTGGTAGGTTACTGGATACTTCAGACTCCACCATGGGTACAGCTAAATCTGAATGTCAGAATTTAGCCTGAATACAGTACTGCTTACTGTCTGAAGGATTACAGGATACTGTGAATTAGATTCTTCAAACATTTTTCCATCACATCATAGTTGTAAAAGTTTGTCGACAAATTTTCTTGTATTTATTGTTATGATTATTTCTTACTTTAAGCCCTTAGATCGTAACAAGATAAGGTATGTTTGCAGCGTCATGACCTACTGACCTACCAAACAGGGCTTTTCAAGGAACACAATTTTAGAAAGGTTATGATTCCGCATTGATGACTATATTTCCTGTTTTTATTAATACCTACCCATAAATATTTTTTTTTAAATAAGGCAAAGATTAATGGTATAATTGAAAGTGCTGCCTCAAGCGGAGGCTTTTCGATATCAACCTTATATTTCTTATTTTCACGTGATAGAAAGCTTTTGTTTCATATTTAGATGCTGCTTTTGATACACCGATCTCCGTAAGAAATTACCCAGTGTTAAGCATTATTAGTGATTACGGGTTTTAAGGTTTATTAAAATTATATATTCTGTAATTTTTAATTAAATATTTTGCTGTTTCTACTTACGAATTATTCGGACGGATGAAACTAGTACATTACAATACCGACATTATTATATATCCGTGATTTGTACAATTAGAAGCCATCTGGCTACGATTAAGACTCGTGTCTTCATATGCTTGTTGCGAACCCATTTGCCACGTGGTCAGTACGTACGTCTTTTTTTCTTCCATAAAACTGAGAGCCTGCTGGCTGTGCTGTCATATCTCGCCGTCAGCATGACGAACAGCTTTCTCGTTGCTACAAGAGTGCTTCAGGAATGACGGGACGCTCTTGAATGATATGCTGCCTCACCAGGAATTTTGTAACATCCAGCAGCGTATGTCCACGTCAATCGTGTCCTTTCTGAGGCCGATCTCACTCACACACGGTACCTGTTTGCGATGCTGACACTTTCGCCTGTTAAATAAATTAGCTTCCACTTTTTAGAGAAAACAAAATCTCATTTTTCGCGTTCACAAGATCATATTCCGAGCCAGCTGAATTCTGTCCTCATCTATTTCTTTAAGACAAATCGCAAAAGTATCCTCCCATGTAGGCGTATGTTTGGGAAGTGGGCAGTTTTTCAGGTTTGTCGTTTGAAATTGTGAATGTAAGTTTTCGTGTTCGATGCGCAGTTTATTTCTGTAAAAGGTCGTAGAAGTAAAGGTTATCTATATTCCCTCCTCTGGGCCTCGGTGGCCTGTTCTAGGGTGAACTTTACCTTTACCTTTACCTTTAACTGACAGGATGAAATTTGAGTGACACTTTGTGCGCACCCTCTCATCAATATTAAGAATTAAAATAAATTCCCCTTTTCTTGCAGAGCGTAGTAAAACTATTTGTCGTTGAGTTTGGCATAAAGTGTAGTGCCGTCCTGAGGTTGTTCGTCCTACCGGTGTCACTGTTCCTAGATTCGCTAGATTTTACTAACGTCTTTCTAAGTGGCACCGGGTGTAGGTAGAAAGCGTATAAACACTGGTTATAATATTAAACATGTCAGTAGAGTCTGCCACCAGTCAGAAGGTTTCTGACATGCACAAGGTTTAGTTGTTAGGACCCCAGGACAAATAAAAGTCACTGAACCAATTCCACAAATAAGTCAGCCACAAATAAAAAAATAAATTTGTATTCTACTCTAACTAGCATTTCAGTACAAGTATAAGTAGTATTCTAGTTGGTTACACTATCATAAAAGTAAAATAACTATCTTGCCTCTTTGTAAATTAAGGCCGAAAGCTGGAATTTAGAATTTCTAGTTTTTAGTTACCAAATCAGTTCTGAAGGTCTCGCTGTACTCGGATAAATTTAGTTTTGAAGTTTTCCAATTGTTAAATAGAGTCAGCACGACTTACCTTTTATTATCAGAAGACAGTACAGCATTGCCAACGTAATATAGTCACTTTTCAACAATGTACTGTTTTCACAAATTAACGTTGAAAATACGTAGCAGCCGATGAACTTTCAAGCTTCGAGTGAGAGCTGAATCATCGGTAATCACTCTATTTTATAGCGGCAAGTTGCAAGTTAAACATTCATTTCAGTACAGCGAACTATCACGTCACCGCCGGGGTTCGATACACGTAAAGTATATTAAACTAATCGGTATTTGCTGACCCAACGACGGTGAGTGACCGTTCGTTTCGGTTACTTGAAAATCATATAAAGTTTAAACACTGTCTAGTCTTACAAAAAAAGACTCAGACTTGTAACATTCATTACAAAAGTATACAATTCGGTGTCAAGCACGTTTGAGGTTTCTCCTGTGGCAGGTAGCTACTGTGTGTTCCATAAGAAGCATATTAACTTTTTTTTAAAATGTTAACGTTTAAAAGCATTTCTCGCGGTTTTACCGATGTAATTAACCGAGGACACCCCGGCGTTGTTTTACCGATGTAATTAACCGAGGACACCCCCGGCGTTAGAGACAGTTTCCTGTGCACTAATTCACTTAGTTTACTTCCACCATGTGTCGACTTCAAGCTTTTATTTCCATCAACAGGTACGTCTGTCTGCCCTGTGACGTACTGGCACGCGGACTGTCCTTACGTATGACATAGATAACATATACAATGTTGCCAGCCTTGTGGTTGCACTTCTATTTGCACAGGAACAGATTTTAATGACTCATCAGGCTAGAGTTTTTCGTTATTCAATTGTAAGGGTTGGTGCACCTGCCAGTCTTCCTGATGACAGCGCCCCGACCTTCTCTCCAATCTTCTTTCCTGCCATCTGTCTGGAAGCGGACTGCAGTGTGTCTTGTAGTTGTGTTTATTTTGTGTTGGAAATGTTTTGTACAGAATGAATGTAGTTCGTTATTGCCTTTGATAGAGAGTGTGTTCTTATAGCCTGTGATATGCGAGTGGTGATGCATGTGGTGAATATATTACACTAAGAACACAACAAACAGGGACAGTGGGTAAGTTTAATAGATCTGATGTAAAAGTCGGACACCTAAATAGGGTTACGGACCGTTGTAGTACTCACAACGTAATGGAGTCATGCACCATTTCATCTAATTCTGACGTAACAGTTTGCATCACGTGGCTGTTAAGACACCCCCGTTACGTACAACCAACCGATGTCTCTTACACATGATGGACACTTACTGCTTGCAGATTTTAAATACTATATTTTGTCACTCGTTCGACGTGTGTATGAAAGGTGAGTTATAAATGTTTATGCTTGCTTGAAGTCTAACAACATTATCTTGCGGAGAGTCTTCCAGCAAAACATAAGTAAAATTTGTGTTCAGACACCCGACGTAATCATAGTGTCAGAAATAAAAAGACGGAATTCCATTCAGGTCTTGTTTAATAACTTGCTGAGTCAACACTAGGGGAAAGCCAGCCCTTTGCTGTCCTTCACCTCACCCACTGTTAGGGTAGGCCGTGAAATTAGCGCTATGATTACAGACAGAATAATAATAATAATAATAATAATAATGTGGACCGCGGTAGCACAGTGGTTAAAGGGCTGTGCTAAAAATCGGAAGGTCGCTGGTTCGATTCCAGATGGTGTCATTGGAATTTTTCATTGACACAATCCTTCCGATCACAATATGGCCCTGGGGTCGATTCAGCCACTTAAAGAAATGAGTACCAGGAGCATTTCCTGGGGGTAAAGGCAGCCGGTGCGTAAGACTGACAACCTTCCCACCATCCTGTGCCGATAACATGTAATCTGGGAACTTTAACTTCCTGGAACCATCTGTGCACCTCGGGCCTGTAGTGGGACTGATTTACCTTTATAATAATAATAATAATAATAATAATAATAATGTAAACTTAAATTTGCCCCTGTGCTGAATTGTGCACCATTCCGTGGAATTATGTGTGGGAGTGAAAGTGTAACTCGGCGGATTCTTAACCTCTGCCCTATTTGGAGGTGAATTGTCAACCTCACGCGCTGGCCGCTTTACCTCGGAGAAATTATTGTTATTTTTGTTTTTGTTTGTATGATTTTTGTTATGATTATTTGTTTGCTAGTTTTGTGATTGGTCTCTGCGCTGTTAAGCTAGCACTGTGATGAATGAAAATTCAATTATCATCGCCGTCATCATCGCCAAAATAATAACAATAATAATAATAATGCAGCGCAGAATAGAATAGAATGATATATGGGTTCGAGCCCTTTTCGGGCCCGATGCACCTAGGACCTAAAAATACAGGGCATGTGGAATGTAAAAACAAAGGTGATACCAGTATAATAGGGGCGACAAGGACTATCTCAAAATCATTTAGAAAATACATGAGCAAGATACCAGGAAAACATGAAGTCAAGGAACTACAGCAAACAGCCATATTGGGCACTGCACACATACTTCGGAAAGTATTAATGTAAAAATACAATAGATTCAACACTGAAACTAACGATATAAGCACCGTGAATGTAACAACAGAATATCTGCAACACTCTATTTCCTACGGACATAGTTTGTCAAAGGAATATAAGTATAAATACCGTGCATAAAGGAGATGATGATGATGCTGATGATGATGATGATGATATATTTAACTTCAAATACGTTGTCACCCGGTGACAGTGGTTATTATGCATGTACATAAATATGAAATAAGGATCTAAGAAATTTAAGTCGGGAGGGCTACATGAGAAGCATGCAGTAGCAACTTGGAATCTTGGGAACCATCTCAACATTCGCTTATAGACACAGGGAAACCAAGAAAAACCTGTGTCGAGGTGGCCGGTCGCAGGATCTTCCGGATACTGACTTCTAGCAAGCAATCCGGTAACTAAAGTTAGACTGTGACAGTAATATATTGGAGGGAAATGGTGGAAATGTGGAGATGAATCGTGAAGAAATGCGGTTTGTAGATGTAAGTTAATGTCATTAAGGGTCGATGACTGGTTTTTTTAAAGATGATAATGAATGTTTTTGTACTATAATAATTGTGTAATATTTTTAATAACTGAGCGAATTTGATCTTTGTGTAACCGTGCATCACTTATACAATAATATAAACAACCAACTAGATGCAACAATAATGGTAATTATTAATAATCGCAATCAGCTCAACATGTTTCGGGGGATGATTTCGCCCATCCTCAGGAGCACTAGACTGTATTTACAGCTTATGGTATAATGCACCGACCACACTGCCTGCAGGCAGCATCGTCGGTGCCTTATACCATAAGCTGTAAACACTGTCTAGTGCTCCTGAGGATGGGCGAAATCATCCCCCGAAACATGTTGAGCTGATTGCGATTATTAATAATTACCATTATTGTTGCATCTAGTTGGTAATTTATATTATTATAACTGAACGAATATTTATTGCTTTCTGTGAAGGTATTCGGGCCCATTTGTATTGTTATAGAAGAACGTATTCTACGTTTAAGTAGTTTCTCCATACGGAAGGATTAAGGAAACACAAATCTGGGCTTCAGCAGCTGACCGGTATTTGGTTCCACGGCTTTTCTGCGAAAATGATGTAGCGGTGATGTAGGTACAAGCTGACTGTGCTGGCTTTACAGCCACGTGATTTAGACTGAATAATTAAATCAGTTGATGTGTAACTCCAGCAATAAATTTGCTGTCACACTTTCTAGCCCACATTTCTAGGTAGAACCTTCTACATAGCAAGTATGTTTAGGAACTTCTGTTTGGAACACCGCATAAACACGTGTTGTCTACGTTCCTTGTGTAGGGTACATTTGTAGCAGTTTACTTGTTCAGACGCTGCTGTGAATTTGTTCTCTTCATGCTCTGACATATCACATGAATCCCGGCAATTTGGTCGCGATGCCGGCTCCAATTTGCCCCCTGCAGTCCAATTGCCCCTGCCTCACAGCAGGATGCTTATGACCATAACTCTGCCCAGGATTGCGACGTCATATAATTCCTGTTATAATGCTTATATGAATTGATGTTTAATTTATCATGCGCATGCCCAATTCCTCTTCGTTTCTTTTCCAGTATTTGCATTTGGATCTTTCTTTGAATATATTAAATTATATGTATAATAATTTACAATAATAATAATAATAATGTGAAAAATTAAAATTATCACTGTCCAGCCATTCAAGGCATGTACGCGCATAGAGGTAAAGCTCCATTCCTTCATAATATCGGCGCTACATGGACGTGCGTGGTGAACTTCACGCACCGGCCGCTTTGCCCTCGGGATAGAACCCAGGTACCCGTTGAATAGAAGACTGGTGGACCTCGAAGCCGGTCTGAATATTTTTTGGCAAGAAGTAAATTTCCTAGCTTATGTCGGGTTAGGAAGGCCGGATCGTTCAGCTGGCAGCACAGTCAATATACTGGCTGAACCCTCGGAGCTTCATTAAGTTAAACTGTAATGTGTTCGTATCTTAAGTTACAGTATACGACAAAGAAGGTAGATTTATTCGCTGTGAACTGCAGTAAGTCACATGGAGAAGTGGAGGCACTGGTCCAGACATTCTTAATCTCGACACTAAATTAAGGTACGTGGGGGATCTCGCCCCAGTACCCATTGAACGGAAAGATGGGTGAGCCCTAGAGTCGTTCAGAGCACTTTGGGGGAGAGCACAATCTCTTGCTGATGCCGATAATACAACCACGATTCCTCGGACGTGGAGAGCCCAAAGCTAATCACCTATGTAGATGACGTTCTTTCGGTTCATCTTCATTGTGTTATAATATACTGTATTGCGTTACGCTGTGGAAAAAAGTAGAAACTGAATACACACTCAACACGATCACCCTTTTTAACTTGGTTGTCCCGACCCGCTAAGTCTGGTAGGTGATCCTCTTTGGGGAACCGGGTGTGGTTCACCGAATCACATTTAGTTTTAGTGAAAATTTTTTTACTTGTTTTATTAACTCATTTTATTCTTGATATTAAAAGTCGTGTTGTATCAAGTTAAACAACTAAATCATATTTTATTAATATAATATTAAGCAGCGTACGTCAGCACAATCGGCTTTATTACTCAAGGTAATTATAAGGCTACATGTTTCGACTATAGATTAGTCATCTTCAGGCCTATTTTGTCAATTTTGTCACAAGATGCTATGCACACTTTGGGATCCCATCGTGTTTACATCCATGGAATGCATCAAATTAAATCGTTTGTCTCTAAGGGCCTTAGAGACAAAAGATTTAATTTGATGTAGCCTTATAATTACCTTGAGTATTAAAGTGACTGTGCTGACGTACACTATCTAATATTACATTACGTTACAAGCACATCGTGATGCTTCCATTCAAAAACATTTTATCAAAATAACACAGTCACTGTACTCCCTCACTCACACCTCTCGTACGCGACTGACTTCCTTACTGGACTGCTAGCGTCC
>Ga0123353_10011489_pt1 | contig 12481 bp, 11 predicted proteins | sample TergutLab28metaG_3_FD_92763 | JGI IMG/M metagenome (GOLD analysis project Ga0123353, IMG submission 92763) | Labiotermes labralis P3 segment gut microbial communities from Petit-Saut dam, French Guiana - Lab288 P3 | ecosystem: Host-associated > Arthropoda: Insects > Digestive system > Gut ... | reverse complement strand
CTCCGGCGTCGAGACGTCCATTATGACGCCGCCTTTGAGCGAATGGGCCAGGTCCTTGTTGAATCCGAATTTGATGTTAGCCATGATAGTTGCACCCCTTATGAAAAGTTGATATTTGGTATATTATGTAAGCCGTATCCCCCAGATGCGCGACGCCCGCGTCCCTACTACTATCGTGCTGCCGTAAACTGCGGGCGAGGCCTCTGTGGTCCCGCCTAACTTCATTGAATCCAGCTTCTCGCCGGTCAGTCCGTCGAGCAGGTACATGGACCCGCCTGCGGTGCAGTAGATTATGTAGCCCTTCCCGTCCTTGCCGTAGACGCACACAGGTGAGCTCCAGGCGTATTCGCCCGTCCGGAACTCCCATACAGCCTCACCTGTTCGCTTGTCGAGGGCCGCGAGTATCCCCGAGCCCCTTGACGGGGTCCTTGCGACCGGGACGAAAACGAGGCCGCTCAATGAGTCCTTGCCCATCGCAATCGTGCCCTGGACGCCGCCCGATACGCCGTCTGATGTATAGCATGTGAAGTCGGTCTGCCAGACGACCTCGCCAGAGGTTGCGTCGAGCTTCCATACCGGGACGACGGCCGAGCCGCCCGAGGGCGCCCGCCAGCCTCCGTGGAACCCTGTACTAATATAAAGGTAGGGACGCCCGTCCTCGATCTCGAGAACAGGGGAGTTGTTAGTGTCGTCGAGGGTGTCATGGACCCAGACCGGTTCGAGGGTGTTGAGGTCGAGGCAGATCAGGTGCCCGCCGTTGTCCGCGACAAAGAGGTGCCCCCTCCAGATCGCAGGGCTGGACTCGATCCCAAGCCAATACCCGCCCTTTTGGGAGCGGAGGCCCCTGAACCGCCATTTCACAGGGGCTGACGGGGCGATGCTGACCGTGCCCGCAGTCGGGTCGAACTCGCTGTTGAGGTCGATGATGTACAGCACGCCATTCTCGCTGGGGTAGATGAGCCTGTCGTTTTCGGCGTCGACTAACGGCGCGGCGTCCGCCGCCGTCCAGTTTCGCGGCGCGAAACCGTCACCGTAGCCGAATGTGTGCAGCACCGAGCCGTCCACGAGGCTTATTATGAAAATCCTGGCGACGCCTAATGAGCTTCCGTAGCCGGCGCCGACGTACAGGAGCGGGTACCCGCGCGGGTCTACGGCCCCAGCGCCCTTGAACGTGTAGCCGATCCTCAACTTGTCGCGGGTCGCCTCGCCCGTCTCGAGCTCTGCAAAATACACGTACCCGTCCATGGCAGCGTAGATGACCTCGACCAGCTCTTCCTGCTCCTTTGCCCAGGTGTGCATGTTCATTATCTCGCGCGTCCGCTTCGGCCATTTGACGATCAGCGGTTGCCCGGTCCATCCGTGCCCGGACCAGACCGCGCCGTCAGGCGCTGTGAGACTCCCGGTATTGCGGGTCCACGTCTCGCCAAACTGCGCGTTTTGGATGTCCGCGATGCCATAGGAGGCGGCGTCGCGGAGATTGTTGCCCCTAAAGGTGGTTATGCCTTCGAGCGCCGAGTAGTCGCCCCCGTATCCGAAGTCGATGCGCTGCTCGAAGCTGAAGCTTTCGACGATCTGGCCCTCGAACATGATGTCCGAGGAAGCAAGCATCCTTTCCGGGGCCGTCCCCTCCGTTGCGTAGGGCTCGAATGGTGGGGGGCCGGTATCGACAGGCTCTTCCGGCTCTTCCGGTTCTGCGCCCAAGTCCGGCTTGCCGGGAACGTCCTGCTCCACGTCGTCCACAATGGGCGCTTCGTCGCTTGGGGCGTCAGGGACGCTCACATCGACCGGCGCCTGCGTGGGCGCTGCCGGCCCGACGCCTACGTCCTGACCATTTCCATTCGGCGGGCGCGGTGCGCTGAAGGTGGAGGCCATGACGGCTATTGTCAGGAACATGACGAATGCAGCAAGGAATCTAAGTATCGTTCGCAATTTAAGCACTATATCAAACCACGTTTTCCTTTAGTTTGCCAAGGGATAAACATTTTATTACTAATATTAACAGAAATCAAGAAAAAGATTTAGGCACTCCAGGGCAATCGCTTACGAAAAAATCTACCCAGATGTAGCGCAAATATCCGCCGCTACCAAGCAATATGCCCCGATTTTTTCGTTCAGTTCCGTGACAGTAGCCGGAATTCACGAAAAAATCGCGACATACCGCTTGCTACCGGCTACTGTGCGATATGTATTTTGCGTAAGCGATTGCGTGTGTCCTGTTAGGCCCTATCACTTGAAATGCACGTGGTTGTTTATGTGGTCCAGGCAGAAGCAGTGATACCCGTCGCAGCGGGAGCAGTAGCGGAACTCCATCCCTGGGTATTCCGTGTCCGTCTTGCCGCAGACGGAGCATTTGTGCCTGTAGTGTTTGCTGTCCTGGTCGCGGCGGGCCTTCTTCGCCGCCTTTTTGAAGTTGATCGTTTGCGGTGAGACCCGTGCCTTGAGGGGGCGGAGGTGCGACAGGGCGTCGTCGCCGCAGACGATGAAGAAATTCAGCAGGGCGACGAGCGGCAGCAGTGCGAGGGCTGTCCTCCCGCTCGCGAGGTCGCTCACTATCGCGAAAACGAAGTATCCGGCATTCAGCAGCGCGAGCCATTTGACTTTTATCGGGATGACGAAGAACAACCTGACGACATAGTCGGGGAAAAGTACGGCGAACGCGAAGAACATGGATAGGTTCAGGAAATTCGGGATCATCAGGAAGAACTGCCCGCGGAGCAGCCAGGCCGCGAAGCCGTAGGCGACGTTTAGGCCGATGCCGAGGAGGTAATAGATGGTGAACTTCCCTGCGCCCCACTCGCGCTCAAGCGTGCTGCCGATGAAATAATAGAAATACAGCGCGATCGCCACGAATATGATTTGGTTGTTGATGGGCAAGAAGACCCACGTAATGAGTCGCCAGACCTGGCCCCGCAGTACGAGGTACGGGTCGAATGCCAGCAGGTAGATCAGCGACCTGCTTTGGTCCATCATGTTGATTATGAAGACTGCCGCCGATATGAAGACAATATAGGTCATCAGCCGGGGTATGCCGAACCTCCGGCGCCTAAGGCAAAACCTGTCTATTGCCCTGCTCAATGATCTCAAGGCCGACCCCTCCTGTTGATTTAGGTTTCGACATCGAGTATAACACAATTTGCATGGCTTGTGTTATGATTTTTTTACTCGTAAGAATTCGCAAAAAACTCTTGCTTTTGCATTTGACGTGTGTTAGTATTTTAGGGCGCGTTTTAAGGCGCGTTTGAAAACGGACGCTTTTTAAGGCATTTTCGACGGTCCTCTGCTGCATAAGCGGCATGAACGTATGCAATAAACTTGTAGAGAAGGGAGGAAAACAGCGATGGATTTGGTCAAGGCTCTGAGCGAGCAGTACATGAAGCCCGAACTCCCGACGATGAACGTCGGCGACACGGTGCGCGTGACGGTGCGCGTCAAGGAAGGCAACCGTGAGAGGAACCAGGCTTTCGAAGGTACGATTATCGCGAAGAAGCACGGGGGGATAAACGAGACGATCACGGTCCGGCGGATATCATACAACGTCGGGTGCGAGAAGGTGTTCCCGGTACATTCCCCGTCAATTGTCTCTGTGGAGACGGTAAGGCGTGGCAAGGTCAGGAGAGCCAAACTCTATTATCTCAGGGACAGGGTAGGCAAGAGAGCAAAAGTCAAAGAGCGGATTTAGTTGTTTCTTCAACAAAAAAAGGGGCGCACCCCCCTTTTTTTTATCCTGCATTAATGTATAATGTGTTCCAGACAACTAAAGTCGGCTGACGCGCGAAGGAGATGTGCCGGATGGACGAAAATAACCTGCCTGAAGAACCCTTACCTGGCAAGTATGACGAGGAGCCTATTCAAGAGGATGAGAAGTACAAAGCAAGGATGGAGCTATACGACTGGCTGCAGTGCATCGTCTCGGCCATAATATGCGGGATATTCATTTTCGTGTTCATTGGCAGGACGATCGGCGTCGACGGCCGCTCCATGCTAAACACGCTGCACCACAAGGATAGGGTCGTCATGTCGAACCTGTTCTATAACCCGGGCAACGGCGACATCGTCGTCTTCCATTGCCCTGCGGAATCTTTTGGCGGCACTCCGCTCGTCAAGCGCGTGATCGCAGTCGCGGGGCAGACGATAGACATCGACTTTAGCACCGGGGATGTTTTCATCGACGGGGTGGCCATTTACGAGCCATATATCGCGGAACTGACCGCCAACAGGCACAGCTTCGAAGGGCCGATAACCATACCGGACGGGTTCCTATTCGTCATGGGCGACAACCGGAACAGCTCGTCGGACAGCCGCGATACGCGCGTGGGGCTGGTGGATACACGGTTTGTCCTGGGCAAAGTGTATTTCGTGCTGATCCCCGGCACGGAAGAAGATGGCAGGCGGGACTGGAGCCGCTTCGGCGTCCCGCAGTGACGCGAGCAGGCTGACTTGGTTGTGGGGCAATGCCCACGCTAGAATTAAAAGAAAAAATAGAAATAATAGAAATAATAGAAAGTTGGTAGCATGCGCGAGGACATGAACATTCAGTGGTTTCCGGGGCATATGACCAAGGCGCGCAGGATGATCGCCGAGAATATCAAGCTGATTGACGCCATTTGCGAGGTCATCGACGCGCGGATACCGCTTTCGAGTCGCAACCCGGACCTCGACGAAATGACCGGGGGCAAGCCCCGACTGGTTGTCCTGAACAGATTTGACCAGGCCGACCCCGGCGCGACCAAGCGATGGGCCGCGCATTTCAGGGCTGGCGGGGCGGCGGTCATCGAGACCGACAGCAAGAGCGGCAAGGGCGTCGGCGGGTTTCCGGTTGCCGTGCGTTCGCTCCTGGCGGACAAGATTGCGCGGTATGTGTCGAAAGGCCAAGCCGGGAGGGTTCTGCGCGTGATGGTCGTCGGCATTCCGAACGTCGGGAAATCCTCCTTCATAAATAGAGTGGCCAAGAGAAAGGCGGCGGACACGTCGGACAGGCCTGGCGTCACGCGAGGGAAGCAGTGGATAAGGATCGACAACGGCCTTGAGCTCCTCGACACCCCCGGCGTGCTCTGGCCCAGGTTCGAGGACCAGACTGTGGCTGAGAACCTGGCGTTCACCGGGGCTATAAGGGATGAGATCATTGATACAGAGACTCTAGGGGCAAACCTGATCCTGCGGATGGCGGAGCTCTATCCCGAGCGCATCCTGGAGCGCTACAAGGTCGATGGAACTGTGGAAGAAGGCGGTTTTGCCTTGCTTGCCCAAGCCGCGAAAGGCCGCGGTTTCCTTTTGCCCGGGGGGGAGCTTGACCTGGGTCGAATGGCAGTAATCCTGCTGGACGAGTTCAGGGGCGGCAAACTAGGAAGGATCACTTTGGAAAATAGACCGTAGGGGACGCACACTGGGCGTCCCGCTGAGACCGTAGGCGACGCACACTGGACCACCCGCTGTGACCGTAGGGGACGCACACTGGACCACCCGCTGTGACCGTAGGGGACGCACACTGGACCACCCGCTGTGACCGTAGGGGACGCACACTGGGCGTCCCGCTAAAACCGCAAAATCGGGGGGGGGATAACCTATTGGACCTTTGGAGGATAGAGCGCGAGCTCCGCGCCGATGGGCTCGAATCGATCTGCGGCGTCGACGAGGCGGGCAGGGGGCCGCTGGCCGGACCCGTGTTCGCGGCTGCTGTCGCGCTGCCTCCCGATGTGGACCTCCCCGGGCTGGGCGACTCAAAAAAGCTATCCGAAAAGGTCCGCGAGAGGCTATATGGCGAGATCGCAGAGAAGGCTCTCGATTATTCGATCGCCTCGGCGAGCAGTGAAGAAATCGACGACCTGAACATACTGAACGCTACATTCCTGGCTATGAACCGCGCGTTTGACGGGCTGGCCTCACGGCCTGCCATCGCCCTGATCGACGGGAACCGCGACCCAAGAATAAAGTGCCGCTCAAAATGCATCGTCGGGGGCGACGGGAAGTCGGCTTCGATAGCGGCGGCGTCGATCCTTGCAAAAGTGGCGAGGGACAGGCACATGCTGGCGATGGCTGAGAGATACCCGCAATATGGGTTCGAGAAGCACAAGGGCTACGGGACGAAGCTTCACTATGAGAGATTGTGCGAGTATGGGCCGTCGGAGATACACCGCCAGACTTTTTTGAAGAAATGGAAAGCCGCAGAAGGTAAAACGAGCGCGAGGCAGCGCTTTGTAGGGGACGGACACTGGGCCTCCCGCCCCGGGCGCGACCCACGCGCAGGCGCGAGGCAGCGCGGCAAGTGGGGCGAGAGAATTGCCCTCGAACACCTGGAAAAGAAAGGCTACGCCTGCGTAGCGGAAGGCTACACCTCCCGCTTCGGCGAGATCGACCTAATCGTGAAAAACGGCGAATGCCTCGTCTTTACCGAGGTGAAACTGAGGAAAAACAGCTCCTTTGCACATGCGAGGGAGTTTGTCGATAGGGAAAAGCAAAGAAGAATTACAGCGACAGCGAACCTGTGGTTGGCGTCGCATGAGACAAAGCTACAGCCGCGCTTCGATGTGATAGAAGTGTATGCCCCGGACGGAGTGGATACAGTCTCGCCGGAAGTCATACACATTGAGAACGCTTTTTAAATTGCGAGAGGAGAGACGCTATATGCTGTACCAAAGCACCAGGGGCAACGGAATAAGGATAACCGCTTCGGAAGCCATCTTGCGTGGGTTGTCGGAGGACGGCGGGCTGTTTGTCCCGGAGTCGCTCCCGGCCCTGTCCGAACGGGTAATCGAAGAACTCGCGAAAAAGCCGTACAGCAGGCGAGCCGCGCACATAATGGGGCTCTTCCTGAGCGAATTTAGCGAGGAAGAGCTGATAGCCATCTCCGACGAATCGTACAGGGCGCCGGCTTTCCGCGACCCGGCTATCGCGCCGCTTCACAGACTAGACGGCGGCACGTACTTTTTGGAACTCTGGCACGGCCCGACCTGCGCGTTCAAGGACATGGCGCTCCAGGTGATGCCGCGCCTGCTGACAGCGTCGCAACGGCTGGCGCAGATTACTACCTCACGCACCAAGGACGCAAGTATAAAACGCGATATCGAATCTTCGTCCACTAGCTACAAGCCGCTAGCCACTGGCCAATTTCGCTCCGCAGAGCGCATAAGAGATGTGTGCATACTCGTAGCTACCTCCGGAGATACCGGCAAAGCGGCGCTGGAGGGCTTCCGCGACGTGCCGGGTACGAAGATCATGGTGTTCTACCCACGCGACGGCGTCTCGGACGTCCAAAAACTGCAAATGACCTCCCAGTGCGGCGAAAACGTTTCGGTTTTCGCGGTCGAAGGAAACTTCGACGATGCGCAGACAGGCGTGAAAGCTGTCTTCTCGGACGAAGCCTTGCGGCAGGAGCTGGGGGGACGCGGGATATTTCTCTCTTCGGCGAACTCTATCAACTGGGGCAGGCTAGTTCCGCAGGTCGCCTATTACTTTTCCGCGTATTGCGACCTGCTCGACGGCAGGGCTATCTCGCTGGGCGACAAGATAAACTTCTGCGTCCCGACAGGCAACTTCGGGAACATCTTGGCGGCGTACTATGCGGAGAGGATGGGCCTGCCCGTGAACAGGCTGATCTGCGCGTCGAACTGCAACGACGTGCTTACCCAGTTCCTCGAAACAGGAGTGTACAACAAGGACAGGCCGTTCTTCACGACTTCTTCACCGTCGATGGACATCCTAGTCTCGAACAACCTGGAAAGGCTGCTGTTCGAGGCCTCCGGAAAAGACGGGGGCGCCGTTTCAGCCCTCATGGGAGCGCTCGCGTCGACGGGCCGCTACGAGGCCCCACAGGGAATCCTGGCCGAGACAAGGCGCATATTCTATGGGGGCAGATGCTCCGAAGCGGACACGATGCGCACCATCGCGGAGACGTTTCGCAGCCACGGCTACCTCATAGACACGCACACAGCCGTAGCATACAAGGTCTTAAGCGACTATAGAACAGACACAGGGGACGACAAGCCTACAGTTGTAGTCTCAACGGCCAGCCCGTTCAAGTTCTGCGACAGCGTCCTGGGGGCGCTCGGATGGAAAGGCCAGGGCGATGGAGTTGAGCTGATAGAAGCGCTGGCGAAAGCGACGGGCATAGAACCCCCACCCCCAATTGCGTCCCTGCGAGGCGCCCAACCGAGATTCACAGATTCAATAAAAATCAGCGATATGAAAGAAGCTGTCATGAAGTTTTTAGTATACTAAATCAGAGGTGTATCAGAAATGGCCTTGTATGCAATCGGGGACTTGCACCTGTCGCTTGGCGTCGACAAGCCCATGGACATTTTCGGCGGCGGCTGGAGCAACTACGTCGAAAAAATAGAAGCCGGGTTCTCGCGCCTGGAGCCGGACGACGTCTGCGTGTTGTGCGGCGACACGTCCTGGGGGATGTCCTTCGAGGAGAGCCTGGAGGACTTCAAGTTCATCCACGGGCTGCCCGGCAAGAAGATAATCCTCAAGGGCAACCACGACTACTGGTGGGCCACCGTCACGAAAATAAAGGAATTCTTCGCGAAAAACGGAATTGACAGCATCGAGATACTGAACAACAACTGCTTCTTCTTCGGCGACATAGCGATAAGCGGCACGCGCGGCTGGCTCAATGAGGAGCAGTTCGACGCAGAGCAGAACTCGAAGATCGTGGCCCGGGAAGTGGGGAGGCTGAGGATGTCGCTGCAGGCGGCAGGCGACGCGGCGGAAAAGCTATGCTTCTTCCATTTTCCGCCCCGGTTCAACGATTTTGTCTGTAACGACTTCGTCTCAGTAATGGACGAGTTCGGCGTAAAGAGGTGCTGGTACGGCCACATACACAGCCAGGGCCACAGATTCGCGGTGCGCGGCGAGGTCGAAGGGATATGCTACGAGATGATATCGGCGGATTTCGTAGATTTCACACCGCAATTGATCTACACAGATATTATTTCACCAACCAAATAATGATTGCTTTTATTGGGGTATTCTGGTAAAATGTTCTGCGTATGTCCGGTGATAAATATCGGCAGGAGGGGAAACAGTTGAAAATAAAAACTTGCGAAAAAAAAGAAAAAGGCATGGCTGATATCGTCGTGGACGTCAGCCACGAGGAATTCGAATCGGCGGTTGGCAAGGCGTTCATGAAGAACAGGGGCCAGATAACGGTCCCCGGCTTCCGCAGGGGCAAGGCGCCCCGGAAGATAATCGAGAGGATGCTTGGGCCGACGACGTTCCATGCCGACGCCCTGGAGATACTCTTTCCCGACGTCGTGAAATTCGTCGAGGACGAATCCGGCCTGAAACTCGTGGGCAGGCCGCACGTTGAAGACGTCGACATCAGGGAAGGGGATCCAGGCGGTGCGGACTTCATGCTCTCGGCATCGGTCTACCCCGAGGTCACGCTAGGGGAATATAAGGGCCTGCAGGTCGAGAAGCAGGACGCGAAGGTTCCCGAGAGCGAGGTCGATGCCGAGGTCGCGAGCGTCAGGCTTCGCAATGCGGCGATGGAGAGAGTGGACCGTCCGGCCATCGATGGCGACACTGTGACGATTGACTTCGAGGGCTTCTTGGACGGCGTGCCATTTGACGGCGGGCAAGGCGATGACTATGAGCTGGAGCTGGGCTCGAACTCGTTCATCCCCGGCTTCGAGGAGAAGCTCCTGGGAATAGCTGTTGGCGAGGAGCGCGATATTGATCTGGTCTTCCCTGAGGACTACGAGGAGAGCCTTGCGGGGAGGCCCGTCGTCTTCAAGGTCAAGGCGAACGAAATTAGGGAAAGGATCCTCCCCGACCTCGACGACGAGTTCGCGAAGGATGTCTCCGAGTTCGATACGTTCAAGGAATACAAGGCGGACATAAGGGAAAAACTGGAAAAGGCCAGGAAGGAAACATGCGACGCAGCCTTTGAAAACGCGCTGATGAGCAAAATAACAGAGTCCTTGGAGGCCGACGTGCCCGAAGCCATGATCGACCGGCAGCAGGAAATAGCTACAAAGAATTTTCTTAGCCGCTTGTCCTCACATGGAATAATGCCCGATCAGTACCTGCAAATGATGAACATGACCCCCGAGATATTCGGCGACAACATGCGCAGGAAGGCCGAACGGCAGGTAAAGATCAACCTCGCGCTCGACAAAATCGCGGAGCTGGAGGGCGTCGAGGCCAGCGCCGAGGACATCGATAAAGAATATGAAAACGCTGCCGAGAGCTATGGCATGGGGATAGACGAACTCAAGCAATCCGCCAGGGAAGAAGATTTGATCGCTGAGATAAAAGCCCGCAAAGCCCTGGAGATCGTAATAGAGAGCGCTTCCGCCGACGAACCGGAGCAGGCGGAGAAGGAGAAAAAGGCGGCGGAGAAAAAACCTGCCGCGAAACCCAGAAAGCCCGCAGCCAAGAAAACTGCGGAGAAAAAGCCGGAACCGGAAGGTTCGGAAGGAGCTGAAGAATAAATGAGCCTGGTCCCATATGTAGTGGAGCAAACTGCGCGCGGCGAGCGGTCTTACGACATCTTTTCAAGGCTGCTCAACGACAGGATCGTCATGCTGAGCGAGGAAGTTAACGATACCACCGCGAGCCTTGTGGTCGCCCAACTGCTCTACCTCGAGGCGCAGGACCCCGACAAGGACATCCAGTTCTACATAAACAGCCCCGGCGGCTCGGTGACTGCCGGCTTCGCGATCTATGACACCATGCAATACATTAAGGCGGACGTGTCGACCATATGCATTGGCCTTGCGGCGAGCATGGGCGCGTTCCTGCTGGCGGCGGGCGCGAAGGGCAAGCGAATAGCCCTGCCGAACTCCGAGATCATGATCCACCAGCCCACGGGAGGATTCCGGGGGCAGGCGACGGACATACAGATCCACGCCGAGAAGATTTTGCGAACGAAGGACCGACTCAACCAGATACTCGCGGAAAACACGGGCAAGCCCGTCGAATTGGTGCGCGAGGCGTCGGAGCGTGACAACTTCATGACCGCCGAAGAGGCAAAGGAATTCGGCATCATCGACAACGTGATATTCAAGCGTTAGCGGGCCTTGGACCCGTCCGGGCACGTATAAATACTGGCAGAAGGAGACGGTAATGGCAAGATATGACGACGGCAAAGGCGTGCGTTGCAGTTTTTGCGGCAAGAGGCAGGACCAGGTCGACCGCATAATCGCAGGGCAGGGGGCGTCCTACATATGCAACGAGTGCGTGGCGCTCTGCACCAGCATCCTCGGCGACGAGTTCGTCCCAATGAGGATAATGCAGTCGGAAAGGGCCGAGCTGGATATCGAGTTCGGTCGCCTCCCAAAACCTTCCGACATACGCGCAACGCTCGACGATTACGTCGTCGGGCAAGAGGAAGTCAAGGTGGCGCTCTCGGTCGCGGTGTACAACCACTATAAGCGGCTGCTGCACCAGGGCGGCAACGAGACTGAGCTGCAGAAGAGCAACATCCTCATCATAGGGCCGACGGGGAGCGGCAAGACTCTATTCGCGCAGACGCTAGCGAGGATACTAAAGGTCCCATTCGCGATCGCCGACGCGACGACGCTGACGGAGGCCGGATATGTGGGCGACGACGTCGAGAACATCCTTCTCAGGCTCCTGCAAGCCGCCGATTTTGACATTGAGAGCGCCCAGTGCGGGATAATCTATATAGACGAGCTGGACAAGATCGCCAGGAAGAGCGAGAACACGTCGATTACGCGCGACGTCTCCGGCGAGGGCGTCCAGCAGGCCCTGCTGAAGATCCTCGAGGGGACGATCTCCAACGTCCCGCCCCAGGGGGGGCGCAAGCACCCGCACCAGGAGTTCATCACGATAGACACGACGAACATCCTGTTCATCTGCGGCGGCGCCTTCGAGGGGATAGACAAGATCATCGAGCACAGGCTCGACAAGAAGAGCATGGGCTTTGGCGCCGAAATCAAGAGCAAGAAAGACAAGGACATCGGCGAGATTCTCAAGAACATCCAATCGCACGACCTGCTCAAGTACGGGCTCATCCCGGAGTTGGTCGGGCGGATGCCGGTGATAGCGCCTCTGAAGTCGCTAACCAAGGACGACATGCTCCGCATACTCAAGGAGCCCAAGAACTCGATCGTCCGTCAGTACACGACCCTGCTAGGGTACGACAACGTCACGCTGGAGTTCACAGAAGACGCGCTAGGCGCCATAGCCGACAAGGCGATAGCGATGGAGATCGGCGCTCGGGGCCTGCGCAGCATCATGGAAAAGGCGATGCTCCAGGTTATGTACGACATCCCGTCCGACAGGAAGATAGAGAAAGTGATGATCACGAAAGAGTGCATCCTTGACGAGGCGCCACCGCTGATAACAAAGCGCCCGAAGCCCCAGATAGACCCCGACGCAGTGTCGGCAAGCTAGGAGTACAGCAAGAGGCAAGAGGCAAGAGGCAAGAAGAGAGAGGCAAGTGAGGAGGCGCCGCATGTACGAAAAAGACGATATGGCGAACGAGCACCTGCCGCTGCTTGCGCTCCGAGGGCTG
>Ga0123353_10011488_pt1 | contig 12481 bp, 7 predicted proteins | sample TergutLab28metaG_3_FD_92763 | JGI IMG/M metagenome (GOLD analysis project Ga0123353, IMG submission 92763) | Labiotermes labralis P3 segment gut microbial communities from Petit-Saut dam, French Guiana - Lab288 P3 | ecosystem: Host-associated > Arthropoda: Insects > Digestive system > Gut ... | reverse complement strand
CAATCAGCTCAACATGTTTCGGGCGATAATTTCGCCCATCCTCAGGAGCACTAGACTGTGTTTACAGCTTGTGGTATAAAGCACCGACGATGCTGCCTGCCGGGAGCATCGTCGGTGCTTTATACCACAATCTGTAAACACAGTCTAGTGCTCCTGAGGATGGGCGAAATTATCGCCCGAAACATGTTGAGCTGATTGGAATTATTAATAAAATTATTACTGTTGCATCTAGTTGGCTGTCTATATTATAGTATCACACGGTCACACAAACATCAGATTTCTTGGGTAGGTTTAGACGGAAATGTGGGCTTTCTTCAAATATCTCGCTAAAAAAGAGACTTTATTTTGCATGTTTTGAAAAAGACAAATTGGCTGTGCGTTCTTGACTGACCGTCTGCCTCACCAAAGTGTTGAGCGACTTGTTTACGGATGGAGAACCGCTTGACTGATTACTGACCCACTGGGTTACCGTTTGCTTATCTGGATGGCTCGCTGACTGGTTTTTTTTTATTGACAGATTAACTGTCCAATTCACTGCTTGAAGACTGATCAGCTGATTGATTCGATTATTCAATTGATTTATTTACTGAGTGACTGATTTACTGGCTGCTTTATTGACTAGCAGTTAGTCTGATCATTTGGTTGGTTGATTTACTAAGTGAGATGATTTACAGATTGATAAAACTACCTGGCCTGTTTATTTTCTGATGACTGACACATCTAATTAATTCTTAAAGCAGTGACTGACTCTGACTACCTGATTTATTGACAGAATTAGACTAATTGTCTAGCTGCTGAACTGCCTGGCTTGTTGGCTGATAGACCGGTTGCTTGCTTTTTCACCTATTGAGTAATTGCCCCAAATTGGTGAATATTTCAACTCCGCATCGAAACGGTCCGCCATTTGGTACGATCCACATCAATTAATGTCAGAGAAACAGTACCAGTGATTATATCCGCGTCAAAAGTGCGCCTGACACGGCCCTCAGACGTTCAGGTGTTCCGTCTTTGTGGTGTTTCGTTCAGTAAACGTTCAGGCGCATATTTTGTAACTGGTTATGAGGCAATCAGCTGTGGCGTCCGTTCCTTTTGTTTTCATGTATTCACTCTGATATATTAAACGAGGCTGAAGTGTTCGTCCATAGGAGAGAGCGTTTTAAAGAGAGTGACGATATAACTAACTGTTTTTGTAGAAGTGATACACCGTCATGCCTTGAGATATGGTTCTCCTTGCCCGTGCAATTAGTGTACAGTATAAGGATTGCTGTCTGCTTCTGTGTGATGTCATGAAGTATAGTGCAATTGTGCCGATGTTGCAGAGGATCCTGCTGCCTCTGACAAGACGTGGCTTCCTATCCCAGAAGAAAGAGTCATTTTTAAACACAGCTACTGGGTGCTGATAAGTCCTTAGCCAGACCAGGAAGGAAACAAGCTACATTCACCGCATTCTATGGAACTTGGAAGTTCATTACCACATTCACAAAAGTCCACCACCTGCTCCAACCCTAGCCAAATGAATCCACTCGTCTGCCCATCACACTTTTGACACGTGCAACTTGTTTCCTTCCTGGTCGGGCTAAGGACTTATCAGCACTCCGGTATAAGAACTTCTCACTTTATATACATTTGTTGTACTGCAGAGTAGTGTTTTGCTCTTTCATTATCACTTGTATTTTTCCCTAACGTGAGCCCGGTAGCTCAGTCAGTATAGCGACTGATTACGAGCTGGACGGTCCGGGATTGCATCCCGGTAGGGACGAGACCGGCCCTGGGGCCCACCCAGCCTCCTGCAAAATGAGTACCGGGTCTTTTCCGCGGGTAAAGTGCGACCAGGGCATGCTGCTGACCCCTCACCCCCTTCTAGTGCCGCGGTCATGGAAGAGTAGAGCTATACCTCTACCCATCCTCTGGGCCACACCGCGCCTGTAACGGGATCACTTTACCTTTATTTTTCCCTAACACTGCTGTAATGACTGGCCAATATCCAACGTCCTGTGTGTAGGTTCTTTTGAGTTATCTCCAAGACAAAGGTGAGCATTTACTAACCTTACTTGCGGCCAAGTTTTCACATAGCCACTTTGAAATTTCTGGATCAGGAACAAAAATGTTTGTACAGTGCCACTGTGCGGTTTGCTTGATGAAGTCGAGCGCAGGTCTGACGACTGCCAAATGAAAATGAGTAGCCACAGATAGGGGCTGTAGCATCGCTACTAATTTACATGATTTGCACGTAAATGTACTTAGTCTCGTGTCTGTCAATTTGTTTTTGTGTAATGAAACGGCCAACAGTTGCATTGAAGCTTACACACATGATTGGCTCCTTACCTGTGTCAGTGATTAGCCGCCTGTATTAATTGAAAGTTGCCTTCAGAGATGAATAGGATATCAGAATGCACGAGGCACCTACAGTAATAAATGGCATGCAACAAATATTTAAAAATCCAGTTCCTGCCTCACCACAAACACGTTGCCTTTCCTTCTTAGCAATAATCGCTGTTTATTCGGACAATTATACAAAACACATATTGTGATAAAAAAAATGTAGAGATACATAATGTTAGAACGCATTGTGTATATAGTCATCATTGCGCTTTAACCCTTTAAGACATATTTGTTATTACGTTTACCGCGAGGTTTAACTGAAAACTCATCCCTCTACCCGTACAGCACATTTATATGTTCCATATTGTTTTCAGAACAAAGTGCCACTGTTTCGCTATACAGCATTGCCTGATCATTCTACTGCCAGTACAGTGTACATTCTTGGAGGTACGATCTGATTCCTAATGTAAAAAGGGTAAAAGATAAATTGATTCCGTTACAGGCCCGGTGTGGCCCAGAGGGTGGGTAGAGGTATAGCTCTACTCTTCCATGACCGCGGGGGTAAAGTGCGGCCGGGGCCGCACTTTACCCCCGGGAAAGACACGGTACGCATCTACAGGATGCTGGATTCCTAATATAAGATGTACATTTCATGCAGTGTTCACAGTCCTAGCATGACTGAGGCGGTTTGTCTCGAGCGTCTAAGCGTGGAGACCGTTTTCGATCCTGGGCTAGTCCACGTGAAATTTGTGGTGCAAAATAAAGCACTGGGACAGTCTTTTTTCCGAGCAGTCTGGTTGTCCACTGTCACTCATGACACAAATGCCCTGCACTCACAATTTTACTTCTTACCATCAGACCTTAAAACAAAGACACGTTCTTTGGAATATGGAGAGGGGGAGAGGAGCACAGGACAAAATATACCCTTATTTTGTTGTCTTAAAATTGTTTAAACGTTAATTTTACTAAACCCAGTCTTTGAAACGAAGGTTGTAATTGTGGCGTTTGTGTTTGTGTGTGTTGGGGTGGGGGGGGATAATGTTTTATTTGTCAGTGAATATGATATACGTGTAATCCACGTAAATCTGTGTGCGGACAAAATAACGGGGTGAAGTGAGTATTAAAACGTTACACTAACCATCACAGCCCTTACACTAACAACCACAGCCCTTACACTAACCGCCACAGCCCCTACACTAACCACCACAACCCTTACACTAACCGCCACAGCCCTTACACTAACCATCACAGCCCTTACACTAACCACCACAGCCCTTACACTAACCACCACAGCCCTTCACAACACACACGCAACTTTCCCACGATACTGGTTTCGGCTTTGTTAAGAATCCATCATCAGATTTTTATTTATTTTTTAATCAACAACCGTCCAGTGGAACTTATCCTTTCATACCCCGACTAAGGTTTTCTACCCTGACAGAGTTTTCCGTGCTTTTTCCGCAGTTGTAAGGCAAATGACAGGGTATAGCTCGCAAAGACGGGGCACGGCCCGCACTCTTCCCATTTTACGTGGTTAGTTCATCGTTAATTTAATTTGATCGCTCTGAGTTCGAATCCCAGAAAGCCTTCTAAACTAAGTTGTAAATTGTGTTGTTCTATGTATTGTTTGTGTGTAAATGTGTACTGTACCACTGCCACCGTGTGTCAACCTAATTGCAGTTAATAAATATATCAATATCATTAATACGGTATAGGACTGAGCCTTCATTTTTTAAACAATATTGTTAAAAGAACCGTGGGTGTGGTAGAGCTTCTCTGCATATTGCTGTATTTTCCCCACGAAGATTATTTTACTATCCTGACGACGGAGGTAGGAAATTCCTCTGAAACATCGCCGTCACCTTCCAGAAGGCAGTTCGTCTTCGTAATCGTCGCCAAAAGAGAATGAAAATTAGTTCTTTGGATCAGTCAGAATGTGTGCAGAGGCATCTTTTATTTTCGGTTCCTGGCGGGCCCCAGAGATGTATACCTTCTGTAAAGAGGCCAGATCCTCTGGGGACCTACTCAGTGGCTACCGAGGGCTTTTATCCAGACAATAAAGTTGTTGCGGCATGAAGCAGATCCCTGAACTCTACTTAGTACTGAGGTTAAAAATGAGTGGAGCTACATATCTACACTTCGCCTGTGTGTTCGTTCAGTGTACTGGGAATTTGACGTACAGTTGACCGTGCACCGCGATAAATTCTTATAATAAAACCAACTAGAAGCACTAATTTCTCAGATTTATTTTTGGAATAAAACTCTACATGTTTCGAAGAGTTCTTCTGTCCATCATCAGGAGTTTTTCACTGTACACACAACAATGGTACAGCAGGATCAGGACGGAACTGTAGTTCCGTTCTGATCCTTCTCGCAAGCTGTCAACAAACCTGTATGACATATACCGTTGCTGTGTGTACAGTGAAAAAATTCCTGATGATGGACAGAAGAACTGTCCGAAACATGCAGAGTTGTATTCCAAAATAAATTTGAGAAATTAGTGCATCTGGTTGGTTTTATCATAAGAAGTGCACTGGGCCTAATTAACTTAACCTTTACTGTTTTTAAATTTTTGAGTGAAATTTCTGCTGATCGGAAGAAAGCCGAAAGAAGTAAGAAGTTTCTTTCAGCCAGCAATTTCTGTATCGCCCATTAAAATTCTGCAGCGCGTTTCGAGTAACCATTTAGCTCACGTATACAGGATAAGTTTGAATGTATTGTCAGTGTGATGTATTGGCATGCGGTCTGACATGTGTGACTGCCAGTGCTAAAGATACTATTCATATTTCACCCACGCATTGTATAAGCCTGTACATAAATAAACAGAAGCTGCAGTAGAGGCCTGTATGTTATTATTATCTTTCTAAACTTTCTAAGCCTTCATACTTCCTGACTGCTAATGTACGTGTCTCTGTGCGCTGACTATATGAATGTGATTCTGTCTTCAGAAGCTAACGGCGGTCGCAGTAGCTCGGTATAGCTACTCGTTACAGTTTGGACTGTGCGGGTTTCAAAACTCGGTGGAGGGCGAGACTTTTCGGATCCATTAAGAACAGCCCCCAAACCCATCCAACCTCATATACAGTGACTGCCGGCTATCTTTCCCGGGAATAAAGAGGCCGGGGTCGAATATGGGTACAGTTGTGCCTCCACCCTTATCTCCTCTCTGTGCGTGCTTGGCCTGTCACGGGCAGGTGTTTTGTCAGTACCAGTCGCGTGGCTGTTCGTGAAATTCCTCATTTTTCATAGACCCCAAATGTTTATTACCATGTTCATAAGAGATCGCCACGTGTCCCTTTCCAATTTATGGTTTACAAGTCGCCCTACTATCGGCGCTGTTTAGGCTGAAATATTGACAGCGTCCATAATGGAAAAAAGACGCCCGAACATCTTTCACGGCGCGCATATTTTGGATGCCTATGGGATATCGAGAAAATAAAAAGATAAAAAGAAAGATCAGTTTAATATTCATCGGTGGGCAGCTTATGTCGCCGTCTTTATGGTGGAAGACAAGTTTATAGTACATGAGGATAAGAGCTCAGTTACTGTCTTCTGGGTCACGACGTAATGTAGTTTGACGTTCCGGAGGAACCTGCTACAGTCAACTTCAGCGTCTGTACTGAATATGAAGGCAACAGGTTCTTCCAAAACCTTCTGTGACATGACGTAATTTATTGGAATAGTCTTGTAGCGACGTTTCTGAAGAACCTGTTAGGTTATCTTCAGTAACTACACTGAATGTGAAGACAAAACGATCCTCCGACACCTTCTTGGACATTTTTTGATGTTTTGCTGACCGTGCATCTCAGTATAATCTTACTAAATAACCAACCTAATGCACAAAATCTCGTTTTATAATAAGTTTATTATATGCCTCTACATGTTTCGAGCACTATATGCTCATCACCAGGAGGTCAAAATTGTATTATACAGCATGTGGTATCATCACACTCTGTAGGTGGCCGTCCGGTGCACCGGACTGCCACCTACAGAGTGTGCTCGAAACATGTAGAGGCATAAAACAAACTTGTTATAAAAAGAGATTTTGTGCATTAAGTTGGTTAATTAACAAGACAGGACTTCTTGTACATGGCGCAATGTAGTTAGATTGTTTTTGACGGCCGTTTCGGATGAACCTGGTAGTAATCTTCAGCGCCGACTCTGAAAATGAAGGCGACAGGTTCTCCGAAACCTTCTGGGACATGACGCAACGTAGTTGGATGTCATGTATTGACGTTTCAGACGAACCTATTAATCATCTTCAGCTTCTACCCTGGAGATAAAGGCAACGTGTTCCTCCGAAACCTTAGTCCAATGGACGTGACGTAGACGCTAATCGCCATCAGAACCTCCCTGTTGCATGCATTCTGTTCTCATTCCTTTCCGAAATCAGTTACTGACTTCGCCTCGTCGTTTTCAGTCATACCAGTCTTTCTTTCTCCACGTTCTTCTCCTTTATCTCATATACTCTCCATTTCTTCATTTATAGGTGCGTTCGCAGAATTGCGACAGGGACTGTTAGCTTCGCCATGTGTGTCAGCGCGGCTTCCACCGGACGGATTATCATGAAATTCAACATTTTAGGATTTTTGAAAAAATATCTAGAATTTTTTTAATTTTTATTAAAATCTGACAAAAATAAACGCTACTGACATTAACACCTGTAAATTTATGATAATATCTCGCAGAAATCTTCGTAAAATAAGAAACGTTCCACACAGGGAGCTGTTTAAAAAATCAAAACACACATTTTTATGTTCAAAAAATATTTTCCGAAAATAATGCCGTTTATAAGAAAATGTGGAAGAGCACAGAATGGATAGTTGTGTTTTATTGCAACAATTGTTACGCCAACGCACCACAGTGTTATGTTGTGCGTACATTGTCTATCTTCTTTGTTCCTTTCATCCACCGATTCTGTTACGAATATTAATATTTTGGACGTTAACCAATTTCTGTGACAATTCGCCAACAACACAAATTCAATTTTACATTCAAGGGTCCGCGCATCGTGAAACATATGCCAATAATTGTCCAACAAGATGCAACTATATACAGTTTACAGACATGAATAAACTGTATATAGTTGCATCTTGTTGGACAATTATTGGCATATAACACAACCTCACTGACTATTGTAATTTTCTGTGGTGAACACCTGCATTGTTACAGCAGTAGCACAGCACATCGTACTGTTAGGAATTCCGTATGACTGTAATCTCTGGAAGGAACAAGTTTTTGAAATAATTTTCCATGAACGTGAAGAATAATCACATGTTTTCTGCATCCACTTAATTTGACGTCAGATTCGTACAGAACCTACCATAACGACGTAACATCTAAAATTTTTCTACCATGCCGCAACAGCCCCCAGTGGATAACGGCCTCCTCATTATCGAGGATTCATGATCACACTCAGACACACCAAGTCGGTAAGACTCCTCTGGACAAGTGATAGGCCAGACGCGGAGACCTCTACCTGACAACACACAACACTCACAAAAGACCAGACAACCACGCTCCCAGCGGGATTCGAAACCACAGTCCCAGCAAGCGAGCGACCGCAGACCCACTGGGACCGGCAATATTTAAAATGCTTCTGCTAAAATGTCAGTTAAATATTGCTTTCAGAATATTTAATGTTTTTGTCTAAGGAATTCTGAAATCCGTTGACATCTTTTAACACGTGGGTTTACAAAATGCCTTATGTGGTGGTACTGACCCTCCGCCCGTCCGTCCGTTTGTCAACACGTAAAGAGTTGGACAGATTTATTAAATTCTATGAGAGACTTTAATTACCAACTTGTCACACAAGTACGATTGCCATCTTGACCCATGATGTCATGAACCGTTAATAATATGCATTTCACAGATTGTAACGAAGTACATACTGCGAAGAAAATTTCGGGAATTTTGTATGCTACGTTATGGAGTATATCGTATCACGTTCTACGTTTTATTCGTGTTCTTGAGCAAACTAATAGCGACTGCGCGAGGCCGCGGAATTATTCTGGTCTGCAGACACGCACGAAGAGGAAACTACTGGAACTTATGCAACAGATTCTTGCAATACATATGTAGAGCTATTGTGGCCCTTGAAAGTGACCTGACACAACTTCGAGAAGAGTCTCGAGGTGTGCTGTACCAGCCACATCTCCAAATATTTTCCTCAGACCTTCGACTTTTACACTAAGAGGTGATAAAGAAATTAAATAGCCTACAAAGGTTCATTAATTAAGAACAAATTTAACCATCTGTGTTGTATTAAAACCAGCAACTTCCATTACTTTCTCAGTAATTAATATTGTACAAGTGGAAGGACATCCCGAGCTGGAATGACCATGTGTCTTTCTGCATGCGTGACTCCGATTGTTTCTCCATGCGGGACACTGGCTGGGGCACGAAACATCCTGCCACCAGGAGACTTCATGCATCATGACCAAACCTGCAAAACACTGTTAAAACGGGATAGAGTACCAGCTTGCCTATAAGAAGTCCCAACGACGCCCCTGGCCTACTGACCATACTGAGGGTTGTGTTGACCGTGCATCTTCCTCATGAAATAAAGTGAAATGCCAACTTGATGAAACTAGGTAATTTTTATTGGTGTATTCTTAGCTCGACATATTTCGGGTACATACGCCCATCATTAGGAGCATTAGATGCTGCAACTGAACATCTAATGCTCCTGATGATGGGCGTATGTACCCGAAACATGTCGAGCTTAAGGATACATCAATAAAATTACCTAGTTGCATCAAGGTGGCATTTCTCTTTATTTCATGACCATACTGCTTCCACGGTAACGGCCTGTAATTGTTAGTACACTTGTTAGTTGCGCTAACATTCGGCTACTGCTGGCAAGAAAAGAAACAGGAATTGTTACTAGCTGGGGAATTTCATAATTTTCTTCAGCACCCCTGACCACTAGCTTTCAATACTCAGTACCAAATAAAAGTAATTTTTACTGTTACTTCCTTCTGGTCCTTTAGACCATTACCCAATTTGAATTATGTCCATTGTTTTACTTTGTTGTTAGTTTATAAATTTAGTTGTTTTAATGTCCTTCTGGAGCCTGCGGTGGCGCAGTTGGTTGAGGCACTGCGCTACAAGCCGGAAGGTCGCGGGTTCGATTACCGATGGTGTCATTGGAATTTTTCATTGATATAAACCTTCGGGGCGCATTATGGCCCTGGGGTCGACTCAGCCTCTAAACAGAAATGAGTACCAGGAATATTTACTGGGGGGTAAAAGTGGCCGGTGCGTAAGGCTGACAGCCTTAACACCTTCATGTGCCAATTGTCTTGAACTTTGAGAGCCTCAACCTCCTGTAACCCTCGGAGCCTCTTCAGGTCTGTAATGGGACTGAAAATAAAGTCTGTGTAATCCGCACAATTATACACAACAGCCAAAATGTGTCTCTGGAGGGACAGCCATACCGACCCAGACGAGGACTTTCACGCAGTTTCGAAATAGGGAGGTTGCAGCTAAAGAGGTTCCCTTTGAACTGGAAGTTGCCTTGCAAGGATGGTAATCGCAACACAGCATGGTGCACTGACTTCTTTCCTTTCTGTACCTAAGCGTATGGGTTTAAGATCAAAATTAAAAGTTTGGTTCTAAACAGGATGGAGCCATTAACCCCACACCCCTCCCTCTACTGTGCGTGTGACTAGTGGTGAGGGTCACTTACCTTGCTGAAGAGAGTCCAAACTCTCTGCCGGTACTAATCGCGTGTCTATGAACAAGAAGCTTTGACACCTTTTCCGAGGTCTTCCTAAGACCCTGACCTTGCGCCTTTATCGTGTGCTTGATGACGATCAGCATGCATCTGTCCGTATAGTTGTCTAACCAGTAGTCGAGCGCATTTGCCTTTGGCCAGTCCTTGTTCTGTCAAGGCTGCTTGTCGTTCTTCGTCCGGTGTCTGTCCCCTCTTTGCTGAGTTCCTGTTCCACAGCTACTAACTCACCCTCTCACCTCCCGTGTTTGCTTTCAAATTTTCTGCCGAGGGGCATGTATCCAACCACCACTCGCTCTGCCACCTGACACGTATGTTCAGTGACGCAATGACACAAGTAGCTGCTAGATCTGTACCTTCACTTGTTCGTCCCCGGGTGAAATTATATATGCGAGCTTTGTCTACTTCCTGTGTCATTTTGAGGTCATTCAGAAGTTTTAACAGCATTAGATAATCGATCGACGGATCTGTGCAGTGAATATAGCAGAAGTCGAACATAAAATAATCTCGTCACGACCGTACGGAGGTAACAAATTCGCAACGAGCTTACTTGACATATCGAGTCGCTTGATGTCATCACCGTTACGTCATCACTATACCCGCCATTTTCTGTATCTTCTGTTCCTACTCCTAATTTTGCCCCCCCCCCCTCTTTGTCTTTGCAGCCCGATTCGAGTCATACAAACCCATAATTTTAAACATTTTTTACTGCTCAGCTCTCACCATTGCCAATTATGCATTAGATTACTCGATTTGTGGTCCTGTTCCATCTCATAATTTTCCAAAAACAATACAGTTTCACGGACACTGGATTCGATTTCGTCTTCAGGGAAAACAATCCTGCATTTCGCCCGACATACAGAACTCTTTTGACTGCGAATTGGTGCGCTGCAGTTTGTTGTTTTTGGTTGTTGCCAGTGTTGGCGTTTGGGAGCTGCGTAACCTAACCCTGCGGCAATTGACATTTTGCGCCGTTGCTCTGAAAATATAGTATTCGTACAAGTGCCGGTTTTAAAACGAATGTGGGCTGTTAAATACCTACTTGTTATAATAACGCAGCTTACAAGCCTCATCTTTTTCTCATATCATTCATTTTGTATTTTCGGATTATTTTAATGAAAAAGATATGAGACGTCCTTCAGAAGGAACGCGTAAGAAATTGGAGAGTTTGAACTTTACTAAATGAATTTAAGATGTGAAACAGGCACAAAATAATACAGTTGAACACTGGACACGTGTAAGACGTGTAAACCGAACATAAAATATAACAAGCCAGGCAATGTACATATAACGGAAAATTGAGGCGCCTTCTTGCAAATATTGTTGCAGTGGACAGGCAATAAATATTAATTATGTATGTGTGTGTTTGTAGTCTTAGGTATTTAGCATGTAAAGCGCATGCGCCTATTTGTCATCTGCGACCTTTCCGGCTCTACAATATTTTTCCACATTACCTCACAAAACGGCACGATTTTCGTAAAGAAAGTTATTGAATATAAAAGATGTTTGACTTCCTCTACAACGTTTACCTGAAACACTTCAAATTCTAAGAAGAACTGAGCGAGATATGGTAAAAATTTATATTGGTCTTCATGTAAAGTGCCCGTTATTCTTGTCCGATTTTAAGCAAACTTGAATTTTCTCAACTGATTTTCGAAAAATAATCGGATACCAAATTTCATGACATTCCTCCCAATGGGAGCCGAGTTGGCCCATGCAGACAGACTGACAGATAGACAGACATAACGAAGCTAATAGTCGCTTTTTGCGGTTTTGCGAACGCGCCTGAAAAGGGGAGAATGAATTTTCAAAATCATCGCTTCCTAAAATGGATGTATTCTGGACACAACGCGTGCTGAACAGATAAAGCAGGAGGAACACAATGGCACTTTATGCAAGATAAAAAGCACAGTTGGGAGAGAGAGAGAGAGAGAGACTGTGAGTTGCTTCACTTCAAATATTGGCTTTAAAAAGCTAATAATGATTACCCGACATTCCATTTTTCAGCCACATTTATCGAGGATGATTAGCGATGCCTCTAGCCAGAAATATCGGAACGCATGGCGTGAAAAATTTCAATTAAGTCGTGTTTATAGTTCTAATGAGAGTTTTTTTTTTAACTGGCAAAGGCTTTCTGTTGTGAGTGAGATTATTCTCCACGAACGTATTTCATTGGCACTAATTTTGGACATATTGGAGCTTTAGAATCGCGTTGTGTTGTTAATCAGCCACTCGTTCGTTCCTCGCGCTACAGATTATTAAAAAAAATTGGTTATAATGTTGGAGAAAAGGATAAACCTCCCACCATATATATATATATATATATACATACAGGGTGTCCCAGGAGGAATGTGCCAGACTTCGGGAGAGTGTTCCTTATGTTAAAGTATACCGATATAACCCAAAACACCTATATCCAAAGTT
>Ga0123353_10011487_pt1 | contig 12482 bp, 23 predicted proteins | sample TergutLab28metaG_3_FD_92763 | JGI IMG/M metagenome (GOLD analysis project Ga0123353, IMG submission 92763) | Labiotermes labralis P3 segment gut microbial communities from Petit-Saut dam, French Guiana - Lab288 P3 | ecosystem: Host-associated > Arthropoda: Insects > Digestive system > Gut ... | reverse complement strand
TTTGAACTTATAAGTGTCAAGACGTTCGAGATACTCAGATTGTTCCTCTGTCAGTCTCACGGTACTACATCATTCCTTTCTTCACTAATTCTACCACCTCACGTGCAAACGGACGTGTTTTCGAAGTGCTCATATACTCAGCAATAGATTCACACACCATTTCCGATAAAGTTTCCGCCCCATATCTCGATAATAGAGCTTCGGCGATTTTGTCACTTTTTTGTAATTGCTTAAAGTGTTCTAGAAGCGCAGTCCCCACATCAAACTGGAATAAATCTACGGCTAGCATCTGGTTGAGCTTAGATGTCTCAATCATCGCATGAGATAACTCATGATAAATCGTTCCTCGAGGATCTGGCGTAGACCAATATCCCTTTGCATACTGTCTCGCGCTTTCTTTCTTAGCGGCAAGACTATCCGGGTGTGTGCCCAATGTTACCGTGTGCGTCGTGGGATCATAGATGCCACCAAGTCTACTGCCGATATCATCAATAACCACATTCGGACTTATGAATCCAGGAAACTCATTCTTCATTTTTTCAAGTTCCGGTTCAGCCGAAAACGACATCCCCTCTCCAGTAAAGATATTCCCCTCTTCCTTCTTTCTCGGCAGAAGACCATCAGTGTCAAGCTCTATAACGCGTTGATGCGAAAGCTTTTTATGCGCGATAGCATGTCGTTTATTCTCTGGTGTCAGGCTTCCGCTCTCGGTACGTTCCCAACGCTGTTCTCTCCGCATGGCGGTTCGGAGCTTCTGAGTCTCCTCGTACTTGCGAACAGCCTCAGCCTTCTCCTCCTCTGTTGGAGGCTTTGGTTCAGCTGAGATACCCTCGTAGTAAGTCGAGTGGATATCCTGACAGTTAGGGTGGTACAGACCGCCCTCGATAGCTTCTGAGAGCATGGGGTAGTCCCCATCGGAGGCGGTGCCGCCACTCCACACATCGTCGATGTAGACGCGACCGACCCAGTCCATACACGACGGACACGCCATCACGCGACCATGTACGACGACCGTTGTCACACCGAACTCTTGACGCTTTGCACCTTCTCCGTGAAGGTAGGCACGCTTGTTGGCGGTGCGTATAGCCATCTCGGCGTAGGCATCGATGCCGACACGTGCCCCGTTCTTGTACTCGATGCAGTTAAAACCGGCGGCGAGAAACGCACGTGAGGCCATATCGATGGCTTGGTGAAGCGTTCCTGCCCCGCTGTTGGCATATACCTGCGCGTTAAAGGCGATGCGCCGGTACTGGTCATCAGCCATTCTCAGCATCGATGTCTCGGCGATCTCCATGTCGTGCATGGTGGCTTGAAGCAACGCGTCCATCTTGCGGTGGTTGACCCCGAAAAACGCTCCTCCGAGCGAATCATCGCCTGTCAGGGCGGTTCTCGGTGGTCGAAAGCCTTTGGCGATGGCTTGTAGTATCTGCGCCTCCTGGTCAAACCCACCGGCGGCATACGCCCTCTTGATACTCTCGGCGATCTCTTTGTTGATGTCGCTAAACTGCTTGCCGAAGCGGTGGTAGTTCTCCAGTCGGTACCGCTGCATCGCGGCAAGTTGTTCGACCTGCCACATCGTCCAGTCAAAGCCCTCTGAGAGCTCCCAGTCGCGATGACCGCCCATGTTGCGCATCATCGAGGCTATGAGCTCTTTTTCTATTGCTTGGAAGGCTCGTCGGATGTCATACGCTGATTGAGCCATAATCTTGCTCTAGCGCGGACTCACCGACGCCGCCAAGTCCTCTCTCGGCCTTGATGCGATCGACCTCGCCATCCTTCCACTCCTGGGTCTTGTTATCGCCGTAGAGCTCGTCGACACGTGCCTCGATGCTCATCGGGGTATTGGGATCTGACAGTGTCTCAACCTGTGCCTCGAAGCTGGGATTGGCATACTCGCCGAACTGTACATCGACCACGACAGCCTCAGGCGTGACACTATTGAGCACTGCCGCGAACTGAAGCGTTGTGGCTACCAGTGAGGCGATCACCTCGCCGAGCGCGTCTACGATCGCCTGGCGGGTATACAGCGTGGTCTTCTCCTTCTCGCGCTGTGCCTCGGCATTATCGAGCTTTTTGACATCGATGCCCAGCGTCGAGGGACTGATCAGCCCTTCCAGGCAGAGGTCGAGTGCGGTGATGTAGGACTCGAGGTATTTGTCGGTCTGAAGCTGGGGCTCGACGACTGAGACCTTGTCCTCTCCCGTCTCCTGCATGTTCGAGCCTAGCGCAATGTAGGCATTGTCAAACGGGTTCGGCTTGAGTATCGTACCGCCGTTTGGGTCGCGTGGCAGGAGGTTGTCAGGGATATAGACACGCGTCCTGCCGTCTCGAAGCGCTTGCCACCATTGCGAGATAGACTCATCGAGTGCGTCGAACGCATCGCTCTTTCCAGCAAGGATCGACTGACCTCTTCCTTCTGCGTCGTCACGGTCGGTCTCAAATATCACGTAGGGCACACCGAAGATGTACGAGTCATCAAAGGTCAGGTCGACCAGTTGTGCCAGATCGGGCACCCGGGCAAGTTCGCATTCCTTGCCACCATGCGTGAGGCGGTAGTTGATGTAGCCAAAGCCGTAGTGCTCGGCAAGCTCGTAGACCTTGTCCTTGACTTTGTAGCTGCTGTAAAAGACCAGCTCTGTCAGTCTGCCTTTCTTGTAGATGAAATCAACCCGGTCGCCACCGTAAAATTCAATGATCGGTAGCTTGGAGATATCGGGGTCATACGTCAGCTTGAACGCGCCGTCACCGAGGGCAAGAGCCTTCTTGGTCGAGCGTTTCGCTATACGCATGAAATCGTTTTCTGTCGCGATCGCCTCCCAGAGCTCATGTTGTCTCGAGAGCTGTGCCTCGTCATCGACTTTGTCCGGGTCGTTGACCGTGATGCCGTTCAGATCGGCAACGGTGATGTCGACCAGTTTGTTGATGATGATGCGTGGCAGTCCGGTATGCATCTTGCGGATGGCCAGTGATCCTTTGGCCCCCCAAAACGTATGCATGTTGGAGCTGAGCTGTGAGAATAGCTCGTTGAGCTCGGTGGGATTGCCACGCGACCACACGTAGTCTCGAAACATCTCGGCATCGTGTGTAAGAGCACCTTGAATCTGTATACGAGAGGTGCTGGGGTCGTCTATCTTGAGAAATGACCTAGCCATGTCCCGTATCCTCTCTGTTATCCACACTGTTGTCTCCGATCTTGGACTTGTAGGGCAACCAGGCGTACTGGTCGGCCTGTATCATGTGGTCGTTGCCGTCTTCGGGCTCATTGTCTTTATCCTCGCGCCATGAGTAGGACTCCCTCTCGGCGATTGCGTCTTTGCAGGTCTTGACCACGAAGGCGTGACCTGCCTGGAGCCAACCGCGCTCCATGATGATGCGGTCCACGTTCTTGGTCTTTTTATAGCTGGGTATGAAGTCGTATATGCAGGCGCTGTTGCGCTTGTACTTGGCGAATTCGGTTATCGTTGCCTGATCCGCACTATCGATATAGACGTGCCGAGCAAAGCCCCAGGTCTGTCTGTTGCGCTCCAAAAACTCGATGAAGCGCGTGACGGTATCCGATGGTGCCAGTGGCACATCCATGTCGCGGTTGTTGTAGGTCTTCTCGTCAAGCGTGTACTTGATGCCTGATGCCGTGATACCGACAAACGCCAACGCGATGGTGTCCGCGCTCTTTTGCGAGTAGCTGGTGTCCAGTCCTGCAGTAAAGACAACGAACGGGTCCACATCGCTTCCGACGTGTGCAGCCGCCTCTTCGGCACTGACAACATGCTTGTTCCTGTCGAAGTTTGAAAACACCAGCCCCGTGGCGCGTCCACGAAGTCCCAAGATGAGGTTCTTGTGCTCTTTGGTACCCGGTACCTGGCTGGTGCGCTTGTGCTCCTTCTCCGACTCTGCCACCCCGTCGTTGTGCTCGAAGCTGAAATACCACCACGTATAGCCGTCCATCGGCTCGCCGTCAAGCATCCTCAGCAGCTCGGCGGGTCCATCGTCTTGGTACTTCTCGATGGGGCGGCACCGGTTGATGTATTCGGTATAGACCGCCAGTGACGGGTCGTCAGGATTAAGCGTTGCCATCACGTAGTCGCTGCGCATCATGGCTTGCCTGACGAATCGGATGTTGGCAATGTTGATCTCGTCGATGTAGATGCAACCGGACTGAGAGCCCAGTATCTTTTTCCAACGCGCTTCGGTGTCATAGCCGACCACGTAGATGGTCTTGCGCACCCCCGAACAGTTCAGCGCGATATGAGGGCGCGTGATGTTTCCTGAGCCGTTGGCGAAATAGACCGCGTCACCGTCGAACACATCGAGCAGACCGTTGTCTGCGTTGATGATGTTGGACTCTATCGTGCCTAGGTCGTTTCCCGCCAGTACGTGCTGGGTCTTGTCTGATTCGGCGACCAGCATGATGAATTTCATGATGCCGACCGTGGTCTTACCTGAAAGTGTGGTGCCTTCCAAGACCTCGAGGCGCGAGCCTGAGTGCCGCATGAAGTCACAGTACTTCTCACTGAGTCTGATGGTTGCCATATCAACCTCGAACGGCGGCTATCAGCTCATTTATCTTTCCGTTGGTGTTGACCGTTGCCTCGACCTTGGTCAGGTACTCTCCGGTCATCTTGTTAAGCGTGTCGATTGCCTTGATGCGATCTGCATTGTTGCGATACCCGACGGAATTGGCAATATCCGAGAGGATGACCTGACGCTGTTTGGCGGTCAGGATCTTGGCTGTCGACAATTCGTCTTGGACGCGTTTGATATGAGCGACGACATCAGCATTTGTCAACAGGCGTGATCCTTGGCTTCGGGGGCTCTTATAACCCGCCCTCTCGGCAGCAAGGGTCGCTATCCCACAGGTAGCATACTCGATGCAGAACGCTTGTTGTTTAGCGGTCAAAGCCACGCTGCTACCTCCTTGGGGGGCGATGTGGCGTACAGGGAAGTCTATGCTCGAAAGGTGGTATGGATTATGTGTTTGGAAGAAGCTTTGTCTGTACGCCACACCATGTCATGAAAAAACCGCCTGGTGGCGGTTCGTCTAAACTACTGATTACACGATATCACAGAAAAGTGTGACATTTTGTGACATGTTCAGCTTTATTCGTCTTCATCTTCCTCATCACGTACCGGTTGCGGATCTCCAAGCAGCGCGAGAGCTTCATCATGAATACGGTAGGTATGTCGTCTGGTGAAGTGGATGCGCCACGCTACCTGGTCCATGCTCCTGCCGTTGATATAGCGGTGGGTGAGTACTGCTTTGTGACGGTCATCTCTGAGCATCTCTATCCAATGGAGCGCATCATCCATCTTCGAGTGACAGATGGCGCACTGGAGGGCTATTTCATCGATCGTCTCGTCGAACTCTGCCGAGGCTGTCTGCATCCTGTCAATGACCGACGATGAGGTGACCGGTCCTGCTTTGGTGATGATGGAGGTCACAGCGTCTCGGGTAGCCATAAGGCTTTGTGCCGTATCGGTCAAGGCATCGACCGCCTCTTGGGCTTTACACGCCAGCTGTAGATCGTACTTAGCACCCATGCCGCTCCTTCTGATAGAATGTGCTTGGACAAGCACTACCAGAGGGGCGACCGTTCAGGTCGTCTTTCTATTGGTCGTCAGCCTCGCCCTCTAGCCACTCCAGCCACGATCTCCTACAACCGTCGCAGACGGCGTCGTCCCCTTTGGTCTTCCCGCACCTCCAGCACCTACTCCTCATTTGTGACAGTCCACCCCAGAGTGCCTCGGGGTTTGCCGTGATCCGCTGAAAATTGGTCTGCTTGCGAGCCCCCCTATATCGCGTACATTCAGTCTTTGGCATTTGCACTTTATTCCGCAGACATTGTGGGAGATCCGTGCAGGTGTCACATAGGTCTGTCATCAGCTATCCCTCTCTCCATAGGCGCAAAAGAAATCAGGTTCTACCTCAGCAGATTCGTGAAAGTCAGTTACCGGTATCTTTTCGCACACGTCACAATCAATGTACCATGTACGATAATGTTTGCAGTCTTTGCATCTGGTAATGTTGTGATGGTACAAACTTCGTTGCTCGAACAATTCAGCGTCAGTCATTTGCCAGCGCACATCACGGTATGGACAGCGTCGGTAATATCGGCATTTTGGGTGACCTTTGCTCATCAGTCCTCGCTCTCTATACGTGCCCCGCAAAAAGGACAAAACTTCATGCTATTTTCGTTAGGCGTACCATCGGATAAATAGAACGATTCACCACAGGACGTATTCCATTTCCCGTTATCTTCATCGTAGTATCCATCTTGCGACCACTTGCACGTCCGCGCTGGCGGGTTGTCGATTGCGTCTATGACGGCTTGGCGTGCTTCCTTGAGCGCGTTGCCACGCTTCACCTTCTCTTCTGTTGGGGCGGAGGTGGTCACGGCATAATCCATGCGCCCATGGGCATAGTCATATGCGTCGAGAAGTGCTTGTCCTTTAGCCATTCTTGGCTCCCTCGCGTCTGTTCCATGCCTCGATAACTCCTTGCTTTGTCTTGCAAAGCTTGCTGTTAGCGTGGCAGTCGATACACTCGACGTAGAACCAAGTTTTTGCGAAGTTAGGATCATCTGGGTATATGTGCGCTTCACCGCCACAGAATGGGCATGGCTTTAGTTCGGTCATAAGTTCTCACCTTTCCCGGTCATTTCAACCAATGGACACTCAGGGTGTCTTGAATTGAAGTAGTCACCGACCAATAATCCTGTTGCGTAGCATCGCTTAGCTCGTTGTTTGTCGAGGTAAACTAACTCGCATTCAACGGTAAATGGCTTGCCCTTACAACAACGCGCCGGCATTTCTACTTGTACTATCGCTTTAGTCATTGCTAACTCCTCCCAATGCCTTGGCTCTGGAGATGACTACCTCTGCCCATGTGGAGCAATGGGGGATGGAGCTACACCTTTTACCGAGAAACTGCATGCACGTAGCGCATGCCATTTTATTCGCGGCTTCGACTAGTTCAGCTTCTAGCTTCTCCCAGCTATCGGGTTCGGTGTAGGGTTGATAGATGCGTGCATCGCCGGTGCGATAGAAGCCGGACGCATCGAGTAGCCATAGTTTTCTTGCTACGTGTATACCGATGATCGTGCTAGTCGTATGCTTGATCGGGTATCCTATGACTTTATCGCCTACTTTGGCTACCGAGCCGTCTCCCAGTGTTACGGTGTCACTCATTGTCTTTCTCCAATTCTGCGATCAGCTTGACCATACTGTCGAAGAGCTCACACGATGCACTGTAGGCTCTTGACGCTTCATGCCTGGGTACACCTGAAGCTCTAAGCTCAAAGATGTCGGTGTTGATGATCTCCAACGATTCCATCGCGCTGATAACTTCGACCATGAGAAGATGCGCGTCTTCAAGTGTTGTTTCCAGTTTGTCGCTCATTGCCCCACCTCGAATGTGGCGTACTGCTCAAGCAGTCTGGTCTTTTGCTCGGGATAAGCATCGGGGTTCATGGCAAGTAGAACGTCCTTTTTGGCAAGCGGTTGGTGATCCCCGCTTTCAACGGACGCAACGCACAACGAACAGATCGGGGTGAGTATTTCCTCGTAGTATCCGCACCGTTGGCACTTCCACGTTTTGGCGGATTCGTGAACCGGACTTGCACGCCGTTCGTCCTCTTGGCGTTCAGCGGCATACGAGTCGAACGCGACGATCTTTTTCTCGACCTCTTGGAGCAAGTAGTTGCCATACGTGATCGAGTCGAAGTATTTCTTGAGCCAGTCGTAGAACAGATCGGGATAGAGAGCTCCCCACTTGGTCGACTCGAGCAGTGCGATCATCTGATACGCTTGTTCGCTGCTTCCCAGCTTTGAGAGAACGAAGCCCTTAATCATTTTGTAATCGTCACTCACAAACTTTCCTTTCCCGCCTCTAACCCTGTACCTACTGTCACTTGGTAGTTAGTAGTTAGAGAGTGTGTTTGTTTCATTTGGGATAAGGTATAAACCCTGTATACTCTGTACTCTGTACTCTGTACTCTGTAATAGGCATACTTTACGCATTGCATAAAAGGTGCTACTAGCATGCTGTAGGTATGCTCGTAGCATGCTTTAAGCATTGCTTCTAGCATCCCATCGTGCCTCTGCTGCTTTGCGTGCAATCTCGCTTCTCTCGCTTCCTGTCGTCTGCCATTTTCGGTACTGTCGGATGGTCACATATTCACTGGTGACGGTGACGAACCCGCATTGCTCGATGATCGCCAAAGCGGTCGAAACCTCTTTGTTCGTGACCGAACGGGGAAACGCGCCATAGGCTTCAGCCGTCGTGAGAACACCCTCGGAATCAAGCTCGTAGCTCTTGGCGACGATAAACCACATGGTCCCTGCGGCGATGATGCTGTCCCCTGTTTTATGGTGTCCGGTCAGGGCTATAACCGCCTTGTCGCGTACGAAGTTCACAGATGCCCGAAACCATGAACCGATATCCTTCTTATTTGTCATCGCTACCTCCCATGGCACGGCTCCCAACCTGACGACTCGAGCGCCGTCTCATACTTGACGTAGGGTTTGGCGACTTCGAGGTACTCCCAGCGATCCGTGTAGCGAAAGTACAGACGGTACAGCCTGACGTCGTTTGGATCGTTTTTACGGTACTTGGAGACGCCTTCAGCCAGTCCATGACAGCCGATGGTGCCATGACCGCATAGATGCAACGTAGGACCCTTTGCTCCACCCTGTGAGCGTGGCACGACGTGGTGGCGGGTGAGAAAGCCCATGCAGTGAGCTCTGCGACATACTACGCAGTGACCGGGAGCCAGTGAAGGTGCGTCCATCATGGCTAGCTGATACTCATTCATGCGGACTATCCAACCTGACACCGAAACCCGCTACCTGATCTCTTTCCCGGTCGTGCTTTACGATGGAGAGCACGTTTACCTGCGAGTCGTCGAGATAGGCTACACCGTTGAGCGCGTCAAGCACCAGCTTCGCGCAGTTGTCGATGTCGGGTTTGCAGGTAAACGGCTGATATGCCTCTGCCCGTGACTTTTGCGGGAGTGGCTTGAACACGTCGATGTGAACGCTTACCTGCCCTGTATAGGGCTGCTTGCCTATGCAGGCTACCCGGTAGCAGTCTGCAATGTAGTTCTCAGCGTCACGGGTCTTAGGTGGCGTGTAAAAGCCTCCGCCAGCGGCTTTGCGTGGGCGCTCCTTACCTGTCGGGATCATGGCGACGAAGAACTCCCTCACGATAGCCTCAACGTCTCGGTGCGCTCACACAGTCCGGCAAACGGTAGGTCGACGCCACGTTCCAGATCGGCGCGTACCGCTTCTTTGTCGATGGTGTACTCGGTCAGTATGTAGGATTGCGGCAGTTGGGACAGATCAACGTTTTCGTTGACCCACATCCGCTGCTTACCTCCGGATCTGCGGAACTTCCACCAATTGGTCTGCGTCCTAAGCTCTCGCTTGCCTAGAGCGCTCAGAGCCCACTCCATCATCGAGTAGAGCCTTGCTTTGGCGTTGGTATGTGTTTTCTTCAAGGCTTGCAGGCGCTTGATCTCTTTATCGATCGTATCGATCCTGCCCTCGATGTCTCTCACCATCCAAGCGTATGAATCGGCTTTCAGCTCGATTACGTCGTGGATACTTTCTGCGGTGTCTGCAAACGTGTCCTCGTCGATCTCTCCTGAGAGAAGCAGCCCCATCAGATCGTTGTACTTGCTTGACAGCTCAAACAGTGAGTCGCCCATCATGCCTCACCGTCCCACTCGTGAAGCCACAAAACAGCGGCTTGGCACTCGGCGTCGCTGTAGTCTCTTGGACTCGGTCCAAACTCCATAGTGACAAGTGTCGTCAGGGCTTTGACGGTCACCTCATGTTTCCTTGCGGTATCAATCAGTGCTTCTGACAGTTCAGCTTGTTTCGCAGTGAGGTCTTTGGGATGCTTTTTCTCACCTACTCCGGCTGCGGTATTACCATCGTCATCTTCCTCGCCCACGATCCCTAGCGCAGCGCACAGGCACCCACGTCTCATGTAGGTAATAAACGCCAGTACCTTTTGCGGGTCGGTCGGTAGATTGACCGGGAGTTCGAGCAGTATCTCGCTTGCGCCATCCTCTTGGATATGAGTGACGACGAACACACACACGCCGTCGTAGAAGCGCGGTGCGCAGATAACAGCCTCCCCATCAGGGGTTGCCTCACGAATGACCTTCTCGACAGCCTCAAGGCTTGAGAACTTGCTTTTGTAGTGAGGGTTGGTAGAGTCAAGCGGTGGGTTTTTCACCGCGTGCCATATCTTGTGATAGCTCATGCGACTTTCCCTTCCAGTGCGAGACGTACGATCTCTCTCGCTTGATTTGATAGTTTGTATTGCCAGCTATTGACAGCCGGGTTCGGATCGGGTCGAGACTCGATAAAGCTATCGCCCATTTGCTTACGCAGCTCTGAGCATCTTTTACGTCCGTCTCGACCCGCGACCGATTCGGTTGATAGGTAGTTATTCGATACCCAGCCGTTGGCTTCATAGAGTGCGCGGACAAGGTTGTAGCGTCTCTTGGACTTGATTAGCATCTCAAGTTTGACTACCTCTCCTGCGTCGATGGCACCAAGTCGCATCTGCTGCGTCTTGACTCTCTCACGCTGAAGCACTCGGTAGTCTTTGCACCTGCGACAGTCAAACACGACCGCGTCGTGCGCATGACACATCGGACCGATGCCGCGAACCGTACCGTAGTGCACGCAGTCTTTGATGTGTGCCATCAGCGACTCACCACGCAAGCGTATAGTGCGATGGCTAAGAGGACGAGCAGACCGATAAGGAGCGTCCAAGCTATGATCGTACGCATAAGTGCGTCACCGTCTGCCGGTAGCGCTGTATGTCGCGGGATGGTATAATTGCGGGGAGCTACTTTCTTGGCGGAGGTAGCTTTACTCTTAGAATCCAGATAATCTATCTTGTCCCTTTTGATCCTCAGGCTAGACATTGAGAACTCCCCTGAGATCGTCAGCGAGCTCATCGTGCATCGCCTGTACCTGTTCGGTAGCGCGTAGGAACTGAGGGTCAACGATCGCCTCTGATGGCTCGATCAGCTCTCCTGCTCCGATAGCGTTAAACGTCGTATCGGCTCTTGCTACCGAAGGTGCTGAGAAGAACGTGTCCTCGCATAGCGCTCCGTGCTTGTCACATAGATGCGCGTGTAGCGTCTCCTCTGCCAGCGTACTGCCTCTGCCCGGTCTAACCAGCTTGTAGGTCTTTGCGCCTTCTTCCTTGCATAGGCTTCCGTCCTCTAACTTGAAATCACACAGTGTCGCTTGCACGTTTTTCTCCTTCTCTAATCAATCGTTCTGCTAATCGATATACCCCTTCAGTTGCGCTCGATCTCTTGACGATATATCCGTCAAGTGAGTCGAGTTCTCTTCCGTCGGCTAGTACGTGCTTGACTCGGTACTTCATTTGGTTCCTTTCGATATGCTCTACAAGACGGCGGGCCGACGAGAAAAGCACCACACCTGTCTTAGATCAGCCATCATGTACTTGAGGTACACGCACCGCCTTGGAGAACATATCCTCTCTAGCATTGGTTGCTCATAACTTGCCTAGAAACAGAGTCGTGTCCACTCCACCCTCGATCTAGACGATTCCTGATTGTGCTCGCGCAAATTCCCGTTTTTTCTGACCATTCGGCAATAGTATGTGTGGCTCCATCTACTTCGATATGAGTATTGGTCCGTCTGTTGTTCGCTTGTTCTTTTATCGTCGCCCATCGACAATTTGACGGTTCGTAGTTGCCATCGTTGTCAATACGATCCAGTGTTAGGGCTTCTGTATATCCATTCGCCAAAGACCACTCCATGAAGGGCTTGAAAGCCTGCCACTCGGCGCAGACCGATATACCACGCCCACCATAATTTTTGTAGGCTTGTTCGTTACTGTTCGAGCACCTTTTATGCATACCTGAAAAAATTCGATATATACGATGGTTGATATAGCCGAGGGGGTCGTCACTGTGTCCGCCTCTGCACCCACGATTGGGTCGCGAGCACCCGCAAGATTTCGAGTGTCCAGAACGCAACTCACCTGACCCAACTTTAATAACCGATCCGCACTTGCACCGACATAACCATCGGGCGTTACCGCTGTATCGTGTTGATCCGGCACGTTCCAAAACCGTGAGTTCTCCGAACTTCTGACCCGTTAAGTCGATTAGTGGCATTTCGATTCCCGACTACTGCGAATATATGTTCGCTACGAATGCGACGGTTACAATGAGCATGATGAGTGCGATGTAGGGGTCCATTAGTTGTCCTCCTCCTTGGTTGCGAATAGATCTTCGAGATAACTGTCGCGATGGACCACGATCTTATGTCCACGACCCACACGTCTTGATGGAATAGGAAAGGCCGCACGGTTTGCCCTGTCTCTGACCGACTGCTTGCTTTCGTTGCCGAAGAGACTGGCTTGCTCGACGTCCCACCATTCAAGCTGTTTGATGCATTCCATGTAGGCTGGGCAAAAAGAGTTCACT
>Ga0123353_10011484_pt1 | contig 12482 bp, 11 predicted proteins | sample TergutLab28metaG_3_FD_92763 | JGI IMG/M metagenome (GOLD analysis project Ga0123353, IMG submission 92763) | Labiotermes labralis P3 segment gut microbial communities from Petit-Saut dam, French Guiana - Lab288 P3 | ecosystem: Host-associated > Arthropoda: Insects > Digestive system > Gut ... | reverse complement strand
TCGATAACTTGCCCGCAAAATCCTTGCCGAGTATCTTGATCAGCACTTCATGTCCGCGAGAAGGATCAATATGAAACACTGTAAAGTTTTTCGGTCGGAAACACCAAGTCCAATGTCTGCGTAAACATGTCCCATGATTTTTCCTCCTTTTCGTTGACGATGCCGCATGTTCTCGCTCCGAGTATATCATTTTTGCTACCCTGCGTCCAACCGCCGGTCAACCCCAAACCGCCGCGACGCTGCGCAAAGAAGACGGCAGATTGCAGACGGCAGCAGAGAAGCAAGTGTTTAGCCGCCTCACCCTGTGAGACGCACGATTGTGCAAAAGAGCCGGGGACGGAGTGGTACTCTGCACAGTCCACAGAAGGAACATATCAATTCGGTGTTCTTTTGTATCTGACGATGACTACTTCGCCGTCGAAATCGGATTGGTCAATTTCCTCACGGATCATAACGAGTGTCTTCTGTTGAGACACTCCGCCAGTTCCTGCTCCAATCAAGGGAAACGCAATCGAACGATAGTCCTTTTCCTTTGCCAACGCCAGAGCGGAACGTACCGATGTGCGGATCGACTTTTCTGTGGCAAACCACAGCATATTGATTCCCGCAACATGGATAATCCCCTTGAATGGCAACTTGCCCGCTACAGTGTGAACCGCACTGCCAAGTGGTAGTAAACCATATTTGGCAAGTTCCCGAAACGGTTCATAGCCACCCCGGCGTTTGATCGCCTTGGAAACACCCTGCGGTAAAAGTAGCCACCACGGAATGAAGTTGCGATTCCAAGCATTGACGATCACCTCGACATTCTGGTCGAGCAGATCACCTTCGGTAATTTGGATGGTACGAGCCATTATTGTTCTTGGGGTTAATCCGAGGACGGAGTACCACTCCGCCCCCGGCTCTTTTCGTTTTTGTCGCGCAATCTCACGATTGCGGCTCTGATGGGTTGTGCTAGAATGGGGTTATCAGCACAGGAGCAAAATCATGGGAATCAGCGGCAAGATGGGTACGGTCTTCCATTCGATCACGACCTTTGTACGAGAAATCACGATGCAAATTCTCGCACAAAGACACGACTTTCAACTTGCTGTATGGTGGATCATCCCCGAGCGAACACTCGACCTGTCCCGTATGCCACTGCGAATAACGTCACAATTCCGGCGACCCCGGCGAGGGCAGTCGAAAGAGCAACCGAGGCAACCGCTGGAACTGCATAATCCGCAAACGGAACGGCAAGGAACGCTTCCGACAAGTGACAGAAACCGAGCATGCTGGCAACAGCTTCCAACCCGTCCGGTGCCGTGGCGGCGAAGGGACTGATGACGGTTGCAATCACGGCAGCAAAACCAAACGGTACCATCCACGCCCGATGGGGGGCAACCTTCGTCATCGTGTATGACAACACGACAATCGCGGCAACCGTCAAGCCAGCTTCCGCAAGCCCAATCAGCGCATGAACGGAAAGCATCGCCGAAAGGACACTTCCCATCGGTGCCACACCTGCAACTCCCAATTGGATGGCACAGGCAGCGGCAGCCAGGAGAGTCGAAACAAAAGCGGCACAGAAATAGGCAGTCTTCCTAGGCGATGTTGAGGTGTACAATTCCCGAACCAGCACGGCAGGAAGTGAAGCGAGCAGTGCCATATTCAGCAAATTCGCGCCGAGGACACTGATCCCTCCATCGGCAAAAAGAAGACATTGTGCGAGTATCACCAGGGACATCGCCATAACCCCGAAGGCAGAGCCGAGCAGTGCCACGGCAAGCGTCGCGCCGAGAAAGTGTCCAGAGGTGCCTACTTGAACAGGAAAGTTTGCCATTTGAGCGGCGAAAATCAGAGCGGTTACGCCTGCAAAGAGGGAAGCCGCCGGTTTGATTTTTGTTTTGTAAGCAGCATAAGCGGTACCTGCCAATCCTATCGAAGCAATGGCGGCGGTGGCGGGACAAATCGCCCCTTGTAACATCATATCGGGAATGTGCATAATAGTCCTTTCATGAAAAAAAACGGAGGAACAACAAGGCAGCCATTGTACCACAGAAATTTCCGGCATGCAAGTGGCAGAATACCCGAGTCAGGCTTTCGCCAGAAATTGACATGCCATTTTTCAGCCTTATCGCATTCCGTGGAGCAGAATACAGGAGTCAGTAATCAGTACCCTTGCGGTCGCCCGTGGGTGCAACCGCCAACCGGGCAGGGGCAAGCCCAGCCACTACGAAAAAACGGTGCGGTAGCACCATTCTAACTCCTACTCTACGGAATGGTGATTTCAACAGAAAAAAGGATCGTTTATTTCCGGCGAATACGAGAAAAAACTAAAGGACTTGATTTTTACGACAAGAAGAATAGAATTAACTCAAACTGTAAAAGAAATTGCCTCAATGTTCCGCGCACTACGTTCCGCCCCACTTGTAGAGACGCGGTGCATCGCGTCTGGATGATTGGGGGACGTTCTGCATACGGGGTCACGTCGTTCACAAATACACGTTCCCTCGAATTCGTTGAGTTTCCCGCACCGGGGAGACGCGAAGCATCGCGTCTCTACAGTGTTTTTTACAGTTTGAGGAATTAAAATATCGTATTGCCAACCAGGCACACCGACCATGAAACACATCGTAAAATTATCATTGTGTTTACTTTTTGTAGCGGGCTTTGTATCGTTGAATGCTGAAACAGCAGGAGCGCAATCGCCCCCAAAACCGAACATTGTTTTTGTCTTGGCTGATCAATGGCGAGCGTCGGCATTCGGGTACACCGGTGATCCAAACGTCAAGACACCGCAGATCGATCAATTCGCCTCGCAGGCTCTCCGGTTTTCCAATGCCGGAGCTCTTACTCCCGTCTGCACTCCTTACCGCGCCGCCTTACAAACAGGGCGTTTTCCGACAACGACGGGCATGTTTCTGAATGACCTCCATCTGCCTTTGTCCGAACTTTGCATGGGAGACATTTTCAAATCGGCAGGATACGACACCGCTTACATCGGCAAATGGCATCTCGACGGTCATGGTCGGGATTCGTACATCCCGCCAGCTCGCAGGCGGGGCTTTGACTATTGGAAGGTTGCCGAATGTGATCATCATTATCCCCAGTCCCATTATTATACGGGTGATTCGCCGGAAAAGAAATTTTGGGAGGGTTACGATGCGTATGCTCAAACAAAAGATGCACAGACTTATATTCGAGACCATGCGAAATCTGATAAACCGTTTCTCTTGTTCATCAGTTACGGACCGCCGCATTTTCCCCATAACACTGCACCGGAAGAGTTGAAAAAACTCTATCCGTCTGAGAAACTCAAACTCCATCCCAATACCGCACCACGGTACGAAGAGGAAGCCCGAAGTGAACTGGTCGGATACTATGCTCACTGTACAGCTCTGGATCAGTGTGTGGGTGATTTGCTGACGACACTTGCCGAAACCGGCTTGGACAAAAATACAATTTTTGTTTTCACTTCCGACCACGGTGAAATGATGGGATCGCATGATGTCAAGCCGTGGTTGAAACACTGGCCGTTCGAAGAATCTGCCCACATTCCGTTTTTGATGAGTTATCCGGGGGCACAAGCGCGTGAGGTTGTTACGCCTATCAACGTCACGGATGTCCTGCCGACACTGTTGGGACTGACGGGAATACCGATCCCAAAAACCATTGAAGGGGAAGACCTTACGCCGATTCTCCAAGGCGGTGGACCGGGACCGGATCGGGCAGTGTTATTGCAGGGTGTTGCGCCATTTATTCCCATTCTTCGGGAGCATCGTGGCATTCGCACGAGTCGCTACACCTACGTTCGTAATCTCGAAGGTCCCTGGTTGATGTTCGATAACCAAAGTGATCCCTATCAGATGCGTAACCTCGTCAACGATCCCAATTATGCGGAATTGCAGAAAAAACTCGACAGCGACCTGCAAAACCAACTGAACAAGCTTGGCGATGAGTTCAAACCAAAGCAGTATTACTTCGACAAATGGGGTTACACAGTTGCACCACACGGCAGCATTTCATATACCAAAGATGCCCCGCCACAAAGCCCGAAGCCGATTGAACATTGAAAAAGAGGTAGCCGTTCACGGATACTTCGAGTGATTTTTATGTCTCTTTGGGGACAGTTCGTAAATTATGTCGGCATTGTTAACAAAAGCCGGAATGGAGCGGTACTCTGCGTAATGACGGACGTGTGCAGTTCCTGCCAGCGGGTGCAATCCCAAAACGGACGGTCGTGTCCTAAAATTGTTGGTGCGACGGGTAACGCCGCCTAAATTATAGGAGTTCCGTTGCCCCACCCACAAATTCAGGACACAACCGACAGTTCCATAGACCGAAGAGGGGCTACGCACGGACGTAGCCGACTGCCTGCCCCGGCTCTAAATCTTTTTGAATTGTTTCAAAGCGTCCGCGACTTGGGTATCGAGTTCGAGAACGAAACGAGCGAGGCGATTCTTGAGGATTTCAAACACCACCAAGGCGGGGATGGCAATCAAGAGACCAACCTGCGTTGTCACCAGAGCCAGCGAGATTCCGCCTGCCAGTTCACTCGCCTGCGCGGCACCGCCGGTTCGGGCAATCACATGAAACGCCATAATCATTCCGTAAACCGTACCGAGCAGCCCGATCATGGGGGAAATAGCCGCAATCGTACCGATGTACCCCAAGCGGTGTTCGAGAGACATGACTTCTGTCTCGGTGGCATCATTCATGGCTTGCTCGGCGACATCGACACCGCCTGACATTTTGAGGAGACCGACTGCCAAAATTTTTCCGAGTGAAGAGTCACTCTCCTTGGCAAGATCGTAGGCTTCCTGATGTTCTTTGGCTTCCAACTTGGCGTGAAACTGCTCGATCATTTCCGGCGGCACGATGGCATTTTGTGAGATCGCCAGCCAGTTCATAATGGTCAGTGTGACGAAAACAATCGAAATGAGAAGAAAGAGCGGACCAAACTCGATTCCACACGCATTCACATACCACATCAGCAAACTCAGTTCGCCAACCTGCTCTGCTCCGGAAACCTGTGCAAAGATCAAAAAATTCATAGTACGATTATACACGAATTGTCGTGAAACAACACACCCCGGAACTATGCGGTGGTTCCCAACTTGGCAAAGTCCAGCGGTTTTGCATTTTGACGAAATGCCAATTCGATTTCGCCAAAATTGATGTCCTGATAAACATGGGCAAACTCATGCCGCACCAGTTCCAGCGAAGCCAGAAAGATTCCGACCAACGTGGACTTGTGTTGCCCGGGAAGGAACAACTGTCGAAATGAAATCCGTTTTTCGACTCGTAATCGTTGATGAATACGAGTCATGTACGTTGTCACCGGCGTATCATCATACACGATGCTGTGTTCGACCGGCGGCACGTTCTCTCGCAACACCCTGCCGAAGGCACTGACCAAATCCCAGAGTTCGATTTCCTGAATCGGTTCGCCTGCCAGATTGCGGGAACGACGCGGCAGATCGTTCGCGAGGCGAGGAAAGCAACGTTGCCACGATTCGCTCCGTCTTTGGAGAGTTCGGGCGGCATCGCAATACTGCTTGTATTCCAAAAGCTGCTTGACGAGTTCTTGCTTGGGCGTTTCGATTTCTATTTCGGCAACCTCATCGCCGGGCAACGCTTTGAACGATTTGATCTCGATCAAGGTGCTTGCCATCACGAGAAAGTCGCCGATGTCGTTCACGTTAATCTGCAAGAGCACCGCCAGATAATCGAGGTATTGCTCCAGCACTCGTGCAATCGGAATGTCTAAAATGTCCACCTCGTGCTTGCGTACCAGATAAAGCAGCAAGTCCATCGGACCTTGATAGAACGGAAGTTTTGCCGAAAACATAGTCGAATACTAACGATTTTCCCATTTTCAATCAAGAGAAAATAGACCCGAGCCGGGCGGGCAACCCGAGCCGGGCGGGCAACCCGTGCCGGACGGGCAACCCGAGCCGGACGGGCAGTAAGGAGTGGTATGTCGTTACTCAAACTGTAAAAGAAATTGCCTATATGATCCACATCCTGCGTCGCCCCACCTGTAGAGACGCGATGCTTCGCGTCTGGATGATTGGGCGACGTTTCGCTCACGGGTTCACGCCGTTCACAAATATACGTTCCCACGAATTCGTTACGTTATCCGCACCGGGGAGACGCAAAGCATTGCGTCTCTACGATGTTTTTTACAGTTTGAGTCGTTAGACAATGATGTCATTAGGTTGAGTGTTTTTAGACGCATTGGCTACTTAGGTTGTTTAGTCAGAAAAATTAGGTGAAAATTAGGTTTTGCCTCCCATGCGATTGCGCTGTAGTACTAAGGACAGTTAATTTCCAGCGAAAGCCCTACGGCAACAGACGCAATTTCTGCAACCCTCTTTTGCACACTCGAATCGCCAGTGCTTTATCCTCTTGCGAAAGAATACCGGAGAACCAGACGAGCACTCCCCAGAGGAACATGATCCCCATTTTGGCAATGTTCGGAAGCCATTGAATGCGGTTCCAAGCATCCATCACTTTTTCCTCTCTCGACAGTGCACTAAACTCGTCGATGGAGAGAGCACTCAATTCAACCCCACTGCCGCAGAGCAAACTCAATACATAACACAGAACGGTTATGGTCAACAACAGTGCCATTTTTCCCAGAGGATAGCAAACGCGAAACAAACGTTGTGTCAGGTAATACATAATCCCAATATAGGGGAGATAGGCAAGGTTATAGGCGATGACCGCTCCCATCATTCCCCAGCGAGGGACCAGCAAGTCCATGAAAAGAAAAACGAAGGGGAGCATCAAGGCAGTGCAATAAAGATTATAATTCGTTTTTCGTGTGATGAAAAACGTGTTGCTCATCTGGGTTGCAAAAAGAGTAAGAAGCAAATAAAGACCAAACAATGGAATGAGTGCGGCAGCATCGTGATAAGAACGATCACAGACCGTCCGCACGATTTCTGTGGCAAAGAGAGAGATCAGCAAAGCGAAAAATACCTGAACGCAAAGTAAACGCAGTAAAAAATTGCCGAAAACGTGGGGAGCGTCTGGCGTTTTGTAAACATCGTACATTTCTACCGTCCAAACGCGCTGGATCGGCGTGACCCCCATGCTGTAGGTGACACTCACCAATCTGCTCGCCAGTGCATACAGCCCCACCGCTCCCAAAGCAGCAGCTTCCCCTTCGTAGGGACCACAGTGAAGCAGAGAAACTCGTCCCGATGCCGCCACCACGAAAGCAAAGATGCCGTTCGGAACAAGCGGCAGACAGAACAGGAGAATCTCTCGCCACTTCGACGTGTCGGGATAAATGGAGCCGAGACGCAGTTCACGATATGTTAAAAGAATGCCGAACACGATCGTCACCATCGCCTGCGCGTACAGGACTCCCCAAATACCCCATTCCAACCCCGCCACGAAATAAATGCAAAGCACCATTCGGGAAATCGCCATCGCCAGATTCGTCAACACAAACCGAAGCGATTCCAATCGCGCTTGCGTCAATGTCATCGGTACGGTCACAAGCCCTTCGAGCAAGGTGATTGCCAGCCCGCACGCCAATATTTCCTTCTGCCCGGTTTTCAAAAAGAGGTCAAGATAATCAATAAAAAAAATGGACAGGGAAATCGCAATCGCAATGGCAAGCCAAAGGAGCGAGGAGATCGTGATGGCAATGCGACGGCGGGCTTCCTCACTTTCCGCCTGCTTATAGAAGGTCATTGCCGCGAGCCGAATTCCTCCGATCAAGAATACGGTATTGATAATGTCCGATGCCAAGGCAATGAGATCAAGAGTTCCGTACTCTGTGGGTGCCAGATAATTCGTATAAAGCGGCAACAGGATCAGCGGTACCAACTGTCCAACGATTCCGCCGACTCCAAAGATGAGCGTGTGCTTGAAAAATTGACGTTTGCTGGACATGGGGGAAAGGAGTTAGAAGTTAGAAGTTCGGAGTGAGAAGTCACATGCGGTGTAGCAATATCGTAGGGAACAGTCCGTAAATTATGTCGGCATTGTTAACAAGACAAACTGGAAAAGGTATTACCTCTGTCTCCCATATACCTCTTGTAGAGACGCGATGCTCGCGTCTCGGCGATTGGCTGACGTTCTGCATACGGATTCTCGTCGTTCACGAATAGACGTTTTCGCGAATTCGCTACATTCCACGCACGAGGGAGACGCGAGCATCGCGTCTCTACGGTATTTTTTTGCAGTTTGAGTTCTATATTCTACTGCTCGGAATGAGCAAAACAACAAAACTGGGTCTCAAGTTTTCCAGCGAAAGCTTTAGAGCCGAACGACGAGATCGCCCAGGGCAACGCCGACGTAGTGAGCGATGAAGGGACATTTCGCCCGGAACAAATAACAGACCGTCTGCGGCAGCCGGTCAGTATCATATTCGATGAGCGTTTCGTAATTCGCCAGCCCCTTCGAAATAATCATATCTGACTGGGCGAACACATCGAGAAATCCGGCACTGCATTGTTCCAAGATCGTTCCCGGTGCATCGTTTCCGTTGTCAATCACAGGGACAGTCTTGTCGAGTCCGATCTGCCGGGCATCGTGCATGGTGGCATCGTTAAGGATGGCTCCGTCATGAACGACCGCGATCAGCGGAACATCGGAGCGGAAACGTTTGATCTCCTCCATGAGCAGTCGATCGCAAACAATTTCGCCGCTGTTATCGAGAAGGTATAAAATCTGCCTCGCCTTTTTGATTTCTTCCACAAAGGCTTCAACGCTACCATTGATTGGTTGTTCGAGTGCCGATTCGATTGTTTGCAGGATCAAGTCCTGACTCCAATCGCTGCGCAGCGCATAATCAATGCTATTGCCTGCGATCGCCAGTTTCGTCGCAAAGTGCAGTGGTTCGTCCGACTGGCGAATCCGTTCCCGCAGTGACTCCTGGACAGAAAGCATCAAGCAGTTTGCCTCGTGTTTTTGAGCGGCGTAGGGGTCGGGGTTACCCGTCACTTTTTGAACAACGTGGTGAATCTTCTGGGAAACGAGCGGCGGAATGAGGGAGAAACCTTCATTTCGGGCGACATCGAGAACTTGTTTCAGCACCTCAGCGTGCATGGACTTATCGTCGGTCGCAAACCGAGCGGCTTCCAGCGATTGACGGACGAAACAGGAAATGCAGTCAAGGGAGATAGGCATTGTGTAAGGTGGAGTGAGAAGTTAGAAGTGAGAGGCTGTTTGAAAATAAAATGACCTGCTAGACCCGGAGCGGGTCATTTTTCGCATGCGCCCGTACAGCCGTGCAGTCGTTCCGCCGCCCTCTCGTTGTCGGGCTAAAACGTTCGGTATCAGGAATTTTCAACCGGCTTCAGTATACTTCCTTCTTCGATGATGAGCTTCTGTCGATCCGCATTGTACCCCATTTTCCGAACAAAACAACTTCGGTCGCAAATTGCCGTTGTACGCCGTGTGCGCCGTTGGGGGCTTGCCTCTTCCCCCGTTCGGCTTGCCATGCAAAAAAAATCGGGTACAAATAGGGACGTGTATTTTGGACACAGACTCGTTTTTGCAAATCATGGACAAAAAAGACGAAATCGGCGGTTACAAAGATCGGTTCTGGTATCCCCGTTTTTGGGTCGGGATGACCGCAAGTGCCTGGTTCAAACTCCTGAAGGTCGGCAAATTCAGGGTTGCTCCGATCCGCTGGGCGATGGCGGTTCTCATTACGTTGTTGGCAGTGTTCATCAATTCCCCTTGTGCGTGGCTGCAACGTTTGATCTACGGCAAACGGATCAAGGAGACAAAATTAGCAGGAGCACCCATTTTTATTATCGGGCATTGGCGCAGTGGGACGACGTTGCTTCACGAATATATGATCCGTGACCCACGATTTTCCTTTGCCGATACATATTCTTGTTTCGTGCCGGAACATTTTATCGTGAGCCGGTGTACGCTGCGTCCGATTGCGGCGTTGTTGATGCCGAAGAAACGACCCATCGACAACATGGAGGCAGGTTTCGACCGTCCGCAAGAAGACGAGTTTGCCCTCGTCTCCATGGGCTTGCCCTCCCCCTATCGGAACATCATTTTTTCCAACAACGGCTTGAACATTGACACCGATTATCTCACCCTCCGCAATGTTTCCGCCGAAGATCGCAAGACTTGGCTGGACGGATTGGACATTTTTTTGAAGACACTCACGTTCCAGAATCCCGAAAAGCGGGTTGTCCTGAAATCACCGCCGCACACGGGAAGAATCAAAACGATTTTGGAACGTTATCCCGACGCAAAGTTTATTCATATTCATCGCAATCCCTATTCGATTTTTCCGTCGACGTACAATCTATGGATGCGGCTTTCCAAAGATGAAGGAGCCCAGCGACCGACCGGTAAAGGAATGGAAGATTACATTTTTGACAATCTCAATACGATGTACGAGGCATTTGAGGAGGATGTGAAACAGTTGCCCGCAAATCAATTTTGCGACATTGCATTCAAAGACTTGACTTCGGCACCGGTAGAAACATTGGCAAGCATTTACCAAACCTTGGAACTCGGCGGCTTTGACGAGGTTCGACCTTTTTTTGCCCAGTACACCGATTCGCAAAAAGAGTACAAAAAGAACCAATTTGTGATGGAACCGGAATTGAAATCGCAAATTGCCACTCGATGGAAACGGTATTTTGAACGGTATGGATACGGTAGTCAGTAGTCAGAATGGAAAAAAGGGAAAAATCGACCAATGATTTTCTGGCGAAAGCCAAAGCGTTGGGTTGTTGCGAGCCAATGGATCGGCTATACTGGTTGTTCAGAGCCACGGCGGCTCATCAACACACTTCCAACAACCTTCGGAGAGTACCATGAAATTTTCTCGACGCAAATTCCTGACCGCTTCGGCATTGGCAACGGTCGCTTCCACTTTCCCGACACCGGCAATTATTGGTGCGGAAAGGAACAAAAAATATCGAGTTGCTCTTGTTGGCAGCGGCTGGTGGGGCATGAACATCCTGAATGCCGCCATCCAATCGAAAACGGTCGAACCGGTCGCCCTCGTCGACGTTGATAAGCGATACCTTGATCCTGCGATCAAATCGGTCGAAGAAAAGACTGGCAATGCACCGAAAGGTTTCGGCGACTACCGGGAAATGCTCGAACAAGTCAAGCCGGAGATCGTCATCAACGCCACCCCGGATCACTGGCATGCGCTTATCACGATTGCTGCTTGCAAAGCGGGAGCCCACGTTTATGTCGAGAAGCCGATCTCTCATACGGTCAACGAAGGGATCACCATGGTCAAGACCGCACGGGAAACGAAGCGGACGGTTCAAGTCGGGACGCATCGCCGGGTGTCGCCGCACAATATCGCGGCAATGGAATTGTTGAAGAGTGGCAAACTTGGCAAAATTGGTGCTGTTCGTGCCTTTGTTCACTACCAGGGGGGTGCCGGATCAAAGGAGCCCGATTCGCCGGTACCGGAAGGACTCGATTGGGATATGTGGTGTGGTCCGGCTCCGCTGGTTCCGTTCAACAAGCGAATTCATCCGAGAGGGTTTCGCAATTTTCTCGACTTCGCCACCGGGCAACTCGGCGACTGGGGGATTCACTGGCTCGACCAAATTCTCTGGTGGTCGCAGGAGGAACAATATCCCAAGAGCGTTGCCTCTACGGGTGGTCGCTTCATTGCGGAGGACAATTCCGACGGACCGGACACGCAGCAGGCAATTTTCCAATTCGACAAGTTCAGTGTGGCTTGGGAACATCGCCGGTATTCCGGGAATCCGCCGGAGAAACATCACATCGGCATCTATTTCTATGGCACGAAGGGCACGTTGCACCTCGGTTGGCAAGATGGCTGGAGTTTCTATCCCAGCGGCAACATGAATGTGGAGGCAACAGAACGCATGGCACCGCAACTGGACAAACCGGACGACCAGAACATTGCCGCACTCTGGACCGATTTCATCGAGTGCATCGAAACGGGGCGCACGCCGGTCTGCGACATTGAAAAGGGGCACCGCTCCACGACAATGGCACTGCTTGGCATGTTGTCGCTGAAACTTGGTCGCGGCATTGCGTGGGATGGTGTCAGACAGACGATCCCGAACGATCCCGAAGCGAGCAAATTACTTGCGCGTATCTACCGTTCTCCGTGGGTCTACCCAGAATAAACCTGGAGCGGGTTATTCTTCGGCTTCGCCCGTGCAGCAGCCAGGAGCGTTCATGACAGCCGGGAGCGCAACAACGTGAAGCGACCGGTCGTGTGCAGGCACGTAACGCCGGTGCATTGCGGTTGCGTTGAACCGGTCATGTTCGCACCGCAATGCACCGGTTATTTGCGGCTGCACCCGACCGCGCTTGCTGGCGCAACCGCCTCCGTTTCACTGCGCTCCCGGCTGCCATTGCATTCCAAAAATGTTCGGTGTCAAGAATTTCAAACCGGTTGCGCCTCCTGACTACTACCTTGTTTCTCAAATGCTCTTGCTTATTCCCAGTAGTATCGGCACAAGTTTTCGCCCTGTAAGGACGAAACACACGAATTGACTGCCTTT
>Ga0123353_10011482_pt1 | contig 12483 bp, 6 predicted proteins | sample TergutLab28metaG_3_FD_92763 | JGI IMG/M metagenome (GOLD analysis project Ga0123353, IMG submission 92763) | Labiotermes labralis P3 segment gut microbial communities from Petit-Saut dam, French Guiana - Lab288 P3 | ecosystem: Host-associated > Arthropoda: Insects > Digestive system > Gut ... | reverse complement strand
TTGAATTTATCCAGGGAGTCCAGCTCGATGTTGGTCATGCCGATTTCCTGGCCCTGATAGATGAAGGGCGTGCCGCTCTGCAAAATATACATGGCGGCCAGCATTTTCGCGCTTTCCACGCGGAATTTCCGGCTGCCGTAGCGGTCTATGATGCGGGGATGGTCGTGGTTTTCCAGGTAAAGTGCGTTCCAGCCCTCGCCGGCCATCTCCCGCTGCCAGGTGGAGAAAACCCTCTTGAGCTTTTTCAGGCTGAAGGGCAGGCCGATCCAGTCGGTCATGACGCAGTCGGCCTCCATGTGCTGGAAGTGGAACATGAGGCTGAGCAGGTTGCCCGCTTTATCTGTGATGAATTCCTTCGCCACCTTCGGCGTCATCATGGGGGCCTCGCCCACGGTGAAGGCGCCGTATTCGTCCAGGACCTCCTTGAACTCCCGCAGGTAGTCCTTAACCCGCGGTCGGTTGGTCCAGTGCTCCATCCCCGTGCCGATGGGCAGCGGGAAACCGTTCGGCAGGCCGTCATCCTTATCTATATAGGTGATCACGTCCTCACGGAAGCCGTCCACGCCCATATCCAGCCAGAAGCGCATGATGTCCTTGACCTCCTGGCGCACCTTGGGGTTGCCCATGTTGAGGTCCGGCTGCGCCTTGGCGAAGACATGCAGGTAATATTCGTCCAGAGCATTATCATACTCCCAGGCCTTACCCTCAAAGACTGAAAGCCAGTTGTTGGGAGGGCGCTTGCCCTTGCCTTTGCGCCAATAATAGTAATCATGATAGGGACTGCCCGGCTCCTTCGATTTGATAAACCATTCGTGCCGGTCGGAGGTGTGATTGACCACCAGGTCCATGATAATCTTCAGGCCCCGCGCGTGGGCCTCTTCGAGGACCTGCTTGAAGAGCTCCAGGGTGCCGTAGTCCTCCGATACGTTCCTGTAGTCGGCGATGTCGTAGCCGTAGTCGGCGTTGGGGCTGGTGTAAAGCGGCGAAAACCAGATGGCGTCCACCCCCAGGGCCTTGATGTAGTCCAGCTTCTGTAGCACGCCGTGCAGGTCGCCGATGCCGTCGTTATTGCCGTCCGCAAAGGAGCGCGGCCAGATCTGGTAGACGGACATCTCCTTCCACCAGGTTTTGCTTTGAGCGGTTGACATAGTATCACTCCAATTCTTTGTTCATCCTCTCTATTCTACACCCAATCCCGTTTTTTTTCAAGCCCAAACCGGAAAAGTTCATAATTAATTTGCGTATGGGCATTGCCAAATTGTTCTTGCAAATTTTTGCCGGAAGGGATATAATTGTATAAAGCAAGACGGAAGGGGTGCCAGCCGTGGCCGAGTACATATCCACCTTTGCCACGGGCTTTGAGGAAACCGCGGCCCAAAGCGTCCATTCCTTTCTGCGGGGGATCAGTGTCCTGCGCGTATACGGCGGCCTCATCCGCTACAGCTACCGGGGGAATGCGAAGGACATCAGCCGCGTTCCGTTTTTCAACAACAGTTTTACTGTCCTGCGATTTTTCCAGGGGAAGAACCTGTCCCTCGGCCAAATGGTTTCGGAAACTGCTTCCGGCAGGCTGCGCTGCCCCGCGCGGGAGGGGACGTTCCGGATCCGATTTTCCCAGAGCAACCAATTTGTAAAAGTCGATAAGCGGATATCCGCACAGGCCGAAAGCGCTGTCAGCAAGGCCTCCCGCCTGCGCCTCGACAGGCTGAACCCCGATACGGAGCTCTGGTACGTGATCCGCAGCGAGGGCTTTGGGTTCTACGGCCAGCTCCTGCGAAAGCGAACAGCCACGGAAAAGAATCTACATAAGGGGGAATTGAGGCCGGAATTTGCCTCCCTGCTGTGCTGCTGCGCGCGCCCGCCGCAGGGCAGCGTGATCCTCGACCCCTTCGCGGGATACGGCTCCATCCCCGCGCAGATCGCGCGGCACTTCCCGTACGGGCGGCTGCTCGCGGGCGACCGCGACCCGGGCAAGGCGCAGGCGCTCAGGCAGGCTTTGCCGGACGACGCCCGCATACAGGTTTTTTGCGGGGATGCCCTGGCTTTGGCCGAGATTTCTGACGAAAGCGTGGATATTATCATTACCGATCCCCCCTGGGGATTTTACGAGAACGTCGGCGATATCGCGGTTTTTTACGGGAACATGCTGCGGGAGTTCGGCCGCATTCTTAAAAGCAACGGGCGGGCGGTGCTGCTGTGCGCACGGGATGAGGCGTTCGCGCAGGCAGTTGCGCAATCTGGTGTCTTCACGGTCGAAGGCATGGTTCGCACGCTTGTGAACGGCAGGAAAGCGGATGTGTATATTTTGAACTGGGACAATGCTGCTGCAAATCACCAGTAAAAGAGACCAACGCGGCCACCCTTTTCACCCCCTCTGTCGCCCTTCGCCCCCTTCGGGGCCGCCGCGACATCTCCCCCAGTTCATTCCGCCTACGGCTTCATGGGGGCGATTCTGACGGCCGCCGCAGGTTTTATTATGCATAATCATCGGTTTTCGGATACCGTCAGGATCGCCCCCAATGGAGCGAAGCGGAATGTTTTGGGGGAGACGTCGCCGCCCGCTAGGGCCATTTGGCGACAGAGGGGGCAAAAAAGGGTTCAGTCCGTGATTGGCATTACTACATAATCATAGAGAGAGGGTACCCACATGAAAGACAAAGGCGAAAAGAAAGCAAAAGTGAAGAAGCCCAAAACCAGAAAAGCGAAAAACAGGGAAGGGGGCGGGGGCAGGACAGCCCTGGCCGCCATCGCGCTCGTGCTGGCGCTGGCCAGCCTGGGGGGGGGCGGTTACTACGTCTTCACCGAGCGGCAGGCCGCCGCGCAGGCCAGTGCGGCCGCGAAGGAAGCGGACGACGCCTTCAAGCAAAGGCTTGCCACGCTGGAGGAAGCCGCTTCGGTGGAGAAAAACCAGGAGAGCGTCGTCATCCAGATGGAGCCCCACGGCCTGGCCGCTTATATGGCCGACAGCGCGTACCTTTACATAACCCGCTTTTCGGATATCCGCTTCGAGGCCGCCGCCGAATCAAAAGCCCTTGTGAAGCTGCGCGTGCCGCTGACGGTCACAGTGCACAACAACAGCGATCAGACCATCACCGTCGCCGGTGCCGCGCTGTACCCCTGGGAAACGGTCTTCGACGAAGCCGCGCGGCAGGAGACCCTGGCCGCCCAGCAGCAAAAGGGCTTTTTCGGCGAGGTCACCCATGGGCAGCGCGACGGGTTTTCCGTCCCGCCGGGAGAGTCTGTATCCATCGAGATCGACGCGAGGCTGCGCGGCGTCTACAGCCATCCGGCGCTGGAGGCCGAAACACACCGGTTCTTCAATAGTTATTTCAGCGATCCGGCACGCGAGGCGCCCAGCCCCGATTTTGATGTCATCGCGGAAGGCAAGGGCGCCATGAACGGCCAGGTGAATTACTTGTTCCGCGACGCCCTCAATTTTTACTGCGCCCAGAGGAATACGCGCTTCACCCTTACGTATAGCATCAAAACCGGGCGGGGGAACGCGTTTTCCGCCACGTGCACGGTGGCATTTTGATAGGGGCTGCGCCCACCCCTCTGTCGCTGCGCTCCTTCTCCCCCAAGGGGGGCGATTCTGACGGTAGCCGCAAGCCAGGCACATCATCGAAGGGAATTCCCATGAAGATATTCAGCCTATGTAAACGTAAAGCTTTCCCTGCTCCCGAGCCCACCGATACCCTGGGCTACCTCACGCGCTTCTACAGCACCCGCTGCGACGAGGATAGTCGTCTGACCTCCCGGCATGGCCAGGTGGAATACATGACCACGATGCGCTATATCGAGCGCTATCTGGAGCCGGGCATGCGCGTGCTGGAAATCGGCGCGGCCACGGGGCGGTACTCGCTCGCACTGGCACGCAAAGGCTATGACGTGACAGCGATTGAACTGGTACAGCACAATATCGACGTGTTCCGCAAAAAAATGAGGCCGGAGGACGAGGTCGATCTCCAGCAGGGCGACGCCCTGGACTTGTCGCGCTTTCAGGACAATACGTTCAACATGACGCTGCTGCTGGGGCCGATGTATCATTTGCTCGCGCGGGAAGACCAGTCGCGTGCGCTGGAAGAGGCTTTGCGTGTAACAAGGCCGGGCGGCTATCTCTACGTCGCCTATGTTCTTTGCGACATGGCGATATTCCACAACGGCATACAGGGCAAGGAGTGGCTATGGAAATATCTTGACAACGGGCAGATTGCGCCTGAAACGTATGTGTTCACATCCTATCCCCCCGACCTGTTCCAGCTCTATCGCCGCGAGGACATCCTTGCCCTGACTGCATGCCTGCCGGCCGAGCGCCTGCACTACGTGGCAGTGGACTGTATGGCGCAGCTTGTTGAAGATGCCCTGGCGAAAATGACGCCGGAGCAATTCGCAAAATTCATGGACTACCACTATTTCCTCTGCGAGCGGCCCGACATGGCGGGCATGGCGAACCACGGTTTGGATATTCTGCGGAAGCCATAATTGAATCGCATGAGAATAAAGGAGAGACGGCCGTGAAACAATCCCTTGCCTTGCTGCTCATTTGCCTTGCCGCGCTGGGCCTGTTTGCCTGCGGCGGGAACGTGGGTACGCCTGCCGACGAAAGTATTCCTTCCGCTCCTGCTGCCACAACGGCTTCGCATAGTGCAATTCCGGCAATCACAAGCCCGATGGACTTCAACAACAACGGCATTGACGATTACACCGATATCCTGCACGGCGCACGGCTGGACGCGGAAAACCGCCCGCGCTACGACCCGTCCTATTTCAGCGGCGGATACCCGCCCGAGGACGCCGGCGTGTGCACCGACCTTGTCTGGCGCGCTTTTAAACACGCCGGTTACGACCTGAAAGCCATGGTGGATGCAGATATCGCGGAGAATACTTCGCTGTATCCGCGGGTGGAGGGCAGGCCGGATCAGAATATCGATTTTCGGCGGGTACCCAATCTTCTGGTGTTTTTTCAGCGTCACGCACAATCCTTGACAACAGATTTGACGCAAATAGAGGAATGGCAGCCCGGTGATATCGTCACATTCGGCAAATGGCATATCGTTATTGTGTCCGACAAGAGGGGCGAAAGCGGGCTGCCATATATATTGCATAACATGGGCCAGTACGACCGCGAGGACGACGCCCTGAACAACTGGGGTGTTGGGGGAGACAAGGGCATTAGCGGGCATTTTCGCTGGGACGCCAGCCAAGTAGATTCAGATCTATTGATAGCGTTTGAGGATTAAGAATCCTACCCTAAACCGCCACGAAATCCCCCAGCCAGAACGAATAGATCAGCGTTTCGGAAACCTCCATGCCGAAGCACTCCCGCATGGCGCGCCGGTACAGCCGCAACTGCTCGCCGTAGCGGTCCTCCAGCAGTTCCAGGGCCTGCACCCGGTCGGTCTTGTAGTCCAGCAGGATCAGCCTGCCGTCCTCCTCAAAGGCGCAGTCGATGATCCCCTGCACCACGATGCTCTCGCCCTGAACCGCTCCCGGTGGGATCAGCGGGTCGTCCTGCGCGAGCTCCCATGCGGGGATGCGCAGGGTGAATTTTTTTTCGCGCATCAGTTCGGCGTTCAGCATGCGTTTGGCGAAGCCGCTTGCGAAAAAGCGTTCGAGCTTGCCGCGTTCCAGAGCGTCCGCCTCTCTTTGCGATAAATATCCAAGGCTTCGCAGGCGCAGAATTTCATCATCCAAATTTTGTGACGCGTTTTTGTAGTCGGCGAACTGCAAAAACGCGTGCATGGCCGTGCCCCGCTGCGCCGCCGTGATGGAATCCGCCCGCAGGAACGCGGGCCGCGACGAAAAGGCGAAGGCCTCCTGCTGCGCCTGCTCGGTGAGCTCCGACACCGCCCGTTTCGCGGCCAGGCGCGACAGCGCGGTATAGGGATAGCGGTATTCCAGCCGCTGACGCACCAGCGTCATGAGTTCCGGCGTAGGCTCTGCGGTTGCCTGCGCCGTTTGCGCTTCCGGGTCCGCGGCGGCAGGCATGCTTTGATCCATAACAAAATCCATGCGCTCACAGGCAGGCAAGACGATGGAGCTATCCAGCCCCGCCGCCGCCCGCAGCACATGGGCACCGGGGTGGCGCAGGGCCGCGCTGAGCAGCCAATCCGCGAAGCTGTTGGCGGACTGCACGGTCACGGGCGCGATTCGAGGGGCGCCGAAGGTCAATTTTGCCGCGGCGTTTTGCAGCTTTTTGTGCGAATCTTTTTCGCTGACCAGCAGGATGAGCTGCTCTTTCGCGCGGGTCATGGCTACATAGAGCAGGCGCAGTTCCTCGGCGAGGGTTCCCCGGCGGATGGCCGTCTGCACCGCCGCGTGGCACAGCGTTGGCAGGCGGCGGCGGTTTTCGGGATCGGGCCGCTGCAGGCCGAGCCCCGCGCGGGCGTGGAGTAGCAGGGGATCCCAGGCGTCCCGCAGGTTGAACCTGTGGGAACACTGGGCCAGGATGCACACCGGGAACTCGAGCCCCTTGGCTTTGTGGACGCTCATCACGCGCACCACGTCGGCGCTTTCGGACACTACGCTGACGGCCAGGAGGGTTTCGCCCTCCTCCACGCGCCGCATATAGCGCAGGAAGCCGCTCAAAGCCGCGCCGGGCCGCTCGCCGTAGTCCAGGGCGTACTCCGCCAGGCGGTGCAGGTTGGCCCTTCGGCGCGCGGGCTGCCGCATGGCCCCGGCAATGGCAAGCAGGCCGGTCTCCTCCAACAGCCAGCGCACCAGATCGCCGGGCGCGCAAATGGCCGCCATGCGCCGCCACGCAGCCAATCGCTCCAAAAAGACGGCGCAGCGTGCGTCGCCCTCCGCCGCCGCCAGCGCCAGGCAGCGGTAAAGGCCGGTTTCCTCCGCCGCACCCTCCTGCCCTTTATATATAGCGCGCCAGCGCGCCAGGTCGTCGGCGCAGAAGCCCGCCATGGGCGAAAGCAGCACCGCCGCCAGTGGCACGTCCTGGGCGGGGTTATCGACGACACGCAGCAGCGACAGCAGCAGCTGGATTTCGCGGCTCTGGAACAGGCTTTCGCTCTCCACGGCGTGGGCCGGGACCCCAGCGCTTTGCAAGGCCCCCGCGTAGGCCATCCCCAGCTTGCGGTAATTGCGCAGCAGGATGCAGAAATCCCGGGGGCTGCGCCGCCCGCTGTCCACCTCCCTCGCGATCCACCGCGCGATATGGCGGGCCTCGGCCGCCGCGCTGTCCTCCTCGTCCGGGTCATATTCCAGCAGCCACAGAGAGGTATCCGGCCCGGCTGCGGGCGGGAACTGCGAACCGCACACGAGCTCTTCCTCCCGGGTATATTCGATTTCCGCCGCCTCGGCGCGCATCAGCTGCCGGAAGGTGAAGTTCACCGCGTCGGTTATGCCCGGGCGGGAGCGGAAATTTTTCCCCAGGAGTATATAGGCCGGGCCGTCATAGGGGGCGCGGGAAGCGCCTTCATATGGAGAGAAGGCGCGGCGTTTTTCCAGGAAGAGCTCCGGGCTGGCCTGGCGGAAGCGGTAGATGCTCTGCTTGACGTCGCCCACCAGGAAGAGGTTTTTCCCGTCCCGCGACAGCGCCTCGAAGAGCCTGCCCTGCGCTCCGTTCACGTCCTGGTATTCGTCCACCAGAATCTCCCGGTACTGCGCCCCAATTTGCCGCGCCAGGGGGGTGCGCGCGCCCTCAGGGGTCACCAGCAGGGCCAGGGCCCAGCGCAGCATGTCGCCGAAATCCGCCGCCTGCCGCCGGGCTTTTTTTTCGCCGCAGCGGGCGATCATATCCCGGGTCAGGGCCACGAAGCAGGACGCCACGGGAGCCAGGGCCTCCATGTCCTCCCGGTATTCCATCCCGCTGACGCAGAAAAGCTTCGGTAGCTTCTTGATTTCATCCTTGTATAGGGCGCGGCGCGCCTGAAAGGCCTTGGCGACGGCGGCGTCGAATTGCCTCGGCTTGGGGCTAAGGTCGCCAAATTCCACGTTCTGCAGCGCTTCCCGCAGGGAATCCCATTCCCCGCGCTTCACTTCCCGCCGCAAATGTCCGATCCGTTCCAGGTCTGCGAGGAAGGCAGGGGCGTATTTCTCCTCCAGCGGCGGGTACTGCTTCACTTCTTCTGCGCACTGCCCCGCCAGCGCGGCACAGTATTCCAGCTTTTGCGCCGCCTCGGCCAGCTGGATTTCCCCCCAGGGGCTCTCCCCGGGCGGGCGCGGCGCGCGGTATTCTTCCAGCAGGGAATCGAACCAGGCGCCGGAATCCGCACTGGCCAGGGCCATGTCGGCGGCCTTCTGCAGCGATTCCCGCAGCCGCGCGTCGTCGCCGCTGACCTCCAGCAGCAGGCCCAGCAGCCGGAAGGCCGGCTCGTCGCGGGCGTAGGCGGCCTCCAGGGCCTCCTCGGCGGCCTCGGCCCGGATGAGCGTGCGCTCGCTGTCGTCGAGCATGCGCAGATCCTGGGGCAGGCCGAGGGCCGGGGCGTGCTCCCGCACCAGGCGCATGCAGAAGCTATCGATGGTGCTGATCTGCGCCAGGGGCAGCAGCTGCTGCTGGCGCAGGAGCAGCGCGCTGCCGGGATCCAGCCGCAGGCGCTCCCCCAGGGCCGCGTCGATTCGCTCGCGCATCTGGGCCGCCGCCGCCCGGGTGAAGGTGACCACCAGCAGCTCGTCCGCGCCGCAGGGATCAACCGGGTCGGTCAGGCGGCGCAGCACGCGCTCCACCAGCACCGCCGTTTTGCCCGAGCCCGCCGCCGCGCTGACCAGCAGCGTGCCGCCCCGGGCCTGGATGGCCTGGAGCTGTTCGGGCGTCCATTGGACGGGCATGGCGGTTCACCTCGCTAGTCTGTAAATATGGCGGGGAGGGTCGGGTAGACGGCGATGGAGGGAATGAGGGCTTTGCGGTAAATGCCAGCACCCTTATCCTCAGGTTCGCGGTAAATGATGACGTATTCTTCCGGAGTAGCGATATCACCCACCAGCTTAACCTTGCCCGTGTTACGATTGAGCTCAAGAGTGGTATAATAGTTGTTTTTCTGAGATGGGGCTTCATTCGGAATGCCTGCGTGTTTTGAATGGTAATTGATATTGATCATGTCGTTGCCGCGATAGTAGATATCGTCGATAGTATAGCCTTGAGCCTTGATATCATCAAGAATTTTTGCCGCGCCTTCACATTTTCGTAGTTGCGATTCCGAGATTTCTACGCCGCCGTATTCCCGGAAGCGCGTGCCATCCCAATAAAACCAATAGGGCTTAATGGTGCCCGATGGTAAATGAGGTATCCCATCCTCCCCATCAATGTTTGTAAACGAGATACCGTCCCAGGTTTCACACCAAATGGTCATGCGCGTATCGTCCACTTGTTCGAACCAGCCACCTTCTTCGGAAACGATATATGCATGAGGCTTGCCGTCTTTTACGCCTAGGATATCTACGAAGCCAATAGGATGCCAAAACCCGGCGCGCACGGCAGTTACAACGAGAAATTTATGACCGCTGAATGTGACAGTCTTAATGTCGCCACCAAAGCTGCCTACGCCCTCTTCAAGCTGTTGTGCTCCATCCGCATCAACGAACCATAATTCTCCAGCTACGTATGCGAAGGCCTCTTTCGTCCCGTTGCCATCGAAATCGTCATAGTCGAAAGAGCCAATTTCTCTTGAGATTTCTGCCTCGAGTAGGGCGCGCAGCGCGGCTTCTTCGGCAGAAATGGGCGCGGTGGTCGTTGGCTCTTCGGTTGTTGGGGCGACGGTTGTGGTCACTGGGGCTTCGGTCGTAGTTAATGCGACCTCGGTCGTCTTTGGCGCGGTACCCGTCTCTCTTGCAGCAACGTAAATCACCAGCGCCATCATCAGCAACGCCAATACAAGCGACACGATGTGTTTGGTTTTCATAGCAACAACCCCCTTATAAAATATCATCCGGGTATTTTTCATCCAGTACCTTCACCGCCTCGGCGAATTTGAGACCCCGCTCCCAGCGCTCCGCCCGGCCCGGCTCGTGGCCGCAGATGGCCTGGAAATCGCAGTAATTGCAGGGCGTGCGGGCGGCACTGCGCAGGGGCAGCGCCGGGAACTCGCCGCTGCGCAGCTTCGCCGCGGTATCGGAAAGCACGTCGTCCACGGCTTGGCGCAGCTTCCCCAGCCGCGCCAGGGAGAGCACGCAGCTTTCCGGGCCGTTTTTGCCGAGCCTCGCGGGCAGGAAGAGCCCCGCGCCTCCCGCCTCCATGGCGCACAGCACGCCGGCATCCTCCAAAACGAAGCCCGCCGCGCGGTTTTTCTCCTGCCGCTGCCGCTCGAGTTTCTCCGCCGGCACATCGCGCCCCGCCGTGAGCAGGACGGGATCCCGCACCTGCTCGTAGAGCACCCCGGCGGGCAGCGCATCCTGATACGCCGGCGCGGCGCTCTGCCAAAGCGCGAACAGGTACACCAGCATTTGCAGGTTCAGGCCGTCGAAGACATCCCCCAGGGAGAACTCCTTGCCGCCGGATTTGTAGTCCACCACCCGGAAATAGCGCTGCCCTTCCACCTCGGCGCAGTCCACGCGGTCGGCCTTGCCGCCCAGGCGCAGCACGCCGCCGCCCGGCAGCGCGACCTCGTAGGGCTTCACGCTTTGGTCCATGTCGATGCGCAGCTCGTAGGCCACGGGCCGGAACGCGCTTTCCCGCAGGCCCGCCAGCATGCGCTCGAGCACCTGCGCCGCGATGTCCCGCAGCCTTGCAAATAGAAAAGTGACCCGCGCCGCCAGGCTTTCCCCGGGGAAATACTGCGCGGCATAGTCATCCATGAGCGCGTCCAGGAGTACCCGCCGCTGCTGCGCATTCATAGAGAGCAGGGCGTCAACCCCATGCAATCTAAAAATCCGCTCTAAAACCGTGTGCAGGGCGACGCCCCGCAGCCGGGGGTCGAAATCGGCGGGCCTGCGCGGCTGTATTTTCAACCCATCCTGGCACAGGCAGCGGAAGGGGCAGCCGGCGTAGCTTTCGGCCTGTGAGGGGGAAAGGTAATTTCCCTCGCGGAACAACATCATCGCCGCCCCGCCAGAGACGCGCAGATCCTCCGGGCGCTCCCCCGCCGCGCGCTCCAGCGCATCCAGACGGGACGCGTAATCCGTTTTATCCTGATAATAGGACAGCAGGGCGGCATAGAGCGCGCCGCCCTGCGCGCGCTCCTCGCACAGCAGGGCAAAACCGGCGCTTTCGCCCTCCAAGCGCTCCTCCTTAGGCAGCAGCTGCGCGTCCTCCACGGGAACTTTCGGGAAGCGGTCCCGCAGCCAGCGCACCCAGGAAGAGGGCTGCAGCTCCTCCCCGGCAGCGGTGCGCAGCGCCCAACTGACATGCAGGAGCTCCCGGGCTGATGTGAGGGAGAGATAGACGATCAGGCGCTCCATCGCCAGCTGCTTCGCGGCGTCATCCTGCATAAAAAAGTCAACGCGCTCCAGCTCCCTCCGTTCCCGGTCGCTGACGAGGCCCTCCCGGCTGGGGCTGCGGGGAAAAATCCCGTCGTTCATCCCCAGCACGAACACCGCCCTAGGCGATTGCAGCCGCACCCGGTCCGCCGCGCCAAAGGTGACGGCGTCCAGGCTCTGCGGCAGCTGCCCCAGGGTTTGATAGCTGAGGGCCAGGGCAAACAGCGCGGCGAAGCCCTTCGCCCCCACCCATTGATCTTCCAGCATTTGCGCCAGCTCGTCCAGCATCCCCATGCACAGATCCCACACCCTGCCCAGCTCCAGCGCCTCGGCGGGAAGCCCGGATTCCGTCAGCTCCGCTCGCAGACCTTTTAGCGCCGCAGGCACCCCTGCCTCCTGTAAAAGCGTATCCAGGGCCGCCGCGCCCGAGATTCCCGTGCAGTCCCGCATCGCTTCGCGAAAGCGCTCCAGCGGCACCACAGCGCGTCGGCGCAGCAGGTTCAGCCGGGCCAGCTGCATATCTGAAATTTCGTTTTCGGAATATTCCCCCAAGCCCTGGGGGTGCGCCGTCCACTCCCGCAGCCACGCGCTCCCCTGGACGCGCCACAGCAGGGCGTAATTTTCCAGCGCCGCTATTTCCTCGTCATCGACCCCTGCGAGGCCCGTTTTGAGCCAGCGCAGCACCGCCTCCTGGGAAAAGCCCTCCGCCGCGATTTCCAGCGCCGCCGTGACAAAGCGCAGCAGCGGCTGCGAAGCCACGGGCTGCCGCTGATCGTGGAACACCGGCACGCCGACACGCCGCAGCGCCGCATAGAGGGGCCGCTCATAGGCCGCGGCGTCCCGGGCCAGCACGGCGATCTCCCTGCAGCGCATGCCCTCCTCGCGCAGCAGCCGCTTGATCCGCTGCGCGGCGGCGCCGCACTCCGCCTCCCTGTCCCCGCAGGCGCACAGCCGTATATTTTCTGCATTATTTCTGTATACTATTGGAATATTATGCAGGAACGCATCTTCCAGAGCGGCCAGCGCGGGGTCCGTGAAGCGAGGGAGTGTCCCCTCTTTTGGCAAAACAATCGGCTGCGCAGCACCTATATCGTTTCTTCGCGCCATATCCAGCAGCTG
>Ga0123353_10011481_pt1 | contig 12483 bp, 4 predicted proteins | sample TergutLab28metaG_3_FD_92763 | JGI IMG/M metagenome (GOLD analysis project Ga0123353, IMG submission 92763) | Labiotermes labralis P3 segment gut microbial communities from Petit-Saut dam, French Guiana - Lab288 P3 | ecosystem: Host-associated > Arthropoda: Insects > Digestive system > Gut ... | reverse complement strand
CCTACCTTTGATTTGGCAGTAAAAGAAAAGGAAACAAGACTTCATCAATTTAACGCAATCAGCCAGTTCAAAGAAGTACAAGCCGCCCTGAAGTATTGTGAAACCACGGGTTTATTTTTGATTCCGCGTGTGATACTTACAAATATTGAAAATGGGTGCTCCGCATCGGTTTATGACACCCGCAAAAATCCGATTACAGAAAAACAGCGGGAAAAAATACTTGATAACCTATCCCTTGGGGGATGCCCGCCAAATGAAATGACTATTCATCCATATGTACTTAAAAAAGGAATCTGGGATGCGGGAATTGTGACCCAGATGGGCGATAACTTTTTCTCTGATGCCGACCCTGCCCTTGCGAAGGCTGCGCATGATAAATTGCTTGAACTTTTGGATGAGGGCTATCTGCGCATGACCAAACAGTTTTTCAGAGCAAAAAGTTACACGGAACCCAAGGCCTTGCACGAGTCTGTTTTTTGATTGCAAAATCTTTCGCATTGTGGTAAGATCTTTGAACGCGCTTCCGTGGCTCAGTCGGTAGAGCACATCCATGGTAAGGATGAGGTCATGGGTTCGATTCCCATCGGAAGCTCCAATGTCAAATTGATATATATCAGGTATTGACTTTTATTGTACATGTGCTATCATGCACCGACATGATATTTTTTTGACATTTAAAAGATGAAGATGACTTCAAGTTATTTGGGTTTGACCCGCCTCTGACAATCTGGGCCCCGATTTCTTCCAAGCATTCACGGCGTAATGCCTCTTCTGTTGAAATATCCGCGCCCTCGACTCTCCCACCGGGTAAAACATACCACCCTACTTTAGTCGCATTAAGAACCGCAATTTCATTATTTTCATTGAATACTATTCCGCGGGTCGTTTTTCTTAATTCATATTTCTCGCATTTCACTTCCCTGTCCAAGCAAATCTCACAAATTAATTTCATATAAAAAGTATACTTTATTTTCTTTTCGTGTTAATTAATCCACTGGCCTTTTTGCGCGTTCCAAAAGTCTTTCCATGGATCTGCCCTTGTGGTGCGTTTGAGTGCTTCGTCCATTGATATGCCGTAGGGGGCAATGTACCCAAGTTCCCGCCAGGCAATGGGCATTGACACCCCCGCGCTTTTCGCACGGATCGAGTACGGCACAATGCTGGTGGCGCCGCGAACGTTGCGGATCCAGTCGATAAAGATTTTGCCCTTGCGGTTTATTTTGCGGACGTTGCTTGTATAAAGGCTGGGCCATTTCTTTTCCATAACTATTGCTATACTTTTAGCAAAGGCTCTCACCTTGTTCCAATCGGCAACCGGTTTAACCGGTACAACGACATGGTATCCCTTGTTGCCGCTTGTTTTAAGAAAGGATATAAGCCCCAATTCGTCCAGCACGCTTTTTATATCTTTAACACCCCGGCGAACCTGCGTCAAGTCCATTCCCTCATCAGGGTCAAGGTCAAACACCATAATGTCGGGTTTTTCAATATTTTCAATCGTGCTACCCCATGCGTGGAATTCAAGGGTATTGTTTTGGACATGTACAAGCAAATCATCAACGTTCGTAATAGGGTCAAGAACCACGCCCTCGCTTGCATTCTTGCGATAATGGCATGGTTTACTTGCGCCTTGCGGGCAGACCACAAGCGAAAGCCGCCTGCCCCGAATGTAAGGCATAAGGCTGAGCGCAATCTTTTGATAATACTCGGCAACGTCAAGTTTAGTAATACCAAGTTCGGCAAACAGAATTTTGTCGGGGTTAGAAATTTTTAGCACATTGCAATTATTGACAAAAAACCCGCCGAGTGTATCAGCGGGTCTTTGTGTGGATTAAAGACTATACATTAATCGGCATGTATTCGAACACGTGACGACCAATCATTGTAAGTTGGTTACTTGATACTACACCGTACACAATTGTATATGTTCCATAGTTTTCACCGATGCGGCTTAAAACGTTAGCAACAGCGATATTAAACGATGTAACATTTCGAACGCTAGCTACCGTCAAAGTAGATCCCATTAATTGACCCGCTTCGTTATACACATAGATAGTGTAAGTTCTGTTCGTGTTATCACTTGCAACACTCAACGCTATATTGCCCTCGGTTTCCGGTGTTATGGCAGTAAGAGTATCGCTTGTACGCGGGAATGCTACATAGAACGTCGCAGTTGCTTCACGTGTAGTCGTTCTTGTGACTGTTGTACCCCATGGGGTTTCTGTGACTGTTGTTACTGACGTACTTACCCGGATGTCAAAAGCTATCCTAGCTCCGTCTGCAGTTTGATTGCCTTGCAACATTCCGCTTGGTAATATTGTCAGCTTGCCGTCTGCGTAACTCCATTGGGTGTCAGCTGTTAGGGCTGTAGTACCTTTACGTACACGATCGATTTCACCGCCTGCAAATGCAAGATCAACAACCAATGGCTCATTACTTGTCACATCGTAATACAATGTAGATACGCTTTGCAATGTGCTCAACAGGTTTGGATGAGTTGTCAAGTTGTTTATACTTACTGTTGGCGTTGCTACCTCTGGGAATGGAACAGTCCAGTCAAGGTCGATTTTGTATTCACTACTTGGAATTATCGAACTACTTGTAATATTTTCTTTACAACCCTCGTTGCCCACACAATCACACTTATTCGATCCATTCCAAGTAGGACTTACACGATATATTGCATGCCCCTGTAAGTCAACATTCTTCTCGTGGTACACAAAATTCATGTTGGCATGTGAACGCGTGTTTGCCATACCTAATTGCCCCATGCCCGAATCAACTTCGTAATTATCAAAAGCGATATATTTAACAAATTTCATGCTAGAGTCAATAAAGAAAGTCAATACCGAGTGGAAGTATTTACTAAATGTAACATCTCCTGCCCATGGAATATTAATATTATTGCCCGCGAGTTCACCATCTGCCCTAAACGTAAACTGAAATTGATTATCCGTATTTAACGCCAGCCTACCCTTTGATCCAGATTCCAGCAAACCACTGGGAGCATTCTCTGAAGATGGTATTGCATTATTGGTTTGTGTAATATCTGTGTAATAACTATCATGAAAGCCTAATACCGAGTCTTCGTTAATATTGTATGGAACATAACTAAATTTGTTACTTTTGTTATTAAATGCACTGGCAAAATTATTCCAATGACCGCTATTTGTAGTCACTGAGTTTATATCTGCCCAGCGGCTTGCGGTCGTACTTGGCGTAACCGCAGCATTGTTACCCGTACCATCGACTATATTCGTATTTCCACCACTACTGCGTCCATACAATCTATCGCCATCACCATCGTAATACCATTCACGAGCTTGAGTTGCTGGATTATTACTATTGATAAGAAAGTTAAACCCATCATGCCCTTTCGAAAATGTTGCCCCATACAATTCAATTCCATTACCATTTTCATTATAATTGACAATTGTATGTCCGCGAGCTTGAACAATTGGAGCTGCAACAGTTGCTGTTGCAGTATTTCGTGAATAGCTAAACATCTCCACCGCGCCGTAATCATTCGCACGTGCATACGCAAAGTTATACAAACGAAGTTCGGTTACAGTTGTTTCAAAAGGTCGTTCAATTGTTTTCGCATTACTGTCACCGTCCAAGTAATTTACGATAAGTTTCCCTGTCGCTTGGCCAAGATTTGAGCCAAAGTTAAGTGTGTGGTTGAACACATCGGCTGCCAAGATTTCCGATACAAAGCCAATGTCAGACAGTGTATCCGTCAGCTTGCCGTCTATAACTTTAAGCCCGTTGAATGTGTATTCAATATCGAAGCCAGTTATTTCGTAGGCTTCATCCAAGCCAAAGCCATTCTCGATACTTGCCGTCCAGGCAATAGTTGTTGTAAAGACCGGGTTTTGTCCATTCTTGTTGCTGCTGTCTGCATCTTTTATTGATGTAAGAGCAACATTTTCATGATAGACTTCAAGCTCGATAACTTTTGCTTCTGCTGCAAGGAGTTTGTCTTCGTTGTACACGAACACTGTGCCGATGGTAAGGTTATCATACGCGACACGGGCTTGTTCCACAAGTGCTACGTGAGCGCGCTCGGTAATTGTTGGCAGCATAGCGATCATCGAGATTACTTGACCTGCGGCAACAAGTTCGTCTCCGAAGTTAACAAGTTCTTGTTCCGCTGTTGTAAGTGTACCGATATAATCCGAGTGGTCTGCGAGCATGTCTTCTGCTTCAATGCTAAGTACATCGTAAGCAGCGCGGGCATGGACTGCGGCAACAGAGTATTCACCCAGCTTTTTGTTCAATTGTTCTTCCGTCAATTCACCGTTCCCGAAGTCTTCCATGATTTCTGAAAGGTTGAAGTTGTCAAGAACAATAATTTGGGCTTGAGCAGCTTTCGCAGCGATATAATCGGCAAGATTTTTTTCTGCTACTGCGATAGTATTTTTGAACGAATCACTTTGCAAGTCGGCACGAAGGTCGCCAAGCGCGTCTTTTGCGACTTGAATTCTGTCTGCAAATCCGGTGCTGTCGCTGTTTACATTTACAAGGACACCAATTTGTTTGATCAAGCCGTCAACCAATTTCACATCATATGTGTCAATCATACCTTGAATTGTTTCAACAATTGCACCATAGTTAGTAACTTTTGGCTGCAATGCAACACCAAGATTGTTATAGTCATTTTTTGCGTTGTTAATTGCAATTTGAAGTGCATCGCGGTTTCCGGCGGTTATTTCTTCCGGGACTTCGATTCCAGCGATGACGTTGTAAACTACTACATAGATGTCATAGTCAGCAAGCGCATCTTTTGCGGCTTGGATACCGGCATAAAGGTCACCGCGAAGGTCTTCGCGAAGTCCATAATAAGCTGTTTCCGCTGTGCCAATTCTTGCTTGGAAATCGTTTCTTTGTCCTTCGCTGAATGTTGCGTCGATTTCACCGATTGCAGTGATTTTGCCTACTACAACGGAAATATCATAATTATCAAGTTTTGTTTGCGCCTCACCGATTTTATAAACAATATCAGTGATTTCTTCGCGTTCGCTTATATACTCAAGCGGTCCTTGAAGTGAGCCAAGCGTACTCTTTGCGGTGTTGATGTCATCTTCAAAGGCTTGCCTGTTCGCGCCGCTTATAACATCGTAAGTATCAAGCTTGTTGATAGCATTAACTACCATTTCAACTAGGGCTTCCAGGGCTTCTTCATAGTTCGCAAGTACGTCAAATGCAGCTTGGATATCTTTATATAGTTCTTCTGTTCGCAAATCGTCGCGGAGTTTGTCATAAGCGTCTTTTGCTGCCAGAATGGAATCAAAATAGGCGACAATGTTTGAACCGTTCTCTTCCAATTCAAGAATCTCGGCAATCAAGTTTCTAACTTGCCCAACATCATACGCGTCAACCTTGTCTTGGGCAGCTTTAATGTCGGGGAAATTTGTAACTAATGCTTTTTGGCTTTGGCTAAGAGTGCCATAGGCATCTTGTGCTTTTTTAATTGCGGTAACATATGCAGTACGATTTTCTGCTGTAACATCACCACTTGGGATATCAATGACGTAACCGTAAACAGGTTTTGCAAGGTCATAGTCAGCAACTTGTGCTTCTGCGATTGCAATTTTACCATAGTTTGTAACTCTGCTAACATCTATGGTCGGATAGGCTTTAAGAAGGTTGGCATATGCAACTTTAGCATCTGTAATAAATGCGACAAAAACTGCTTTATCTGCTGTTACAGCAAGTGTGATTGGAATTAAACTGATAGTTGTAATCACACCTTGTACAGCTTGCTCTTTATTATGTTCTGCAAGAGCGATGTCATATGCGTCGACTTTGTTTTGTGCTGCTTCAATTTGGGCAACTGTGTCGGCAGGAATCAGGTCTTTGTATTGTTGCGTAAGTTTATTGTAATCACCCCGTGCTTTTGCTATTTTTGCAACGAAATCGGCACGATTTTCAGCTGTAACAGAACCTGTTGGAATAGCATTTATTACAAGAATTACCGGATTGATAACAAGCCCGTTTTCATAAGCGATGATTCTATTCTTTGCATCTGCAACTTTTATGTCCACTTGCAGTGCTATTACATCAGGCCTTGCTTTTAGTGTGGTCGAAAAGCTTGCATATGTGCTTTCTGTATTACTTACCGCAGTTTTGAAAGAACTGTAATTTGCCTCGGTTACTTCTACTGTAATTGCATCTACAAGACCTATAAGAGTTTGTACAGCCGTCGGAACAAGACCATCGTTGTATTCTTTCAGTTTTCCCTCGGCTTCCCCAATCTTGGCGAAGTTAGTAACATCGCCTTTAAGTGCGGATGCAAGCGCAGTATGTGCATCTTTTGCCGCCTTGATCGCATCTTCGACTGCGGTGCGGTTTGCTGCCGTTACCGTATCAGGGATGGCATTTATCAAATCAATTACATTTTGAACAGCCTTAAAATTTGCGAGCTTTGTTTTCGCTACTGCTATTTCCCCGCGGTTGGTAACTTTGGGCTGCAGTTTTTCGTCCAAGGCATTAAATGCAGCTTCGGCAGCATTAAGTTTTGTTTCAAAGTCAACCCTGTCTGTTATTGTCGCAGGGATTGCATTAATTAAATTAGTAACGGTTGTTATTGCTGTGTTGTCAGTCTTTGCATCAGCAGATTTACATGCAACAAGAAATGTTGACATACACAAAATTAAAGCAACAGCAAACGCGGCTAAACGTTTTTTTGTCATTATTTAAAATCTCCTTATTTTGTTTCAAGAAAACACGCACGCTTTCGCGATCGTAGATTCTTGTCATATATTTATATTTTTTTCAGCCGCCAAAAGCAACTGCCACAAATAAATTATATTACCGTAACCCCCTTGTCAACACTTTTTTTGCATGTTATTTTAAATTATGAAAAAAGTATTAACTTTATTAATAATGGCTTTTGCGGTCGTGGCAATCGCGGTTACGGGAATCAGCGGTGGGATTGCTTCGATTCCTCGCAATGACGCGGGAGGCAACGTGCGTGCAGCGACAAATGTTAAACCAAACGAGTTTAATCTGATAGAAGCTGTCTTTGATTCCTCCGAGGTAGCAAAGTACCGCGATATGGTTATGTTTAAGGATGCCCTGTATATACTATCGGATACAGTGCTGCGATACCAGAGGGGCTCTGCTGTACCTGAAGTGATACTGGAAAACGATACCGAGGGATATTACAGTGCGGCGGCCGTTTATAATAATACTTTGTACATAGGCACGCTTGATGGCGATGTTATCAGTCTTGACACGAATGATAACGCCACAGTGGAATTCGATAAACTTGGTGCGGTTTGGGATATGGCGACTTATAAAGACCAACTTATTATTTCCACTGCAAGCGCTGATGGGTTTAATCTACACCGCATCAAAGATGAAAGCATAAACCGATTTATTGCAAGCGATGGGCTTGGAATAGATAAACATATTGCCGCATCACTGTTTGTTTTTAATATTGATGGCGAAGACTATGTCTATGTTACGACGCTCTCGGATACTGCAACATTTATTGACCTTATAGCCGACGGCAACGCCAAAGATGCTTTTAACAATGTTTATGCGCCCGCCGCGATGTATCGCTTTTACGAGATGGATGGAGCACTGGAATGGGAAACCATCGTTGGTGAAGATAGCAATGTACGTGCGGGGTTCTTTCTGGGTGATGGTAACAATACTTCACAAAACCAGTCTATTAACCACATGACACAATACAACGGCAAACTGTACGCAAGTACAAGCGATACAAGCGTCCATACAAACAAGTTGATTGACCTGATTACCGATATGTTTGAAGACGCCATGCCGCCGGAAGATGTTTATGATATTCTTATCAGCGATGGTTTGCCATTTTTCATGGATATTGCAACTTTGTTTACCGATATCATGAAAGCGCCTTTTCAAGCGGTAATGGACGTTACAAGTAAATCACTTGAAGCCTTTACCGAATTGATTAGCACCATCATGGAAACGGGAACCGATTTACTTGATATGACGATAAATGAATTATTCGAGTTGGCGAAAGAGTGGTTTACCGACCTATTCGATGATATCAAAGAGGCGATTGACGAGGTCGCTGCGGAATACCCGGATTTTATGACGGTCGCGAAATTGACGGAACACTATAACCGGATTATGGAATCCTACAAGGTTATGATGGAATTATTGGATAATGAAGATGTCATGGGCTGGTTAAACGAAACCGCAAAACCCACTATCACAAAAATAATTGAAATTGTGATTGCGGCGGGTCCTTATATTATTGACTTGTCCAATCCCGAGGGCTTTGACCTGTACGAAAGTGAGGATGGCGTTACATGGAAACCTGTTACTGTTTCCGGCTTTGGCGGCAGTGATAATTGGGGTGGGTGCGTACTTGTACCCACCGAATACGGCTTGTTTGCCGTTGGAACGCAAGTATGGTTACTTGACGATACCACAGAGTTCGGAGTAACCAATACCGCGTCTGTCGAAACTACCGATAAGGTATTCACATTCAAGGTCCAAGTGACCATGACCGAAGACATAATATTGGACGGATTAAGCCTTTCAATCAGCGTTGACGGGGCATACGCACTTATTCACTTTCCTACTATTATAGAGCGTACGGGAGACATACGGTTCAATGTTGAGACTGTGGAGGCTTTGGGTATAAAATACTACAAAGAAACCATGCCAGAGGTTTGTACCTATGAATACTTGGTGACGGTGATTCTGCCCGATGATTATATTGGGGGTGTTGTAATCACGTTTAACGATGTCCCTGCACTCGCGGATGTGGAAATCAAAATAGCCGCAGTCGCTCCCGCAGAACCGACACCGCCGCCCAGTCGCGTAAGTCCCGGCGCAGCTGCCGGTATTGCGGTTGGGTGCGCAGGAATTGCGGCAATTGCATCGGTGCTGGCGACGGTTTACATTATGAGAAGAAGAGCCCTGTCGACACTGTGATTATTCCATACTTCGATTGTGTATGTTCCTGTGCCAAGTGCTCTTAGTGTTGAGCCCGATATCGTCACGCCGTCGTAGAAACTGAAAAGATTCAGCAGTCCCCCTGTGCTTGTTATCCACGAGATACTGTAATTTGAACCGCCGCTTTTTAGGGCAGCATTATTATTGTTGTTTTTGGTATACTGGTCAAGAACTGCACCGTCGCTGTTGTATAAAACTACCACTGTTTTGCCCGCAGTAAAGTTGTTGGTACGCAGCGGTTCATCAAAATGCAGGTCGACTTTGTCTCGCTCGGGTGTCACAAGGCTTGATAACCTGACCGTGTACCTGTTTTTGTCAAACCTTGGCGCATTGTCATGTTTCGAGTAGCAAACTTGCACGGTTGCGGTGTTGCTTTTACCCATGACGGTAATAACGCTGATTTTGTGGAAGCCGGTGCTGTATTCCTCGAACAATGGCGCAGGGACGCGCAACAAGCCCGTGGTGACGCCTGTAGCGGTGTTTGTGGTAATTCCTTCATATGTTACACCGTTTACACCATAGGAGAACGGTTCACCATTACCCACGGTAATATTTAAAATGTCTTCGCCACGCGTAACAAGCCGAAATACAAGGTCGGTGTAATCGGGGTGGTCATTGTTCTTCCAAATCACGGGTGTTTGCACCACGCCAATTGTCGGAGCGACGAGCCTGTCGGTAATCACAAGGTTCTTTTCAAGGTCAAGGCCGTTATTGTTTTTAATAACAATCTGATGTATGCCCGCTCTGTAATCATCGCCCATTGCAAGTTGCAACATAGCATTGTCTACAGTTACTACCTGCCCTGTTTTCGTTGGGATAAGGAATTCCTGGTAAGAACCCTTTTTATAGTATACGCCTAAACCATCCATGACAATATTCTGCCCCATTGTAATTTTAAGGTTTAGGGCATCAGCGTCGCTTAAGTTAATAACTTCTACACTGGCGCCTGCGCGAAGTTGCTTGATTTCAAGTGATAACCTGACTTCCCCGCCTTGAGTGCGAACGATAAGGTCGTTATGTCCTTGTGGGAGGTCAGCAGAGGAAAAAACTATGTGCATCAGCGGTGGGATTGCTGCGCTTGCGGTGTTCGCTGCTGCGAACCCTGCGGTCGCAATGACACTGGTGGCAGACTCTATCCGCGCTGATTCCACTTGCACTAGTCCGGTGGAGCCGTAATAGAACAAACCTTGGTATTCGTTGGAATTTTCAATATGGAACGGGAACGAAACAGTCGCGTTATTTGGGTCATAACCTTCTGTGCCGGGTGATGCGTTAAGCGCCTTGCCATCATACAGCCGATCATTCAAACTTCCGCCGAAGGTCACATTGAACGACGACACCGATTCGCCGAATGGATCAATAAGGTCAAACCTGTATACTCCAAAGTCGATTTTGCCAAGGTCACTTATTGCTACTTTGAAGAATTGGTTCTTGCCTTCTTCGATAAACTCGGCCTCTACCTTTTCACCGTTGTAGTGAATTTCATATTCTTCCGTTACGTTTATTGCTTGTAATTTTATTTCCGTATCATTAATGCTTGCAGAATGATTATAAACCATCGCCATATCCAAACCTGCAGGAATCATTTGGCTAATACGGTCGTTAAGTACCTCTTGAGTTTGCTGTTCCCACCGTACAAGGTTGGCATTAGGTTTTACTTTGTTTGCTTCGGCAGGTGAATAAACCATCATAAAATAAAACCCTTGCGGCTGTGCGCCGCCGGCTTGCGTTATACCGCCTGCGTCGCGGGTTATTCCAAAGTCATCGCGTATAATGCCGTCAAGCGACGAGTTCGCAAAGGTTACAGTGTTGCGGTTATGGCCGTTATTAGGGTCTGCGTTGTCGTCAAAGCCCGGAATAAAACCCGCAATGGTGCGATTACTCCATGCACCGGAATCCACCACCGAAATATAGGGAATGTTAATAACAAAAGACCCACCCGGTGTACTGTGCCTTGCAACCATGTTACACAAGCAACTTGACGAGTGCGCCGCCAAGATACATTTGTTACCCGGTATACGATTTTGGCGGTTCTGACCAAAGACATTCCCCATCATGTTGGGCAAGACATTGTTAAGATCCTGACCCGCCATGCTGTATATCCCTTCGTCATTAAAGTTAATGTTGCTCATAATCGGGAACACAAGGTCATTGCTTTTAAGCCATGTAAAGAAACCATTGTCATTACCCTCGACGCTGATATGAGTACCCGACCAACTTGACATAGTAAGTAGCGGCGTCACAGAAATGTCGTGATATATATTATTGCGCGCAACCACAAAGTTCCCATAGTATTTGCTGCCGTCTGCCTTGTCTGCACGGTTGTCGTCGGTTATCTTAGATAATGTATTATTGCGGGCAATAGCCTTGCCATTCTCGAAATCCACAGGACCTACACCATCACCGTAAGAAATACCTGTTATCCCCGCAAACGCGGCATAACGGAACACACAAGTATCCGCAACAATGGGGCTTTCACTGTTGGGCGCGTAATTTGCACCAAGCAATGTAAGACCTTTTTGCAAGAAACTGTTTTGAACGCTTATGTCTGCGTTGTAACGCCCTTCAATAGGCATACCCATAACATCGTCCCGAGAGATGTTGCTGGGATGCCCCACACTAAAAGGACGATCATTTCCCGCAAGCGATGACACACCAAGCACCCCGATTTTGTTGTACATATTAGAAGTAAGTGCCACCCCCGTTGGTTGCGGGATGTCCTCGCCCGTCAAAGTAATATTATCAATTGTCGAGCCGTTAGAAAGTACATAGAAGGCAAACACCTCGCCCCAGCCATAGCCCGGAAAAAACTTCTTGCCGTCAAAACCAAGCGACGGGCTTGTGCTGTTTTGCTTATATCCTTCGGGCACGCTTGGCGCATTAATAACCGAGCCGCTGTTACTGCGCATTGAATGAATATTATAATACCGCCCTGTATACTTGTAGCGCTCATCATTTTCAAAACCGCTTACCTTTATATCGCGTGTATAAGAAGTAGCGTTAAGTTCGTACCCGTTACCATAGACCGATCCAAAGAACCATGTGCTCTCTGCCCAAGTATACATACGACGCGTGCCGTTACCTGCACTTCGGATGACGATGTCTTGGTTTTTCTGAAATTCATGTCCCGGTGTCCAATGTTCAAACTCGTTAAAAAACGCTCCAGTTCTATCGTCCGCTGCCATACCTGCAAAGTAACTTCCGTTTACACCATCAGTTCTGTACGGTGTTTCCGTTGTCTTAAAGTGCCTGCTTAAAAGACCATCTTCTTTTCCATTTATTATATAATCCGATAAATTATTTGACACATTAATATAGTCATATCGTGCAAGCCGTTCCATAAGTTTTATATCTTCAAAACTGCGCACGTTTACCGCGTCAACAATCTTATATGTATATTTCCAAGTTGCTTTTTCTTCGCCGCGAAACGGTTTCGTTGATTGGGCGATAAGTTCGACAGTACCTGCCTTGTTAAAGTTTACACGCACCATACGGCTTTCCGATTGTGAAGTATAATTAAGCATATCT
>Ga0123353_10011480_pt1 | contig 12483 bp, 11 predicted proteins | sample TergutLab28metaG_3_FD_92763 | JGI IMG/M metagenome (GOLD analysis project Ga0123353, IMG submission 92763) | Labiotermes labralis P3 segment gut microbial communities from Petit-Saut dam, French Guiana - Lab288 P3 | ecosystem: Host-associated > Arthropoda: Insects > Digestive system > Gut ... | reverse complement strand
GCGCCCCGTGTTCAGCGGCGGCAAACATTCAACAAGTTGCTCCCATTGTTCGTCCGCAAGCTCATGACGTTCCATCGAAAATTCCTCCATAAATTTCAAAACTTCATGAAAGAATAACCTTTTTATAAACCCTTGTAAATAAAAATCTTAAAATTTTCAACATAGCCTAAAAAAACATGGCAACAATCTGGCTTTGGATCGGGTTTATCCTGATGGTGTTCGTCTTCCTCGCGCTTGATCTCGGAGTGTTCAACCGGAAGGCTCATGTTGTCGGGGTTCGCGAGGCGCTCTCTTGGACTGCCGTCTGGATTGCGGCGGCGCTGATGTTCAACGTCGCGATCTATTTCATCTATGAATATCACCTGTTCGGGATCGGTGAACATTGGTTTGGCTCCGATTTGGAGGTGGACCTGACCGGAGCCCAGGCGGCGGGAAAATTTTTCACCGGTTACATCATTGAAAAGTCGCTCAGCCTCGACAATATTTTCGTGATCAGTCTGATTTTTGCGTATTTTGGTGTTCCATCCATGTACCAGCATCGGGTGTTGTTCTGGGGGATTCTCGGGGCGCTTGTCATGCGCGGTGTCATGATTGCCGTCGGGGCCGCTTTGATTGCCCGTTTCGAGCTGGTCATTTATGTTTTCGGCGTGATTTTGATCGTAACCGCGATGAAAATGATGTTTTCCGAACATGAAAGCGTGCATCCTGAGAAAGACCCGCTTCTCCGACTGGCGAAACATGTTTTCCGCATCACGCCGACAATGGAAGGACAGAAATTCTTTTCCCGGATCAATGGAAAGTTCGCGATCACGCCACTTTTTCTCGTTTTGCTTGTCGTCGAGAGTTCCGACATTGTTTTCGCTGTGGATTCGATTCCGGCAATCTTCGCGATCACCAAAGACCCGTTCATCGTCTTCACGTCGAACATTTTTGCAATTCTGGGACTTCGTTCGCTTTATTTCGCGCTCGCCGCGATGATCGAAAAATTCCGTTATCTCAAGCACAGCATTGTCGTCATCCTGATGTATGTCGGTGTCAAGATGTTGTCGTTGGACCTGATCCGCTATTTTGACATCGAAGACCTCATGACCTGGGTTTCCCTCGGAGTGATTCTGGTGGTGATGGTCATCGGCATCATCATGTCAGTCTGGGTCAACACCCATGACAAGAATAATTAGGAATTGGGAATGGGGAGTGCGGAATTAAAAAAATTCCCAACTCCCAATTTACGGCGACCTGGTATAATAATCGCGAATATCGACGTGGAGGTAATTTCCATGATTTTCCTGGGCGAGTTGCTTAAGAGAACGTGAGCCGACGCTTTGTTGTCCTTTGATGCCGTATTCGATGACATGAATCTGTTCACCGTGGGAAAGTTGTCGGACCCGGGCAAGTTCGGCCCCTTTCATTTCTTTATCTCCGTCGGTGAGAAAAAAGATGACGTCACCCTGCTGTTGCAGGGCCGTCACAAGGGCAGACCCGGCGGCGGCCGTTCCACCGGATGCAATCATTTCACCGATAAACTTTTTGGCGAGTTCCAGAGACTGATCATCAATAACGGAAAGTTTGTCCGACGTGTACATTTCCGTTTCGTGGTTGAAGAAAATGATCTGAAACTGGATCGGTTTTCCTTCTTTTTTTCCCAACTGAAGGAGACCTTCCAAGCTCGCCATCAACTCCCGCTTTGCCACGGTCAATGGGGTTATCCCTTCGGTACTGGTGTTCCCCGTGCTTTCGGATCGGTCAAGCACGTAAATAAATCGGGAACCAACTCCTTCGGCTCCCATAAAACTGCCGCGAACACCTTGTCTGCCCCCTCTTCCACCTCCGCCCTTGCCTCCTCCTGTTCCTGTTCCACTTCCGACACCGGAAAGAGAATCTCCCGTTGTTCCAGGAAGCGACGGAGCCGAAGAAAACCCGATGATGGAAGGGGAACTCTTCGGGATGACCGTTTCATTGGGTTGAACGATTTTCTGTCGTTCGGTGATGATTTGAGAAACATTGGGAAGCTGTTCCACGATTGACGCGGCAAACATCATGCCGGTCGATGAACCGGTTCCATCGCCACCATCACCGGTCCCATCACCATTGCCGTCACCATCTTGACCGGGATTCAAAGACATGTCGCTGTAAACGATCCCTATTTCACCGGTTGTTCGTTCCCCGATTCCTCTTTTCTCGGAAGAAGGCGGCGGCGTGAGAAAAACAAGCATCGCAATCATGACCGAATGAAAAATCAGTGAAATCATTCCGGAAGGAATCGTCGGTTGTCTGACCAGTGCGAGGAACCAACCCTGACTCATGCAATCTCCTTTGTTGACGAAAAAAATCACAAATCACAATTCAAATTGATCAACCTGATCCATCAAGTCATCCAAACTTTGACGTTGCGGCATGGTGGGGCAATCATCTCCCGAATCATCTCTCGAAACACGTCCGGCAATCACCGGGTCGTCATGTTCCGGGAAAAGAATCGCTCCCGCCGGACAAACACGGCTACATGCCGGGCAACCATCACGACAGGAATCCGGTTGCGAAACAACAGGACGATTTTCCCCGTGAATCGTGTAAACGCCGAAAAGGCAAAAATTGACGCATTCCAGACAAGCCACACATTTTTGTCGGTCGATGATCGGATACCAACGTCGCGATGGAACGGCTGTTTCCCGGTGCATCGGTCCGGAAGCATCGGACAATGCAGGAAATTTTTTGAGAAACACGCTGATGGAACCCAGAATTTCTTCATCAGAGTCCGTTTCCGTCAGTCCGAAGAGCAAAATCTCCTTTCCGTCAGCTCCGCCGGTAGAAATTCCAATCTTTTGAAGCAACGCGAACGTTGCACGGACCGGCTGCCAGGATAAAGCAATGATCGGCCCTTGAACGTGCTGAACTTTTTTCACAAAATCGTGGGAAACAGGGTAATCATAAAGGGAAAATCCGACATTCACCTGAAGCCCCGGAAACGTTTCCAGTCGCAACAGGAGTCCGGCCTCACGCAACTGTATATGATCATCGACAGGAGGTGTTTTCCTGAAAAAAAAGAGAGGAATAGACATGCTATCGATCATGGAATAATGGTCAATTCGATTATTCGGTTGTTTCTTCTTCCGCCACCTGCAACAATTCAATCGAAGTCGGAATCGTCAATGAATAAACGATTACCCGACGATTTTGGGTGCTGGTATCCGAAAAGTCACGATTGTTGCGGGTATCATAATCTTTCCGGCGCACAGTGAGAATCACCCGCACGGCAACCGGAAGTGTCCGATTCTCATCCATGTCCCATTCGGAAAGCCATTCCTCACCGTCATAATAGAGAAATTCAATGTCGTCGACTTCAGGGGCGATCGGTTCATCATCGTCCTTGAAATCAACGTCGTCTCCATTGTCTTCCGCGTATTCGGCGATCAACCGGTCGAGTGAGCGGTAATAAAGCCCATATTTGTAGGCTGGTTTTTCGTATTCCTGGTCGGGTGACTCAGGAGCGGCAATGGAACCTTCGGCGCCCCTGGCAATTTCCTCGTCCGCATCGACCGAACCGGTGTCTTCTCCAAGATAGTACAGCGACGTTTTTCGTTCACTCAGCCGATCGTGTTTCATGTCATCTTGAATCATTATGTTTCTGGTGTTTTCCGTGGCAAACCGTTCTCCAAAAAGTATCCGTTTTGTGTCGATTTGAATCCAGTCGGTTCCTCCATAAATTCCCGGCAATTGACCGACAAACCCGAATTCCGGCGCTCTTCCGGAGTTTGTGGTCATGTCCGTTGCGTATTCGTCATATCCGTTTTCGTCTGTTTCCGACGTGGGGTCTTCAGAGGCAGAGTTTTCCGAATCATCCTGTTGGGAAATGACCACGTGACGAATATCCCGGGCGATTCTGTCAAAAATGGCTCTTACCAACCGGGCTTCTTCCGTCTGCATACGACCGGACGTCAAATGGGAAAGGTGCATGTTGATCGCCGTGGTCACCATCATCAAAATCACCGTGACAAGCATCAACGAGAGAATCACCTCAAAAAGCGTGTAGCCGGAATCGCGTTTCATAGGGTCGTCCTTCCGGTGGTCGAATTTTCTGAAGGAGTTTCCGACGTCCCGCTGTTTTGTTCTTCGAGAACTTTTGTCAGGGTTTCCTTATCAATCATCCAGCGGACCAGGCGGTAGGAAACCGGTTTTTGAGAAGAGGGTTCGTTTTTCCTGACCGTAACGATCACTTCAAGTAAACCGTAATCATGAATCGTGTTGATTTCAATGGAATAATACCAGAGAATTTCATTGGAATCGTAAGGGTTGGACGCTCCGGTGTCAGGAAAGTCGAGAACCGGTTCGTCAAACACCGGCTCCAACTTCAAGATACCGATTTCCAATTCGGCCAGGATGTTTTCACACAAAAACTGTGCCTGGGTCATGTTCCGGCTGTCCAGTGCATTGTTCATCCCCATTCGCGAAAGTCCACTCAAAACCGCCATCGCCCCGGCGAAGATCAAAATCGAAAAGATGATCTCAAGCAGAGTCATTCCGGAACGAATTGGAGGCTTAGGGACGTATTTTTTCAATTTTTCTCAAAGTTCATCTTAAAGAGCATTAAAAAGGTTAAAAATGTCAATGAAAAGATGTCAATCAACGGACATTTCGCATGTTGAAGGCTTTAAGCGAACCGCGATAGGTTTCCGGGGAACTCAGGTCGCTGACGGTGGTGATTCCGGTGAGTCCGCGGATGTGAAGTTCGATGCACTTTCCCATGTCATTTTTGAGCAAAAATGTGGCCGTCGACGTTGTTCCGTCGGGGTAAAAAAACACGGGAACCGACCAATAGTTTCCGTCACCGTTGTATCCTTCTGTTATCATTTCCATATAATAGTTGGCCCGCTCATCGAAAGTCACATATCCATCGGCAAAAAAACAGGTTTCCGGAAGCGTTGTTTTGCTGACGACCTTTCCCATTCCTGAACCCGGATTTTGGAGATTAAAATCTTCATCGGAAAGTTGATCAAGGTCCATCGATTCGTCTTCAATCTGCTGTAACTTTTCCGAACGCAACGAATAGTCTTTCGCGGGAATTGCCGCCGTAAAGTGAACATCGAGAATCCGGTCGACCTGAAACGTTTCTCCTCCCAAAGTACAACGAAAACAGTACAAATGACCGTCTTCCATGGCTTTAATGCGAAGTCGGGTCCATTCGGTCCGGATTACGTCCGCTGATTTTTTCAGTCGGAGACTCATCATCGGCCCATTGGCAATTCCAAGCGACATCGACGCCAGGACGACAATGATTCCAATGACAAGCAAAACTTCGATCAGGGTTAACCCATGATATTTCAAACGGTTCGGTCGCATTCATCCATTGTAAAATGACGGTGGCAAAAATCAAAACAAAAAAAGCAAAAAAGCATTAAGGTCTTCGACATTTCTTTAAACATTCAACCCCGTTTCCAGCGCAATGGATCGAAATGTCACAAGCAGTTGATTTTTTCGCGGATCGTGGCGGCCAGTGCCTCCAGAGATTGAGGAATCACCTTGGTGTCGGCAATCGCGGCCATGAAATTTGTGTCACCATTCCATCTCGGGACAATATGCCAGTGCAGATGTCCCGGAAGTCCTGCTCCGGCAACCCGTCCGAGATTCAGACCGATGTTAAACCCTTCCGGATTCAGGATTTCCTCAAGGATGCCGACCCAACGGGTGAGTTCTTCGGTGAGTTCGGTTCGTTCTTCCCGGGTCAACGCCTCCAACGAAGCGCGGTGCTTTTTCGGGGCAACAAGAAGGTGTCCGTTGTTATAAGGAAAACGGTTCAAAATGGCGACCGTCTGTTCCGAGGTCCCCACGACATACCGGTCGGTGTTTTCCGAATCGACGGCTCCTTGACAAATAAAACAATTCGGGTCACCATCCGGCAAAAACTGCAATTTCGGTTTATTTTCCCTATTCTTCTCGGTCTCTTCACTGTTGAGAACATAACTGAGTCTCCAGGGTGCCCAAATGGTGTCAAATTTTCCCATGTAACCAACTTTCCTTCACCTGTTTCCAAGAAAAGCAAAAAAATGTCAAAAAATGGTGATAAAAAACATGTCCTAACCAATATCCGCAAGAACCTTTTCGGCCTCGTCACAAAGTTTGTTGGCTTCAACTTCAGTCGGTGCTTCGGCAATAATCCGGGCGATCGGCTCCGTATTCGATAGCCGTACTTGGAGCCATGATTTCGGACCATCGACACGAAAACCGTCCGTCAAATCAATATTTACATCAATATTGACCCCTTCATAATACTTTTTCAGTGCCGGAATCATCGAAATTTGCTGAGAAGGGGGGACGGAACACTTCCGTTTGACAATGGCATATCGGGGAAGTTCGTCGGCAAGTGAGGCCACTGTCATTTTTCTTAGTGCCATAGTCTCAAGGATTTGCGCCATGCCGACAAAACTGTCACGAACAAAACCGACCTTGGGATCAATGGGCCCTCCGTTTCCTTCACCTCCGAAAATAGCACTTTTTTCTTTCATCAGGTCCACCACATTGGCTTCGCCAACAGCGGACCGATAAAGCGTCGCCCCATATTCTTCGGCAATATCCTGGGTCATCCGGCTGGAAGAACTGTTGATCACCAGCGGACCGATTCCCCGATTTTGAAGAACATGATCCACACAAATCGCGACGGTGTACTCTTCTCCAAGAAATTGCCCGTCTGCATCAATGACCGCCAGTCGATCGGCATCCGGGTCCTGACAAAAACCGACATCAAAATTCTGCGCATTCATCTTTTTCATGACGCTTTGCAGGTTTTCCTCGATCGGTTCCGGAGTATGTTCGAACCGACCGTCAGGATTTTCTCCGAGAATCGTCACGTGGCAACCGAGTTTCTCAAGCAGAATCCGCCCCAAAATACTGCCGGCACCACGATTTGAGTCGAGCAGGACACGAAATTGACAACTCTGAATGGCAGCAACGTTGATGGTCTGGAGTACGGCCTCCAAATGAGCCGAGGTAGTATCGGGGCAAACATGTTTTCCGGCAACGACAGAGGCTTTTGAAAGATGATCGTTATTGTCTGAAAGGTGATCGTCGTTGTCGGTTGTCATCTTTTCATAGCGGTTTTTGACTTTTTCTCCGTGAGATTTCGGGATCACCCGTCCTTCCGCGTTAAAAAGTTTGATGCCGTTGTATTCCACCGGATTGTGACTCGCGGAAATCTGAAGGCCGCCCGCCGCGTTCAAGCTCCGAATAAGAATGCCTGTCGTCGGCGTTGCTGCGATTCCGGCATCAATCGTCGGACGCCCGGCAGTATTGAGTGCCGCATGAATATGTTCCGCAAGCATGACACCCGAGGCTCGTCCATCACGAGTGATGACGAACGGTCCTTCCGGTGTTTCGCAGGAATAGGCCAAAGCATAATTTGCGGCGACCAAAGGCGTCAGGGTTTCCCCAACAATCCCTCGAAGGCCGGAAACACTAATAATCAATGACATTTTTGAAAACCTTACCAATCTTACCAAAATGACGATTTCGGGATGATTTTTTCTCTACAGAAATTTGAACAAAGAATCATGGAGAATTATACACAAAAAATGGATTCTTTCATCCCTTTCGATGATCAAAAAACAACAAAAACTCTCTTCAAAAGAATGGATTTCTGGTAGAATGTCATAGATTTTATTGATTTTTCGGATGAATTTTGCTTGGCTATTGGTTATCGCATAATTTAAGACAGCAGTGCCAGGCCATAGTAAAGTGAAAGTAGAAAAGTTGCGGTGTTTGGAATCAAAAGAATTGAAAAAAACACATAAACTTTGGCAACACAGGTAAAATGTTTCGTTTGACGTTTTCTCCGGTTTTTGACAGTTTTTTCCTTGTCGTCGTCCTTGTGGTCGTGATGATTCTCATTGTGGGACTGCTGCCGCCGAAACGACAAGATTTAACGCGACGCCGTCGGAATATTTTGCTCCTTCTGCGGACCTTGGCCATCTTTTTTCTTTGTTTTGCCCTGTTTCGCCCGGCCATTGTTTATCAAAAGGGGGAATCGCTTCCCGCGACACTGGTTTTACTGTTGGATTGCACGGAAAGTATGTCGATTCCAGATGAAACAGGAGGTCAAACCCGATACGAAGCGATGAAGTCCGCCCTCGACAAGGTAAAAAATTCCCTTGCACAACTGGAAAAAAAACACGAAATTCAAGTGTTTGCGTTTGACCGCCAGATCGAACCGTTGAAAATCGAACAGGGGAAAATTGCTCTTTTGGAACACCCCGAGGGTCGTGAAACGGCGATTGGTTTTTCGTTACAACAAGTTTTGGAACAAAACGCCGGGAAGCGGCTCCTCGGCACGATCCTCTTCTCGGACGGAACCCAAAGGACACGCCCCCCTTACGATCTTCTCCCCCAGACAGCGGCCATGCGTTTTCGGGACAGTGGCGACGCCATTTATACTGTGCGACTGGGTAATGCCGCCGGACAAAACACCCGTGAGGAGATCGTCATCCAGGATTTGATTGTGAATGACCGGGTTTTCATCAAAAATGAACTTGTCGTTTCCGGACAACTCCGCGTCAGGGGATTTGCCAACCAAAAAATCCCGATAGGACTTTATTTTGAAACCGCCCCCAATGTCATGAGCGAAGTCGGGAGACAGGAGATTGTCGTTTCCGGGTCCGAAGAACTGATTCCCTACCAATTTCGCTATGTTCCTCAAACTCCGGGACAGTGGAAACTGACAGTTGCCCTTATTCCTCCTCCCGGTGTTCCGCTTCAACCGAATCAGTCGCAGAGTCGGTTTGTCCGGGTTCTGGATCATGGTGTTAATGTCTTTCACATTGAAGGAACCTGGCGACCGGAGGCCAAATTTCTTCGCATGGCCATTGACGCATCTCCGGATATTCAACTGAAATTCCTCCACCATGCCGGTTCCCGTGAATCACTGATGCCGTATTTCAAGCCGGGCGAATTTGCCGCTTACATCCTCGGTGATATTGACTCCACGGCATTTCAACCGGAAGAGCTTGCGGCCCTGGCGGAAGCCGTCAAACAAGGGGCAGGACTCCTCATGTTGGGGGGAACACGGACATTCGGAGCCGGCGGGTATTTCGACACGCCGCTGGCGGATGTTTCCCCAATCATCATGAACCCATTGGACCGGCAACCCCTTCAGGGACCGATCACGAATCCGGGGATTTCGGAGTCGGTCCGGATGGTGCCGTCGCAACTTGGAAGAGGCCATTATCTTATGCGTCTGACACCAAATCTCGACGACAATGAAAAACTCTGGCGTTCACTCCCACCACTTGTTGACGCCAACCTGTTCGGGCGTCTCAAGCCTCTGGCCAGTGTTCTTGCGGAAACACCGAACGGCGAACCACTTCTCGTCACCCAAGTCTTTGGCTCCGGACGTGTCATGGCGTTTGCCGGCAGTTCCACTTGGCGATGGTGGGCATTGGGGCATTCCCGCGAACTCAAACGCTTTTGGCGCCAGGCAATCCTTTGGCTGGCAAAAATGGATGAATCACTCGACGGCGACTGCTGGATTGAAATGGAGAAGACCCGGTTTTCCCCCGGTGATGTCGTGATGTTCAGGATTCATGTCCAGGCGAAAACCGGCGAGGAAATCATGAGTCCGAAAGCCACCGTGACCGTCACAACTCCGGAAAAACGTTCGGAACCGGTGATTCTCATTGATGAAGACGGCATCTTGACCGGTTCTTTCCGCGCCACGGAACATCCCGGAGATTATACGATTCGCGCAACCGTCGAAATTCCCGGAAAAGACCCCGCGGAATCGGAAATCAAGGAAGCATCCGGACGGTTCATGGTCGTGGACCAGAATCTTGAGCTTGAAGACCCCATCGCAAGTCCGACGGTTCTCGAAAACATCGCGACGACAACCGGTGGCATATCCATCGCTCCGGAAAACCTCCCTTTGCTTCTGGACAAGCTCACTAAGCGGTCCGAAAATCTGATCGAGTATCACGAAACAAAACAAACGCTTTACGACACGTGGTTTTTCTTTCTCATGTTGACGGCACTCCTTGTTTCTGAATGGTTCCTGCGCAAACGTTGGGGATTGACATGAATTCAGAGAGGGGAAATTAAGAGGTAAAAGCTGATCCTCAATCATGCGAGGCGTCAAATTTTCGATTTTTGATGTTTTTTTCTTGTAAGTGCCTTGGAATCTGTTGCGAACAAGAATACTGTTGGGTACAATAGTATGTCCGGAGATTTTAGAGCCACTGTCGGTAACTTTATTTGAAATAAGCATTTGCAATGATTTTGTCTTCTGCACAGCATACAGTACGGTTATATTTTCGTAGAAAATCGATGTCTGAAATTTGAAGCCTATAGCTATTATATCGTCTAAAACCTATTTTATTGGGGGTTTGTTATGAAAGCACAAAAATCTGTTACTATAGGGAATGGAGGCAACATAAAAGCCTTCACTCTTGTTGAACTTCTTGTCGTGATTGCGATCATCGGTATTTTGATCGCTCTCTTGTTGCCGGCAGTCCAGGCGGCCCGTGAAGCGGCACGACGGATGCAATGTACGAACCATCTCAAGCAATGGAGTCTTTCTGTTCTTACTTATGCGGACTCCAACAGTGAGATGATCCCTTATGGAGCAACCTGTAACTGGAACGGAAACGACATGCTACGGCATACCTTTATTCCCCGGTTATATCCTTACATTGAGCAGATGGGCCTGGCCAATCAGTATGATTTCAACCTTAACTTTCATAACAGGCCGAACAATCAGGAAGGGGATACAACCGGGCCTGATATTTATGTCACCAACCAAATGATTTCGATGATGTACTGTCCGAGTGATGAACCGGGGAATTCGCTGCCCAGGGAGTTGACTTATGGCCGAAAACGTGGAAATTATGTCGGCAACCACGCCAATCGGCAATACACCTATGCCGACACGCCACGTGATACTCCCAATCCATTTTTCGGCTCAGTTTTTTGGTATAACAAACAAATCAGTTTGGGGAATATTACTGACGGACTGTCAAATACCTTGATGATGTCGGAAGTTCTGATGGCCAAATCGTCCGGAGACGATGACAAACGCGGGGACGTTTACAATGATGAACGTTCCGGGTCGGGGTTTATGACTGTGACTCCTCCGAACTCTTCCACGCCGGATGCAACTGCTGCCGGAATGTGCAAGGAAACGAAGAAAATGCCTTGTATTGAAGTGGAGAATACCGAATACTATGCCGCAAGAAGCAACCACGTCAACGGGGTCAATGCTTCCATGTGCGATGGTTCCGTTCAATTTTTCTCCAACAGTGTGAACTTGGAGGCATGGCAGGCGATAAGCACAATTGCAGGTAACGAAATGATGAGCGCCTTGTGATTTTTCTCTCGATGATTTTATATTTTGAAGCCCTATCAATCAGGAAATAACAAATTTGCTTTGTGGTTAGGTTTTTTATGAAATGCTCAAAAATATTTCTGTTTGCATCATTGTTCGTCGTGTTGATCATCGTTGCAGGATGCAATCGTGGTCCGAAATTGGTGAAAATCAGCGGAAAAATCACCATTGCGGGTGAAACTTTTGATCAGGGAATCGTTCAATTTGATCCCGTGGACCAGTCAGGGCCTTCGACGGGTGGTAAAATCAAGAACGGCATGTACGAAGTCATGGTGACCCAAGGAGAAAAAATCGTCCGTATTCGCGGAACGAACATTGTTGGTGAACAACCGATGGACCCTGTTTTGAATCCCGGAGTCATGGTTCCGAAGTATCAAGATGTTACGAATGACCGCATTCATTGGGGGTCCAACGCAACGAAGATTACGGTGAAAACAGCGGCAAAAGATGTGAATATCGATTTCCCTTCTGCAAAAAACCCGTGATGAGCGGCGATTATTGCTGTTTACCGCCATTTTTACAGTTTTAGCAGTTTGTAGATTGGTTTTGAGCTTTTCCGCTCCCATTTTTGAGCGTTTTTCGTTGTCGCGCTCGACGTGTCTAAATTTTTGTGCAAAAATTCCATGTCAAACCATTTTTTCTACAAAAACAACCATCGGAAACAACTTTGGATAACCCTTGTCAGCATCGTCATACTGTTTGTCGGTGTCCCAGGATGCCGCGAAAAGGCACCAAAGTTTACCGCCGAGGATCAAGCGAAAATCGACAAGCTTCTGGAGGAAATGGATGTCGCCATCGCCAAATATTTCGTGTCTCAAGGGACAAATGTTAATGCCAAGAACAAATATGGCCAGACTCCACTTCATTCGGCAGCAGAAAGTGGAAATATTGAAACCATTGAATTTCTCGTGTCTCAAGGGGCTGATGTTAATGCCAAGGACTACGATGACCAGACTCCGCTTCATTCGGCAGCGACATGGAATAACAATGTCGAAGTCATTAAATTCCTTGTGTCTCAAGAGGTAAATGTTAATGCCAAGAACAAATATGGCCAGACTCCACTTCATTCGGCAGCAGAAAGTGGAAATATTGAAACCATTGAATTTCTCGTGTCTCAAGGGGCTGAT
>Ga0123353_10011478_pt1 | contig 12485 bp, 6 predicted proteins | sample TergutLab28metaG_3_FD_92763 | JGI IMG/M metagenome (GOLD analysis project Ga0123353, IMG submission 92763) | Labiotermes labralis P3 segment gut microbial communities from Petit-Saut dam, French Guiana - Lab288 P3 | ecosystem: Host-associated > Arthropoda: Insects > Digestive system > Gut ... | reverse complement strand
TTGGGGGGGGGGGAAACTTTATTAAACATAAAATGTCGTTTTGGTTTTAAAATTTCGTATATACCAAGAAAATGCAACATAAATAGCGCACATAAACTTCGCCTAGTGACGTAAATCTTAAAAAGTAGACATGGAACATAACGAAGAAGGACGTCAAGTAATTCAGAAACTAAAACAAGTATAGAAGTAACACACGTAACTTGTCTAAACACTAACACAAAAACATCTACTGCTGCCATAACAAACTAAAATTTGGGTTTTAAAAAGCATTTACTACAGCTCACAACTGCATCAGGCAAAGAAGTACTCGAGTTAATATGAGGTAACAACTTTTTAACAGCTTTTGCTTACAACAAGAAGGCATTCAGGAAGAAAACAACAAACGGAAAATATATATTTAAAAAAACATTTTAATCACTACAAACGATTTACTACGACTTACACAATTTGTGAGATTATGGCGGTAAGACTGACGTATGGCATGTGTTGACGGGACTGATAAAATTGGTTGTGGGTGACCGCAATACGAATGTTAATTTTAATACGATATACTACAGAGGGACGAATTTTACAATTGTTTTTTTACTTTCTTTACAAATTTTGTCTGAAACGTTTCTCATTCAAAGAAGAATTCAGCGAGATTCCGTCACAAATGCACATGGGTCCCCGTCTAAGGTACCCCTGTTCTTTCCAGATATTAACCAAACTCGAACCTTCTTGGCATATTTTAGAAAAATAATCAAATGTCATGAAAATCCGTCCACGCACAGCCGACTTGTTCCAAGCGGATGGACATACAGACATGAATCTAACAGTCGCCTACCGCAATTTTGCGACAGCGTCTAAAAACTTCGGTAATTATGCTAGAAATACTAGCCACCACCGTTAAGAATGAAGTCCCCTGGGCGATCAGGAGCCTGTGATTTGTGCACCCCTCACGATAATGATCATAATTATAACACCCTCTAGTCACTAGTCACTGTAACAGCAAGGAGCAAACTGTTGGTGACTAAGTTAATCCGATCCAGTGACCAACCACCAAGCATGAGTCACACTGCACTTCATCGCTTGTGCTACCTGGCCGTATCATTACCGTAGGCTTGTGCAAGAGGAAGGGGAGTTACGAGTGCTGCCCGGGAAAGCAATCGGGTGGTCTGCAGTTCGCGCACTGACATGACATTGCGTGACGTCTCGCAAGACTATTAGCGCGTTTCCGAAGAGAAAGTAAATAGCGACACAAACTAGATGCTAAAAGAAGCAAGAACACAAGGACTTGACGCAGCAACAAAACACTAAAATACGGCTAAGGGAACCTATGGCGCGCGTGTCCAAAATGGCACGTGGAAATATTTCTTTGGTACGCGGCATTCATTGCTGTCCTAATTCATTTCTTTAGCCCGACCAGAACCTCTACATTGTGAAGAGTATGTGCACATATGTACATACCCGCCTGCAAAGAGACTGTATATGAACTACCGCTGCTATCAAATAACACTGCGAATGAAAAATGTTTACACAAATCGGGAGCGGTGCGAAGTGTTGACGGGATATTTATCACTGCGGCCTCGGCCTAGCGGTGACTGGGCGAATATGTGACAGTGGACAAAATGTTCTACAATCTTCTTTTCAAACAGGAAATAGGAGCAAACCCAGTTACATCTTAATTTTCTTCCTGATCGCCTTCCTCTAGGAGGCCTTTATTAGAAATACAATATAATTATACTGTAAATTAATTATACGATTATAAGTGTTAATAATAACGCAATAATTAATAGTAATTGTGGAAGGCTCCAAGACATTACTTTGCTCTTAAAAATTCCCATTTGCACGCGAAAAAAATTCTTCGAAATTAATAGACAGTGTGGGCACGCGCCGTAAAGAAGTTCGCCAGCCCTGAACTTGACATCCAGCAACCGTCTAAAACCAAAATGATCTACTAAAGACTTCAGTGAGAGCTGTTTCGAAACGACAAACAATATCTGAATATCTAACGGAGGTCATTATGAAGAATAGTGAGATGTGACACCGTGCGTTCTGGAAGAAAATTAATAACGGTTCGGACAAAGTTAATAGTATCACTTTCGGGACATCAAATACGGGCGCAAGAGATTTCTACATGAAGTAGTAAGTTTCTACCAGACTATACGGTACCACATTCTAGAACACAGCATCTTTAGAAGATTATGTTTTAAAATCTTCAGGGCCAAACAGAAGGCAACAACAGATTTCAGACTGTAAAGAAATCAGTCACTAAACTGTGTACAGTCACTAAACTGTGTACAGAACAACAGGGCTTGAGTCAGAGCTGTAAAGCTGTAAGAACCATCTTCTTGAGAGGAGACCTGGCGGTTCGGTTTTATGACAAAGAATTCTGAGACCTGCCATCGACAGCCCCTGTTACAAGTCAGGTAAGGGTCGGCAACAAATCTTCAAGGCCCTAAGCCACGTCGCAATCACTAAGTGCTGAAATTTCATCAGTTCGAACAAAAATTTTTACACTTGACAGTGGTCGATCGGCACACACTACATCCCTGAGCATGCGCAGCAGTTTCTGAAAACAAAGTTAAATCTCCGCGAACAGAATTCCACCTAAGATATCGGGTGACAGAAGCAGAAAAGGAAATGGAATTTTAAGGCGCTCTACTATTAGAGGGCGAGTGCGAAATGCTGCTTTTAAATTAACATTATAATGAAGACTATCCGGCTCTGACCGAACGTTCGCTAAACGGAAGTTATATGAAACTCGTAGAGAGGCAATTACACGAAGTCTCGATGAAGATAAAATTACAGTTCTACCTAATAATTAAGGAAATGAAACTTGAAGACCAAAAAGCTATAATTAAAACTAAAGACAATTTAGGCAAAGAACAAAAAAAAGGGGGGGGGGATAATGAAAGAAAGGAGAGGGTGAGAATAAAGAAAGTTAGAAATAAAAATGTAGCAAATGAAATAAGTTGTTTCACGACGCTGTTAACTGCGCAGATTATTACCGTGTCCAACGATAAATCGACGAAGGAGTACGGAGCACTGCTGCAATGACACCTACCTCGGTGACACTCTGATCTCCACAAAACTAACACGGACTGATCTAGGTTCGAAACCCAACCTCCGCGGTGAGAGGTCGGTGATTGATCGCCTCAACAAGGAACGGTCCAAGCAAATGGATAAAATCAAGAATGAGAATTGCATTCATATACATGCACATACACCTAAATTTACACAAGCGCATTACATTAAATACACGGCGTATACATGTGTGTATGTGTTTAACAGCGCACGAGAAAACACACACACACACACACACACACACACACAAGTCACAGTCACATATATTCACATACAGCAGGCATGCACGTCTGTCGCTATACACAGAGAATACGTACAGTACCAGTAAGACATTACATATAATCGGAATTAGCAACTGTGTGAAGTTTGCTTTGTTGTTCCCTTGTTCTACAGAAGATTCCCTGCCCCATCCCTGACAGGATCAGAGCAATCTCCGAGAAACCATTCCAGTAAATCCTGTTGGTGTGTCTGCGGTTCATTACCGTCACCAGAAGACCCCGCCTACGGAAACGAAGCTTACGCTAATGACGAAATAATTAAATCGTCTCTCCAAGCACCAACCTTTCGAAAGCACTGAAACAGGCTACGCCGACAGTGAACTGCCACGCCACCAGCCGCATCTCTTAAAACCTCACACGTTCTCCTTAACACTTGATTCAACACTTGTGCTTTTTCGTACTCAGACCCATGGGACTAACGTCAGATTATATATGGGCCACCAGTAGGATAACAAACATGGGTTTGAAAAAATAAAAATTATCCTATATTACACTGATATGTAGCCCATCAGAACGTACCGAACACGGGCATTTACGACAGTTCCGCACCATTGCTTCGTTTTTGAAATATGTAAGTTAAAACCTATCTCCGGACACAGGCTATCCTGACTGTGGCCTTTCGTGATTTTCCTCAATCGTCAAAGGCTAAAGCCGCGATAGGCGACGACCGCTTCTTCGTACATTCTTTCCAATCGCTGTTCACTAATCATTCCATCATTCGATGCTATGCGGTCTGAGGTACGGGCTACGTCGAGGAGAAAACACAAACAAATTACATGTAATCGAATTCAATGAAAAATGAACGCTTTAAAGTACGCTGCTTGCTATATGCACAACTTCCTGCAATGTAGAAGAACCCTGACTTTTGCTCCAAGAGCGTATTTATGGGTGTAACACAATTCCTGAAACAAACAGCGACAATTTCTACAAAGAATACGACCGGTTTGTATCGCAATGGGGACCAAGTGTGTTTTCCGTAAGATTATACTATGTACACGAGCTTCAGGCTTCTAAGGGAGAGAATATCGCCGCTCTGGTTCGCGCGTTTCAAACTAAGCTGTTCCGTGGCCTAGCTGGACGAACGGCCGGAAGCACAATAGTATCGTTTGGACACACGGACTCCCGCTAATCCTATCAACAAGATTGATGAAACCCCACAGTAAACATCAATTGTGAGCTCAGCGCTCTTTATTCGCACATTTACAATTCACTGCCCTGGCTCAATGCAGGTGACACTCACAGCTATGCTCTGCGGTCCTTCTTTTCCGCACAGTGGGGTGACAAGTAGAATTTCTTTCCAGCACTTTATTTGAAAACGAAATATGGTAGAAGTTTTTGCCCTGCTTTGGTACAAGTAGCCATAAGTAACTAGAACAGCAATCGAAATGTAAGCACTTGACTCAGGAGGGCAAATTTTCGACAGTGCGTCTTGAATGAGGGCAAACACAACCAGGGAAGGGCGAGAAAAGTTCAAACGATGTCATGGGGTTTTGCGACTTAAATCGCAATGATGTCAATTGCTGCCTTATTCATTACGCCTTTTGGACTGCACATATTCCTTCTGTTGAACCATGGACGACTATCAAACGAGAATTACGGACGTGGAAGAAAATGTGAGGGTTTAATTTATGGCCCTAAAGGGATTTCAGCATATAATCCCTACATTCGAGCGGTAGAAAAAAAAACGCTTTAACGCACGGCCACTGAGATCGAAGAATACAGCACTACGTACACTTTGTTCGTTTGGTATAACTGCAGAAAACCACGACCTCCGAGATACCAAGAAATGAAACTAAATCACTCTACCGCAGCACCTGGTTAATGACTGTTCCACACCTCAATTTCCATGTATTCTTCCTTCAAATGATACGGGCATAAAGGCTAATGGTTAAGATCTTCGCAAAAGAATCTCCCTCAGAGACATAATTGCCAGTTACTGAACTGGTTATATGAACAGTATCGCGTGGGCTAGCAGCCTACAGAACGGATGACGATGGTTCCAAACACAAAAGAGAAACGGACAATCCTAAGGCTCGATTTCTTTTTTGTATTTCGACGCGACTTATGGCAGAATCGAGACCGATCTGGCTACTACTGTTTTCAATTAACCACGTACTAATTTGCATTCCTTGCACACCACACAGCAGCTGTAGAGCTAACACAATTGAAGTCAATAATCAGCCTCTTGGTCTCAGCTAGTATCGTATAATTGGATTAATGCAAATGACCTAATAGTCAATTTCCCGTAATACGAACACATTACCCATTACTTAAGTAAAAAACGAACTCAATTAAGGTCCTGGAAACAGAACAGGTAGCTCAACAACGCAGTCTACAAAAAATCGGAACTGACCCCATCCCATACAGTTCACATTCTCACGGACTACATTTACATTTCAATACTACACTTTCTTGTGTCCACTCGGAATGAAGTCACTTTAGTAGGAGTTTTTTCAACAAAATTCTGTGCGTATTTCTTGTTTCCTTTATTTACTCCACTCTACTTTCCTTCACGTAACTATCCTCGGGATTACTGGCGAGCTGTCAATTTGAAATTCATCCACTATCTCCATGTAATTCCTCAGTCTATAGGTAAAAGCATAATTCAGAACAAATCTACCGCCAGATTCCAACACGGATACTTATTTACGGTTGCAGCAGCGCTCGTGCCTCTCAAGTGCGACCAAATTGTCGGAAAATAGAAATGGAAAGTGCTGACTGACAGCATCCGTGTCAAACTGCAGAGCTGGACAATCGCCAGTTTTACTAGTATCCAACTGTGCGACTGTTACATCGGTAGGCGTATAGAGTCAAACGTCCAACTGACACTAACAGCTTATAAGACGGGAAACAGGACATCTCAGACAACAGGGTGGCTACGCCACGGATTGGACAATCTGGGTTAGATCGCCGGCAAGGTTGGGACTTTCTTCTTTGCCACCGCAACCACGTCACCCAGCCAACCTCCAGTTCGTACCTTGGCACAAGTCATGTGCGTGACGCTTCCACAGCGTGAAGTTCATTACTCTTCAACCTCTACTCTCGAGGTAAGAATACGAGGCACTACACCTACGAATCTCCACACAACTCGATGGAGTGATTCTTAAATAAATTCTGGCACGACTTCACCATTTCTGTAAAAATGTATTATATACCTGTTTAATCTTCGAAGCGAAAATTTACTTTTCTGGAACTAATAAGATGACGCCCCATCGCGTATAATAACCATATATGGATATGTACACGCAATCAAGGAAGAGGAAAAAATAAACATTCGTGGTAACATATCTTCCAGAGTGTGACGCCGTACAATCTGATAGCTATTCCTCCCAAATTATGCAGCGCCATATCCCAAACGACAGCAGTGTTTACTGTTCACTAACAGGGAAACTTCTTCAAATCTCACGCATACATATACTGACTTAACACTCTGCGAGTTAAGATACGTGCTTAATGCATATCGTGTCTGTTCGCCTGGCCTTACAAAAGCAAACATTTCCCAGCTGCAACAGCCTATATCCCAGGCAAGATAAGTTATACCATGCCTCGTTGCTAAAAACGCGAAGCCCGACGAGTCTCAGCCTCAGCGTCGGTGTCAGATGGTGTGAACATGTGTCAAATAGCAGATATACGCGTTCTTAAGGTATCGGGATTGAGAACTTTGCAAGTTACTAATAACCGACGGCCGGCCACGCGTAATTCGATGTACGCCCAATCTGCATCTCCCAAAACTGACGAACAACACACAAAATGGAATACCACAGTTTGTACCTTAACAATACGATCATTTTACAGCATGTAGCTCTGTCGTGGCCTTCCTTGACAGACCTTTATTTTAAGAAAAACAATTTGAGTTCAGCTTCATGTGAAGTTGGGGTTATAACTTATAATTCAATAAAAACCCCAACCTCGACAGACAGATTTATGTCCCTAACAACCGCACCCCCCCTTCTACAAATCACACAAGTAGAAAGAAATGTTGGTAATCATCGATTAGCCTAAACGGCGTCACATCCCAGAAGACGCCAGTCTTAACATTCACAGCTGTATGGACCTCCAATTTCAAACCTGTTCTTGTATGTTTGTATATGGCCTACGTTCTCTCTTGTAGTAGAGTTTCTGTTGGATATAAGGGACATTTAATACACTTCAATGCAGATCTAATTTTACTTCACATTGAGTGGATAATTATTCACAAAAGAAGAACTGTCCGAATTGTATTCGTATTCCACACAATCCAAATAATAATATCCAAACTAAATAATTTTCAAATATCAGAATATTGGAATACGGACGTATCTAATTATAGGACGGTCGAATTATCAACGTCTCTTTTGTCGCAAGTCGATAGCTGTAACACTACTAACCGAGCTGCACTCAAAACGTAAACATTACTCTATGCTCGTAATCTCCGCTTCTCAGAAGTCTCCACTGATGTCACTCCATTGACAGCTAAGAGGGGGTGTGTGCAAGCTAGCGTATCGCTTTCAATTAGGCTAACTGACTGATGTGTGTATATCAATGAAAGACCTTTCTAACATACAGCAACCGCTTAATGATTTGGATGGTGTAAATTAATTGAATATGATTACAGAGACAGACCAGCACCCAGTAGGGTATGATGTAATGTAATGTAATTTTCCAAGGGCAAGACTGTCACTTGCTCCTGAGACAAGTCTTCCCTCAAAAAACGTCCGATGTTGCGACCCTGTAAAAGCGTCTCTCTCTTTACTTTTCTTCCATTTTCGTGCCGGAATATCTGTTGACCTTATAAAAGGGCTGTTGTGCATCCTAACGTTTCCTGTGTACCACTGCCACTGTCTTCGCAATTCCTGTGCATCCATCACAATGGCCTTGGCAAGGCTCTGTCCCCTGACACTTATTTACCTTCTTCGCCATCTGCCCTACTCGCCGGAAAGACACGGCTTAACCTGCCTTGCAAACCTTGCATTAACAAACGCCGTGCTCACATGAAAACGGTGGGCCTTACGCCGTCAGTAGTGGTTAAGGCGAGAAGCTGACCACGGTACCTCCATCTAGCGAGAAATTTAAGAAAGCGCGGGAATATACGTCCATCGCCCCACATGCTCTATGACGCCATGCTTAAGTACAGGAGCAACATTACCATGAAACTCATTTCCATTCAAGCACACGTAAGTACGTGGAAACACAGCAAACCGACATACAAAAGACGCCTGTAACAGAATTTCTTCTTGGACAATATGCAGTCTGAAGGTTTACATTGTATGGAAAGGTACACGGCGTCACATGCCAGGAAACTTTACGTTTTATTGCGTGAAAATGTACAGTGTCGTACTGCCACATTAAACACAAGGGGTGAGCTTCCGTATGTCTTATTCAAGTCCACTGTAAGAAAGTAAAATTGTATCATCCAACAAACGAATTGCCCTACTGAAGGCTGTTGACACCAGGCGGAAAGGTTCTTCATAAAGAAGTTTAAATTTAGCAAAATATGCTGACAGTCCAAAACAGAAACGAGCACAGCCTGCTGCCGACACCATTACGTCAATCATCTAATTTGCCAGAATAAATGCATGCGTATAGGAAGCAATGCTAAATATTACATTGCAAAAGAAATAATCTAATATTATATAAAATTAATACATATAGTGGTTAATAATGCAGGCTAATTACTACAATTTATACCAACGAATGCACACAAGTGTATTAGACATACAATAACAGTATAAAAATCACAGTACATCTAATACAATTGTGTGCATTCGTTGGTTTAAATTATAGTAAGTGAATGATAACGCATGGAATGGAGAATGTGAAATCCAGGTTAACACTATAAATTCGAATAATTCACTTTTATTTATTAGATACGGAAGAGAGATTGGAACCTGAAAATTGTTTTGGTTTTCAAGTAAACGGATACAGGTATGTACGATGCGTGACAGATATTTATTACGCCATTTTTTTTGTGTATAAATATATGATAGAAGAAGAAAAGACATGGCAGTCAATAACCAAACAAGGAACAACACTTAATGACATTTACACAATTGTCTACAGCTCCACAATATCAAATTTAATTAAAATTCGTTAAAACAAACTGTTCATGTTGCAAAGTACATAAAAGAGATATATATTCACAAAATGAACTTAAAATTATATTAATACATTTAGTTACTGCAGCACAACATGACATCCTCTGTTAAAATTGTGCTTCTTACGATCCGTGACCGATACCAACAACATCTTACTTCAAGTGAAACGCCACAGATGAACGTCCGTCATTAAGAGCTGGGGAAAATTCCAGCACTTTGGGAGCATATTTTAAATCGTCGCAACAAAACAAAATATTACACAGTAATCACGCTGAAACTCCACATCCTACCAAAGCTAAACACAAACCTACAGAACACGGCTGATACGCATGACAGTAACGGCATGCAATGGACCCTTTCAGCTGAATTCATTCAATTTATTTAGCAGTTCACCTACACAATTTCGTTCATATTACGTGTGCAGCATGAAATGAATTCCTTGGGACAAATACGATTTTCCTGGAAGAAAACTAATTACCTGCTACACAGCACCCAACACAGGGTAATAAACAAGACCCCAACGCAGTGTCGTCCAGTCCTGTGGTTGTATTTATGCAATTATTCTGTTACTTCTCTCTGCAACTACATACAATATTAAATGTGGTCAGCAGCCCACAGTGTTTTCGTCCTCCATTTTTAACGACGTTCCGAAATATTCGAAAGAGAGAAACGCCAAGTTGCAATGGAGGGCGCACGCCCCTCCGTTGCAACTTCTGCATCATTTGGCCTATTTTTATACACGCTTATTTCGTAATTCCCTACGATCAGTAACAACAACATGGCAGACACCGCGATTTAGAGGCCGGAGGAGCACAACCGCCACGTTATAAAGAGCCCTCAACAGGTTTATCGTTAAGACATGTCATAAATATACTCAGTTTTCTTTGGGTTCGCAAAGCAAAATAACGTCACGGCGCTGTGAGACAGTCTACCTTAGGTTTCTTGTCATGGCGATAATTAGAGCAAGGCACATCAAATCGTGCACATACCTACACATTACGCACGCGATATCGTGTATATGTCAACAATTGCGGCGATGCAAGGCACTGAGGTAACAGTCAAAAAATAGACGTGCACAGAATATTCAGTTAAGTAGCAAGTTATCCACACAAAAAAAGTAACATCACCTGTGACAGGCGGGTAGGACCGAAACGTTTTGCAATAGGGAGGCCCTTGCTTATTTAAAACAAATGTGTCAGTAACATGATTACCGATTAGCCTGCCAACAGGCGGGGTATAACTGCCAAAATGTGGTGTTTATCAACCAAACCTGGTAGTAGCCAAAGTTACGAGGTATAATGAATGAACTAATATCACTAACTTCAGGGGATCATTGCAATATGAGGGTTAAAACCCACACAGTGCAGGTATACTGTATACAGAGTGGTTCATAAGTTAATTGCAGCCAATAATAGAATTATTTACAGTATGTTGCACAGAGAACATAAAATACAAATAACTCCCATCTGTGCCATTACAGAGTCACTATGACGTCTAAGTATCATACAGTCAGCAGCCAGTCCAGTTAACCTACACCTACCGCACGCACAGTGCCCAATTAGCGTATGGATTCATTCTACATACACGTTTTGTCAAGTAGCTCAGTGCGCACCGATATCGGGAATTCAACGACTTTCATAATGTGACTTATCCGGTCTGATAAAATCGAAACGCATGATGACAAGAACAGTAGAATAAGTTCTTGTGTCGGTAACATTCTAAACTTCTATTCGAACAAGCCCCGTTCGAATCTTTGCTAGGCATCGGTTGCTCTAACCAACGTTTCCGTGCCCTTCCTCAGTGTCTAAGCAAAAATCAGGTACCGGTGTACGCCACTACGGCCTCCTGCCACTTCATGCCCAATTCCTTAATCACCTGTCTTCCTACCAACCGATGTCACTGTCTGCGACACAGACGGTGTCCCGAAATAAACAAGCAAGCAAGTAATAAATAAAGAGTGACACCTGCTTTACGACATACTTAATCTTCCTAGCACAATAATACCTACCCAAGTAAAGCTCCGTACAATAAAACATAAAAAAGTGGTGCTCTCTCCTCTGTTATGTTACAGGTGAATGCGGACATGGCAACAATTCAAGGACAATGAATGGTGTGAATATTTGTCTTCCAACGGGAGAAATGCCAATTTTTCACTACATTAATTCAGTGGCCAGTGGCCAGTGGGTCTATTAATTCTCTGACGGCAGTCACATTCATAGCACCATACATTATAGGCCAATGCAAAGACACAACGTACAGTATACTGCGTACATCCATTCGAGAATGCGCTAATGAAAACACTGTGACGTAACTGGCCGACGGGAAAACTTAAATATTTAGAATTTTCATAATTAGTGCACTCTTTACAAAATACTGCTACGGAAATGAAATCGATGGGCACGAAATGGGTGGGGAATACAGCACGAATTGAGAGATGAAAAAAGGACTGGAAAATATGGTGATGAATGTGAAGAGAAAAGGATTACTTCAGTGATATAGTTACAGACGGAAGAACAAAAAATGAATCGTAAACAAACAAGGTGTCTGGGTCTTAAATGGATTGCAATGTCCCAGGACAAAGTCCATTAACGGGCCATAGTGAAAATGACAATGGAAATTTTGTTTTCACAGAAGGCGGGAAACGTCTGGACAGGTGTGCGACTATCAACTTGTCGAGAAAGTTCTAATGAATGTAGTTCGTTAAAGGCCTACTAGCTGCACAGAAAACACCCTGTAAGTTAGCTGTTCGACAACCCACACATATGAGAATGTAAAAAGGCAAAGCAGTCCCGTTACAGGCCTGGAGTGACCGAGAGGGTTCCAGGAAGTTAAGGTTCCCAGATTTCATGACAACGGCACAGGATGAAGGTAAGGTTGTAAGCCTTACGCACCGACCGCCTTTACCCCCCAGGAAATGCTCATGGTACTCATTTCTGTTAGAGGCTGAGTCAACCCCAGGGCCATAGTGTGATGGGAAGAATTTTATGTCAATGAAAAATTCCAATGACACCAGCTGGGATCGAACCAGCGACCTCCAGATTTGTAGCACAGCACCTTAACCACTGTC
>Ga0123353_10011477_pt1 | contig 12485 bp, 8 predicted proteins | sample TergutLab28metaG_3_FD_92763 | JGI IMG/M metagenome (GOLD analysis project Ga0123353, IMG submission 92763) | Labiotermes labralis P3 segment gut microbial communities from Petit-Saut dam, French Guiana - Lab288 P3 | ecosystem: Host-associated > Arthropoda: Insects > Digestive system > Gut ... | reverse complement strand
AGGAAATACTCCTGGTACTCATTTCTGTTAGAGGCTGAGTCGACCCCAGGGCCATAGTGCGATCGGAAGTATTATGTCAATGAAAAATTCCAATGACACCATCGGGAATCGAACCCGCGACCTTCCGACTTGCAGCGCAGTGCCTCAACCAACTGCGCCACCCGATGTTTATTCTTGTCCGATAGCAACGAAACTTGAATTTTCTCGGCACATTTTTGAAAAAAAACACTCAAATATCAAACTTCATGAAAATCCGTCCAGTGGGAGCCGAGTTGTTCCATGCGGACAGGCAGAGACATGACAAAGCTAATGGTCGCTTTTCGTAATTTTGCGAATAGCCTAAAAACATGTTACTATATAGCCAATATTTAGTACAATAATATCCAGAGATATCCCCTTCCGTAATTGTCGTAATTAACTTTTAAACCCAGAACTGTGTACACAATATCCGAAAATTCGGTTTCAAAGTCACAGAAAAAACACTTCTTTTCAATCACAAAGCACAACCGCCCAACGCCCTTTAGGAAGACAATGCCTGTTTATACAAATAATAAGAAGGCCTGTGAATTAACCCTTTAAAGATTAAAATTATTTACATAGTCAGTCCGTACCGCGCAGTAAAAACACTACCCCTCTCGGTTATAAAAACCAGTCAGCCAGTACTGTATAGGGAAATAACCGCTGTTTGTTCTCAGATCCACAAAAAACAAATTATTATATGGAGAACAGCAGAATTACAGAATGCTAAAAGTGGCGCCATGTATAGTAACCACTAGGCTCTAAAGGGCTAAAGGTGGTGGTAGAATGCGTTCCAAATGCGATGGCACACGCGAAGAAACCAGATTTCGTCTTTCAGCGAAACGGACGAGTCCATTTAAATCAGCGGGGGCGTCAGTTCAGTGGACTACTGGCAGCCGAGGTGTGCGCATCAGCGGTAGTAATGCTGGATACACCATGTTCCAAGGTAGTGTGAAGAGTACTGGCTACCCACTCCATTCACCAGTTTCTCCTTCACTTCCCCTCCCGTACGTCACCGTGTGCCATCACATTTCAACTGGACTCTACGTACAATACCCACCGTGCTTTAAGAGACTGAATGCAAACACAGAACAAATGTTAAGCTCACAAGATGCTGCCAACCACAAGGATTACAAAATAGAAGTTTCCCAACGGACATGAGTTACACAAGCTGTGGATGCAAGTCATGTCCGATTGGTAAATTTGTATGTAGAAACCTAGGCCTTAAGGTCAACCGCAAGGCTTTAAGGCGTCTTATCGCACAACTAAGGGGTTGCAGCGTAATCACACACAGCCCTTATTCAGCTCAAGAAGGAACCCTTTGTCTTCACATCACGGTTCATTACTGTACTGATCAAAGCAAGTCACTGAGCCCCCCCCAAAAGCACCGAAAGTTGCTATTCACGTCCTAACGCGTCGCACAGATCCGGTTTTAGGCGCAAAGCGACTACTAGCTTCGTAATCTCTATCTGTCCGTCTGTTCGCATGTAACAACTCTGCTCCCACTGCACCGATTTTCATGAAATTTTAAATTTGAGCAATTTTTTCGAAAATTTGCCAAGAAAAATTCAACTTCCATGAAATCTTACAAGAATATCGGGGTACTGTACAATACGACCTATGTACATTTATAAAATCTCGCTCAATTCTCAGAATGGGAAATATTTCGGGCAGAAGTTGTAGAGAAAACTCAAAACACGCGTTTTACGTTCAACAACCTTTCTCCCGAAAATCGAGACTTTATTAAGACAATGTAGAAAATTACTGCACAGCCGGACAAGCCAGCAGATGACAATATAATACGGCGCATGCGCTTTGCATGCTGCATAATTAAGGCTAAAGGAACACACTCAGAGTATGTGATACTTGCTGCTTTTCCACACTAATAGTGGTTGCGCGAACGCCCCTGAATGATATACCTACGCTGACTGTGTAACATCACCCCGTCTATATCAACGTCACCTGCATGACTCTTCTGGTGTTCTGGCTAATATTTTCCACGCATTCTTATCGTTCCAACGCGTGCAGTATGCAAATTAGAGGGTAAGATCCTGGGGAATTTTAATCTGCATGGACTATGCTACGTGCCAAGGCCCTTACTGTATGGGCCACTGTGATACGGTGGATTGTCACGTTGCTTTGAGAAGGCAATTTTAGTGTCAATTCATGACAAGCTTTAATATTTCATGTTGTCTTTCTTAAACAGGTGTGAGTCAGCCACATGACAAACGTCGGATAACGAATGAAAGGTGCAGGGGGATTGGAGGGGGTGGGGGTCTCATTTCAAAACTGCAACCCAATTTCTTTGAACGGCTCAGAAAATCGAGACACTCACGAAGTTTGAAGTTCTCACGGCTGTGTCCAGTAATCTTTAACCAAAAGACCGTAATAAATTAAGACTCATTACGTTTGCCAAATAAGTGTTTAAGCTTGTTCATGCACTGCGATATTTAAGGTTTTCTATAGAGGTGTCACACAACAACGTGTTTTTTCGGGCATGATCCCGGACTGCCCGAGTATCAAGGCACCACATTTCTTCGAAACGTCGGAAAATTACTGGCCCAAGAGCGCTGTGTAACATACCAGGAGGTAAGTCCCTTGTCTCCTTTTCATCACTCACATTTCTCTTCCATTTCTATGGTGTTCAGTTATTACATTTTTTATTTGGGGAGATCCGAGGCTCTTGGGGGGCGATAAATGCAAAGGTTGCTGGGATGTTAAACCGTGTATATTGGCACATGGTGCTAACGCTTGCATACTGAATATGACGGCGACACATACTTCGGAAATGTTTGTACCTGTCTACCAAGCTATACGATGTCACATCCCAAAACACCGATCTTTGATATGCTTAACCTTTATCTTCCGACCTTTCAACCCCAACGCAAAAACTGACGGCCGAAGTTACTTTCATTTCAAATGCCCGTCCTTGAACCTAAAGGACAGCGCTCTTCCTTGCGTCCATGGCTAAATGGACGACCCGTTTGGCCTAATAAAAGTTAATTACGTACTCATTTTTATGATCTTCAATCCCTTGGTCTTTCTTTCGTCATCAGTTGGTTATGTTCCTTCTTCAAATATCCCTGCAATTTCCTCAATTTCGTTATTTTACTTCTTCGTATTCTCTTCTCCTATCGTCTTGCTTTCTCCTTTTAATCGATTACTTATTAATGCTATATCTTTGTTGTTTCTTGCCCCTCGTTTATTTAATACCTTTTCTTCAGCTCGCGGCTCCGGCGAGCCTTTCGTTGTGCCAATTTGTCTCTGTCACGGACAAAAAGGAACAGGATCAGGCTTCTTTGTCCGAGTACTTCGGTTCCCCCCCCCCTCCCCCCAGTATCATTTCACCAACGCTCCATACTCATTCACTCATCACCGATGCTACATAAAATGTCGTTAAATAGCATACACAATTATTACTCTATTTTAAACTGCTTCTTCGCTTATTTTACATACTTTTTTTTCTTATAACTCCTCTTGCGCTTTACTTTCTGCTTCGTACCTTTCACACTCCCCTTCAGCTGCGTTTCTCTTTTAGTTCACTTCTTGTTCACCGTTCTTTTATTCTCCTGTAGTGCCACTGTCGGCCATGATTGATGTTGGTCTGAAGAGAGTACGAAGTGATGAAGTGGGAACGCTGGCATGACCTATTTAAACCCGTAATCTCGGTAATGGCAAAACAAGGCCACTACTGTATCCATCACTACAGCTGACATTACACAACTTAGAGTCGAACGTAGGCTAACTAACTACATTACACCTTACTTTGCCACACTCAAAAGTCACGGCCCCTATATCTGCAGCGCACTTGTGTCCACAGATTAAACAAACACAGGCCAATTTACAAGAGAACACAGCCTAAATTATACACGATATCCTGCCAATAGGTTTTCGCAGTCAAAGATTGGTATTCAGTCATTTACCGACTCCTTTTCGGGGTTCTCAAGGTCTCTTACGGTACATTAGCATTCATCTGGACCGTCCGAACTGGTAAGCTGTTAATCTTCATCAGTATTTACTTGGCAAACGCGAGGTCCAAGGCGATTTTATGGTATTCTACAGTAAACACATGTGGAACGTAACTTGACAAATATCGTAAAAAGATGACAAATGGTGTATTCCATGATGATACTACCCCACCAACGCGTTCTTCACCAAATATCATAAAAAAGATGACAAATGGTGTATTCCGTGATGATACTACTACACCAGCACGTTCCTCACTTTCGAAACACCATATTTTGTACGGTACAGCGCGTAAAACTCATTTTATTTAGGGCCACAAATAAAAAAAGGCGTTCCGTGTGCGGAGTTTCATGAAACACAAACGCTCAACAGCAGATCTCCCGTTCAAAATTTCGAGAACATCGGAAAATACGCGTGTAAAGTATGAAAAATTCCATAACTAAGCTGTGTAAAGTATGGCTTTCACCGCGCCATTGTTTGCTAAATTAACAGTTAGCTCAAAGTGTTGAAGACATCTCCTGCACCAAATTTTATCGAGATCTTTTTTTATTAAAACCAACTAATGCACAACTGCCGGTCCCAGTGGCCGCGCGGTCTAAGCCGTAGGTCTGCGGCCGCTCGCCTGCTGAGATTGTGGGTTCGAATCCCACCGGGGGCATGGATGTCTGTATGTTGTGAGTGTTGTGTGTTGTCAGGTAGAGGGTCTTTGCGACGAGATGATCTCTCGTCCAGAGGAGTCCTACCGTCTGTGATGCGTCGTGGTGTATGATCGAGAAACCTCAAGAATGAGGCCATGGCCCGCGTTGGGCCGCAGCGCCACAAAAAAAAATCGCACAATTATTGCTTGAAAGTTCCAATAGTTACGTGTAGCCCGTGGAATCCCGTTGCCACAAAAAAAAATGTTGATCCGTATGCTGAATCTGCAATTGTAAATTCTTCTTCTTCCATTGGCACTAGAGCCCACTGTGGGCTTTGGCCTGTCGAAAAATGTCCTTCCATTTTTTCCTATCTGCCACGAACTCTCTCCATCTTCTCACTCCCAGCACTTGAAGATCTCTTTCTACTTCCTCTTTCCATCTTTTCCTAGGTCTCGTGCCTTCCAGTTCTTGAGTGAAGAACTTTTGGGGCATCCTATCCTCCTCCACTCTCTCTAGGTGACCTAACCAGCTTATCCTTTGTCCTTTTATTCGTTTCATTTTACTATATTTTCTCCTTTGCTCATCTCTTCTAGTTCTCGATTCGTCCGACTTTTCCATTCCCCTTTTTCATATTTAGGACCATATACGCTTCTAAATATTTTCCTTCCAAAAGTCAGCACAGCTTGTTCTTCTTTCTTCGTCAACGTCCATGCTTCCGCTCCATATGACACTACCGCTCTTATTAGTGTCTCATATAATATAATTTTAGTAGCTCTGGATAAGATTCGACTCCTGAAGAGACTTACAGCGGCAAAATAAGTTCTAATGCCGGCCAAAATACGTCTTTGTGTTTCTTTTTCCACGCTATTGTCATTACTGATTAGCGTACCCAAGTATATGAACTCGGCTACTCCTTCATAAGTTACGCCATTTATGGTTGCAATTGTAAATGGTGCTTCAAAACATCAGATGCTTGTGGTGCAGTGAAGTACATTCCCAATAGTACAGTGAAGAAGAATCCTTCAGTTGCTTGTAATCTGGCAGCAGCTCCTTCTCTTAATATTTTTGGTGAGATCGGTTTGTTGAGTAGTTTAGTTTAGTTTCTTGATCTTGATGTCTTATAATTGTTTTGGTCTTTTCATCTTTTTTTAGTGCTGCTTTAAGCAGCAACCAAATACAGAATAAACCAAGAAATTAAATTTTCATGTTATAAAAAAGCAAAATCTAAATGAACTATTGTACGGAGTATAAACTACACAAAAGACTGTTTTGATATAACCTTTTATGCAACAATTGTGCATTAGTTGGTTATAACACAAAAATAATAAAATATGCACGGCACATTTATTAAAAGAATTTAACCAGATCATTCAAAACACTGCAGGAAATAGGGCAAAATTTCATTCGCGCCCCCCGTTTTACAAAGTATGGCTCTCAAATGTATTTGTTTTCACGACACTCAGAGATGATCACTGTCATTGCGCAGAGACTGTTTATGCCGAACTGCACCCTGAATAGGCACAAAAAAAAACTTAGAAACTGCAGGTACAGATCGATTTGCGCCCTGAAGTTAAATACCTCTATTACTTAACCGCTTTTCACGAATTTCGCGCTTGCTCTACTTTTTGCAAACGCGCTTTTACATCCAATTTCATTAAAATCCGACAAAACGGTGCAGTAGCGGATAATACTGGGCGGCAGACAGAGAGGGTTTCCACATAAAATACGTTCTTTTTCTCCTACTTCGTCAAGAACGCGTAACTAATAAGGGGCGCTAAACAAGTCCTCAAACGTATTCCGCATTTAACTCCTTCAAAAGTTCCAAACACAAGGAAACGTTTCACTGCCACATACACAATAATCGGGGAGCACAATGTGGTGCAGTTGGTTGAGGAACTGCTCTACAAGCCAGAATGTCGCGGGTTCGAATCCCGATGTCACTGTAATTTTTCATTGACACATTCCTTCCGGCCGCCCTATGGCCCTGGGGTTGAATCAGCCTGTAACAGTAACGCGTTGGGCTCACAACCTCACCACCTTCACGTGGTGTGTAGAAATCTGGAAGCCTCAAACTCCTGGAACCCTCAGGGAGTGTAATAGGCCTGAACAAAGGAACTGCTTCACCTTTTATACACGATAATCTATAACTTATCTACGTCATGGAAAAAAACACAGTCCAGAACCTCACATGCTACTCCTTTCACTTTCATTTAAATATTACCCTCCCATGCAGGTCTACGGCCAGGTCTTTCAAACGGTCCCTTGTCTTCAGGTTTTGCGACTAGAATTCTTTATGCATTTCTCAACTTTACCCACGCACGATACAAGCTACATTCTTTACGTCCGGTAGATATAATACAAAGTATTGGTTAATGGTCACTTCACTTACGTACGTAACAGAAAGACGCACAAGTTTCGATACAAATGGTGACCATCTCTAGCCAATGGTGACAACCTTAAGAACAGAAACTGACGACGTAACTGCGTTTTACAGTAACAAAGAAAAGAACACTATCGACGAATTATCTTTACCCTCAGACGCTAACATCTTTGATGTCCAGTCCTTTTAAAAGTACTCCAAAGGTAATGTATTTAATGACGTCGTTAAATATTCAGTGGGTGTGTTTTGTTATCTGAAGCCATATAAACTGAAACCCAGTTGTCACGTCTCCTTTAGGAACGTAGGAATTTAGATTAACATGCTCACTTAACAGCGGTGGGCGTCCGTCTTCCCAGGAGAGCAGGTGGCGTTACTAACGAATTACATTACAGCACTCAAGCAAGTTGATTTTAAATTTGTTTTTTAAGCGTAATGATATGGACTTGGACTCAACAATTCTTCCTACGCTACAGAAAGAAGAAATGTTAAACACCTGAGATTTGTCTGCGGGCGTAGCAACGGCGAACGTACAGTGGACTCCCGCTCTTGTGGCACGCGTCGTCTGCAGCCTGACGAAGACCCAAAACAAAAACACGTCTTGGGTCTCCCCCCCAACCGCAAGAATTACTCACGAACGCTGTATGTGCCACATCCGTGTATTAAGAAACATATACACTTTTGTAACAAAACAACAAACAAATGCGCACTGATAAAATAAGCTGTATCAAAATAAAAAATTCACCTCAGTTTCGGTCACTTGTGTCACCGTAATCATGGTGACTTACAACACAACTGACCAAAATGTGTAAGTAACACCACTTGACGTTACAGAGAATACCTCAATCTCTCCCTATGGTCATAAAATACTGGAACATTTTGTTGTAGAAAACAGGTAACATTTACGTTGTTAAAAACAGATAAAAACAAAACTGGGTTTGTTTTTGTTGCTGTTAGTTGCGTACAGTTGATATGCATCCTGTTAGGTGAGAAAGGTGCTACAATGATTTTCACTCTCCACTTTTATTTCGCGTGTAAATCTGATTACTGGTAATCAATAGTTTTATAAACTCCCTGTCCAGAACAATACAATCAAGCAGTAGACTGCATAATTCCACAGCAACACGCAATTCATCCTTCCAAACCGAACGTATTCATGGTTCTGCGTTAAGCGATCGAACTCAGCATTTCCACATATTCTTTCCCATCCTAAATACACAGTTTCGATCTTCCTCCACCATTCCTATAAATCTGTCCGTTGAATTACATTACACCCTATACATTGTGTGTCCTGGCCAAACGCAAACTCCGTCTATATGAAGTCGTCACTTTACTATGAAGTGGTAATTCAACCGTAGCTCTTCGGCAATGAGTATGGGGAATAATCGTCGACGGTCTCCGCCTGAGTCCACGTTACCCTCACGGGAGGCCTAGATTCACTGCAGTCTTCCCAAATGAGAACTTCCTGACTAATATGTTAAAATACATCATGATTCATTAATGCCACTAGGTACTGGGTAACTTTATACCGTCGTATAACTTACAAATAGTTCACGGCCAAATATGACACGCGGATCTAAACAGCAAGTTCCAATTCAGTCCCACGCACAACGCAACATGCCATCTCCACAACCCTAACTAATCGCCTAATTCCACTAAGGCAAAAAAACCGCAGTTACTAACACACAAAACACAAAATTCTGAGAGGGGTAAAATTCAAAAGTTTCCTAACGTCTGTGTGATTCAAAGGGTTACGTGCGTAATCTGTTTTTCGGTAACACCAAACGCACCCAAGCACCGGACGCTACCGCGAGGCTTACCTTGACGCCGGACACACCCAGCCACTCTTCGCAGCATTGTACTTACTTGTAAAACTAAATCTCGCCGTGGAAGAGGGCAGAACGACACACTCACACACCCACCCTCCAACCTGCACAGGCCTCTACTGCGCGTCTAAAACAGAAATACTCCCACGAGCCAGAAATAGTTAGAAGACCGGCGACGTAACAGCAGGAAGCGTCGTACGACGCATCGTCAAGAGAGAGAACGGAGGTTTCAGAATTAGACGCGTTATTTTGTTGTACGACTGGCTACAAACCGCCGGAAAAATAAACAACAAGGGACCTTCCGGTAGCGGAACATATTTATATATATTGGAAGGAGATGAGAGCGCAATACAAGTAATACATCTTGTGGATCTGGATGGATATGAGGGAATGAATGACAGCCTTTGTACGAGGCCAAAGGCAAACAAAATCCTAACAAGGTGTAACTGCCACTGAATCTAAACTGGAATAAACAAGAACCAAAGCAACGTGAATTTTAAACTGCTGTATACCAGTGAGCGTCTAGTAAGACCGGTATAGTGCCGTATGGATCGGAAACATGGACGCTGACGAAGAAAGATGAACACGCTCCGCTAATTTTTGAAAGGAAAATATTTAGAAGAATATATGGTCCTAAATATGAAAACGGGGGATAGAAAAGTCGGACGAATCGAGAACTAGAAGAAATGAGCAAAGGAGAAAATATAGTAAAATGGATAAAACGACAAAGGATAAGCTGGTTAGGTCACCTAGAGAGAATGGAGGAGGATAGGATGCCCAAAAAGATCTTCACTCAAGAACTGGACGGGACGAGAAGGGGAAGGCCTAGGAAAAGATGGAAAGAGGAAGCAGAAAGAGATCTTCAAATGCTGGGAGTGAGAAGATGGAGAGAGTTGGTGGCAGATAGGAAAAAAATGGAAGGACATTGTTCGACAGGCCAAAGCCCAGCGTGGGCTGTAGTGCCAATGGAAGAAGAAGTATACCACTGAGTGTGACTAATACAAACACTCATTGGATTCAAAGCTCATTTTATCAAAGCATAAACTTATTTACCGGCAATGTTTATTTAACGACATCTGTCATATAACGAATTAAATCGAAGGGATATGGATGAAATGTTCACGCCCAATCAGCGGCAATATTCCAGCATGTTTGTGCAGAACATCCGAACAAGGGATGTGCACCACGATCTTGTAAATGTGTAGCGATCCACGTGGAAAAGTTCTTATACGCGGTTACACAACTTTCACTTTATTTTCCGGCGCGTTCGAAATATTTCGTAAAGCGGCTGTCAGCTTCTTGGTGCATGTCTGTCTGTCTGTCTGTCTGTCCGCATGGAACAACATGGCTCCTACTCGACGAATTTCCATATAATTTGGTATCTGCGGATTGGTCGGAAATCTGTCCTCAAAACTCGAGTTTCAGTAAAATCTGACAAGAATAACGGGTACTTCAGATGAGCACTTGTGTACATTTATGACGTCTCGGTAAATTCTTCTTACAATGAGAAATGTTTCAGACAAAGGTTGTAGAAAAAAATCAAAACAACACATTTTATATTCAGTTACTTTTGCCAAAAACTCGTGACGTTCGTGAGCTGATGTGGAAAAATATGGCACGGCCACACGGGCCACGCATGACAACATAATACGGCGCATGCGCTTTGCAGCCGGATAACTATGGCAATACACACACACACACACACATACATACATACACACACACACACATAATATTTAATACTTATTACCTTCCCACGGCAGCGATGGTTACGCGAACGCGTTACGCGTGCACTGCCTGCACTAAGTCGCACATTTTGTTGTACTGTACCAACAAAAAAACGCAGAAATCACATCCCGAGCGAAAAACTGAGTACTTCTTCCTTCTTATTTAAAAACGAATGATGTGAAAGAGGTATCAAAATTAATCTGAAGTTCAATTCCCGTTCACCGTATACAAACGAAATTACACCAGTAAACCTGCAAATCAGCAGGACCGTAAAAGCATCCAGTTCGCTACCTACCGTGCCTTCTCTGCGCTATTCTTAGGGCTATGTACGAGAACAGTACACAGGTTTTAAAGTGTACGGCGACTATCACAACGCGTTCGTCCTTTTACAGATCCTACAGTGCTGCAACCGATGCGCAGTTCTCATCACGCTCGACTGCACAGCGGGTTTTATGATATGGTGAAATTACGAACCATCTGGCGAACCATGTCCACTTCTGTTACATCAGCTATCCGCAATATGTCTTACAACTGGTCCATACCATCTTCCAGAGCGAATTCTCCACACAGTGCGATCTAGCGCTTCCACTATGTTCATCATCTTCTCGTGTCCTTACAGCTATCCAGTAGCTGCTTACGTCTTCTTCCTCGCCTTCCCGTTACTCCTATCCTTCCGTCTATATTTCCTTCAATGACGTATTTTGAAGACATTTACTATGCAAAATGTGACTAATTCCGTTGCCCTTCCTCCTCTTCCATTTTATGCAGGATTTACGTTCTTTGAACCGTGTATCGTGATACACATACGTTAGCAAGACCAACAATAATTTATAATTTATTTCAATCAAATTATCCACATGTTTCGGACAAAAAATTTGTTCATCACCAGGAGGTCTGCACAACATCTTAACAGTGTGCTACCATGCATCTTGAGAGTCTCCTATCTCTTTATCTTATGAGGACTCCTCTTAAGAAGCACGGTAAAATACTGTACGCTGCTTGTACAGACCTCCTGATGATGAACAATTATTTGTTCGAAACATGTCGAGGATACTGTAATTGAAATAAATTATTAAGAAAGGGTGTGCATCCTGTTGTCTTGCTCACGTTTATGCAGGATTTTCCCTCTCTTTGACTATGTAATAATTAATTTCTCACATGGTACATGAAACTTACTTGATACACAGCCTTACTTCATTTTCCCAACATGTGTATGGATACAACGCGTGATACGAACCGCGCACGCGCAAAAGTGGCATAACAGCGCGCAGTGCATCTGCGCAGAAACGCAAATGTAAGCTGTAGCCGTCGTCGTCGTCGTCGTCACGTACAATGACCACCGTCAAATCCGAGTGACCACTTGGAAGACCCAGGCGTAGATGGGATAATTTTAAGATATTTTCAGAAAGTAGGTTGTGGGGGTATGCACTGGATCTAGCTTACTCAGGACAGGGACCAGGTTGCGGGCTCTTGTGAATGCGGTAATGAACCTTCGGGTTCCATAAAATGCGGGGAATTTCTTGACAACCTGAAAACCGGATAGCTTCTCAATAAGGACTCTGCTCCACGGAGTAAGTAAGTAAGTAAGTAAGCAAGTAAGCAAGCAAGCAGTAAGTCGCGGACAGCCAAGGTGCAGTTCTCATGCTTTTGGGAAGGGGGGAGGAGAGGCAGGGGGTTCGAAGAGAGGCTAACAACTCCTCACCATACAAACTCGACGTACTACCGAGCGTTACTCTGAGCTTCTGACTTGGACAGATCTTTCGAACGACCTACGTCACCGCCAGAAAGACCTAAGCGTAAATGGAAGGTACTGAAATAAATGTTCGAGAAACAGGATGGGTGGGGGGGGGGGCGTGGTTACGACGGATGTGGCTCAAGATAGGGACAAGGGGGGGGTTTTTGTGAGGCCAGTATTGAGATTTAGCGCTACTT
>Ga0123353_10011476_pt1 | contig 12485 bp, 5 predicted proteins | sample TergutLab28metaG_3_FD_92763 | JGI IMG/M metagenome (GOLD analysis project Ga0123353, IMG submission 92763) | Labiotermes labralis P3 segment gut microbial communities from Petit-Saut dam, French Guiana - Lab288 P3 | ecosystem: Host-associated > Arthropoda: Insects > Digestive system > Gut ... | reverse complement strand
TGGTGTCATTGGAATTTTTCGTTGACATAATCCTTCCGGCCGCACTATGGCCGTGGGGTTGACTCAGCCTCTAAAAAACATGAGTACCAGGAATATTTCCTAGGGGGTAAAGGCGGCCGGTGCGAAGGGCTGACAACCTTACCACCTTCATGTGCCGATTGTCTTGAAATCTGGGAGCCTTAAACTCCTGGAACCCTCAGGGCCTGTCCAAGCCTGTCATGGAATTGCTTTTTTTTACTGGCTGTACAATTTTATGAAATATTTGAGGACCTCTTTCTTGCTGTCAGGTGAATTCACTTCCAAGAAGGGGCTACATTTTTTTTATTTATGTTTATAAGAATTTTACTTACTCTCGGAGGTTGATACATTGATTGCTATATTGTTTAAGCCCCTACTTGCAACCACAGAGCTTAGGCCGTTGCATTGTCACATTTCTTGCTAAGACTGACTATATAAGGACTTGGAATGAAGAAGTTGTGGCCTCTTTGAAGGCACTGTTTTGAAATTCGCGACGAAGTAGGGAAGAAAATGTCGCAAAAATATTTAGGCGTGGTCAGCCTAACTGGTGATTATAGAAAGAACCTTACACATTGCTGCACGGCGGTTACGTAATCGTGTGAAAGAAAACTGGTACACAGTCGCCAAACACGCTGCAGAATAAAGAAGTCAGGGGTTTGTGGGCAACGCTTTTCGTGTAACTGACTGTACAGAATCACTCAATATGTGCTGAGTTGTGCGATTGTCCCGCGGGTTGTGGCGCCATTCTTATGGAGCCGTGAATTATCGTTCCTATTGACTCCTACGTGTGGTCTCTCTCGTTCAACTCATGCCTCAGACCATTTTATGTACCACAGCTTTCTTTTATCATTTTGACTTCTCTCATCGCGTTTCAGTAGCAAGTTAAAATGGCGTCATTTCCGGCGGATATGACCCGCCACCGAATTGCTACAATGCAACTTTGTGTATTGTGTACTAAAATGTATTAGACGTTAAAGAAACGGGAGACAAATTCCAAGAGCAGAAATACAGTATCGATTACTAGCAACCCGAAAAAGTTATGACCTTTTTAAAAATACAGTCGAACCCGGTTATAACGACATCGCTTTAAAAGACATCCCGCCTATACAGTAAGATAATCTGTGGTACATATTCATTTGTCACTTGTCACAATGTATATCAATAAATGCGCACAATTTGTCAAAATCACAATAATGCTGTATAAGTCACATCCGACGTGTTTCGGACCTAACTGGCCCATTATCAGGGAGTGAAAAAACGGCTTAACCTTTTTATGATCTTAAAATGTAATAGACCTGTCGAACATTCATAAATGTGTGACTTATGGCTGATAGATTTTTGCACCGAAAATTATAAAATTTTTAATTTATGAAAATATTTTAAAATTATAAAATATTTGTTAGTTACAATTATTACAAGCGTAAAAGTAGTTATAAACCGTGTTAAAATAAGATAAGTGAAATACAGATGTCACAAAATATAAATATAAAGCATTGTAAGATACGGAACGAGAATTTGTAACTTTAAAACATCTTATAACAAAAAAATTTTATAATTTCCAGTGCAAAAGTCCGTCTACTATAAATCACCCATTTACGAATTTACGACGGTTATACTACATACTGGAAATAATAAAAAGGTTAAATGATTGTTTTTTGCAACTGTATACTCACTGGTGATGATGGACCAGTGAGTTGCGGAACATATAGGAGTTGACCTATGACAACATTATTGTGATTCCGACGAATCGTGGGCATTCGTTAGTTAATACTGCGGTAATTGAATCATAATGCACGGAATGGAAAATGTATAGTTCCTCACTCTTAACTATAACGTTATAATTCTCGGTTAATAAACACCCGTTTATAACGACACAAAATATTCAGTCCCATTCATGACGTTATAACAAAGTTCGGCTGTATATTTACATGAACATATTAGCTACAAGGAACCTTCATTCGTTTTGTTGCACATTCTTCATGTTTCCTGTTGCGATTGTAACATTACCACGCTAATATGCTACGGTCACGCGTACCACCGCCTTCTAAATGTTGCTTTCCGGCCGCTGCTCCTTTATTTAAGGCTGTGTCCATAAACGGCTCGGTGGGGACATTGGTATTCGTTTCCCCTTTTGGTCTATGTAACACTGTAAACAACAGGACATCCAACACACATAGAAGAGTTGTGTGTGTAACGGTAATACTGTGGTTAAACTCGGACATGGAAAACAGCACACTGCATAGGGACCTACGTGCCTTCATGCGATCGGTCGTCATACTGCAGGCTGACGGTGTTCTGTGTGGGGTACGAACGAGGCCTAAAAACAATTATAGAGCTGAACGTTTTGCGATATACGAGACAAATGAAAACATATTATATTGCCTTCCTTACGAGTCAAGGTATCTCACTGTGTAGGAGATAAGATAGAATAAAGTAGAATTAGAGATGCTGAAGAAAGAGTTGAGAATCTAAACCTAACACACCGTCCCACGTAAAAAACAATGTACAGACGTGATTTCGAAAGCAACAAGAATGTTATATCCCGTAGATATTTACTATCTTGTTTTGTGTGGGGCTGTTATCTGCCAGAAGGACAGGATGAAGTAGAGTCTATAGAACTGTGCGCTGTTATTAGACCCACGGCAGTCTCTCGACTCCACCGCTCAAGTAGATATTGTTCCTTCTACAATTGCACGATCTGCTTCTTACACAATTTCTCACTTTACACAGGTTACTTCTTTTTTTTTTTAATTTTCTGTCATCGTTTCTGTGTAGGTGGTGCAGACAGTTTTGTGTTATCCGTTTATGTTGTCTAAGATGTCTAATACAGCGCCTGTGTATTTGTTGTCCGACTGCTAGGTTCCTGACACTTGTGATTTCATGTTACGTGCAACTGCCCTTAAGATTCTAGTGTTAGCTGTCTCAATTGATCCGTCTATTATTTCTTTATTTCCAGAACTCTGATCCGTATAGCTATGTCAGTTCTACTAGCGCATTTTACAGTTTAGAGTTGTCCGTATTCTTGCTCCGACACGCAGCGTTATTTAATTTACTTATATGTGCTATATTTAAGGACTGGTATAGCTGAGTCTGTTTGGTGAACTAACCTGCGGGAAGTAGTTTCGAGGAATCGTGGCTTCATTGCCCGCAAGAACACGATGTTTTCTTCGAAGCATCCGCACTGGCTTTCATGCACATTCAGCCTACTGTTCAACGCGTCCTGGGCTCCTTCACCGAGATGAAGCAGCTTGAGCATGAAGCTGTCTACTCACGTCTATGTAGCGCCGAATGAGTGGAGCTGCACTACCATTCCCGCATATGCTGTTATGGTGTGCACAGGGAAAATTTTATATGTATTTGTGTGGCATATTTAATGGCATTCACATTAGCTGATGTTACATAACCTCGAATGACAGGACGGAAGAAGAAAAGTCGTGTAGGGGGTGATTGTAGATCTTGGGCAGGCTGTGGACGTGTAATCTATCTATTAGGCACATTCGTGCAACTGTTGTTACAGTGGAAAAGCAATGAGTATTACATATTTTGAGTGTGTGTGTGTGTGTGGCCTGAGGCATCCAGCATGCAACGCGCATGCGCCATATTGTCATCTGCAGCCTGTCTGACTGTACAATACACGTATTTTTCAACATTATTTAATAAACGGCACGATTTTCGGAGAAAATATATTGAGTGTGAAAATTGTTTTCTGATTTTATCTCTATCTTTTGTCTGAAATATTTCACCTCATAGCAAAAAATGAGCGAGATATAACCCAAAAAGTTATATTGGTCATCATGTAAGGTACTCCTTATTCTTACCAAGTTTTTACAAAACTTGAAGTGTTCACTAAAGATTTTCGAAAAATACCCAAATAATAGATTTCATTAAAATCAATCGAGTGGGATCCGAATTGTTTAGTGCGGACGGATGGATAGGCGGACAGACGGAGAGACACGTTGAATCTAATAGTCCTTTTTCGCTGTTTTGCGAATGTGCATAAAAATAGCTCAGTTGCATTCTCCAGCAGAGATTCGAACAAGGCACTTGCATATTAGAAGTCTGTAGCTTTACCTCTTGTATGAGCTTGCTAAATTTCATATTACAACAAATGACATAGGCAAGATTCTTATTGTGCTCCGGCGTATGTAAACGAACTGACTCCTACAATTTGTACTCAGTCTAGAAGTGGCACTTAACTGGTTTTGTTACTCTGAGAGTCGCCATCTGCTTCGCAGCCGCTGAACAGCTGGGGAGTGACACCACGTGCTGAGCTGTCACGTAATATCTTCTGAGGATATTCTCTTTTACAGTTCAAAATATAGGCTTTTTCAGGACAATTTCTGCTTGTGAGTTAGACTTGAAACTGAAATTGGTGATTAGAACGGTGGTGTTTTCAAGAGGTGCCCAGTTCAAACATCAACTAAGCCACCGTGTATACTCGCTGCGGTTAGGAGTAGTTTCTCGCCTATCTCACATAGGTGTCGATATATTACCTCGACTGGGCCCACGACCGATTCCTTCATCTTCCTCTCCAATCAAACATCCCTGAGCCATCTTACCACTGACGCTATGTAAATTGACACACCGGCAGCATCGTAAGATAAAACACGGAGAAAATTTCATAAAAGAATTATTTTCAGTTTCGTATAAAATTTTCCAGCCTCCCACGCAGTTTACACGCTTTGTGTTGTCGGCAGAATAGAGTAGTATTTCACGGTAATTTCATAGCGGCCAGTCGTGGTAGTCATGGTTGCTTTTAGTAGCATTCCGTGCTTTCTTTTGATGTCGTAGTAGCAGGTGTAGCTACAATATCAGTGTTTTGTTACGTGACATGAATACAGTTAGACAAGTTTTCTGTATACGCAGGATATGACTTCAAACAGATCAGGTTAAATGTGAAACATTTCACAGAAATTTCAGAAATACTCATGGGTGTCAAGGCTACGGTATTTGTAATAATTTTGGCCCGTTTTATTTTTTAAATTTATCTTCTATATTTTTTCCTTAGATATTGGGACTTACGATATTGGCCACACATCTTTTCTATGGAGCGTCACAATTTAAAACAAGATGCTAAATGTCAGCAGAAGAAAACGGTATTGGCGCCTTCGTGAATCAATAGAAACCTAGAAACCTTAGTTATCTTAGTACCAAGAGTAAATCCCAGTAAATATTGGAGTATTGATACAATTTTTAATATTGTAAATCTTCCGTGAAATGTATATATATTTATGTATAATTTATTACAAACGAATTGAACTTGTCTATAGACACTTTTACTGTTTCGGCTATTATTTATAGCCATCTTCTTGGAGCTTCGTTATGTAGTAAGAGATAATACACAGCATCAGCCTGTAGTTTTGTCAGCTGTAAATAAACAGTGCACTGCATAGTGTATGTATCATTTAAAACTGACATTTTTTGATGATAAACTTATTTATTAATAATATAGTTAATCAGGTTATCCAAACGAACTGTCATATCCACATATACACAAGTATTATGGTAACCAAAGTAACCATTTTAACGCTAATAACTGATGATACCATAAGTGTATGCAGGTTTTCATGTAAACTGTTTGTTACTTTTGTCCTACTTCTATCAAAATCGGAAATTATTGACTCATTTTAGTTCAGATGTCCAGTACGAAATTTGCCTCAAATCCGCCTGGTGGGAGTTGAGTTGTTTCATGCTAATAGAGAAATGGAAGGACGAACGGTGAGGAATTGCGAAGTTAATAGTCATGTTTGTAATTTGCCTGGCGTAAATACTTAAAAGCTAGTAAATTTATCTTTTCATATGTATCTACCAGTCCATTATATAAGTTAATAAATACCACATGCTGATGATATGTGAGATTTTATGGATCTCATTATTAACACCGTGATTTCTCAGAGGTTAGACACCTGCATCATATTAAAATAAAATCCTTATGCTACGTATAGTAATAAGAGTATATGTAAAATTGGTGATTAAAAACTGAACAATTTTTCAGTTCTTGTAAATGGGGAAATTGTGATTTGTTGAAGCACACGTGTACAGCAACTCATTTGACGTGCTTACCATTTTTATTCATATTTTATTCTCGTTTGTATTTAAAAGTATAATCTTAAACCTTTCTATACGCCATAATTTTACCCATGTTTTATGCATTTATTTAATTGAATTTTATACATTCATTTAATTAAATTTTATGGCGCATATTGTAACGAAATAAGATCTCAGTCCCATGCTAGGATACTTTTTCACTGGACAGCTCTTGATAAATAAAAATGTCTGATGATGAACTGTTAACAAAGACGAGGCTAGGATCATGGGAAACATGTATAGGTGTTGTGTAATTCTGTGTTGTAGAATGGCGTTTAAATAAAGGACAACGGGAAGAATCGCCTTAAGATTGTTTGTGAGGTCGCGAAGGAGAGTGAAGACATCAAAATTCTTCACCACTCTGCAAGCAGCACAGTAAATGTGTGAGCTCAATAACTTACACTAAGATGCGGATTAGACGTAGACCTGGCAGGTGATGGATGACATGACACCTGGGTGAGCAGTTTCCGATTGCCTTGGGTGACAGTTAACATTTTTCCGTCGTCTGAAGACAGATGAATAACAATACCAGGAAACGAAACGCGAGGTAATCTGTGAGCTGTCTCTGGTACAGAGCAAAAGAATAACTACCGTTCTTTCAAACTACTGAGTCAGAGTTCCAGTTGTTAGTTTATTAGCTTTAAAACAACCTCTGGTGTGTATGTCGGCAAGAAGGGTGGTCCCTTGAGAGCATGCTGCACTTCTCAGAACACAGATCCTCTTGTTTGCCAGCACTAACATAAAGTTGTCAACGTAAGGGATGCACCAAACTTGGGACTGGGGCGGTCGTATATAGGATTACGTCGAAGAATACCAAATATTTAACTTCCACTGCCGTCCGTTTTCCACATGCAGTGATTGAGGGTAAGATGGGCATGGCATATGGAGCATATGGGGGAGAAGAGGAATGCAAAAGAGGTCTGTGTGGGGAAATCTGAAGTTGAGGAGCTGCTTGGAAGACCTAGGCCAAAATGGCAGAATAATAGTAAAATGGATCTTAAAGGAACATGATAATAAGGCATGGTCTAGACCAGTGTTTCTTAACCGCCGGGCCGCGACCCGGTAGCGGGCCCTAGTATCAATTATACCAGGCCGCGAGAGATTCTCCTGGAATTGATAACTAATTTAAATGTAAGTCTTATGTGTATTGGACTGTGCATCATTGTGATAATTGAAGAATAAGAGACCAACTTGATGTCACACTTTATTAAGTTTTATTTTCTTTCTTCTATGCTTAACATGTTTCGGACATTAATACAACCATCGCCAGGAGCCTGCGACTGTTCTGTTGTATCACCACATTGGTTGCGTGTTCTTTGTGAGTTGGAGTTTCGGTGTGGCTGGTTGGGGCGGTACCCGTGTGGAAGGTTACAGCACTAATTTAATATTTGTCAATATGCCGCACCGTACACCTAATTGTACTAATACTCTTTATGATTATGCCGTAATTAACTATTAATACTTATGTTAATTTGTTGTATGAACTTAAAATAATTGGAAAGGTACTGACGAGTAAATCTGTTGGGATCGGATCCTCATCTTATAAAAAAAAAATTTTGGGCCGCGATCTCAGAAAGGTTGAGAAACACTGGTCTAGACTAACATGGTTCGGGTTAAGTAAAAGTGGCGGGCTATTGTGAACTTGGTAATGAACCCTCACCTTCCGTAGAATGTGGGGAATTTCTTGGCTGGCTGAGGAACTGTAAGGTATTCAAGACGAACTCTGCTTTGGTGAGTTAGTTGGTGAATTTCATAACAGCTTCACCAAATAAAATACACTGTGGAGAAAGGCAGAATTAACTTAAAATAAAAAATTTCAAATCACTTTTACAGTTATTTGTATATAATGCATGATATCCTCTGGATCTTTATTGTAAAGCTGTATAACAATGATGTGCAGGTGCCTAATATGCGCAGTAAATGTGCAGACATGTTTGTTTTGCATTTGTTTCATTTGAGTGTAAGAGCAACAGTTTTAAATTTCTCGTGACGGTCGTAAAAAAACATAAAATGATCCATTGTATTTGAAATAACATACAGTTTGTAATACCTGGAGGCTACTTTGTGTAACAAGTTACTATCGTATTCCATAAATAACTAGCATTCGCTTTGTTTTCCTTTCGTACCGGATACAACATAACATTGTCGTACTGAAAAGCGTGGGTTATTCTGATTTAGTTTTAGATACAACATTTCACAATATCGTGTTTCGTTTACACTTTCTAATATTTCATTATCTTGTGAGATCTGTTGTTCCCACTGCGAAGACTGTGAAAACTGTTGTGGAAATTTATGTACTCTGGTGATGAAGCGGGTAGGATGCAGTAAAGGCCTGTGCACCTGTACCATATTACAGGGCGTTACACCCCAGCTGGTAGCAAACTTTAATTGTTCTGGTTAGATTTTAATATGTCTGTAACGAGTGGAGGAAGGTTTCCGGGCACGGATGTAGCCGACAGTTTGGTTCGCTACTACTGTTGTGTTTGGTATTCTTGTTTCTACAGTTACTGTTTAACATTTCCGGTTTTAACTAATCTCGTCGAATAGACAAGGAAAAGTATGTTTTTCTCATCATTATGCTCATGTATGTCTTACACTTTTCGCTGAGTATAAACCAAACGATGAGTTTTCACAAAACATGGTTTATATACCTGCCACTAGAGAGCATTCTATTATAGCCACTATTTCCTTTCGTCTTTAACATGCCATGGTGGCTGTGTACACAGATAAAATGAAATAAAATTACCATCAGTACCACAAATTTTGTGTAATATATCTGAAAATTTATAAATTTTTTCAAGTTAATCTTACGTAGAATGTAAAATACGAAATGGAGGCCATGAGAATGATATATTTTTACTTTTCAGTTTGATGATTGTAAAGAGAAATCTTTGAAATTTTTTTGAATATTTTATGGAGATATGTCATTAATATGCTCTGACATGTTGAACGTTAAACATTTCCGTTATTTGCTCACAGATCAGGTCGATAAAAATATAATGAAAATATTTGCCTTCATTTTTCTGAACGACTTGATGTTTATAAAGCAAAATCATGTCCAAAGTTTAAAAAATGTAACTAATATTGCAAATGTGACTCTTCACTCATTTTTTTGTGTAATCCAGCTCTGAAGGCGAAAATAGCAACGAAATTCGATAATATAACCTTTTAAGATCTTAGGATATTCTTAGGTGTTACTCATGTACTATTTCTGTGTATGAAATTCGTGAGTGGTTTTAGAAGGCTTGGTAGAGAGATGAAGGTCTGCACATATCTGCATAGGCCTGGATGTGGCGCGACATTCGCTCCTCTGTCCATAGACCCAAAATAACTCGTGATTATATTTTTCTTTTCTTAGAAGTGCCTTGTACCTTAACTACTGTGGTACGGTCAAAATAACCTGCCAGAATTTCAAACTATTCTACCACATCCAAATTTCAACCTCATTGGCTTCCCTCCCATGTACCTCCACTCGAGAGATGTAGGAAACAACAAATCGTGAACTACCTCATTACGATATAAGGTACTGAACTAACACCTCGGATCATTTAGACCTGTACCACAGTGCTAGTGTTCCTGCAACGACATGAGGGATTACTTACGATTGCACAGTCGACTCTGTTTATGCCTCCATTCCTGTGCTTTTGCTTGCTTGGCAATGGCAGAAAGTCCACTTTGTGTTGTTTCGATCCTGATTTCGTGGATTTCGTCTTAAATATTTTAGAAGAAACGAGCAAGAACGAAAGAACTGAAGACAATTTTCAGGAAACCTTTCACGGCACAGGGAGCAAGGAAGAAGCATCTGATGAAAAACGCAGTGACTATAATAATAGCAGTGACAAAAATGGTGAGGACGACTACTTTAGTGTCAAAAATTTCGTGTGGTTGAAGAAGGGCCCTTCGCAAAATTTCCGCACTCTAATTCACAATATTGTTTCACGTCTTCGCGGACCAACTACAAAGGAAAAACTGGGAAAAGAAGATTGTTCACAAAGGCTTGGACATGTTATTTTCCGAAGCCATGATACACGAAGTAATTCTGAGAACGAACGAAAAAATTGCGTCAGTCCGGAAGAAATATGGCGAAAATAAGCCATATACGGTGAAAGAAACATATGTAATAGGACTAAAAGCACTGAAAGGACTTCTGTAACACAGCGGTGAGTTCAAGGCAGGTCACGAAGGTGTAAGAACCCTGTTTCCACCTAAGGGCGCCCGTAGTGCCTTTAGGGCGAAGATTTCAATGAATAGATTTCTTTTCCCAGTTTCATGCCTACTATTGGAGTGAACCAGTGACAGAAACGTAAGAAAAGAGACAAACAAAACTCTTGCTATCTCTGGCCTGTCCAACCAATTAGTACAAAACTGTCAGAAATCCTACACTGGCTGTTAGGGCTCTATAGAAAACATTTTAATTTCATTTCACGTCAGGAGCTCCTTCAAAATGTACATGCCGAATAAATCGTCGACATATTATAAAAATTTCTTGTTCTTGCAGATGCCAGCAACAGTTACCTATAAAATGCATGCATACACGTATAGAGTGGAACGATTCGGTTGGTATGGACTGAACATCAACGAAACAAAATTTGGAGAAACCAACAAAGGCTGTTTTGAGACTTGTGGGCCAAATTTCTAAAACTGAAATGAATGTAAAGGTCGATATTTTGTTTTACTCTCTGGAAGTGTTTGACAAACTCACAGAAAAGGGGCTCATTTTTGTAGGGACATTAAAAAAAGAAAAGGGAAGTTCCAGCCGAACTTCTTCAACACAGAAATAAAGAACCTGACATTTCCATTGACGTTTTTATGAAGGACAAAGCACTGCTCTCATATGTCCCTGAAAAAACAGAGGTGTACAACACATATCTTCAATGAAAGTGGCAAACTAGAAATTATTGCCAAGTACTTTGCCACTAAGTATGTTGCCAATATTTCATATCATAAATGTGCCAATTATTCGGCAAGTCGCCGAGGACGTCGCTGGCCCATGGCTGTCTTTTGTGTTATTTTTATATCGCCCAAGTGAACGCAAATATTATCTAAAATTCTCAGAAACACGATAAAAACATGGAACGCTTTTCATTTCTATTGGATCTTGGTTTTGACCTTGTAATAGACGAAATAAATCGTTGTTTCGCGTGAGGGAAAATTATCAGTGAACTGCGAATTTTGATTGGCTCCATTCTACAGAAACCAGTACCGGAAAGGGGAGAGCCTGAAATAATCCTACCTGTAAAAACTGAAAGCTTCAACATTTGCCCTTCTGCAAGGGATAAAAATATCCAATGTGTGCTACAAGTGTCATAAACCAGGATGAAATGACCGTACGGTGCGAGTTTGTAAATGAGGCGAAGATGAGAATTAGTAAATTTTATGACGGTTGTTTCCATGAACTGGTAGAAAAATTATTTGTCTGCGTTATTTAGTTCTTTTTATGATTCCTTGTGTTGAAAATACGTGGTATTAAACATTGTCAGACCATATGAGGAAGGGAACTTAGAAAAATTAATAATGAGTAAATAAACGTTGCGTTCGATGAGGTCGGGTCATTTGGACCCTTACCTCAGTGTTACAGATACAAAAATTTATAACAGTAGTTAAGGTTTAAGGCATGTGATTTTAATGTTACTAAATTCAAGACGAATCTGTTATAACGAAATGCCACGTAAAGTGCCATCGAATCACTTGGCGGCTGTCGACTTAGATGATACAAATTGCAGAAGACGTGTACAAAAATAACAAAGGTAAAATGAAGTTATGCTCGGACCTCATCAAAACAATGAGTGAAAGTCTTTTCTTGAAAGCTAACTTTTCTTGATCAATATGAGAATTTTCTCTTAATTTAGGAATCCAAATTTTCACGTTTATATTTACAAGGTTCCACCATTGATTTCAATCATAAGCCAGACAAATCCCGTCAACATACACGAACATGAGTTCTCTAATATCCTCCTTTATATCCCCTTACCATGTATAGATATGTGTTTCAGATTGTCGCTTTTCCTCTAGGATAACAGGTCAGTGTTTATTTATTCATCTTCTCGTGTATGCTACATTCTTCGGACGTCTTATCGTCCCCAATTTTATCATCTCACTCTTTAGAGTCAATTACACATTGCTATTAATCTTCTCGCTGTGCATGCAACTTGCTGTCCTGTTGTGGTCCAGTTATCCATTTCATCACCTGCTTCTCGGACACCTGAAATACAGTTAGGTTTACAACACTGCACAGAAAAAACACAATAAATTCTAAGTAGACTCCTGTTTGCACACTGAGGCGCATATCCGTTACGGAGTGGGGAGATGGTTTTCTTGCGTGGGATGTTCTGTCATTTCAGTTCTTGAAACATTTGACCAATTTTCAGGAAATTTTCTAT
>Ga0123353_10011475_pt1 | contig 12485 bp, 4 predicted proteins | sample TergutLab28metaG_3_FD_92763 | JGI IMG/M metagenome (GOLD analysis project Ga0123353, IMG submission 92763) | Labiotermes labralis P3 segment gut microbial communities from Petit-Saut dam, French Guiana - Lab288 P3 | ecosystem: Host-associated > Arthropoda: Insects > Digestive system > Gut ... | reverse complement strand
TCTCTTAAACAAAGCCCGCTAAAAAAACCGAAAGGGGGGACAGACACCAGCAAAAAAAGAGAGAGGAAGAGGGGGGGGGGGGGGGGCGTGATATGGAGACAGTGAGTTTGGACAGGTAGAACAAAGCTGGTAGCCAAGTACACGTAATGTATCTTACGCTACCTTTTAAGTGGCCATTCTGTTCGTAACTTAAGTCTCTGTTCATTCAAAAGTCGACAGAAGCGTACGAACTCTTGGGCCGTGACACCATTAATTTCAGAAAAAGATAACGTTTTGGAAAAAAAATATATTTACTCACCTACACGGCGTCACCTCCCAGAAGACCGTAGAGACACTGTGCACCAGGTGGAAACGATAAAGGTACCAATTAAGACTCGAAAGCACTGGGGTGTGTGTCACGGTCCGCGGGTAAATTATTCGCTGACATGACATTCGTTATTAAACTACACATTCTGAAAACAGAAGCAACGTGTTGCTCCGAAACTACAAGATACAATTTATGTGCTTAACTACAAGATACGTATCACATTTTGAAAGAGAGTAACCTTGAAGGTAAAGTTCGCCCTTTAAAAGACCATGAAATTCCAGAGGGGGAGTAGAGGTATAGTTATACTCTTTCTTTAAACTCGGCGCTAGACGGGGGGGTGCGTGGTCAAGGGCACGCCTCGGCCACTTTACCCCCCGGAAAAAGACTCGGTACCTATTGTATAGGAGACCGGGCAGGCCCCAGGGCCGGTCTGGACGGAAGCGAAAAATCCCGCCCCCAACAAGATTCGATACCCTGACGGTCCAGCCCGTAGCTACGCTACCCGGCCCACAAAGAGCAACCTGGTCCTTATGAAATATAAAGTTCTCCAAAACTATTCGGTAAACCAAAGCGAGCTGCGTCATTACACATTCCATCGTTTGAAAGCCCACACAAACACGAATGGATCTCTAACGTTGAGGAGCACTAACCGGGTAACTCGGGTTCCCGTCTAATAAAGTTGGGTTCAAGAACCACTGAAGTGCCGTTCAAGAAAGGTCATGACACACAAAGCACATCAGTGGGGCACAAAATCAAATTCAGTATAACACATAAAGAATCTCAGTTAACTTACATTGGCTGACTATCTACATGGGCTGGAAGAGTTTAATGACGTCAGAGCAGCCATCAATCCTATTATCGTTTTTTGATTACATATAATGGCCACAACTGAGGTCAAATTACGCATGATTCTCTGATGCGCACTGAATGGCGACACTGGAACTCAGACGTAATGGCTGAAAAAGACGGCAAACAGAACATTGCACTCCCAGTGCTAGACTAAACACCGCGTGGGAAATTGCAAGAATACACAAAAAAAAATCACTAGTTTTTTAACGTTACAATTTCACACTGTAAAGAACTACCTCGAGATTAAAAGTTATTGGGACGTCCCGATACATATTTTTGTTGCCGTTCACCGCAACGCCACGTGGAGGATAAGTGAATATTTTGAGTGAATGACGCCAACAATTTCTAAGTCAATAACCTCCGGTGACAGATTTACGAATGAGTTGAGCACTGACGGAATGACAGTGACAGGACAAAGCCGAGATACGTGGAGTAAACCCTGTATCGCTGCTATCTTGTCTACCATCAATCCCGCACAGACTGGCCTGGGAACGAAGTCAGGACTGTGCGGTTGTAGACGGAAACTAAGCACATCAGCACGATATTTTGTTTGCAGCAAAGCTGTACTAATGACATTTTCTGCAATCTACACCAAGCTCTGCTCAACTAAATATGTTTAGGTTCTTTGAATAAAGGTTGACCAACCTGATGACACTTGCTTTATTATCTATTGCTCAACATGTTTCAGACGTTAATACGTCCATCTTCAGGAGCTTGCGACTACTTGTTGCGTTGTGTAGGTTGTAATGATAGAGGTTTTGTGTGTTAATTTATTTATCTAACGTCTGAAACATGTTGAGCAGTAGATAATAAAGCAAGTGTCATATAGTTGGTCAACCTTTATTCAAATATCAAGATGATGCACGGTCCAATACGCGTAAGATGTTTAGGTTCGTACATAGTTTAGACTCCGTGACCAGAAATAAGTCATTGAGATGGACGACTGACGAAATTGATACGAAATTTCGTAATGTTCGGGAAACAGAAGACTCATGAACCACGGGACAAGACAAAAGGAATTGTCGATGTGATTAAGCACCACGTCGTTAAGACGAACCCCTGTTCTTAACTGGGTGCACCTATCGGAGGAGGGGTACTGGAGGTACACTTGACCTCAACTCTTTAGGAAATTCAGCTTCACGCCCTGGCTGGTATACTTCCGAGGAAGAGGTCACAGTACCAAATACATAGGAGGCTTGTCCACCCCACAGGTTGGAGGCTGTGGCAAAGAAAACACCCCTGCCGGCCCTCGAAGTGGCCGAGGGTGACCCAATGGTGTGCATTCGTGAACACGGCACGGAACATCGGGGGTCATCATAATTATGATCATGTCGGCAAGGTGATGCCCACGAAGTGTGAAATATCGGACAAGGGAACTGGTTGAGTATGTTGTGCGGGGGGGTGTCTCTTGGTGCGCGTAATTACGGTGCGGCCTCAAACAATCGATAATGCTATTAGTTACATTGATATTCCATAAATCGATACGGCTGCATCATCCCCTGCTATGCCTCAGCGTGTGTAATGATCCACGGTTCATCTTGCGAAGCAAACCTCCCTCTAATTGCTGCACTACCCAAACCCATCGCTGTTGACCTGGAACTTACTTGCTACGAGAAGATGTACTATGAAGCAAGTTCTCCCAAGAGTGGTTGTGTGTTATCGACAATCAATCATTACTTGAAACATCTGATACAAAAAAAACTGTCGCCAGATCATCAGGACAGGTAAAGACGTTCGAGTGTACGGACAGGGTCGTCTGTCCTGCATTTCCCAGTCTGTCTGCACCACAATAAACATATCTCTACAGACACAGCACACCATTTTAAATGCCTTCGCCAAACAACTGCTAAACGCGACTGTCAGCTTCCCCCTCGTCTGCCTGTCTCTGTGTCTCCCGCCATGGAACAAATCGCCTCTCGCTGAATGAAGTTTAGTGAAATTTTATATTGGGGAATTGTTTGTTTGATGTTTGTGTGGCCGTGCATCATTGACACAATAATATAAACAACCAACTAGATGCAACAATAACAATTTATTTATAACTTCAATCAGCTCAACATGATTCGGGCAATAGTTTCGCCCATCCTCAGGAACACTAGACTGTGTTTACAGCTAGTGGTATAATGCACCGACGATGCTGCAGGCTGGTGATATCTCACCAGCCTGGGGAATTGTTATTTAACTCACGTACGTTTATGAAAACGTGTCACTGTTACGGAGGTAAGTAAAGTAACACGGCAGAGCCATGGAGGCTGAAAACAGTTATTTAAGCACAACACAGCGCCACATACACGTGATTTTCATGCAGAATAATTACATCACATATACAGTCATAATATTTCATATTTGTTGATTCATGCTTCAACACAAATAGTTGGCGCCACGTAAATGTAACGTGTTGTGGTTTCGCGTAGTAATTCGATGTGGTAGCTTTCGTAGAGTTGCGTTGCTTTTCTATACATGTAATCATAATGTTTAGCTTCCACATGGGAACATTAAATTTGGGATGTAGATAAACAGTGACTGGATACGCCGCATGTCTACAAACCGTAAACGAATAGGCCTATGTTTGGACGTCAACAATTACAAAATATCTAGAAGGGAAATGAACTTGCGATTTTTTTTTCTGTGGCGCTGCGGCCCAACGCGGACTACGGACTCCTCGTTCATGAGGTTTCTAGATCACACACACATCGACGCACCAGATTCGGTATGACTCCTCTGGACGAGTGATCAGCTCGTCGCAGAGACCACTACCTGACAATACACACAACACTCACAAGAGGCAGACATCCACGTCCCCAACGGGATTCAAACCCACAATCTCAGCAGGCCAGCGGCCCCAGACAATCGCTTTAGAAAGCGAGGCCGATGGGACCGGCAAACTTATGATTATAACCGATTAACTTACTACTGACAAAAATAACGCAAATAAAATAATAATTAGTTATTCACAGAAATATAATACAAAAATAATAAGAGATCCCAATACATTAACAACATTCTGTTAACATATTTAAAACCGTGTGCAATAAGTATGTGACACCCAAGCGGATTAAATGACATTGCCATCTGAGAAGATCGCAGGATGCAAAGACCTGAACGCCTCTGAATGTTAAGAGTGTACGTATATGTACACTGCCTTCCTGTTTAAAAACTACGAGTAGATCGAATGTAATGGTGAACTGACTGGCCTTAGCCGTAACATTCATTAATGACTTGATCGGAGGCATCACGATGTGCTAGAAACGTAATATAATGCTAAATAGTGTACGTCAGCACAACTGTTTTATTACACAAAGTAATTACATAAGCTACATGTTTCGACTATAGATTAGTCATCTTCAGGCCTATTTTAATCGGTCAGTCACAAGATGCTATGCACATATTGGGATCCCAGCGTGTTTACATCAATGGAATACATAAAACTTTGTGTTTTATGTATTCCATTGATGTAAAACTTTGTGTTTTATGTATTCCATTGATGTAAACACGCTGCGATCCCAATGTGTGCATAGCATCTTGTGACTATTTACGATTGAAACAGGCCTGAATATGACTAATCTATAGTCGAAACATGTAGCCTATGTAGTTACTTTGTGTAATAAAACAGTTGTGCTGACGTACACTATTTAGCATTATATTCATTAATGAAAATAAAGATTCATGCTGTAATGTTAAACACAGACTACGGAGTACCAAACACGTGCAACTATCATCATATGTATTAATTCGGTAAGGTTTGTTTGCGACATCATGATCTGTTCAATTACCGAAAGGACCTATTCAAGATAGACGTTTTAAGAAAGTTATGAAACCGCATTGCTGGCAGTCTCCTTTGCTATTGTTAAATCCTCCTCCCCCCCCCCCTCTTTTTAACAGAAAGACTAACGTTAAGAATTTACAGTGCTGTCTAAAGGGGAAGAAACGTGAAGATAACATATTTTGTTTACCTCCCTTGGCCTCCTCTTCAGACAATGTTTTGTTTCTTATTTACACGTTGCTGCTGGCACGCTAATATCCAAAAGAGATTAACCAGCACAAAACGATGGGGAGTACAATTTTTTTTAATGTTTATTAAGATTAGGGTGCTCTAATTTTTGTTGATGAAATATTTTCACTGTTTCGGCGTGCAAACTGTTCGCACGGGTACAACAACAACAACAATTATCGTATCACTGTCGTTCTCAATTAAAAAAACTTAATATTAATTCTAATACAGTAATAATTAAAACGTGACGCAAATATGTCTTATTATGTCTGTCATACACCAACAAAATGTACATATACAATCAAATAAATGTATTGATTTTGACCTTTTCTCATAATGTTTGGGCGCTTATTGTGCCATCTTCAGGGAGAATTTTTTTTGTATGCTCAAAATTATTTTTACACTTTTTGATTACACAGGTTCGCAACTTTCATACAGTTACTTAAAAACGAATTTTTTTAAAACAATTTTAATGTGTTTTACAAGAGGACTCTTAACATCTTAAGTTCCCCGTTGAAACAAACTTTTTTTTCAGCAACTGTATAAAAGTTACAAACCTAAGAAATCACAAAGAGTAACAATAGTTTTGAGCGTATAAAAATTATCCCTGAAGATGGCGCAATAAGCGCCGAAACATGGAGAAAACGTGATAATACATGTATAGTATTGTATACGTGCATTTTGTTGGTGTATTACAGACATTTAATGCAAAAATGCACGAAATGGAACGCTTCAAGATGTCTTATTACTGTTCTTCTCAGTACAATATTCAACACATTAAAAATATATGAAATGTACGTCGCAGAACGTTATGATATCAGAACTTTATATAACACGTCACAATTTCCTTTTCGTAAGTCGAGCTAATCTTACATGAACGAAATCCGATGTCAGTGGGGCAATACAGAGTAGACCCGATTTCAAACTGTGGACGATCCGAAAGGAAGCGATTTATGCTTCATTTATGATAGCAACCTATTTTTCCAGCCAACAGTAACGGTTATTTCAAGAGTACAGTGCGGCTAGTACGTCTAAACCCCCCCACCAACACGAATGGACACAGCACTGCTTTTGGAAAGAATCTCTTCAGTGCTGCCAAGTCACCCTCCTTCTGCCCAAGATACTGATAGTTAACACTGCTGTCAAACTAAATGCGACTAATTTCAGGGAGGAGTATAGCTATCTCACGACAGCAAGACGTGGCAAGTCAGCCTACACCAGTAACACCTTATTTTCCTTAATGGAGAAGGCTGGGGAAGAGATTCTTCAGGGTCTAAAGACAGACACAGAGTTCTGATTCATACCGCAAGTTTTAGCCGTGGCGGCCCCAATGCGGTTCACATTTCCCCAGTATATTAAGAAACTGTTGCAGCATCCACATGTTAATCACCATCTGTCACAAACAATTTTCCTCGAAACTGAACAAGTTTTCTGACATCTTCACCGTGTTAGCTTTCTGTTCACGAACATCCGAGCGGTAAGCTCTTAACGATGAACAGTAGGACAATACTACCGAGGTTTTCATGGCTCTGAGCTGCCATTCCAGGAAAACACTTTAACGAAGAGCATGACTGCTACATTTCGCACCGTGCCCAAATGCATAATCGCTATAATAACATTAACCTCAGATGAAGAGTGCGCATTGCAGTTCCTCGGTATGCAATTTTTTTTTTACCTACTACGTCCTTCCTATTTGATCAAAATATTCTGCTCAGCATCCTATTCTGCAACACTACCATTCTTGTCCTACTGCGGCGAGAGACCATGTTTCACACCCATATGCAAGAATCAGTTGATACAGACTTAAAGACGGGTTATATTCAGTCGGTGTAAATTGTTGGCCACTCACCTCAAATGACAGCGATGTCTTTTCGGATGCTTAGGCACACAGGCAATTTTACGTTTAAGCAGTAGTGACCTGGAGTCGGCCCACTGTCTGTAGGAAGCTCTGCACACTGCTCAACACAGGTTGACAGCCCTTCCGCGGGGGGCAAACTGAAGCTTTACGCACCACGCTTCACTGGAGAGGCTTCTTTTGACTACTTGCTCTACCTGCTGTTACCAGTGCCGGGTATGGCCTTTATACACATCATGCTTGAAGGCTCGGTTCATTCCCCTCTTGGGATGCACAAAACATGTATGAACTGAAAGAAAATCTCCCAAAAGCAGTCACGGAGTGTAAGAAATTACAACAGTGACTTGCAAAGTGAACCATAAATACGGTACAAAGCGTCAGGCTTCCAAGTAACTATATTTTTCCTTAAACGGAGATTATAAAACAAAATCGGCGACGCTAGGTCATTTTCTACGTCGGAAAACGTCACTCGTGCACCCTCCGAACTTCAGAATAACAATTAAAACGTAAAATCCGTCACAAAATACACAATACAATCGCCGGTAGATCCCTATCTTGAACTACATTTCGAAGGAGCGCTACGACTAAGTGCAGTTACAAAACGTAAATGCATTGTGTTTCATAACTCCTAAGTGCGTATCTTGGACCCACCCTATAAACAAAGCTGTCTGTACATGATTGCGGAAATAAACTCTTTATTCCTTTATCAGTCAGTAAGGAGAGTTACTACACAACAAGAGTTACCGAGTTTAATCTTCATACTCATCACCGCTAAATTAAATATCAAGCCAACAGCATCGCTCTGCATGGGCAACAACTTTTCAAGGTTGCAAAATGACAGTCGCGCAATCTGAAATTCGTCGTCGTCAACTATGTAGGATTGCGCTCAAATGCCTGTTCCCACACAATCAGATGCACTAAACCGCCCCCATATTTCTTGTGTCCAGGATGTTTTCATTCCAACTTTTTACCTCTCTACCACATGTGTTGTCCATGTAGTGGGTCCCTGTCACCACGGCATGGCGCGTCCTCAGGTTGCGGATAAAGGAACGGCCTCCGATAAGAAAGGTAGCTGCGAATATATTGAATAAGCAGTCGCGGACAGCCGACAGAGGTGGTCCTCCAGCTTGGGGGTTGGGCGAAGTGCTAACAATCCCTCCCTGTAAAACATTCATGATAAGAAGCACATGCGGGAGTGGCGGACGCTTGTGAGTGCGGCAATGAACCTGCGGGTTCCGTGAAATGCGGGGAATTTCTTGACTAGCTGCAAACCAGCATGCTTCTCAAGAAGAACTCTTCACCATGCAGTAAGTAAGTACCACCTGTGTTGTGGTATATGCCTTTATTATGTATAATCAGAAGTCAAATTCATCGTGGCAGTCACCAAAATGCTCAGTTTCGTTCTCCTCCGTACTGCCGTCACGTCCCGTTCAGACATCACTGCATATTTAGAAACTGCTTCTGCTATGACGTTATGTATGCCTATTATTTTATGGTAACATTTACTTGCCGAAATTTCTGTACATATTTATAAATACAAATATAATTTTTTTTTCGCTGTGGGGCAACATCTCAAACCTGCCTCATTGTTGAGGTTTCTAGAGCACACACAATGACTGACACACACACCACACCACACTCAGTAGGACTTCTCTGGACGAGTGATCAGCCCGTCGCACAGGCCGCTACGTACACACCACACATCAAATACAAGAGACGAACACCCATGCCCTCGGCGGGATTCGAACCCGCTTCGAACCTGCACCACAGACGGCTCAGCTATCGAGGTCAGCTAATTGTCAATTATTACAATGTAATTATTACTATAAAATTTTAATTTCACTTACTTTTTCTTTCCGTGATTTAAAATGCCGTTAATTTCTACTTAAAGTTACTAATTTCTTTATAATTGGATTTCAAAAATAGACCACAATCCATGAGATTTCGCTCTTCTGGGGTCCAGATGTTCAAGAAGAAAGTTCCTTGCAGATGGAACCGATAAGTTGTCCCGAATCGTCGGGAGACAAACCTACGTCATGGAACAACCCAGCAAAGCTCGAAGTCAGGCTTCGGCCGCGAAGTAGACGAGTGCTGCCTTCTTCTGGGTTGTTACACAGCGAGTGGAGGCAATTCCTTACCAAAACGTCGGGGTGGGACCGACAGTTTGCACCGGAACGTCGGTAAGGGGTTACCACTACTTGCTGCGTACACGACCCAGAAGAACGAAGTTTTCAAGCCAGCAGAGCTTAACTACGCTTAAGACTGAAACGTCGCAACCACATGACATTCCTTCGTAGTTACGGTTCGTGTTCTGAATCCTGTGCCACGTGCACTTGACGTCACATCGCATGACGCGTCGTGTACTCTTAGCGCAGCAATTATGTATATGATACTGTAATCACAAGCACTTAGATTCTATCCTGCCTGGGTGACATTACGATCGTCGATAACGTAACCACTACGTTGTGCCTAACATCGGGATCCGACTACGCAGTAGCGCAGCCTGTTATCCCAGAAGAGAACCCCCAGCTAACCGCTTCGGAAACCTGGAAACTCACAAGCAGTGTTTACAAACTGGGCTCAAACCACACAACCACGAGACAACACTGAACTCTTTCGTTACACAAAGCACCTCACGGGTTCAGTGTTTACACACTTGAGCAAGTAAAGCATTTAACCTTTTCGTTATCACAGGATGTGCTTCCAAACGATGCCTCTCGGATATTGTACTCGATTCTCGAAAATCTTGCGTGATGTACCATAATGACGGGGAAACATATTGCTCGCATAATTTATTCTGCAAGACACTTATGGAACACACAAACACACACACAAAGTGTATACATACGATTTCAATAATGTGCTCGAAATGCTTATAACGAATTAACTTCGTGGAGCAGTGCTTGAGAAACCAGGAACACCTCGGATCTGATTAAGGAAAGGACTGCAGTATGCAACAGCGGCCGAACTGAAACATCTCCTGTACCAGTTCTATACCCCATGGTGCAGAGTCCTTCTTGAGAAGCCAACTGGTTTGCAGCTAGTCAAGAAATTCCCCTCATTTCACGGAACCCGAAGGTTCATTACCGCACTCACAAGCGTCCGCCACCTGTCTCTATCCTGGGCCAGCCCAATTCAGTCCATATACCCACCATCCCAACACCTCGAGATCCATCCTAATATTATTCACCCATCTACGCCTAGGTCTCCCCAGTGGTCACCTTCCTTCCGGTTTACCCAGCAAGACCCTATACACCCCCCTCTCCTCACTCATACGTGCCACATGCCCAGCCCTATACGCCTCTCATTTAAGATCCGAAGAGCTGCAAGCTCTGTATTCCTCACTAAATATTAAAATATTATTCAGGTGAACACATCAATAAAAATGAGATGGGTGGGGCAAGTAGCACGTACAGGAGACAGAAGAGGAACATACAGGGTTTTGATGGGGGGGGGGACACTTGTGGCAACGAGACCACATGGAAGACGCAGGCTTAGATGGGAGGATAATATTAAAACGAATCTTCAAGAAATGGGAGAGGGAGGCGTGGACTGGATCAATCTGCCTCAGGATAGGGACAGATGACGGTCGCTCGTGAATGCGGTAATGAATCTTTGGTTTCAATAAAATGCGGGGAATTTCTTGACCAGATGAGAAACGGTTAGCTTCTGAAGAACGACTCTGCTCCATGGAGTTACTGAGTTTAAAATTTTGAGTTCGCTTCTAATCCCCCCCGAGACAGACGGTCCACCCTTCTCATCATCCTTCATTGGATTATCCTAATACTGCCAAGCGCTCCTTACGTGGTTTTCTTCAGTCTCATTATAAGTTTCAAGGTTAAACACTGCCTTCAGAACGCCCGCTTTTGAGTACCCCGAATCTCCAACACAACCGCTGTACTGGTATACGAAAAGTGAAGCTCACAGACCTTACCATCGATTCTCCACCCTGGAGCAACTTCGTTATCAACATTCCATTGCTATCGAATGGTTCAGAGAGATCAACAGACTTATCAGAACATAACACTTCATTTCACGCGTCACGCATTACAAAGCTGTACCAATACCTCCCACTACACGCGTGCTAGCATAACAAAATAATTATTTGAACTGACACTCCTTGATAGATGTTCACGCATTTATATAACTACACGCGGATTTGAATAACAACATATCAGAGAGTTACGTAAGTTACAGAATCTCACTAATGCGGCTGAAACTGGTTAAGTCGTGAACGCACACTGGTCACTGTTAGTCATCGCAATATTTATATTTTAAATGCTCCTACTAACACAATACATTTATATTTTAAGCGCCCCACATTTTGGTGTCTCTCGCCACATGGCACTAGCGTCTTGCGGTGGGCCGATTCTGTAGCTTCCACACGCACTGAAAATCCCTTGTCGTTGCCTTTCCTACTTCATTTGTTACGCGAAAATATCCTGAATTTTAAAATTCAGTACGCGATACCCCCAAACCCCTTAAAAAAAATACCACACACCCGTTACATTCAACCCCAATAAATCTTAAATAAACACGCAAATCATTACAGCGACGAGAAATTAGCGACAACCCATATTAATTTATGGAAAATATAAGTAACTGACCTATATCTGCAGAAGCATATACAGGGTGTTTCAGGAGGAATTGTAAATATTTTAGGAGGTGGTAATATGGACTATTCCGAGTAAATAAGTTCACATAAACATGTGTCCAATTTTCAATGGGTGTGAAGATACAGCTTGAAGTTGGCGCGTACAGATCAGATTTTTGTCTGTGGGGATGGATGAAAAGTGAAGTCTACAAAGAAAAAGTAAACGCAAGAGACGAATTGGACGCTCGCATTATGAATAGTGCTGCCCTCATAAAGCAAGAACGCCAAGACGACCTCAGGACAGTTACACGTACTACGGCCAAGAGGGTTGAAAAGTGCACTGAAGTCGATGGTGTGATTTTTGAACACTTACTTTGAACTGCTGCAATTTATCGAGATCATTTACATAGCCAATAAAAGCAATCAATACTTCTTTTTTTTTTCCTTCATACTTTTTGTAAGGCTTTCTATGCGCAACATTCAAACAGCTGTATCTCCACACCCACTAAAAATTGGACACATGTTTTTATGAACTTATTTACTCGGAATAGTCCATACTACCATCTCCTAAAATATTTACTATTCCTCCTGAAACACCCCTATAACAAAGGCTAAAGTCTGTTTCACGAAGCGTCACTGCTCTATTCTCCGTGACATCAAATGCACTGCCATTATCACTCGGAATGTCAGAAACAAAAAGATAACAAGGAACTACAGTACCAGGAGATAAGTTTGAAGTTATGAAGGCCGGGAATTTTAACTACTCCGAACTAAACTCCGTGGCCTTAGTCCGCACGCGAACTATACCGACAGAGCGGCCGCCGCCGGTCGGCGAAGTTAGTGCCAACTTTTGCGGATAGAGGGGTGTCACGTGGTCAGCGCAACGGGT
>Ga0123353_10011474_pt1 | contig 12485 bp, 9 predicted proteins | sample TergutLab28metaG_3_FD_92763 | JGI IMG/M metagenome (GOLD analysis project Ga0123353, IMG submission 92763) | Labiotermes labralis P3 segment gut microbial communities from Petit-Saut dam, French Guiana - Lab288 P3 | ecosystem: Host-associated > Arthropoda: Insects > Digestive system > Gut ... | reverse complement strand
TCTGGACTGTATGTAGAACTTGCACATTCCGATACAAGACTAAATAAACTGCAGGTGGCTTTTTTGTGTTCGAGTTAGGGTGCGGTTCGGTTAGGGTGGTATCCGGGCTGCCGGCAGCTTCTATGTCTACGTATTGTTGGCTGAGGTCATACGGATGGCGGTCATGCAAGGCTTTTTGGGTCCATTGTCTCTTGACTTTGTTATTATATCTTCATTTGTGGGGAGTTAAATTTGCATTTGCGCGGACTAAGTCCAGTGGTGTGCACCTATCATCTGCTTTTACTACTGCAGCATGAAGAGACGATGTGACCTGTTTGTTTAAGAAGTGTGTCTGAAGGAGCTTCCCCTGTTTATCATGTAGCCGAGTTATATCAATCAATCCTCTGCCACCCATTTGCCGTGGCAGAGTCTTTTCTTTGCAGCACGGGGGTGGTGAAATTTTTATCTCGTGAGTAACGTTCTCGTTTTGGTTTGGAGATTCTGTAAGTCTATAGGTGTTCATTTCACTATTCCGAAGCTAAAAGTTAGTACTGGGGTCGCGTAAGTATTGATAGATTTTACCTTATTTTTTTCCATTTAACTTTGTCTTGAATAAGTTTTTGTGCGATTTAAGCATTCTTCGCCTAGCTTCTGTTTCATTCGGGCATGTTTAATTTTTTAGCTTGCATGTGGCCCAGATCTCTATACACGTCATCCTCGTTCATGGCTTCCATTGTGTCATCATCCTCTGTTGTGAAGTTTCTCATCTCTAGTTTCCCCTTTGCAATACATAATGTTTTGCACAATTCAATCCCAAATACCAATTTAATGTCTCTTGAAAAAGTGTGAGTGAGCCGTAGAAGTTCTTGTAGTTGATTGTAGCTGCATATAGTTTAATATCATCCATGTATACAAGATGGTTCAATCGTTGCATTTCTTGGTTACCAAAGCGTATACCAAACCATAGTTTGTTCTGTTGAGCAGATAAGAATTATAATAGAATTATTATTATTATTATTATTATTTTCTATGGTTTAAATTTTATCAGTACTAATCTGGTACGTAGAAATCTCGTAGACGAGACTACATTTCAAGTACATTAAATTGCATTAGAGTGGAAGAACGGTTTATGCTTAGGAAGAAAACACTATTGGGAGCAGAGACATAACGTAACATAAGAGAATGATAGCGCCACAAAAAAAAAGAAGCAAAAAGCATAAATAAAAGCAGGCTTACCCTATTTCGTAAACGTCCGAACGAACGGAAAACACCCGTGTAACAGAACGAAGGATATCGCGTGGGGTCTCTACATGCCCCATCGCCAACATCTCACCAGTAATACCAAAAAAAGTTTTGAACTCTCCCCCTCTTCGCACCGATAAGCTGCTGATGCGAACAGTCCAACCCACTCTCCTAACGACAAAGAAACCTAGATACAGAGTTAAATTACTTTGCTGTTGCCCATTGCCGATTCCGAGACAATTCAAACTTTTCAGAAAAGCACGAGAGTTTGAAAGAGTAAGACAGAGAACTCGAGAGAAAAGCAGAACTCTTACTTCCCTTCGATGTTGTGTATTTCTCAAATGTAAGTTCGTTGATGCTCCAGCAGCATTTAATGATCACAATGGGAACCCACATTTACAATTAAACAAAAGTAATTAATTGATTAGTAAAGTTATCACTGTGTTGTATACCCAATGGCAGAAGAAATTAAGGTTGTCGCAGGGGAGATGGTACGACCATTTCATGGACGAGAATTGATGGCAGACGCTCCACTAACTTAGACCTCAATTAATTCAAGAGAAAGGCAGCTTATGTCCCTCCTTTTATTTGCCACACATAACTAATTCCACGGAGCAGAATAATTATTGAGCTGTCACACAGTCAGTAAAGAAAGTTCCCATCTTTCCCTAAATCAGAAGTTTGTTTCATTAACATATTCAATACAGCCTGCCACAGATTCCTATCCCCAAGCCAGCTGAATCCATTCCACATCATCTCGCCCTAGTTCACTGAGGTCGGTATCAATTCTACGAACTCATTTAACATTCTGGCTTCCAATCGGCCTATTTCATTAAGGTTTACCGATTAATAATATTACAAAGAAACGACACTAAAGTTGCAATTTATTGTTAGTGAGTTTTCCACCACAGTAGCAACACAAACACAATACCATCCGCGCTACAACAATGTGACGTAAAACGCGCCACTCACTCTCTCTCTCTCTCTCTCTCTCTCTCAGATCCACAACTTCACATTCTTTAAATGAGGTGTAAAGTTTAGCGAAGTGCAAGACAAATGATTTGTGGCTGTGAAATGAAACGGACGTAGAGAACTGGCGCCAAATACTATGGGCCGAATTACTCTTGCAGAAACTTTTTAACCATCTGAAGGCTTACAAACCACGTCACAATGACCTCTTGTCCAATACGCCAACGATATCCGAAAGGGTAATTCTTTGCTTGAAGGTTCCCATGCTTCGCCGGCTTGTCCTTCTGATAATAGTAGTGCCAGTATGAAGATGAATATGGATGGCAAAATAGTGACGAGGGAAGCCGAAGTACTATGAGAGCAATCTGTCCCACTGCCACTGTGTCCACAAAAAATGTGGGTTCGAACCTGGGTACCCGTGCTGAAAGACCGGTGACTAGCGCCTGACCCATGATGCGGCCTTTCAGACTAAAATAAATCAATGTTGCATTTCACGTCCAGTTGCTAACTCACACAGAACACAGTGTAGGTCCACTAGAAAGACCAAACACCTCCTGCTGTACAGGAGAATTTGGGCTGTTTATCTTAGGGGACATTAATATAAACAGCCAACTAGATGGAACAATAAAATATTTTATTGATAATTACAATCAGCTCAACATGTTTCGGGCGATAATTTCGCCCATCCTCAGGAGCACTAGACTGTGGTTACAGCTTGTGGTATAATGCTGTCGCCAGCAGGCAGCATTGGTGCATTATACCACAAGCTGTAAACACAGTCTACTGCTCCTGAGGATGGGCGAAATTATCGCCCGAAACATGTTGAGCTGAGTGTAATTATCAGTAAAATTTGTTATGTTGTATATAGTTGACTGTTTACATTATTGTATCAATGACGCACGGTCATACAAACATCAATCTAATGGGACATATAATTGATATGGGCAAAATGCAAAGTTTCTGTTGTTAAACCTGTAGATGCGTATAGAAACAACCAAGAGAAAACTTACCGAACAACAAACGAAAAATAAATTTTGTGCAGTTACGCAATAACCGCCATAAATGCAAACTGCAAATAAATTTTATTGTATCGAGCGAAACTAAGAAGGGGCGGAGAATAACTGTCTCGTGTAACAAAGAAAATGGGGAAGAGAAGCCGCATGTACTTGAAATACACCGCAACTATTTACACACTCAAGTCAATAATTTTTTTCCATGCTTCGTTGCTACTAAACGTACGTACAAGAATGCTGGTGCTTCAGTGTAATTATGAGACAAGGGGAAAGTCCCTAAAAATTTAATAAATTACGCAAGCAAATAAAATTCTTATAGCAGATATTACAGTGCCATAATTCCCTTGCCGATCTGCCGATCTAGAACGGTATAATTTATTCGTAATTAAATTAAATTCGATTTAATAACAGCTACGTAAAGTAAAAGTAAGGGCAAAGCAGTCCCGTTACAGACCGGGTGGGGCCCAGAGGGTTCCAGGAAGTTAAGGTTCCCAAATTTAATGACAACGGCACAGGATGGTGGTAGGTTGTCAGCCTTACGCACCGGCCGCCTTTACCCCCAGGAAATAATCCTGGTGCTCATTTCTTTTAGAGGCTGGGTCGGCCCCAGTGCCATAATGCGATCGGAAACATTTTGTGTCAATGAAGAATTCCAATGACACCAGCTGGGATCGAGCCAGCGGCCTTCCGATTCGTGGCACAGCACCTTAACCACCGTGTTAATGCGGCCACCCCCCCCCCCGCAGCTACGTAAAGTACACGTGCGAATAGACATATGGAGGTAAAGCTAGGCGTCGGTATCTAGCAATACGTCAGAATCGCCCAGTTCATATTCTGGTGTTCACACAGAAAATGGCGGCGACATTCTCTACAGTCTGAAAGTTTGCCGATTTCTTGAGTCCATGAGCTCTGTTCACACAGAATCGGGGTGTTCCGCCATCAGACTTACACAGCGTGTATTGCAGTAATAGTGGCAAATATAAGAACTGAATTGGAGAATACAGAAAGAACGCTGCCAATTGTACAAGCCTTCCCACAGGCTTCTGCCTTCACCTAACCCTAAAAGGTCAATGTCTCAGGTTCGGAAGGCGGCAGACCCGCTGTGTCCACCACAAGCTAAGTCAGGAAAAGAATTCTTAGTGTTCTGACAGCAGATTCACGATTCAGGAGCCTGTTCTGATAATCTGAGTAACATACAAGACGAGACAGCGCCGTCATCTGTACCCTATCTTCCGTCAATTTTCGATGTTGCCACTTGGCTATACAACCAGCAGCAGTAAGCGCTAAACTACCACATGTTTTATGTTTCTAGACTCAAACTGTTGGTATCAAATAAACAAAAACGGTTTGACCAACTGTAAAGCGTCCGAGAGACAATGTATATTTTGGTGGAAGAAGAGAAAAATTCTTTTTTCGGCGTCAAGACAAAAGCCTCTAGAACCTCTAGAACTTGCCAAACGCGCGCGCGCCAACACAAACACACACACACACACACATACACACAATCGAGTATCTGTTATCAAATAAGCCCTATACACGTGGGCGTCTTTAAGAGGCTGAAATGAGAATTCCGACAGAACTACAGATTTCTTTCAACTAATGGTTGGTCACATTTTGCAGAGATTACCTCCAAGAGCAGGGGACCACGGTAGCACACTGGTTAAGGTGCTGTGCTCCAAATCGGAAGGTCGCTGGTTCGATCCCAGCTGGTGTCACTGTAATTTTTCATTGACATAAAATCCTTTCGATCGCACTATGGCCCTGGGGTCGACTCAGCCTCTAACAGAAATGAGTACCAGGAGCAATTCCTGGTGGTAAAGGTGGCCGGTGCGTAAGGCTGACAACCTATCACCACTCTGTGCCGTTGTCACGAAATCTGGGAACCTTAACTTCCTGGAACCCTTTGGGACACTCCAGGCCTGTAACGGACAGTATTACATTAACACAAAAACTTTCGGTCTGTTGTATTCTTTCTTTTGGGTGATCCCACGGCGTCTGAATTTTACATGCCGACGTTTCGGAACACTCGATCTGTCCCATCATCCTGTCTTCCTACTTACACGGCTTATGAAGATGGAACAGTGTTCCGAAATGTCGGCATATAAGGTTCAGACGCTGGGGAATCACCCAAAAGAACGAATACAACAGACATAACACTTTATGCCTGTTCGCGTATGAAACTTGACGAAATAAAATACAAACATCCACCACGGCTCTGCGGTCCATTACAGCATTATAAGTGTATTTTCAGTTCGTGTCACTCCGTGTGTCCTACAGAAAAAGTACGATAATGTCCTCGTGCTCTTGTTCTGTGTCAGCAGCTGAATAGCATAGTCCCGCAGGCACCGTGTCAAACGTAATTGTCTTCTGACATATACAAGAGAAAATGCTCTCTCTACCTTCTCCACAAGGGATCCAGTACCTCCATATGACTATAATTTCCGCTACTCGATGCACACGTGTAACTGTAACCAACAAGAGGTGTTAAGGTGTAATCTCTGCTTACTATCGGATATGCCGAGAGACAGTTTTCGCGATTTTTCTTAGTCCTTACAACAGAGCACCGGAACACTAAACAGACACGTAATATAATATTAAATAATGAACGTCAGCACAACTACTTTATTACACAAGGTAATTACATCGGCTAAATGTTTCGACTATTGCTCAGTCATCTTCAGGCCTATTTTGTCAACTGAGTCACAAGATGCTATGCACACTTTGGGATCCCACGATGGGATCACAATGTGTGCATAGCATCTTGTGAATCAATTGACAAAATAGGCCTGAAGATGACTGAGCAATAGTCGAAACATTTAGCCGATGTAATTACCTTGTGTAATAAAGTAGTTGTGCTGACGTACATTATTTAATATTATGGTACGTTTATGAACACATCGTGATGCTTCTGTTCAAACTAAACAGACACGTCTCACGACTGTCAGATCCACATTTGTAAACACCCAGTACCAATCAGTTCATCCTCCAACAAATGCACTCTGTGATACACCATTTCTGACATTAACTCCTACATGTTTCGGCACCGAAATACCATCTTCAGGGAGTCATTATAACAAAGGTATATCAGCCAATGTGCCAACCTAGGTTGTGATCCTCTTTATAGGAAGGACTAAAATCTCAAAATGTTGCGATACATAACATCGACAATCACCAGTTACAGCATTAGTCTACTTCAGGGAGCACAGTCCTTCTAGAGAAGGTAAACGGTTTTCAGCTAGTCAAGAAATTTCCCGCATTTCATGGAACCCGAATGTTCATTACCGCATTCACAAGTGCCAGCCACCTGTCCCTATCCTGAGCCAGTTCGATCCAGTCCATAACCCCACATCGCACTTCCTGAAGATGCATCTTAATATTATCCTCCCATCTGCGCCTGGGTCTCCCAAGTGGTCTCTTTCCCTCAGGTTTCCCAAAAAACTGTATACGTCTTTCCCCTCACTCATACTCGCTACATGCTCCGCCCATCTCATTCTTCTCGATTTTATCACCCGAAAAATATTGGGTGAGGAGTACAGACCATTAAGCTCCTCATTACGTAGTTTTCTCCACTCTCCTGTTACCTCGACCGTCCTAGGCCCAAATATTCTCCTCAGCACCATATTCTCAAACACCCTCAGCCTACATTTCTCCCTCAATGTCAGCGACAAATTTTCACACCCCTACAAAACAAGAAGCAAAATTATATTTCTGTATATCCTAATCTTTAAATTTTTGGATAGCAAACTGGAAGACAAATGGTTCTGCACCGAATGATAGCAAGCATTCCCTTACTTCAATCTGCTCTTAATTTCTTCCTGAATAGAATTCTGATCTGTTAAGATTGTTCCCAAATATTTGAACTCTTCCACCATTTCAAAGGGTATGTTATCACTCTTCATCTTGTGACTTCGTCCTGAATCCTGATCTCTAGACATGACCATGTGCTTACGTTACAGCATTACAATATTAAATACTAAAACACGCAACGATAAGTCGCCACAGTTCAGTTTTCATACACCCGGTACTGATGCCCATCTTCCCAACACACCCGACGCTGCACAAGTTCTGTAATTATTTTAAGCGCGTTATTTAACAACGCTGTCATCACAAATTCTACTTAGATTGGGAACGAACCCGGGCCACAACAATTAGAATACACGAATTTCTGTCGTTCAAATAGCTCCATTAAATGATACAGGATCATTAACACCCAACCTTTAAACTTTTCAATAAATATTTAACAATTTATTCAAGCCGAAAAGGTCTTTTCAGATAACCGTGTGTACAGTGAAAGGCTCAAACCTTGTTCAAGATCCACAAGGTTGTGTGACCTGAACGGGAAAGTAGCCACTGTATACAAAATCAGCTTGGTCCACACTGCAACACGGTCACGCTCAGCGCTAATTACGGGTGCCTGAGGCTGCGGGCTGTTCCCTTTGTGGACCAACATACAACGTAATAGATTTTTACAGCACCGGTCTAATGCGCAAATCACAAACGAAACGACAACCACAACTCGCTACATCAAATGCCGTAGACCAGCGTTTCGCAATCTTTTCTGCTCGCGGGCCCCTTTTGGCTTCGAAAAACAATCAAGGATGCTTATACCTTTGTTCAAACAAATATAGAGTGTCAGAAAGATAGGTGCCAAAACTTAAAAAAATTTTCATCTAAGACCTGACTTTAAATAGCTGCGAATATACACCAGTAGCATACGCAATAATGCACTGCATGATTTGACCTTCATTAAATCGAGAGTCGCTCGCTTCGTCGGTACAGGAAGTTTCTTAATTAGATAATCTAACGGTCACGCTAAAGAAGCACATCGCAAATTGAACCAGTTCCGTAATTATTTCTAACAAAAACATAAAAAATTAAGTAGTCATTACAGAAATGTATCCAAGGATACCCTGGGAACTGGTCACGAGTACGTTTGAAACCGAGAAGCACACTTTGGAAACCAATGCAGCAGCTACAAGGCTCAGACAACAGCTTGCTAAAGTCTAAAGTTTCAATGTGACCTGACAGTAATATACGTACCTAAAAATTAATGGAAAATCGCAAAAACCTCCAGAAATAAAATAACTTATCCAGCTTATTTTTAATTTCAACGTCAGCAAACATCCCCACTCAATAAACGGATGTATTCACAACCACGTTGGCCACGAAAATGGCAACTTATTCTTTATTTTATTTTATATATAATAAAATTTTAATCTATATTTTTAATATTAATTAGAATTTTAATCTATAAATACGTTCGTGTGTCCTCTCAGCCGCGGGCAGTTAAGCTCGGTGCAACGCACCGGACCATCGCTGCCAACCGTCCAACGCGGTGTCACGATAAATCTAGTGGTCACAAAGCAGAAGACGCAAGTTCCCACACGCCTTACTGATGAGACCCCCCCCCCCAAAAGGGTAATGTGACCAGCAGCAATAACGCACCTATGCTGCCGCATCGCCATCTGTTTAAAGTAAATTCAAACCCATTCTTCGACAGTTTAACATCTTCCATGTTCCTTGCATTAATCAGACGTATAAAAACTTTTAAAATGAGCCAACAAACACACTTGGATTTATGAAAGTAATTTTATTACGTTTATCCCGAGAAGAAACAGAAATACTGACAAAATACACTATATCACCGCTCACCAATCTGGATCATAATTCGTCACATGTACCTTCTATGTACATCACTCTTTCAATGTATGACACTCACAGTTATTTCGCTATTAAAACCATGAATGGTAAAGCAAAGTATACGATTCTCGAGTGTCGAGTGATTTCGTCACATTATAATTACATTTTATTCTTGTTTTCATCACCCTGAAGATGGTCACATGAATGGCCGAAACATATCGGTGATTACTATGTAATAATATTACATTCACAAATCCCAAGTACATTTGTTGGATCCCTTACAAATTTTACACACGGTGTTCCACGTTCTTCCCAGTGCCTCTGTTTACACACACGAAATCCATGCAGCAGATTATTTTCAGAATCTGACATTCAGTCAGCAGGTCAGGAATTTTCTGCTCTGTATAGTTAAAACGCATAGGGCTGGACGCCCATGAAATTCTTGTTCTACTCCCGGCTGTGATAAAACATTTGTCTCTTCTGTAAAATCGCCCATCTCACAGCCTCATATTCAATGCTTACCGAGGACCCTTTCACCGATGGTTAAGACAGGAGCGTGAAGGTGACCATTCGCCTCCATCCAATAATGAGATTAAAAGCGCATGGTGGAGCTATACCTCAGCTTCACCATATACCTTCAAAGCATGGTGTTTAATACGCACAGGGACAAATTTACCTTTTGGGCCGAGAAAGCGCAGTCGGTGTAGAGACTCGCTAGAGGCTGGACGGTCCGGGGATCGAATCCCGTTGGGGGCGAGATGTTCCGCACCCGTCCAGACCGGCGCTGGGACCCAACCAGCCTACTATCCTACAGATACGGGCGTCATTCCCGGCAGTAAACGGGCCAGCGCGTGGCCTTAACGACCCATCCCATTTAGCAATCCTTGTACAAGCCTATTACAGGTCCAAAGGGCTCCTGGAGGTTGAGGCTTCCAGATTTCGAGAGAATCGGCACATGCAGGTGGTACGGTTGTCAGCCCTACGCAGCGCCTTTACCACCCGCTCCCAGGCGATATCATTGGTACAGCTCAGTTGAAACCTGATGGCACACGGTGACGCACGGTAGGGGAAGTGAAGGGAAAATATGCGAGTGGAGTGGGTAGCCAGTAGTCTTGCACTCTACCTCAGAACATGGTGTATCCAGCATTACTACTGCTGATGCGGACACCTCGGCTGCCAGTAGTCGACTGAACTGACCTCCCCGCAAATTTAAATGGACTCGTCCGTTTCGCTAAAGACTAAATCTGGTTTCTGCGCGTGTGCCATCACGTTTCAAACGTGCTCTACTCATGTCTGTTAAGAGGTTGAGTGGACCCCAGGGCCATAGTGCGGCCGGAATGATTATGTCAATGAAAAATTTCATTGAACACATCGGGAGTCGAACCCACGACCTTCCGGTTTGTAGCGCAGTGCCAACCTAGCGCAGAGGTTAAAGAAAGATAAGGGCAATACCTCTACTCCCCGTCTATATCTTCATGGCAGGTTACAGGGTGAACTTTACCTTTTACTACTTCACATTCTGGAAACCGAAGTCAACGCTCACAAGAACCTGCCAGTGGCTCCTATCCCGAGTCACAGGAATACAGTCCTCACCCTTTAATAATGTGAGTTTCATTATCCTTCTACCGTAACATTCCATCCATCCCCTAACCTCGTCCATTTTAGCCATCCAGTCAGGCATTTCCTCAATGAAACAATAGATATATTATAAGGCATCGTGCTCCTTCGTCATTTCATTTATAAACCCTGACTGGCAGACGCCAACTGAAACTTTCATGTCATTCGGCGACATTGGTGACAAGCTCGGAGATCAACTTGGCACGTGTCTGGCAGCACACCCTCAGTGTGTGTGTGTGTGTGTGTGTGTGTGTGTGTGTGACGATGTCGCTACGCCACATATAATATACTCGTACCAGAAGCGGCTTCCAGACGTCAGTTCCGCTCAACGAAAATCTCATGCGTGATAATTCTGAGCCATCAGACGTCAAGTCAGTGTACATGTAAATGTGTGTCTCTCTCTGTGTGTCTGCGCGCGCGCGCAGTTTGCATAACCTGGCAGCCATAACTATTTCAAGTTATCACAAATGTGCATCATCTGCCTATTGTACTTCCTGTTCAAGGTCTAGTCACATTACTGCACAAACTCTGTCCCGATTCACTTCTGTCCTGTCTGCCTGCTGGATGGTGGGATGGACACACTCTATAAACCATAAAGCGATCTACAACCAACCCCGTTTCATGGATATATATATCCTTTGTTACGCACCTCCATCAGGATGGCTACAACGGTGGCCGAAACATGTAGGAGGCATACTATGTTGATAATATAAGATATTCTTACACATTATGTGTATCTGTTGTCTCGTTACCACACATAAGGCTCAATGCAAGTAAATGGATTATGTAAAAACCTTATAGTATGTCTGTAAGTGGCATCAGAGATATGGACAAACTCTCATTTTCACAACACGACCTAAATCAAGGAAGAATATCGGGTGCCTGTTTCTTGCAGCGTTACGGTGTTGGTTAAAAAGTAACAGTGGTCTCTTGTTCTTTAAGTTCTGTAGGAAGTTCATTAAACAAGCAATGCACAAGTGTTATGTAACATAAATGCTGCTACACACGTCGCGTTCGGCGTGTGGTATAGCATACAGGAACGGCACTAAGTTCCTGCAGCACATCTTATTTTGTGAGAAACCTGGACATAAAACGGAAACGCATCTCGGTTTTTAATATTTTCATACTTCTCCATTTGTATGTTCATAACGAATCACAGTCGTGTCTTTGGGTCCGTGCTGTTAGGTTATTTTTAAACCTTCTCCCAAAGAACAGGCTGCTGCTTACATACTGATAACGGGTAGGCCAGTAAAATATTGCACAATTTAACATTTGTTGATGAAACGAGCAGAGAAATTGTGAAATTTCTATAATTATACAGGGTCCGGCAGAAATATCTGACGATTTGGCAACACAGCTGTGAGTGGTATCGTTGGCGTGGGGAATTTATCCTTGAGCGCCCTTCTAGCGAGACTCAAAGCATTTCAGTTGCCATGGAGCAATGGTCTGTACAGCATCGGGCTTTCGCTGTGGAGACGTATTTTTAAAACAACGATTCTGTCGTTGTGACTCAGCTGATATTTCGTCGGCACCTCAATATTCATCGGAACGACAGTGTCCCTAGTCGCAATACTGTACTGTTGTGGGTGAGAAACTGCAGAGAAACAGCGTCTGCCGCAAAAAGAAAGCCTCCAGGAAGATAACCTTCACTTAGAACTCCTGAGGACTTCGAACGATTGCTTCAGGTTTTTGTCAGAATCTTTCGCTTGCGGGAATGTACTGACAACAAGGGACGCCACCTCACAGACACTATATTCAGGAAGTGAATATGTAATTAAAATTCTTTGAGATAAAGATAATTTTAGTAATAAATTCACGTTAAAAGATAGTATACTTTTCATTTTATTGTAACTTAAAAATCGTCTGGTTTTTCTGCCGGACCCTGTATATGTATGTATGTATGTATGAATGCATGCAAGTATGTATGCATGTATATATATATATATATATATGCAAGGCCAACCACCCTTCGTGATATTCTCTGTAGGTTTGCACATGTCCTTGCAGAATTGATGCTACAGAGGG
>Ga0123353_10011473_pt1 | contig 12486 bp, 9 predicted proteins | sample TergutLab28metaG_3_FD_92763 | JGI IMG/M metagenome (GOLD analysis project Ga0123353, IMG submission 92763) | Labiotermes labralis P3 segment gut microbial communities from Petit-Saut dam, French Guiana - Lab288 P3 | ecosystem: Host-associated > Arthropoda: Insects > Digestive system > Gut ... | reverse complement strand
CAATGCTTCTTCGCATTCTTCCAATGCTTTTGAATATTCGTCGAGTTTTCTATGTAAAATTGCAAAATTGTGCAAGGTCATTGCCACATTTGATAAATAAACTTGTGGGTTTTCTTCGGCAAGTTTTCTGTATATTTTCAATGCTTCTTCGCATTCTTCCAATGCTTTTGAATATTCGTCGAGTTTTCTATGTAAAATTGCAAAATTGTGCAAGGTCATTGCCACATTTGATAAATAAACTTGTGGATTTTCTTCGGCAAGTGTTCTAAAAAGTTCCAAACATTTTCGATAATACATTTCCGCTTTTGAATATTGTTTCATCTTTTGCAGATAGTAAGCAAATTCAAAGAGGTTATCTACATTCAACGAATCGGCAACTATCACTATCTCATAACTAATAATAGCAGAATCTACTTTGTTCATTACGGCGTAATTTCTGGCGCTTTGCAAACACTCTTTAATGACTTTTGCCCTTAATATTTTCTTCTTTTTACTTGCTAATTCCCCTAACTCTATTATTTTATCCATGTTTTCCATTTCCTTGATATACGCGTTGGCATCCTCAATGGTCATCAAATAAGATTGCGAAAGGGCATATTCGCCACGAAAATGGGCTTCTACTGCTTTAATATAGTTTTCATCGGTTTCGGCGTTCATATTTATAAGCACCATTTTTTCAGCCATTTGGATAAAATGTTCCAGTATTTTTTCGGGGTTGTTCAGAATGTTTTGCAAGCTGTCGGCTTCTTTGTTTCTGTTCGATTTTATGGCGATGTCGCGCGATTTTTCTAATTCGATGATATAGTTTTTGGTGTTTATATCGGCGGTTTCTTTGATGACACGGGTTAGGTCGCTTTTTTTACATACAGAAATAGTCATACGACTTTCTTTTTCAATAACATAGCGTTTGAAATGTTCTTCTTTTACCACAATGTATCCGGCATATTCGCCACTTTCAGGCATCTCAATAGAGAGGGCAACAAGGTCGCCATAGCTACATTTGGGCAATTCCAAAACAAATTCGCCTTTGTCGCGACTAATGGACGAACTGTTTGAGGCTAAGTGTGTTATCTCTACCCCTTTTACATATTTTATTTCGGCGTCTTTTTTTCCAATGCCATGTACCATCACCACTCCGTTTTGAAAAACCTGTGCGGCAAGTATCAAGGGCAGGATGTTCAGGATAAGTATAAAATATTTTTTCATGGCAGTATGTTTTTTATTGTTGTGGTTTTAATTTTTTTTCAAATTTTCCGGTCATGTCGAAATACCAACTGTCAGGTTTGTATCCTTGTTTTTTAGATTCTACCAACTGTACTCTTTTTAATTTATCGGGCGGTATGTCAATCAAGAAATGCCCCCATTCATCGGTAGTAGTTTCTTCTCCTGCAACACGTATTTGAACACCCGACAAGCCGGTTATTCCCGTTTCGTCAAAGATTTGTCCTTGTAGTTTATTCAACCCGTGCAATAGTACTTGTATTTCGCTTTTTTTGTCTTTGCAGATTTGTATCATGCTGTCGGTCAGATAATAGGGTTCGTTTTCGGTATCTGTAAGATGAATAGGCACGTTTTTTCCGTTGTATTCGGGAGGGATACCTTTAAAAACCGCTTCGCCGTTCCGGCTGATTTCAGATTTTTCTGTTTTGTTGCCCAACGTTAAAACCATCATTCCTATTCCGTCGAGCGGATTGTGTTGTTTGCTTTCCCATCCATATATTTGAATGGTGGCTGTGAAGGGCTGATTTATTAAGGTATAAATCACAAACGCGCTTGCCATAACCAAACAGCCTGCCAAAGAGAAAAAGATGATATGGTTTTTTTTATTTTGTCGCCGAATGATGTTTTTTAATTCATCAACAGTGAGTTGCGTTTTTGTGGTAATCTGTATGATTTGGTTTGCTTTGACTTCGATAGATTGCAAACTTTGATTGATGCCGTCATTGATTTTTACTTCAACTAACTTCTTGTCATTCAATATTTTTATCAGTTGGCGTATTTCAGAGATTTGTTCTTCGGAAAGTCCTGATTTTTCAAATTTCAAATCGGAGAGATCGTCTTTAATGCTTTGTTGTGTACCGGCAATTTGTTTGATGTCGTTCCGTATTTCTTCCGTCAACATACGCTGGAAGGCAATCCATGCGTTTTGATTGGCAGGCTTTTTCAAGTTTTCGCCAAAACAAAGTTGAACCTGCGCGGATAGGTTTTGTGCCAAAAACGATTTAAAAGGCTCGGTTATTCCGAAAACGTCAAATTTATTTTTGATGAAATTACAAATATCGTCTTCCTGTTCTTTTTCATAGAGAAAATGTTTGACTTCTGTTTCATCCAATTGTATTTGCTTGCTATCCAAAAGCGTAGCGGACAAATGATTTTGCAATGTTTTGATCAGTTGTTTGGCTTCTTTTTTCTCGTTTTTAGTCGCCTGTGTTTCGGTAAACAAAACCGATATGTTGTTTATTGCGTCTTTTATAGATTCTATAAACATTTTTTTTATGTGGTGGTTTAATTCGTTGGGGTGAACGTCAATAAACCATTTTTTGATTTTATCGGGCGTTAATTTTGTGAGAAAATTTACGGCAAGGCTTGATCCAATGCTTGTCAGCGCAGGATTTCCCAAGCCTCCCGTAACAAATGCTAACGAAGTGGCTGCAACTAATCCTGCTATGGACAACATATCTTTTTTTACTATTTTCATTATATAAGAATATCTGTTTACAAATAATAACCCTGCAAAGATACGGTTTTTTTAAATATGAAATAATTTTCGTTGAAATAAAACAATCCCACCATTCCCCCGTTATCATAAAAATCACAAATGTTAAATATTAAAACCACATTCAGAATGAAAAGAGTCGCATTGTTATCAATGGCTATTGCAGCGTTGATTTTATTAGGGCTGTCGTCGTGTAAAGACAAAAAAGCCGAGCAACAAGTTATCCAACTGCAACAACAAGTTGACAGTTTGCAGTTTATTGTAGAAAGTCAAGGGACGGAAGTGAACGATTTCCTCACCTCTTTTATTGAAATTCAGCGGGCGTTGAATACCATCAAAGAGAAGGAAAACATTATTACCATCCACGCCGGTGAGAGCGGAGAAATTTCATCGAATCCCGATATTCGTGAAACCATTCAGCAAGACATCCGAGACATCTACCAACTGTTATTGACCAACAAACAAAAGGTTCAAGAACTGCGTAACAGCATGAAAGCCGGCAATAAAAAGTTTGAGGAGATGATAAAAGGGTTGGAAGAACAGATTGCCACGCGGGACAAAGAAATTATACGTTTGAAAGAGGAGATTGAAAGTAAAAATCTTCAAATCGAAGGGTTGGAAGAGATGATTGTCGCCTATACCAACACCGTATCAAACCTCTCGACCACCATAGACGAAAAACAAACGCAACTGAATACGGCGTATTTCCGCGTTGCCCCCAAAAAGAAGTTGGAGAGCGAAGGCATCCTCGACAAAAAAGGAAATTTTGTCCCCGCCGCCAATCCCATGTATCAAAGAGTGGACATCACGACCTTGAACGAAATACCCATTTATGCCAAAAAAGCGGATATGCTAACCTCGCATCCTGCCGGTTCCTACGAATGGATTGGCGACAAAAAACAGGTGGAAAAGTTGATCATCAAAGATCAAGAATCTTTCTGGAGCGTACAGAAATATTTGGTGGTGCAGGTGAAGTATTAATCAAGATTTTCTTGATGGACAGGATTTAGTGGCATTATTTTACCGCTAAGTTCGCAGGGAAAATACAAAGGACGCAAGGAATAAATCTTGCGTTCTTTGCGTTTTTTTGCGCCCCTTGCGGTGAAACTCCGTGTCCTCCGTGCCTCTGTGCTGAAAAAAAGCAAACGGCAGTTCTTACTCACAATATTTTCTCAAAGTTTCCCATGACTCGGAAATGTTTTGTTCCACTGCCTTTTCCCAATCGCGGCAAGCATCTTTTTTATTTCCCGAGTGAAAGTAAGATAAGCCTCGATAGTGATAAGCCATTGCATAGTCGGGATTTAACAACAGCGTTTGTGAAAGGTCGGCGATGCTTTTGGCGTATTGTTTGGTATGGTAGAAACAAAGTCCGCGATTGAACCATGCCTGATAGTCGGCGTTGTTGAGGGCGATACTCTTGTTGAAGTCGAGAATGCCGTTGTAGAAAAAGCCCGAACTTGCATACGCCCATCCGCGGCTAAAATAAATTTGCGCATCGGTGGAATCAACGGCGAGCAGTGCGTCGAAGTCGTTGATGGCGGTTGAAAATTCGTTTTGTTCCAGATAGAGCAGGGCGCGGTTGTAGCGGGCGTCTTTGAAGTCGGGGTGTTGTATGAGCAGTTCGGAGTAGCGTTCTATGGCGTTTGCGGTTTGTCCGATGTCGCCGAGTATTTTGGCGAGGCTGTAGAGTTTTTCGGGGTTTAGGGGGTCGCTGCCTACGGCGCGTCGGAAGTCGGTCAGGGCGGAGTCCATCACGTGCAACGTATAATACGCCAGCCCGCGTATGTAGTAAGACTCTTGCAGGGTGTTGTCGAGAAAAATGGCGATACTCATATTGCGCAATACTTGGCGATGTTCGTTTAACGCACTGTATATCAACCCGCTATTATAGTAAGCCTCCGCATATTCGGGATGAAGAAACAACGCGCTGTCGAGCATAACAAGCGCCTCTTGATACTTATGATCTTCGGCTAACACAACGCCCTGATGCAAATATTGTTTCGCTTCCGGCGACTGCGCTTGTGTTTGCATTTGCATACACAGTAAGAGAAAGATGAAGAAGATATAAAACCGCTTGCTATATTCCGTGTATTTCATTTGTTTTCATTTAATTAGCGTGCTTTTACTGCTGTCGTTTTCAAACTTCGGCAAAACTTCGGCAATCCAATCACTTTCCCGCTGTCGTCTTTGCCGATATAGATTTTACCGCCTTGTGCATTGGCAAAGCCACAGCCCCAATCCAAATAATCATCGTGCCAACTGCTTTTGTATTCTATGTTTTGTTGTTCGGGCATAAGTGCAAAATCATATATTTTCTTATCGTGCATTATTTGTATTTTCCTTATCTGTATCAAATAATTTACCAAGATAGTATTCATCATTAATATCACTTAAAACTTTACTTTTATCTTTTACAATTTTCCCCGCAATAAAATAGTAAGCGATATGGTAGTCTGCAAAAAACCATTTTATAAGATGTAACAAACCGAATTTTCCGAGCAGACACAATGCGTTTGCAATAAATAACAATTGACCAATCTTCATGTTAGAAGAACTAAATTCACTACCTGCAAAAAATAACGGCTGTAAAGCGGCATAAAATATCATTATTAAAAATGCGGCTAAGGGAACTTTTTTAAAGCCGCTACTCAATCTGCTGAATGCAGCAAGCATAGCACACCCTCCTAATAATATGGATATAGTTGATACAACACGAAACCAATAATAAAGTGCTTTGTATTTTGTATGGTCTTTTAATAGCTCTATTTCAAGTATTTCATTGTATTTGAATTTACAAGCAAAATAAATGAAAAAACCAATAGACGCGATTAGGAGTATCCAACTTACTGATTTCCAATTTATAGTTTTAGAAATTTCGATAGTATCATACTTTTTAATATATTCAGGATATTCATTACATACTTCCTTTTCCTTCTCATATAGTTCATATTTTGGAGGTCTGTTAAACATATTTGCAAATGTTAAGCATCGCCATCTATTATGAACCCATCTATTTAGTGCATATGAACATCTATAACTTTCACCATCCAATTCTATTTTTTTTATTTCTCCTTTTTCATCTTTAAAAATGTTTTTTTGTCCTATTTTAATTGTCGTTTCAGTTCCATTGAATGTAAGATAAATGTAAAACCAAAATAGCGTAGCAATATTATTGAAAACCATTGTCAATATATGCAAAATAGGTTCATTCACCGAATAAGTAAAAGAATTGATAAGTTCAAATACATAGAGCAATACAAAACAACCAAAAACACCCATAAAATACGTATGTGTTTTATGTATACTTTTATTTGTGTTTTTTGTCAGATTATCAATATATTCATTGATTTTTTTGCGTTTTTTTCTTTTTTTTCTGTTTGAATCATTATCTTCTTCTTTCCATTCTTTCCAATAAATTTCACCGAAATGGCTTTTTATCCATTGTTTTAAATTTTCTCTAAAGTTAAAATAATTTTTATTCTTTTTTTTAGAGAGAGTAGGTTCTGGTATTAATTGCTTAATATTTCGTAAGTTAGATATGATATAAAAAAGAACATAAAGGTGAAAAACATTTAGTAAAGGATATAATTGTTTATAAATACTATCAAATTGCAGAAGATTATTAACGATTGAACTTGCTTGCGACACAACAGATACCAAAACGGTCGCGACCGTAAGCCAAAGCATAATCTTCTCTATTTTACTCGGCTGCCACCAATTTGAATTACCAACGTTCTTATTATTTTTGTACTTTTTTGTCATTTTTTTCAATATTACATTTAATCATTTCCTTTAAGATTCTGAGATCAGGAGATAAATCATCAAATTTTTGCTTCAATTCAACATTTTCTCGTTTTAATTTAAACAAGGTTTCAGCCAAAGGCTTCTGTTTTAATTTAGCACTCAAATCATTTAATTCCGCATTTTCTTGTTTTAATTCATATATGTCAAATATTTTTACAAAATCATCATAATCTTCTTCTGTTCTAAAATTATTTACTGCTGTTAGAAAAAACCACATAATTCGTTTGTTTTCAGGAGCCCAGAATAACAATATTTTAATAATCAATACTTTTGCAACAAGACCTACAGCATATAAGACTAGCACAGCCACCTTATTAAATTCTTCCTCATAATGTATGTTAAGTTCAAAAAAATGCATCATAGCATATAAAAACATACATAACTTAAACCACCAAGGAAAACAAGTATAAGAATTATTCATACTTCCCCAACAGCCAAAAATGGCAATAATAGATGTTAAAGCGATTATTAAATGGATTACAAATAAAAAAGACTCAGAAAATATGGGAGAATAATTAGAATACCAAGGATAAGCAGAATTTAATAATAATACTAAAATGATGATTAAAAATATTCCAATTACAAAAATCCGATACAATTCATAAACGCCAAGTTTATTTTCATTTTTTGAAAATATATCTGTTTTCGTATTTAAAAATCCAAAAAACAAAAGAAGAAAAACATTTGCCAACAAACTAAGAATAGAAGATATTGTGGAATACCAATTCTTTGTTATTTCTAAATCCTTGATTTTAATTTGTTTTTCTTGGTCTACTATTACTATTTCTTTTAAAAGTGTGTCTAAGATTGTCTTTTTATACTTAAGAGAGTCGTCATCAAAAAAACTCCGATAATGTACAGAGTCTTTGGGAAACGAACGCTTAATTATATGTACATACTCATTTGTATCTTCTTTAATGGCATGTCCTTTTTTCTCAACATCGACTCTATATTTTAAACCTTCAAGATCAGAATTCTTTTCTCGACTAATTATACAGTTTAATTCAATACCTTTTTTTGATTTTCTCAGCGTAATTTTTAGGGGATAAACGAAATATACAATCGTATCTCCTATATTACAAGGATGACTTGTAGCCCATTCCAAGTCGTCAAGTTTCTTTTTTAAAGTATCTTTCAAATTATTAGAATCCAAATCATTAAAATTAATTTTTAACGAATTTAAATCTAAGTATTTTTTGTAATCTTCTGCGAATTTTTTAGAACTAATTAGACAAACTACTTCTGCGTCTTTGGTCGTATCGCATTTGAATATTAAATCTTTGGAATACTTAATTATTTTTCTCAAAGAATCAACTTCTAATGATTTTTCATAATATGTGTTTTTCAAAGAATCAAGTTCTAATAAACCTTTAGAATGTATATTTTTCAAAAAATTAAGTTTGGGTAAACCGTTGGAATATGTAATTTCCTTTTTCAGGGAATCAAGTCTTGATGACTTCTCTATAATTTCCTTTTCTTTAACGGATAGGTTTAATGTTTCTTTATAATATGTTTCTTTCAGAGTGTCAAGCTCTGATGAAGCTTTAGAATATGTAATTATCGTTTTCAAAGAAACAGGTTTTAATGAATCGAGGATTTGAAAAGGTTCCAATTTGGCTTCGTCAAATTTAATGAAATTAACAGTTATTGTATCATATATCGGACAACGGAAATTTATTCCAGCCCCATTCTTTTTGTATTTTAAATAGAGAGAAAAAGGTAAAGAATCTTTAGACGTTGTTATAATTCTTTTCCTTTCATAATCAGCATTTTCTTTTTCTACTTCTGCCGTAACAAAGAAGCATGACGAATCAAGTTTATTCCGTGACCATTTAGTCTCAAACCAGTTCCCTTCTTTTATATCTCTTAGTTGTCTGGTTTCAAAAATAGACAAAAAAGAGATGCCGAAAGTAAACAAAGACACATAAAACCACGTTGAATACAAAAATCTTAAATTCTTTTCAAGTCCTCGTTTAATTCTTTTTTTATCTATTTTATTTTTGTTTTCATCGTGTAAAAAAGATATCTCTCCAAAATAATCGTCCAGTTTTTTCAAATTGCCAACATCCGATATTTTATTTCTCTTATTGCCAACATCCGATATTTTATTTCTCTTAACCAAGATCTTAACCAAGAATATAATTATAAACGATGCAGATAACACAGCAGAAATTACTAATGCGACCACCTTTGCCCAAAAATAAACATCCTCACTCATATCTTTCTGTATTTGTTAATTTTATTATTCATCTTCCCTTTCGTACACGATGTGTTTTACTGCCATAACTCTAAAAATAAGCGTGTTAATTAAAAGGATGCAAAGGTACACTTTTTTCCGAATTGACACTTTTCGTTTTCATATTTTTTTAAACAAATTCCTGTTCAATTTAAGCGTTCTTCCCATTTTCAATATTACTGTCGAAAAATAGTATTATAATGTTCATACCGCTCAAAAATTTCGTTCACATAGTTGATGGTGATGGCGCATTTGCAGTATCCGTGTTTAATATCTTCATCGGTGCGATAGATGGCGGGGTCATTTTTTTCTAACAGTTTCGGAGCGACTTCGTCCCATTTGGCGGGGTTGCCTGCCGCTCTTTTTGCCAATCGTTGCGCGTCTAAAATGTGTCCCGGACCGGAGTTGTATGCGGCGACGACAAATTTCATCCGTTCGGAAGAATCGGGAATGCTTTCTGCAAACATCTTATCCAAAAAAGATAAATAACGCACACCCGCCACGATGTGTTCTTCGGGAAAACTCAGAGAATCAACGCCATACTGTTCCATTGTTTCGGGAATCATCTGCATCAACCCGAAGGCTCCCTTTGTGCCACGCGCTTCAACATCGAACTTCGATTCTTGATACATCAACGATGCCACCAAAAACCAATCGAATCCATATTTCTGACACGCCTGCTTCAGCGTTTCGTCCCAAGGTGTGATACAACCTTCACCCTGAGAGTGTTGCGTTGCCCGCATCATCCGACAGGCAACGGGATGACGGTAATATTTGTTGTAGAGCGCGGTTGCTTCGGAAGAGTTCAAGAAGTCGTCGAGGAAGAGGTTCAAAGAGTCGCACAGTGCCGCTGCATTGATGCCCACCGCCCATGCTGCATTTTGTTTGAATCCGATAGGCGTTTTTGAATCTATGTTGGAGTAATATCGTCCGTTGAGTGTGGCGTCGTGGTCGTCGCAGATGGTATAATCTATCAATCCTTTGGCAACGGCGTCGAACAGTTCTTCGCTGATTTGTTCCACCTCGCAGATGAAAACAATGTCGCCAATCTCCTGCATGATGTTCTCCAATCGGGAAGTGAAATTACAGTTTTTTGGAATTACAATCGCTTTCCCTGCTAACTGCAACGGCTGTCGGATAAGGTTTTTCTCAATCTCTTCTGCCGTCGTCGTTCGCCAATTATCGGGTTTCCGTTGTACCAAAACTTGATGGACTTCGCGCAACGGCGTGGTGAAACGTACTTTTTTTACCCGTTCACCGGTGATGGAGAGGTGCATGGCGATCATGTCGCAATTCCCGTTTTGCAGCATATCAAACGCTTCCTGAGGCGTTTTGCAGGTGATAAATCGCGGCGTCAAACCATGTTTTTGTGCAAAACGATGAAGCAACTCGTAATGATAACCCATCGGCGCGCCCCGATAGATAAAATAACTCGATGAACTGTTTTCTATGGCAATGCGAATCTCTTTTTGGGTAAAAATTTCAATGGAATTGTCGGTGGGGACAATGGTTTGCTGCCCGTTGCATTGGCAAAGGAATAGGGTGATGAATAGGCAGATTATATTTAAAAAATGATGTTTCATCGGCACCTATTTTTTGAATAGATCTACCTTCACTGCCTCCTCCCGCAATTGTCCCTTGTCAATCGGTGAAACGCCAACTTGTTCACATACCAACCCGCCGGCTAAATTTGCCAATTTCGCTATTTTGTCGGGGTGTGTGCCACAGGCAACGCACAGGGCGGCTACGCTGATGACGGTGTCGCCGGCGCCGGAAACGTCGGCTATGTTGCGCAGGTGTGCCGGAAAATGGGCAAAATGTTCGCCGTCTTGGATGGCGATGCCGTATTCCGAAAGTGTAACCATTGTCATTTGCGAGTGCAGGGCGTCGTGCAGTTTTTTGATTCCTTTTTGGATGGAGGCGGGGTCGTTGGTATCCACTTTGACGCCAAGTCCTTCTGTCATCTCTTTCAGGTTGGGTTTAAAAAGGGTTACGTTGCGATAGGAGAGAAAATTACGTTTTTTCGGGTCAACGACAACGGGGATATGGTGTTCTTGCGCCCATTTTGTTACGTGTTTGATGATGGCGGGGGTGATGCTTCCTTTGTCATAATCTTGGAAGATGACAACGTCAATCTCTTCATTGCCAAGAAGTTCCTGTATGCGTGCCAAAAACATCTTTTCTTCTTTGGAGGTTAGTGGATGTGGACTTTCCTCGTCAATTCGGAGCATTTGGGTTGAGTTGCCGATGATGCGGAATTTCTTTGTGGTTTTTCGGTCAATACCGGTCATCAAGCCGTTGGTGGTCATTTTTTCGTCGAACAGCAGTTGTGAAATTTCAAACCCGCCCTCGTCGTTACCGATAACGGAACACAAGACCGGAATCGCACCCAAAGACTTGATATTCAACGCTACATTGGCTGCGCCGCCCAGTCGGGCAGTCCTTTGGAAAACATCTACGATTGGGACGGGTGCTTCGGGAGAGATGCGGCTGACTTTTCCATAAATATATGCGTCAATCATCACATCGCCGATAATCAATACTTTTTTACCGCCAAAATCTTCAAATAATTTACACAGTTCTTTTTGTTCCATTGTTTTACGTCTTTAAAAATAGATAAATTTAACTCAAACCCGATGCCAGCACATCTACAATATGTATAACAGATATTTCCAACTTTTGTTTTTTGATATATGAATCAAAATGCAATTTACACGCGGCATCGGCAACGACAATATATTCCGCGCCGACTTTCATGGCATACGAAATTTGCTGTAACGCCATCGCCGTCGCCACAGGTTCGTTGTTTAACGAAAAGACGGGATGCGCCCCGCATTCTTCTTTTTGAAACGGATTGTTAAGGATTTTTATGCCGTTTACACACGACAGCAGATGGGTCATTTCATCGTGCTTTTCAGGAAGATGACAATCGTGAAATACCACCCGATGCCCGAAAACAGAACCGATGTCTCGTGCCTTCGTTTGATGGTAGATGAAGTCGCAAAACTCAAAAATATGAGTTGCTATGTGCCGATATTTCAGATGCAATCCCGTGTTAAAAAATAGTTTGGCGTAATGTTGTGTGATAAAGTTAACCGTTGAACTTGAAGGAGTTATGATTTTGTCATTGGGATAAAACTCGTTGATGAATTTCTCGCCTATCTTCTTAGCCTCGTCCCAATTTCCGTTTTCAAAAGCCATCTGTCCGGCATCGGTTTGCCCCATATCATAATGCACCTCATGCCCCAGCCGCTTTAAAATAGCGATGGCATTTTGCGCCGTCTCAGGATAAAACTGGTCTATCTCGTATGGAATAAAAATATTTACTGACATCTTCCGCAAATTTTTATAGGCTGCAAAAGTAGTAAAAAAAAGAACGCGCGAAGGCGCGAAAAGCACAAAAGCACGAAAGCACGAAAGCACGAAAGCACGAAGGCACGAAAGCACGAAAGCACGAAGGCACGAAAGCACGAAGGCACGAAAGCGCAGGGCGCGCGACAAATAAAATACAGATAAAGAGATAAAAAAACCGTTCGGCGTAGCGCCCACGCTACGTCGCCTCATGTGCTACCGTCCCCCGCGTCCCTACCCGTCCCACGCTACTGCGCGAAAGCGATAAAAATCCCGTAATACGCCGGACGGCGTATAATTTCGATAACCCCGAACAAGCAAGCGCAGTTCGGGGTTAATGCGACACACACAAGCCCACAACCCCGTAGCGGGTTGAATT
>Ga0123353_10011472_pt1 | contig 12486 bp, 10 predicted proteins | sample TergutLab28metaG_3_FD_92763 | JGI IMG/M metagenome (GOLD analysis project Ga0123353, IMG submission 92763) | Labiotermes labralis P3 segment gut microbial communities from Petit-Saut dam, French Guiana - Lab288 P3 | ecosystem: Host-associated > Arthropoda: Insects > Digestive system > Gut ... | reverse complement strand
ATATCCAGGTAACTGGGGCGAAAATCCTGCCCCCATTGAGAGATGCAGTGAGCCTCGTCCACGGCGACCAGCGAGATTTGCATAGTTTGCGCAAGCTCCAGCATTGATAACGACAACAGACGCTCAGGGGCAATGTAGATGATTTTGTACTGTCCGCCCCGGGCGTTTGCAACTGCTTTGTTATATTGGGTTTCGGTCAGTGAACTGTTGATAAATGCCGCCGGAACGCCGTTTGCTATAAGCGCCTGCACTTGGTCACGCATAAGTGAAATGAGCGGAGAGACGACCAGTGTCACCCCCGGCAAAAGCATAGCAGGGATTTGATAACACAGCGACTTGCCGGCGCCCGTGGGCATTATGCCCAAAACATCCCTGCTGTTAATGAGTGCGTCAACCAGCTCCGATTGACCCTCACGGAACTCATCATAGCCAAAGTATTGTTTGAGAATCTGGTTTGGGTTCAAGGATTTCAATCTCGCTTTGCTGCAATTATAGAGTTATGCCACCAACCCGGCTGAAAAGTATTATATCGTCGTCGGCATTGAAATTGTATCACAAGCCCGGGAAATATGCCACGAAGTTTTTGAGCAAGTGCATCTCAAAATGAAAAATGCTAAAGGAGTTAGGAGATAGGATAGCTGATAAAATCAAGTCAGTTATCCTCTTGTCATTTGCACGATCAATGATATAATATGCTTGGTTTTACACAAAATAGTTGCGTTTTCATGAATAGGAGCTGCATTAATATTCATATAAGGCGTCAACCCCCCTGACACGAACGTTAAAGAATCTCGAAGGTTTATATGAACATAAGTTGGTGGGCGCTGACAGGCTCCCGCCGCATCGGATTTGCACATACCAGTATTTGCAGTCTCTGCTCACGTCCATGCAGGAATGTATTACCAGTGCGCTCAGGATAATCTGGTATATGAACGTGTATTGACATTCCAGTTACTTAATGGGTCACACTCAATGCTGAGAATCCTTTTGTTAAAATGGTAAATCATGCGCTGAAACCTACTGTTCTCAAAGATTCAGAAAAAAATATTTTTTTGCAACCTTCACCCGCATAAATAGGTATTACTATTACGGAGCAAGGAGCCATTGCAATGTTGAAAGATGAAACATATACCGTCGACATTGACTCCGCGATACTGGACTATTCGAATACAGTTTATAAAATCGCCCTGTCGCAAACCAAGAACAAAAACGACGCCGACGACGTGTTTCAGGAGGTTTTTATGCGTCTGGTATCGCACTCGCATAAAATACAATCAGATGAGCACTTGAAAGCCTGGCTTATCCGGGTTACGCTCAATTGTTCAAAGAAGCACTTTCGATTATGGCGGACCGGAAACGAAGAACTCACCGAAGACGTCCCATACATCATGCCCGAGGAGCAGGAAACCATGCAGGCAGTTCTCGACCTGCCACTGAAATACCGGACGGTAATCCACCTTTTCTACTATGAGGAGTTGACCATTAGTGAGATAAGCAAAGTGCTGGAAGTTAAGGAGTCCACGGTCAAATCCCAACTGTTCAGAGCAAGGGGAATACTAAGGGAAACGCTGAAAGGAGAGTTTTAGACCGATGCCGAATCTATATAAACAAGCTTTCGATAAAATCGACGTGCCGGCGGAGCTGATTACAAAAACATTGCATCGCACCAACCGGGCAAGGAGCGATATTATAACAGGCAGGCGCGCGCCCCGCGTGGCTATATACGGAGCGCTGGCCGCAGCCTGTATCGCGATAGCGATTACCACCGCTATCATATTACCGATCGTGCTCAGATCGGTCGCTCCGGTATCTGGCCCGGATATATTCATAACGAAACCAGAGGCCGGGACACATATAGAGCATATCGAACTGGTTAACGGGTATTTAGCGTTTATTCAGGAAACTGAGAGCCTGAAAGAACCCCCGTCCTTTAATCCGGGCGGGCCTGGTATCCGGTCTGAGAAATGGACTCACGAACGTTATGAGGAATACCTTGGTTTCAGCGCAAGCCCGGACTACCTTCCCGATGGAATGATTCTTGCGGAGGAGTCTGCGATCGTCTCCCGATCTGCGGAAGGAGACATACTTAGCGACAGTTTAACCATGCTCTATATTTCGGACGCCAGTTCGCTTGAGATAAGTGTGTCGAAGATAAAACTCCCGCAGAAATACGACGCCGAACGAGCCGAAGACTCCCACATCGGCGGGCATCCACTGGCTGTAGGCATATACGATGCGAATACCTATTGGGCGCAGTTTATGTTAGGCGGCGCCGGATTCTATATCGAAGCGGAGAATGTCACCCAGGAGGAGTTCATTCGAACGTTCCACAGTTTTTTTGAATGATATGCAACCTGCACCCCCCTCCAAGGGTATTCATATGGGAAGACGTAAATTCGCAATCGATTAGGAGCCTCGGACAGCGCTTTTCCACTTTTTTGAAAGGAAGAATTCAAACCATGAAAAAGAACAGGCTTATTACATCATTATTATCGTTGATACTCATACTGGCAATGACATGCGGCCTCCTGACAGGATGCAAGGACTTGCGAACCGGTATAGATGAAATGCCGGGCGTGACCGATAACGCACCGCAGCCGGAAGCGACCGACTTCAAACCGTCGCCGCCTCCGACAGAGGTTTCGCATACATCTGTGATCCAGAGGATCAAAGAAAAGTATGAAGACAACTTTCAGGAGAGCTATAAGGAAGTTATATATGACCTGCCAAAGGACCATGTCTTTACATTCGACGTAGGCTATATCCCACAGGACGTTGGAATCGATAACTCCCTGATCATATACGAGATCGACCATCAAGACCTCAGACAACTCGTCGACGTTTTTCTGGACGCCGAACTGACAGTTTCCGCTGAACCCCGGGTATCATTTAACGTAGGGAAAAAACGGATCACCGTAAGGCCTCCGGTGCATACGCCCTTCGGTTTAACCGATATCGATTATGGGGATCTAAGTCAGGATTGGGGACATGCCAGCGAATACTATCTCGCCGAGTACTATGATACGGACGGCAACAAGCTCCCACAGCCTGCGGTAACAAAGTTTACAATAAAAAGGGAACTTGACGCGCCTGTGATCGAGTTTATAAGGCGTGACGGCATCGGGGAACTTAGGTGGGATCCCGTCGAAGGCGCTCAGATGTATCACATCCGGATGCTGTCCAAAGAGTATAATCAGTATTTTAAGCGGGTCATTATAGATAGTCATTATGCAGGGAAAACGGAAGAATCCGCTTTCTACTTTGACGGTGAAGACTATTTTGTCAGGGGAAGCTTAACGCTTAACTTCCTGCTGAAGATACCAGACTATCCGTATCAACTGGTTGTCATTGCTGTGAACGGAAATGACAGCTCTACAGTGAGCAATACAATTAACAGCGAAGATATCCTGCCCTTCCTGCCATACCATGTAGCAAACAGCGAAGCCGGTACAGAAACGTCCAAGGTCGTTCAATATGTACGCGAACTCGGTGTTTTCAGATTGGTGGAGATGTGCGACGGCAGCTTGGTGAAGATGCCGGTGACGCACCATATCGAAAGAGCTGAAGTTGTCGACATACAAGACTATTTTGATTCCTGGGATGAGGGAGAGCTGCTGGTGCTGAGGATCCCGTTTACAGTCAACGGCATCACTTTGTACGACCAGGCCTGGGTGTTAGTGTACGACTATCCTGAGCTTGAACAGGAACTGCTCGATCTAAAGGAAAGAGAAGCTGCAGTGCCATCCAGAGGAGGACTGATTGAATCAACTTCCATATCGGACAAGGAAAGCGAAGGCAGCATCGAGCCCCCTGATACGCTGACTGTTGGAGTGCACAGCATTTTCGCTACAAACGCGCTCAGCGAGTACATTGCGATCAATCTAATCAACGGCGTCGAGTATATAGACCTCTCCGAATTCCCGGAGAGACTGATCCCCAACTACTTGCGCGACGCGCTGTCAGAAGCCCGGTATCAAAACCCGTATATCCTGGGGTTGGAGAACATGTGGTCTGACAATAACAGTAACTTGATCATAGAGTATCAGGATGGGCAGCAGGAGCGCGAGCGCAAGCAAATGGAGATTCAAGCTGAAGTTGACCGTATCGTCGCCGACATCATCAAACCGGGCATGACCGATCTGGAAAAAGAGATCGCAATCAACGATTACCTCTGCGAAAGTGCAGTGTATGACGAGGCGGCGCTGGAAAACGGGGAAAAATATGATTTCAAATATGTGGACGCCGAGTTTAACGATTCGTTCACAGCATATGGCATTTTAGTTAAAAAAGTAGGCGTATGCGCAAGTTTCGCCGCCTCGTTCAAGCTGTTGGCCGACAAAGCCGGACTGGAGTGCATCGTTGTGACAGGTTATCTTTACGGGAACCTGCCTCACGCCTGGAACAGGGTAAATATACAGGGGCAATGGATGACAGTGGACTCCACAAACAACGGGATAGAATATCTGCGCAACCCGATCCTCAATCTGCCTGACAGTGTTGCGAGTACATTTCTTGTTGAAAGCAACTACTTCATCATGGGGGATAAAAGCGCTTACTCAGGAGAAAAGGTGAGCCTTGAGTATTACAAATTCAAAGAGGACTTCTACTCTCAGAGCCAGATCGTGGATGCGCTTATGGACGGACTGCAGCGGGACGGATCAGTAATGCTTCGCACGGACTATGACCTGAGTGAAAAGCAGTTCAATGAGATCGTCATAGCTGTCGCAAAAAAAAGCGGATACTATGACGCCCTGGCGACCATGTGGCTTGGAGTCATATACATGCGTCTTTCCTAATGATAAAGGGGGCGGGCGTTACTCCGACGGTATGATTATCGCGCAAATCAGGTACGCAAACCATCCGAAACCGGGGATCACGATTGCCAGGATGCGGATAATGATCGGGTCGATGCCCAGGTACTCGCCGAGTCCGCCGCAAACGCCGGCGATAACCCGGTTGCGGCGCGAGCGGTATAAACGTTTTTCAGACATAGTATTCTCCCTCCATTTTCTGAGTTATGTTCGAATTTTATCAGGAACTGTCCGGCAAAACAATTTAACGAACATTAAAGTTATATTCAAAAACGTAAAAAACACAAATGAGCAAACACATATGGGAAGGGACAAAGATGACCGAAGCCAGAGCCTGTCTGCCGCATATGTGCCTGTCACCAGTACTGTGCCGCAATGCATGTTATGATTAATTATCGGCGCCGGACTCCGGAGGTGTGAAGTCGGGGTTCCATTTAAAGACCAATAATGCGTTGTTGAAGTCAAAGCTGATCATATCCCCTTCAATCGTCGCAGTCCGGGCCTCATCATTGATTACGAGCGTGGCAACGTTTCCGGAAACAGTATAGGTCCCCTCGCTGACCTCTTCTTCCATTCCCAGTAAAAACCTTCCGTCGTCCATTATCACTATGCAGAATCCCTCTAAGCTATATCCCATTGAGATATACGCCTCGTATAAATCCTCGCCATCTTCCTCGAAGCCCACCAGCGTATAGACCCCCAGCGGCAAAGCGTCTTCCGGCGTGTCCGCGGGGTCGGGAGATGTTGACTGCGTTTGGCCGGGGTTTTCAGCGGTCTCTGTGTTGCCGCCATCCGATCCGCCGGTAAATATATCCGTGAACAACCATAATCCCGCAAACACGATCAATAACAGCGCTGCTGCCGAAATCGGGATAATTATTTTTAAGTGACTTTTCATCCGTATCCGCCTCTTTATCTTTTATAAGACCATTAATCAGGTCAGGTATGCTTTTTTTACTTCCTCGTTGTTTAACAGCTCCTGGCCTGTGCCTTTCATCGAAAGCTGCCCTGTTTTCAGCACATATGCGGTGTCGGCGGTTTGCAGCGCCATATTGGCGTTTTGCTCTATCAGCAGGATCGTGACGCCCTGGCGGTTGATCTCTTTGATTATATCGAAGATGCCTTTGACGATTATGGGCGCCAGCCCGAGCGAAGGTTCGTCCATCATCAGCAGCTTCGGGCGGCTCATCAAAGCGCGCCCCACGGAAAGCATCTGCTGCTCGCCGCCGGAAAGCGTCCCCGCCTGCTGCCACGACCGCTCCTCCAGCCTCGGGAACAACTCATATATCCATTTTATATCCGCGTCAAGCTTGTCCTTCCGGATGTAGGCGCCGACTTTCAGGTTCTCAAGCACGGTGAGGTCCGGGAACACCCTGCGGCCTTCCGGTACCAGCGTGATGCCCTTCGTAACGATCCGGTCGGGGGCCAATGCCGTTATATCCTCGTCGCCCAGAAAAACCTTGCCGGACGCGGGCTTGACGACCCCGGCGATCGTCCGCAGGGTAGTCGACTTCCCTGCTCCGTTAGCTCCGATGATCGTAACGATCTCTTTTTCCGGCACGTCCAGGGTTATGCCTTTTACCGCCTCGATGCCGCCGTAGTTTACGCGCAGATCCTCAATCCTCAGCATTTTGAACCACCCCCAGATATGCATCTACGACGCTTTGATCGTTCCGGACCTCGTCAGGGGTCCCATGCGCTATCAGCTTGCCGAAGTCCAAAACATATATCCTTTCGGAAATCTGCATTACCAGGTCCATATGGTGCTCTATCAAAAACACGGTCTGCTTGTACCTGTCGCGTATTTGTTTTATAAAATCGCACAACTCCTGCGTTTCCTGCGGGTTCATGCCGGCAGCCGGTTCGTCGAGCAGCAACAAAGTCGGGTCGGTCGCCAAAGCCCTAGCTATCTCGAGCCTGCGCTGCAGCCCGTACGGAAGGCTGGACGCGATACTGTCCTTAAGGTGAGCCAGGTCCTGCTCTTCCAGCAGCGCCAGGGTCTCTTCCCTCATCCGCCTTTCTTCTTTGGCGTTTAAACGGAAGGTAGCGGAAAAAACATTCTGCTTCGCGCGCATATGCTTTGCGATCATGACATTGTCAAAGACTGTCAGCGCCTTAAACAGGCGGATGTTCTGGAAAGTTCGGGCAACGCCGCGACTGGTTATCCTGTCGGGGGTATATCTGACGACTTTTGTATATTTTCCCTTGTTCTGCCCTTTATAACCGGATTTCATCTTCCCCTGTGGATGGTTCTCCGCAATCACGTCGCCTTCAAACGATATACGGCCGTTTGTCGGCTCATATATCCCGGTAATGCAGTTGAACGCCGTGGTCTTGCCGGCCCCGTTCGGGCCGATAAGCGCTACGATCTCCCCTTTTCGCACTTCCAGTGACAGGTTGTCGACAGCCAGCACGCCGCCGAACTGCATCGTGACGTCCTCAAGCGAAAGCACAGTTTCAGCCATTGCCTTCACCTGCCTTTTTCTTGCGTTTTCTTGAAAACAGCCTGTCGCGCAATCGCCCGAGCACATACGGGAGCTCTTTGTCCCCCATAATGCCTTTGCGGAAGAAAAGCACCACTAGCATGATAATCACCGAAAATACTACAAGGCGGAATCCGTTTCGGAAAAACGGCAGGCTGATCCCCAGGAATCTGCCGGAATCCAGCCCCCGCAGCCACCATTCGGACGCTGATATGAACAGCAGCGTTCCGATAACGCTTCCGGAAATCGATCCGATCCCGCCCAGCACAACTATGAGCAGGAGCTCGTAAGTCATGGCGGCTTTAAAGTTGCTCGCGATGACAGACCCCATGAATATGGCAAGCAGCGCGCCGCCTACGCCTGTAAAAAACGAACTGATGCAGAAAGCCAGTTGTTTATGCTTGTAAAGATTGATCCCCATCGCTTCAGCCGCTATCTCGTCCTCGCGTATCGCCTTAAATGCCCTGCCATACGATGAATTGACCAGCAAGACGATTATCCCGATACATATCGCGGAAAAGAATACGATCACAAATGTGCTCAAGCTGATGCCGACGCTGCCGATTTTGATCTCAAACGCGTTTTGCCTCACATAGCTTCTTAGGGGATTCGACCCGTTCGTGACAGGCCCGAACCTGCCCCACTGGAAGATAGCGCGGATGATCTCGGCGAATCCCAGCGTGGCGATAGCCAGATAGTCGCTCTTGAGCCGCAGCACGGGGAGCCCGACGAGAAACGCGACGCCCGCTGCGATCAGGCCCGCGACTATTATTGATGTAATAACGCCAAGTACCATTCCGGGCCCGCCCAAAATGTTTTCCAGCATTTCGGGGAAAGAAAAATTGACTGCGCTTTCATAATACTGGTAGACGCTTGCCCTGTCCGCCAACGGGATGGAGAGTATCGCGTAAGTATAGGCGCCTATGAGCATGAACCCGGCCTGCCCGAGCGAGAACAGGCCGGTAAAACCGTTGAGCAAATTCATTGAAACCGCTACCAGCGCATAGATAGAGCCCTTCTTGAGCACTATCAGGAGCATTGACATCCGGTCAGTGGGAGAAATAAGTTGCTCAAGAATGATTATCAGTAAAAAGAAAGCTGCCAGCGCGACCACGGTTATTGTGTTTTTTTTGTTTTTTGTTTTCGAGTCCGCTTTTATTCTCATGTCCGCGTACCCCCTATACTTTCTCTGACGCTTTCTCGCCGAACAAGCCGGTCGGCTTGAAGACAAGAATAACGATCAGCAGTACAAAGGTGAACGCGTCCGAAAAAGTGGCGAGTTCCAACTGGGTCTGGAGCAGGCCGGCGCCGACCGGACCCAGGATAGTGTCGAGGCCTTTTATAATGCTTTCAACAATTCCGATGAGCAGGCCCCCCAATACAGCGCCGGGGATCGAGCCAATGCCACCGAATACGGCCGCCACAAACGCTTTCAGGCCGGGCATCCCCCCGGAAGTCGGCACGACGCCGGCGTAATTGGTAAAATACAGGATCGAGCCTACCGCCGCGAGGAACGACCCGATTATGAACGTCGAAGATATGACCGAGTTGATCCTGATACCCATAAGCTGGGCTGTCTCAAAGTCTTTTGCGACCGCGCGCATAGCCATGCCGGTCTTGGTATGGTTGATGAGCCAGACCAGCCCGACGACGAGCGCGATCACAAGAAACGGCGTTATGACAGTCACGCGCTTAGTGGCGACTCCGAAGACGGTGATTTGATCCGCTATCCATGGGATAGTCGGATAGTTTTGGTTGAGCCCCCCGGTGATATAGAGGGCAAGGTTCTGCAACAGGTAACTCACGCCGATCGCGGAAATCATGACGGACATCCGGGGAGCTTGTCTGAGAGGCTTATACGCCACCCTCTCGATCGTGAATCCTATGAGCACGATCAGTATGATCACCGCCGGTATCGCCACGAAAAGCGGAGCGCTCGCGGAAATGTACACCATCAGCAGGCCGCCCACCATGAACACGTCTCCGTGCGAGAAGTTGATGAGCCTCAGTATGCCGTATACCATGGTATACCCTATCGCGATGAGGGCGTATTGCCCCCCGACTGAGACCCCTGCCAAAATATATGGCATAACAACATCAAAAAAGCTCAAATCTCCCTCCGTTATACCCGGGCTGCGTGTGACATGAGAAAACGGCGTCAAGCTGCCGCCCGGGCGCTGCCGCACGCGCGTGAGGGAGTTGTACGCCCCCACGCGCTGTGCAGTAATCACTGTCAATTATTAACTGTCAACTGTCAATTATCAACTGTCAATTGTCAACTGTCAATTGTCAACTGTCAACTGTCACTTTACCTGATTCCCTGCTGCGCTATGAATACCCATTCGCCCGTTGCGTTATCGCTTGATTTTACAAACGCGGTATCGCGTTTTGCGTCGCCGTTCTGGTCAAAGGCTATGGGACCGGTAATACCTGTGAATTGCAAGTTCGGAGTCGCCGCCAGGACGTCCGCCTTATCGATCGAACCGGCCATCTTCAGGATCTCCAGCGCTACGTAATATGCGTCATATCCCATCGCCGTCACGGCGGCGACCATGTCGTCCCCTCCGTTATTTGTTTTGGCGTTGGAGTTGCTGTTGATCCAGGCTTTAATGTTTTTGTCAAAATCAGGCGCGCCGCCTTCCTGATAGAAGGTCGTGACATAAACCTTGACGCTTGTACCCTTCGCCGCGTTGAGAATGACGTTGGAGTCCCAGGTGTCGCCGGCAAGGATCGGCACCCCTAGGCCCTGGGTTTCCGCCTGGTCGATTATCAATGCCGCGGCTTCCGTGGATGTGGGCGAGACGAACACGCCGACTTCGTTGGCTTTCGCGCTCGAAATGTAGGCTGAGTAGTCGGATGTGCCGTCCGGGAAAGTCTCATAAATACAGTTGTCCTTCCCGAAGGCTTCCATGAAGTAGTTGGCAAGGCCGACAGAGTAGTCGTCGCCCTGCTTGGCTAGTACATATGCCTTTTTCGCCCCGAACTCGTTTTTTGCGAAGTTGGCCAGTACAGTGCCCTGGAAAGGATCAAGGAAACAGATGCGGAAATAGTGGCTGTTGCCCAGCGTGACGCCCGGATTTGTGCAGGTCACGCCGATGGCCGCAAGCCCCGCATCCTTGAACACGTCCGAGGCTGCCATACTGACGCCCGACCCGTATGAGCCGAGTACAAGCGATACGCCCTTGGAAACCAGTTCCGTGGCGGCTGACGGCGCTTTGTCGTTGGACGACTGATTGTCGACGATCTCGAGCACTACCTTGTATTCGACGCCTCCGATCTTAACAGTAGGTGTTTCCTTGTTAGCGAACTGGATGCCCAGGGTCTCCTGCTTGCCTCCCGCGCCGTTGTCTCCGGAAGCCGGCTGGAACACTCCGATCCTCACGATTTTTTCTTCCTCTCCGCCGCAACCTGCGGCAAATGATAGCAGTATTAACGCGGATATTATTAATGCCAGTACCTTTTTCACGATAAATCCTCCTAATAATAAATTAGTGCTTACTTGTGCCGGATATTATTATAGCAACTCAATTGCGTACTGGCAACAGTAGATTTTTAAGATAAGCGAAATTTCGCCTTTTTTACTCATATATATTCTCATCATGCACCCAAAAAGGCGGCGTTGCACAGTTTCAGTTCTTGACAATAGACCTCCAATATTATATAATTATTACAATCATTGCAACGAAAAATTAAAAATCGAATAAAAAGAGGTGATATATTAGCGATACTGTTCACGACATCAAGATCAATAGGAGAACCACAACTCTATAGAAAGTGGTCGTTTAACCACGTTGAGCGTATCAACGAGGCTGAAAACAGGGAACCACGACCCCAAAACAAACGAGGCTATTATTATTGGGGAGGCAAGTCAAGATGAAACGAAAAAGTATCAACAGAAGCATCTCGTCCTTTTTGGCTCTGATTATGCTGATAAGCGCCCTGCCCGGCGCCCTGGCTTCCAACGCGCCGCATGTACATGACGACGGGCATGCTATCAGCCGGTTTGACTATGTAAACAGGGACATACCCGGACACCTGATCATCAATCAGGCATACGGTAACGGCAGGAATGCCGACGGGGCGGTCTCACATTCATTCATTGAGATATATAACCCGACAGACGCGGATATAAATCTGTCCGGGTATTCACTGCAATACGCCGAAAACGGAAACGCATGGGCCGTGCTGCCGCTCAGCGGCGTCATTGCTCCGAGTACCTCCTATCTCGTACGCGCAAACGGCGGCCGCACGGTCAACACGCGTTACGAGATTTTTTACGCGGATAAGGAATGGCCAATAATCATAAGCAACGACTCCTTCAAGTTCGCTTTAGTCGGGCATCAGACGCCTCTGGCGGTTTTCGATCCCGGCGCCGGCGAGGGCGTGATCGACCTTATCGGCGCGTATAACACCAGCGCCTCGGTCGATTATGGAGAAGGAGGCCATCCGCTCAGGGACATATCCAAACAGAAAACTGCCAGGCGAGTAGAGTTCAGGGATACAGACGATAACACCGCCGATTTCGAATCGCTCGACTACCGGGCGACAGGGATCTCCGCAGACAGGCTGCTCGAAGTGCGTCCACGCTCGCTCAGGGACGGCGTATGGACGATCGGCGACAGATCGCCATTGCCGGAAGCTCCCGCTGCAGTCGCGGTCGGCTTCAGCGCTCCTGCCGGACTGTATCAAAACCAGTTCGATCTGGAGCTGTCCATAGACGCCGGCGGAGGCGGGGCTCCATCAGGCTATGTTATCCGCTATACGCTGGACGGCGAGGACCCGGCGGCTTCGTCGCCTGCATACGGCGGGCCGCTTACAATGCGCGACCGCACCAACGACCCCGCGCCGATGTCGGGCAAGGGCAACATCACAGCGATAGGCAACGACTCATACACCCCCCCTGCCTACAACAGCGTATATAAAGGCACAGTCGTAAAGGCGCAGGTCTTTGACGGCAGCGGCGCCCCGGTCTCGGGCGTGTACGTCAACTCGTATTTTGTGAACCCGGGTATATTCAACAAATACGGTAGCCTGCCGATCATATCGATATCCGTCCCCGAAGAGTATTTCTTTGACCCTGACATTGGCATTTACGTGAGGGGTAACGGCGCGGGATACAACTGGGACAACAGTTGGGAGCGCCCTGCGTACATAGAAATGTTCGATCCGGCGGCAGGGTTTTCACGGGTCGT
>Ga0123353_10011471_pt1 | contig 12488 bp, 9 predicted proteins | sample TergutLab28metaG_3_FD_92763 | JGI IMG/M metagenome (GOLD analysis project Ga0123353, IMG submission 92763) | Labiotermes labralis P3 segment gut microbial communities from Petit-Saut dam, French Guiana - Lab288 P3 | ecosystem: Host-associated > Arthropoda: Insects > Digestive system > Gut ... | reverse complement strand
TTGTTTTCCGCGACGGCGCGGCGGTGGAGATACCGCTTGAGAAGTAAGGCAAAAGCCGCAGGCCCTAACGGGAACCTGCGGCTTTTTCGGCATTTTCGGGGCTGTTTTCCTTCCGTTTGGATGGTATGATACTATCGCAACGGAACGTATACCATCGCAACGGAAAAGGGCACCGTTTTGATTGTATCAAACGGTGTCCTTTTACATGGTGCGAGAGACGGGACTTGAACCCGTATGGGAGGTCCCACACGCCCCTCAAACGTGCGCGTCTGCCACTTCCGCCACTCTCGCGATATTGCCATTATACAACCAATCGTCTGCGCTGTCAAGCGTTTTTTCTGCTTTTCCGGGACGTAATACAAATTGCGCCGCGTTCTTCCCGCGCCTATGGCACAGTCCTACTCCTCCGCCTGCGCCGCCGCGGCCCCAACGGCCATGGAGGCCACCGCCCGCCTCTGCGCAAGCTCGCTTTCCACTTTCATTTTAAGGGAATCCGGATAGTTGATCAGCAGCAGAGGGACCAGCGACACCGCCGCGCCGCACGCGGTGCCCAGCTTATAGATCGGCCAGGCCCATTTTTGGCAATGCGCGTTCTGCGGGACGCCCAGCTTCACGTTTTCGGGCTTATACTGGATAAAATCCAGGCAGAATCCCATCACCAGCCGCCGCAGCCCGGCGCTCAACTTGCCGGTGAGGCTGCGCGCGGACATTGTGACGCCCTCCGTGCGCTGCCCGGTCTTCCATTCCACGTAGTCAACGCTGTCGCTGATCATGGCGCGCTGCGCGATGCCGTAGACGCCCCAGGGAATGTTGCTGACGGTCTCGCACACATAGACCAGGACCAGGCGGGGGATCGAGCCGATGCCGATGGCGCAGGCGACGGCGCGCGTTACAATGTCCGTGATAGCTGCGAGGATCAGCACGCGTTTCATGCTGCCCACGCGCTCGATGACTTTTGTGGCAAAGAGCTTCAGCGAAGCGCCCGGGAGCCCGGCGAGGATCATGAAGACCGTCATCAGGGCCGCGGCGGGGATGGTCTTGTCCCCCACCTTGTAGAACACCTGCTGGTAGACGTATGGCTCGCTGACATAGGGGGAGGCGGCGCGCACCAGGTCTACGACCATGAACAACAGCAGGACGTGGTTGTGGCGCAGCACGTTAAAGATCAGCGAGAAGGGGTTCCTGGGGGCGCCCTGCGTGGCGGTGATCCGCTCCTTCGCGCCCGTGACGGACAGAAGCAAGAAGCCGCCGCCAAGGCACATGAGCGCGGCGAACAGCAGGTAAATCTGTTCCTGGCTCAGCCCGAAGGAGCCGTTTCCCTCCGTCCCGCTCAGGAAGGGGTTGAGCAGCTCGGGGAAGAACGAGCCGATCAGCACGCCGATATCCAGCCACTGCACCGCCCGCACCCGCTGGCCGGAATGTGGCGAGATGGCCGCCGTCAGGCCCAGAAGGGAGGTGTTCAGGAAGGAGTAGAGGATATCCCAAAGCAGGTATATCCCGATGCAGTAGACCGCTTTGAAAGCCGCGCCCTGGATGTTCCAGTTGACGAAAAGCAGGAAGGACATGAAGGCGGCGGGGATGGCGAGTTTGCGGATCCACGGAACGAGCTTGCGCCCGTCCCTGAACTGGTGCTTGTCGATCGCCACGCCGACCACGGGGTCGACCACGGCGTCGAACACCGGCATCGCTCCGGTCATCGCCCCCACCACCTTGGGGTCGAGCATCAGCACGTTGGTGCAAAAGTGGAAGAACCAGTTCGCGCCCGCCATGCCGAACATCGACGACTGTCCCACCGTCGCCAGCAGAATGCCGAGCAGCTCCCTGCGGGGGATCTCCTCCTCCCTTGCGCTGTTGAACCACCGCACGGGGTGCCGCAGTATGTCTTTCTGCTGTTCTGTTAACGCCATGCCGCTTCCTCCCTGCCCTCGATAAACTCATTGTAAAATCATAACATAATTTTCGCAATACGGCAAGATAAATCTTGCATTGCGCGCGCTCTTTTGCTAAAATAGAATGAGCAAAATCAAGGGAGGGAAAAGCCGTGTCAAAACAGCGCAATCTGGCCATCCTGACAATCCTGAGCCTAGAGAAAAGGAGCGCCCCATGAAAAAAATTACAATCGCCTACATCGGCGGCGGCTCAAAGGGCTGGGCCCACGGGCTGTTCTCGGACCTGCTGTCCCAGGATCGCCTAATGGGCGATCTGCGCCTGTACGATATCGACATCCCCGCCGCCGAGCGCAACCTGAAGTACTTCGAAAAGTTGGTTGCGCACAATAAGAAAAAAGTCAAAAGCCGCTGGAACTGCACGGTGGTCAGCGACATCGACGAAGCGCTGAAAGACGCGGACTTCGTCGTAATCTCCATCCTGCCCTACACCCTGGACAATATGCACAACGACGTGCACTACCCCGAGAAATACGGCATCTGGCAATCCGTGGGCGATACCGTGGGGGCGGCGGGGTACTCCCGGGCTTTGCGAACCATCCCCGCCTATATTTTCTTCGCGCAAAAAATCCGGAAGAACTGCCCGGGGGCCTGGGTGATCAACTATACCAACCCTATGAGCATGTGCATGAACGTGCTCTATCGCGAGTTTCCGGAGATCAAGGCCTTCGGCTGCTGCCACGAGGTCTTCGGCACCAAGAGCCTGCTGTGCCGCATCGCGGGGATGTACCTCGCCCTTTCCGAGGCCGGTAAAAAGGCCTTCATGGAATCGAATCTGAAGGCCGTCAAGGGTGAATTACACAATGGCTTCAACCATCCCAAGCGCTACCAGACATTCGGCCGGGAGGACATAGCCTGCAACGTCCAGGGCATCAACCACTTCACCTGGATCAACAAAGCCGCATACAAGGGCCTGGACCTGCTGCCCATTTACGCGGCGTATATCAAGATGTTCGACGAAAACAACGTCAGGCGCTGCGGCAGGCTTACGCCCTACCCGCTCAAGCGCATCCTCAACGAGCACCACGTGAAATACACCCTGTTTGAGCGCACCGGCGTGGCCGCGGCGGCGGGGGACAGGCACTTGGCCGAGTTCACCCCGGACCAATGGCTCACCCGCAAGCGCACCCTCGAGGATGGCTTCTGGCTCACCCCCGTGAGCGTGCGCAAAAAATTCGACGCCTTCCGGACCTTCATGACCAGGCTGGCCGCCACACCGTTCTACAGCCCCCGCGTCAAGTGCACCGACGAGGAGGGCGTGATGCAGATGACCGCGATCTGCGGCCTGGAGGACATGACCACCAACGTGAACCTGCCCAACCGGGGTCAGCTGAAGAACATCGTCCTGGGCCCCGCCGTGGAAACCGACGCCCTGTTCTCCCTGGACAGCGTGGAGCCTCTGGACGCGGGCGAAATGACGCCCGAAACCGCCGCGATGGTCAACGCCCACGCGCAAAACCAGCTGGACTTCGTGGAGGCCTATTTCCGGCGGGACTTCGACACCCTGGAGGCGGTTTTCTGCCGCGACCCCATGGTCGCCCGCATCGGCGCGGAGAACGGCAAAAAGCTCTTCGCCGAGCTGATCGCCCTCAACGCGGAATGCCTCGAGGATTTTTTGCTGTGCGGCCAGGCATAATACTACTGCGCAACAAGAAACATCACGCACAATGCTGCGCAAAAATCATATATCGAAATATTTGCTTGCATTCTGCTATGTTTCTAGCCGCGGAGCGTATAACAACGCGGTGAAAGAGACAGCTCCCGGAATCGTGGTTCCGGGAGCCGCTGTTTTTCATGTTCCTTGCTTGCGCCAGTCTAGGTTATCAGCTCATCCACAGCCAGCCGAAGCAGAGGATGTAGAGCAGCCAGTGCAGGAAGTTGAACTTCACCGTGACCTTGTAGGTCCAGGCGGTGTTGTCGTCAAACACGGCGGTGATGGTGGCGTTGCCCCGCATGCGCAGCGTGATTTTGCCACCCGCCACCGTCGCGGTTTTCGCGTTGCTGGTCTTCCACTCCCTTACGGTCACGCCCTGGGGCAGCGCCAGCGTGAACGTATTGCCCTTCTTATACGTGAACACCTGGCTCTTACCGTTCCAGTCGGGGGCGGTCGGGGTCTCGTAACCAAGCGCGTAGATGCTGAAATGGTCCGTTTCGAACTCGATGTACCATTTCCCGTCGATCTTCACGGGGGTGCATACGTAATCGTCGTAATTGTTGCGGTCGTTCAGCCTGACGTGCCGCACGATCAGCCTGGACAGCTCGCTTTCCGGGAACCAATCCGGAACTTCGATGCGCACGGTGACCGGCGTGGCGAGGGGATAGTCCGCGTCGCTGTATCCCGCGAACGTGATGTCGTAGGAAACCAGGCAATTGAACATGATGGCCCCATAGTAGCCGCTCATCGTGCTGGGAGCCCATTCCAGAGCGCCCATCGTGGTCGGCTTGGTAAACGCGCCGGCGGGGGATACGGTCACCCGGCCCGTGCTCGTGTTCTGGCTGAAGCCCCATACGGCGTGGAAGTCGGCGCCGCCATTCACGGTCAGCGTTCCGTCGATCTTGTAGTCCGGCTTCGCCGCGCCAGCCGTAACGGACCAGCCCATGAGCTCGTAGCCCGGACGGACGTAGGGTGTCGGGATCACGGCGCTGAACTTGAACTCGGCGCCCTTCCTGATCGTAAACACGCTGGGGAGGCCGCTGACGCCGTCGAAAAAGCGCAGCTGGAAGGTGGGGACAGCCAGGTTTATGCGCGCGATGTACACCTTGTTGGCCAGGGAGCCGGTGACGGTCACAGCGTCCAAATCAAGCGCCGCGTTCGCGAAATCGTGCGCCGGGTTGCACAATGCGGCGGTAAGCTCCTCCAGGGCTGCCCGGTACGCGGCCCAGCTGGCCGGGGTATAGTCCTCCGCCTGCAGGCCCAGGTTCGTTTCCGTTTGCAGCTGGCTGCGCAGGTTGGCCTTGTCGCGGGACCAAACATCCAGTTGCGTGGTCAGGGTGTGCTGGCTGACATGCTCCTCGCCCAAGTGGGCTATGTTACCTGTTGTCTCGTTGTCGCACATCCACCACAGATAGCCGCCGGTGATGGAAAACGTATCCAGGTTGCCCTGTACGTTGGCAATCGCCTTATTCAAAGCGCCCTCTCTGGTGACGTAGTAGTAGGAGCTGGCGGTGCTCAATGTGTTGAATCCGGTGGCGGCGGGGTTGGTCATGGAGACGCTGGCGGAGCCGGTGGGGTTCTGTATATAGGAGCCGCCGGTATGGGTGTACCAGTTTGTATACCAGAAGCCGCCGTTGCCGTAACGCACGCTGGCTGTGGCGTTATAGCCCCTTACAGTGTAGGCTATCCGGGTTGTGTTAAAGTCCACGCGGTTGACGATATACTTGTATTGCAGGTTCGGGATCTGGCTCAGGTTGGTGTAGCGGCTGCTGTCCACCTGGAGGTAGCCCTTGCCGCCCGTTTCCGTCGCGTTATTGATGAGGGAGCTGGCGCTATTTTCCGACACACATGTTTTGGTGCCCATATCGACCATAGCTATGCCCAGCGGGTCGCCGGCGTTGGGCTGCGCGGCCGGCGCGTAGTTCGTATACGTCACCGCGCCGGTCATGGCGGCGCCCCACATGTGGTTGACCAGGGCATTGGAGGCGTAACGGCTGCCGTCGTAAGCGTGGCCGGCTTTCAGATGCGAGCCCGCGATGTAGATGCCGCTGTCCATCCACATCTCCAACGTGCCGGGGTCAGTGGATTCATTCCTGAGGCCGCTATGCGCGATCGCGCCGGTGACGGCGTTCCTGTCGGGCCTGTAGAGGTAGGAATAGCAGTAGGATTCGAAGTTCGCCTGCCTCGAAGTATCGTAGAAGGTGACCTTCCAGCGCACGAGGCCTTCGGTGGCGTTGCCGGTGGTGGTGCTGCGCTGGCCCAGGCCGCCCGCGCCCAGGGTGGCGTTGAGGTTCACCGCCGTGCCGCTGGCGATCGTAGCGCCCTTGGCGTAGTACCAGGCGGGGGCGTCATCCACGGTGATGATAACGTTGGTCGCAAACTGCGAGTAGAAGTGGATGTAGCCGCTGCTCTCGTTGTTGACGGCTCTCGCGGAGCCGAACGAGGCGCCTGTTGCGGAGCCGTTTGTGAAGTTGTTGACGTAGAATTCGGTCGTGGTCCATGTGGGGTCGATGTAGATGGTTTCCGGCGCGTAGAAGGTGATGGCCGGCGGGTCCGCTGCCTGCGCGGTGACCGCGCCAAGGGGCACAAGCACCCCCAGTGCCAGCATGGCGGTTAGGAGAATCGCGAAAAAGCGTTTGGTTGTTGTTTTCATGGGATCATTTCCTTTCATTATTTAGATAAGCGTTGTTTCGAATACGAGATAATTGCCTTCCACGCGGGGCGTGACGGGGACCTGGTGCCACACCGCCAGCCCGCTGCTGTACAGGACCTCCGCCGGCGCGGGCAGGCGGACGGTGACGCTGCCGGCAGCGCCAACATCCACGCCGTTCGACTTGCACGAGAACGAATACATGGCAAGGTAGCCCGACACGGTGTCGCGCACCCGCGTGGTGTGCGAACCAACGGTGACGATCTGGGCCTCGAACACCACGTTGGCCGGATAGACGCCGGGCATGAACTCGATGGTCACGCCGTTGCTGCTCCTGGTGATTTTCTGCGGCGCGGTGGTGGTCGTTGTTGTGGTGGTGGTTGTTGTGGTTGTTGTGGTCTTGGAAGCGGTGGTCGTGGTTGTTGTGGTCGTGGCCGCCGAGCTTTTCGTGGCGGTCGTGGTCGTCTGCGAGGCGCTTGTCGCCGTTGTGCTTGCGGCAGCGCTTGTTTTCGTGGCGGACGATTGCGTCGTGCTCGCTGCCGTTGCGCCGGACGCCACGCTTGTTTTTGTTGCGGCTGACCCCGGCATGGTTATCTGCGGCTGATACTGCGTTGTCGGAGGAGGTTCCGCGTAGGCGGGTGCAGAAGATTCGGCAGCAATGGCGGGCAGCGCGGGGAAGGGAAACGTGCTGCTCTCAAAAGAAATTGGCTGGTATGCAACCGTGGCTGTGATTGCCAGTTCAGGCAACGCCGGCAGCTCCCGGTTGCGTTTTACGGCAGTCGCCGCCGCCGTCGCTCCGCCCGCGACCACCCCGGCCGCGGTGAGCGCCGCGATGATCTTCGGCAGCGTAAGAGCCGCCAGGAGGCCGCCTCCCGCGGCCGCCGTGCCCGCCAAAATGACGGGCGGCAGGCTTTTGCCGCTCTCCCGCGCCAGGTTTTTCAGCAGCCAGATGAACAGCGGGATGGGCGCGGCGCTGTAGAGCTTCGTGCCCTGCTTTTTCTCGAGGGCCTCCACGCCGGCGCTGATCTTTTTGCGGGCGTAGTACAGGCGGCTGAGCACAGTGCCCCTGGGCACGTGCAGCACGGCGGCGATTTCCTCCGGGCTCATGTCGTCGTAGTAGAACATCAGCACGGCCAGGCGCTGGTCCTCCGGCAAGCCGTCCACGATTTCCATGATGAGCCGCCGGGTCTCCGCCGTATCCATCGCCGCGTCGGGGATGTAGTCCCCGTCCCGTTCGGCCAGCAGGGCCAGGGGATCCGGTTCCTCCTTGCCGCCGCCGGTCCAAGTCAGCTGCGGCTTGTTTTTCTTGAGATAATATTTTGCCGCGTTGGCTGTGATTTGTTGGAGCCATGCCGCGAACCGCGCCGGCTCCTTGAGCTTTTTCAGCTCCTGCCAGGCCTTCAGATAGGCCGTCTGTAGGATGTCCAAGGCGTCGTCCTCATTTTTGGTGATGGAAAACGCGACAAAATACGCTCTGTCACGCGTGCGGTGATAGAGTTCGTTGAAGGCGCTCTGGTCGCCTTTTTTTGCCCGTTCAACCAATGCCGCGATATCTTCCATCGCTAATCGTCCTCTCTACGGGTTGATCCATCCGTATACGTCCAGGTGCCGCTTTTCCTGGGGAAAGCCCCGCAGCCGCGCCAGTTCCCGCAGCGCCACCCGGATGAGCTGGTCCAGCATATCCTCGCCTCCTTCCCGCCGTGTACCTTTTAGATGACGGGCAGGCGGTTTGGATTCAAAGAAACGCAAAAAAAAATTAATTTTTTATCGAATTAAAGTATAGCGCATCATATGGCGCAATGCAAGGAGAAGTTTCGCTTTGGCGGGGACGTGGGCGCTTTGCAGAAAATTTACCCCATCCGCTTGCGGTTTGGCATCAAATGTGTTAAGATAAACGCGGGAATGAAACGACGCGGCTGAACGGGAGGTATTATCTATGGCGGCGATTAAGGCGTTTTTCTCCATAGCGATGGCGGTCATTCAACTGGCTTTCATGGTGGCGTTCCCGTCCTCGCTGGGCAGCGGGCCCATCGACTACGGCGGCGGCTACTATTACAGCACAGCGGGCGTCACAAACTGGCTTGTCCTGGCGCAGGACGGCGCGAGCGGTTACCGCATCGTCAAGCCTGCGGTTTCCTCCGCCGCGCTGGACGAGGGTGCAGTCCAATTGCAGGATTACTTCGAGCGGATCACGGGCGCAGCCCTGCCCATCGTGCCGGACAGCGCGGCGGCGCAGACGAAGGAGATCTGTATCGGCGATACAAATCGGGGCGGGCCGAGCACGGCGGCGCTGGGGCCCGAGGGCTTCGTCAAAAAAGTCATCGGCGAAACGGTCTTCCTGGCGGGCAAGGATGCCCGTGGGACGCTCTATGCCGTGTTCAGCTTCCTGGAGGAGCAGCTGGGCGTGCGGTGGTTCACGCCGTCGCTGACCGTCGTGCCGGAAAGCGCCCTGCTGCGCGTCGACGCCGGTCTGGACGACACGCAGGAGCCCGTGTTCGAGTACCGCGACGACTACTGGGGCACGGTGATGCACGACGCCGGCTGGAAGGCCCATCAGAAGGTCAACGGCTTTGGCGGCGCGGCGCTGGGCGCGCGCTACGGCGGCGGGGTGACCTACGCCGATTTCTGCCATTCCTTCGACCGGCTGCTGCCGGTGAGCATGTTCGCGGCAAAGCCGGAGCTCTTCTCCTGGCGCGCGGACAAGGGGGCATGGACGGACGGCCAGCGCTGCCTGACCAATCCGGAGGTGCTGTCCATCATCATTGCCAACACCCGCGCGTGTCTTTTGGCAAACCCAAGCGCGCGCATCATGTCCATCACCCAGTGCGACAACCAGGAATATTGCCAATGCCCGAACTGCGAGGCCGAAGCCGCGCGGCTGGGCGGGCAGTCCGGGCTGATGGTCTGGTTCACCAACCAGGTGGCCCGCGCCCTGAAGAGCGAGTTCCCGGACATCCTATTCGACACCTTCGCCTACCAGTACACCCGCCACGCCCCCACGGTGCGGCTGCCGGGGGAGAACATCGCCGACTCCAACGTCTGCGTGCGGTTGTGCTCCATCGAGTGCTGCTTCTGCCACCCGCTGGAGACCTGTGGCCACGAGCGCGGCGAGTCCCTTGGCGATTACGTCAGCGAAATGCCCTCCTCCTTCGCCAAGGACATGCGCGACTGGAACGATTTCTGCAATTATTTATACATATGGGATTATGTTACGAATTTCAACCTGAGCCTGCTGCCCTTCCCGAACTTCCAGGTGCTCGCGCCCAACATGCGGTTTTTCGCGCAGAACAATGTCCGGGGTATCTTCGCGGAGGGCATGGGCCCCGGCACAAAGAGCGGCGAGTTCGGCGAGATGCGGGCCTACGTCCTCGCGAAGCTGCTGTGGGATCCGGACGCCGACGTGGAATACCACATGATGGACTTCATGAAGGCCTACTACGGCGAAAACGCGGCCCCGCACATCAAAAAATATATCGACAGCATCACCCGCAAAACCGTGGCGACCTCCCACCTGTTCTGCTTCAACTGGCATTACCAGAACACCTTCCTGCGCTGCTGGGATACCCGGCCCATGGACCGGCTCTGGGACAAAGCCGAAAAAGCCGCGCCGGCGGGGTGGCAGCTGGACAACGTGCGCCGCTCCCGCCTGCAGCTGCGGTTCTATAAGGCCTGCATGCTGGTGGACGAATTTTTCCCGCTGCGCCCATGCCGCGTCGCGGAGAACAAAAAATTCTTCAACGACGTGGTGAACCTGGGCGTTATCCAGTGGGATGAATTCCACGCGATGGTCCGGCCCCAGGGACTCGATTGGCTCATGCGGCCCGTGGAATGGGTCAAGCCGGGGGGTCTGTTCTGGAACAAGGGCAAAATCTACGAGCCGATGGTGTTTTCTCCGGCTCCCGGCGAGCCTCTCAGCTGAGGCCTACCTTTTCACCCTCGCGTTCCCCTGGTAGATGCTCCACACCGTCTCCTCGTCCGCAGGGGTGGCATAGTCCTCCAGGGTGGTGGTCGCCAGCGCGCCGCTGCCCCAGGCGAAGCCCGTGCAGTCCACAGGCGTCCAGCCTTTGAGCACGCCGTACAGCAGCCCGCCCACGAAGCCGTCCCCGCCGCCGATGCGGTCGAGAATCTGAATGGGCTTTGGTTCGATGACCGTCCACTCGTCGCCGAACAGGGTGATGGCCCCCCACAGGTGCTCGCCCACTGATATAACCTGCCGCAGCGTCGTGCCGTAGATGGACGCGCCCGGGAAAGTCCCCTTTACTTGCCCGATCATCTCTTTGAATGAATCAATCTTGGAGGCAAGGCCGGTCCCGCCTGCCTCCGGGCCCCGTATGCCAAGGCACAGCTGGAAGTCCTCCTCGTTGCCCACGAGAATATCCGCCATGCCCGCGATTTCGGCGAATACCGCGCGCAGCTCGGCCTCGCGACCCTTCCAGAAGGTCGCCCGGTAGTTCAAATCGAAGGAGATGCGCGTGCCGTGCTTTTTCGCAACCCGGGCCACGTCCAGGCAGAATTGGCTGCTCTCCGGCGAAAGCGCGCCCACCAGGCCCGACAAATGCAATATCCGCACGCCCTGCCTGCCGAAAATGTCCTCCAGGTCGAAATCCTTGGCGTTGAGCACGCGGCCGACCTCGCCCGCGCGGTCATTGTGCACGCGGGGCCCCCGGGTACCGCAGCCGCTGTCGGCGATGTTGAACTGGTGCCGGTAGCCCCACGGCCCGCCCTGGGGAATGTCCGGTCCGGCGTAGGCAATGTTGCGCCGCCGCAGCTCGCCCTTGATGAACAGCGACACCGGGCTGCCCGCCACGAAGTTGGTCAGTGCCAGCCCTGGCACGCCCAGCGAGGCGGAAACGTTGATCACGTTGGTCTCCGCGCTGGTGGACTGCATCACGAAGGTGTTGCTGGTGTGCACGGGCGCGCCGCCCGGCGGGGTGATGCGCACGCCCATGGATGTGGGGGCGGCTACGCCGTAAAGGCAGTTTTCACGCAGTTTCATGGTTTTTATCCTCATCTCTATATTATATAGCAATTACCGATTCCAGCTTGAGCCACAACGCGGGACGAACGCCATTGTCATCTGCGATCACAGTGTGGCCAAGGTCGTGGACGGAGCCGTCAGTGCCGACATCCGCGGCATGGACCTGGCGGCCGCCGGGCGACCGGAGCCACCACCAAGAGCTATTGCTCTTGTATTTCGCCACACGATCACCGTTCGAGCTGAAATATTTTCGTGCCTCCGCCAACGAAAGCAGAAAAATTTTATCTCTCGTGGTGTTCCCGCCGTTGATTTGGTTATATAGAGTGCTGTTATCGTTGGGCAGCGTCGTTGCCATGATGGTGGCCTGCTCCTGCAGGCTGAACCGGCGCAGGAACTCGCCGTTGAGGTATTGCCGCAGTGTACAGTCCTCCCATGTGATATACTCAAAGGGCTTGTGATAGGCGCGTTCCTCCACGATGTTTTTTGTGATATATAATGCTCGGTCAGCTTCTACTGCCAGGCAGCACCATTCCAGCCCGCCCAGCCATAGGGGTTGGTTTTTCAACTGCGCGATGCGTTCCAGCCGCACCGTCTGCGTCTTCTGGAACTTCGCCTTCATCCATTCCAGAGGATACTCCGTGCCGCAGTATTCACACACGAACCAGTTTTCTTTTTTTGCCGAGGCCACGACCTTCCCCTGACAAATGTCGCAAGTCATACCCGCCATACTATACGCTCTCCTCTCAAATAACGCCTCTTTCTTTATAATCGTTTCGCTTGCCGCAGGATTTGCATTTGTTGCCGAGCAGGTTCAACGGACCGCCGCAGTGTTCGCACAGGCTTGCCTCGCGCCATTGGGCCTGCTGTTGTTCTTTCCGCTCATCATATGTGGGCAATTTGACTTCATATGTGGGCAATTTGACTTCCCTGGGCACATCCCTCAGGGCCTGCCCTTCCCGCTCCGCCTGCTCGATTTTTTTCGGCGGAGGCTGCACCCATCTTTTGGCGATTGCGTCCAGTTCCGCAAGCTCAGAAGGCAGTTGATCTTCCTCCTGCCGTTGTGTGACTTTTTGCGCTTTCTGGAACTTCGCCCTCATCCATTCCAGGGGATATTCCGTGCCGCAATTGACGCACACGAACCAGTTTTCCTTCGCGGTGGAAACGACCTTCCCGCCGCAGACATCGCAAGCCATGGCCGGCATCGTTATTTCCCTCCCAATATATATTTCTCAATCACGGCGGCCACCCCGTCCTCGTCGT
>Ga0123353_10011470_pt1 | contig 12488 bp, 9 predicted proteins | sample TergutLab28metaG_3_FD_92763 | JGI IMG/M metagenome (GOLD analysis project Ga0123353, IMG submission 92763) | Labiotermes labralis P3 segment gut microbial communities from Petit-Saut dam, French Guiana - Lab288 P3 | ecosystem: Host-associated > Arthropoda: Insects > Digestive system > Gut ... | reverse complement strand
GATCAATTTTGTCAAAAAATAGGCTATGGGGGGGAGAGAGGTAGGCTATAAATAAGGCAGCTACATAAAAAAAATGCACAAAAAAACTCCATGCGTTAGCCCTGGGGGCGGCGGGCGGCAAACGAGGGCGCATGCGAAAAATGACCCGCTACCGTATCCCTTGCCAATAGGGGGATTCCGTTCCGCGTGCCGTCCGAGCCGGTGGGATCGCCGGGAGAGAGATCGAGGAAACCGCCGGAATAGCACTGCCCGAAGTACATTCGATGAACATCAAAATATTTCCCCGACGTGCCGGATTGATCCCTCGGGAAATGTCCGTCAGAACGTTTCGGGAATCCCCCTCTACCGTGTTCGGGATCGGGACAGTTCCCAAGTCCAAAAGCAAGACCTTCGTGTTGGGGAAACGAACGATTTCATCCATCTTGAAATAAGACATCTGCGGCGATTCGATCTGAACCCGCTGTCTCGGATTTTTGATCGTCGCCACTTCAATCGTCGACTGTAGCATGCGTTCAATTTGAACGACATCCAACTTGAGAGTCACCGCCATATTTTGACCGTCCAGCAACGCCAGCGGTGTCATCGAAAGTCCGATCCCCTCGTCCACCGTGACACGATCTTCCGCATAGCCATTCAGTGCCGACGCATTCGGTTGAACGTCCCGAAGATATTGCCGTTGTTTTTTGGTGACGACATTGTGCTGAATCCCATGAGCAATCGGCGGCTGTGGCGGGATCAATTCCTTAAAATCGCCGCGACGACTGAGTTCCTGCACCAAGCTCTGCGCCCCCGCTTTTTCCAGAATCCATCCTTGCATTCCTTGCGTGGCAATCGGGATCGGCTTCATGAGTGCATGCCCTTTGCTCAACCAGTCTGGGCGGGAAGTCGCCACGATTCGAAGCGTACAGGCTTCCGTCCAAAGTTGCGGGCAGACGAACCGATCCACAATGTCGGCAACAACCAGTTGCACCTCCTTCGTGTGATAGACGTACAATTTTTCGGAGTCTGCCGTCAAAATCCCGAAGGGGTGGGAATGCCACATGGCAGTCCCGGTCTGGCGCAAAATCCAGTCGATCAAAATTTGTTCCGGCGGGACCGAACCCGTCGGCAACTTTCGCTCTTTTGTGTAGGGGGTAATATCGTATTCACGCCAGATTTGCCCTTGATTCTGCGGGATTTTTTCCATCGTTGCCGAAATTTTCGCAATGCGGTCTCCGAGAACGCTGTCTCGGCTGGCGACAACAATTCGATCCCGGAGGAGACCTGGAGAAGCGGGGGGGGTGGGGAGGGCGACGGGAGCGGCGGGGGGAGGATCGGCAACATTTTCCGCAGGAATCGGCGGCACAAACGTCGCATCCTGGGCAAGCAAGAGCGACGGACAAAGGAGCAAAACAAAAAGTATACGGTACATCACTGTTTTTTCAGACACCCACAAAATGGTTCCAGTTCCGTGAATGGTAGGGATTTTCCCCTTTTCTGTCAAGAAGAAACCCAGAGCGGGTCATTTTTCGGCTACGCCCTCGCGCATCCGCCCTTGTCGGGCTAAAACGTTCGTTATCAGGAATTTCAAACCGGCTTCGGTATACAGAAACGGCGAGCAACGAGTGCAGGTTTTTTGGGTATGGTTCAGGCTAAATGCCTACGTCTGGGATTGTGCCGCTCTTTCCGCTCGGCGTTTGTCGCCACGTTCAACGGCTTTTCGGAAAAAATCACGAATTTCTTCCTGCGTCATTCCTTTGGTTTCTTCCCGTATCATGGCATGGGCTTCCCGTTTGCACTGAACGGGATCATAGCCGGGAATAATATCCTGTTGCCAGTCAGTTTTCTGTTTCGTCATAAATCACCATGCTAGGGGTTAGGATTTCAATTTGTGGATAGCCCAGTTTCCTATTGACACCGTTGTATCCTCGAATTCGGTCAATGTTCACAATATGCCCGAAATTCCAACTGACAATCGCATCGGCACGGGTTATTGTCGCAAGAGCAATATGCTTGCAATCGTCAAGGCTGGATTCGCCGACCACACCTTCGGCAATATATCGTTCTGCCAATGCGTCTGATTCGTCCGTCGATTCGACACGCTCTGCATGAGATTTTAACAGCGAATCGTAAAAATCACGGGCACGTTTCGGTGCTTTTTCCAATTCGTATTCCAATACGTCCGACACAATGACTCGTATTTCGCCTCTTTCGACAGCGTCCCAAAACGGTTTCGTCTGATCCGCAAGCCGTTTGTTAAACTTCCCACCGAGTGCCACCGAGTCCACGTAAATCCGTTTGATTCTCTTTTCCATTCCAACATTATAACTCTTTGAAGGAAAATTTCACCAAACCACCCCCGCACATCCGCCTCGCCCGCTTCGGGTTCGCCCGCGTCGGGTTCGCCCGCTTCGGGTCTCCGTTGTCGGGCTTAAATGCACAATTTTACTCCGGTTTACTCCGGCTCTGTTCGTGGGAATCTGCGGGGACCCAGACGCGGGGTTTGGAATGGCAGTGCTTGTCCGGGTTGCCACGAACCGGCACCGGGTATGTAGCCGCCACTGCTTTCTGTGTTTCCCTGCGGCTGTTGGCTCGGCAGTCTTGGCAAGAATGCGGGACGCGAAGCAATCAACTGCCGCTCCTGCGCCAACTGCTCTGCCGTCAAATGCCGACGCAAACCCTCTGCCAGTTTTTGACTCGTTGCAAAAATCTGGGCTTCCAGTTCCCGACGTTCCGGCTCAAGTTTTTCTCGGTCTTCCGGCGACATGTTGTCGCCACCCAGTGCGATTGCTTTTTCGATCCATTTGAGTCCTGCTTCCATTTGTGCTTCGCGCTCCTTCTGCATTTCGTCGAAGGTTTCTTGCAACTTTTTCTTTTGGTCTTCCGACAGTTTCAGCACTCCCATCGAATGGAGCGAGATCATCGGCGAATCGATCCCACCGAGCGATTGAAACGCAAGTTTCTGAACCTTTTCCTTACGTTCATCCGAAAGCGAATTGTTGACAAAGTCAGAAATCCGTGCCATATCCCGTTCGAGTTCAGCCTGAACCTCTTGGTGATCCGCTTCGTCCATGTTTCGGAATCGGGCGGCATATTTCGGCACGTTCAACATCATTTGTACTCTTGCCAGTTGCATCGAATTGACTTCTGCACTGGTGAGACCGAGTTCCTGCCGGACATCTGGGTTGTCGGCACCGAACACCGTAATGAGTGAGTTGCCGAAACCGTTTTGGGCTGCCCCAACGACCGAACGCCCCAACACGGTCGCGACACCGGGTGGCGGGAGTTGCCCTTGGAACATCTCCCGCATCGGACCGCGCAACTGCAACTGTCCCAGTGCCGGAACACTGCATAGCATGACAAACAAAATGGCACAAATAGTAAACTGTCGCATGATAAACCTCCTGAAATGTTGTGACGTTGAAACGTCGTTAAACTGACAAAAAAACTGGCACAAATTGTATTTTTTCCTTTCGTGTTTGGAAATCGCATCTGCCCGGTATGGCAAGTTTGTACTTTCCTTGTTCATCAGGGAGCGTCGGCACATGGCATCCCGTCATCGATCTGGAACCTCACCATCGCGCCCGAGAATTTCCCATTCGACGATGCCATTGCGTCCCAAGGGGAAAGACTCCTTCAAGTCCTCCAACTTGACGAAACGGGTCTTGCGTGCCGGAATGTCGAATTCTTGTGCCTCCGCTGTGTGACGTAGTGTAATCGGAATCTTCGAACCATCGGAAAATGTCAACGTTGCACTTGTCCATGTTTTGTCCGAATCGGGAAACAGTTTCAAATGCAACACCGTTTTTTCGATGGTCACCTCGCGTCCAAAATCGATTTGCACCCAGAGGTCGGTACGCGGATCAGGATGCCAATAGGAAGATTTGTCGCCGTCAATCAGATTCTTCGGCGAAAACTCAGCACGATATTTATGATGACTGTTCGATGTCGCATGGGGATAACTGCGAATCTGGTGCGTTGCCGCTTGGGCATTCCGTGCCAAATTCCGTACAGGATTCCCCGTAACAGTCGAACCGCCGCGAGAATCAAACCCCGCGGCAAGCCCGTGAATCGGAACCTGTTCGTTCTTGACTTTGAACTGTTCGAGGTATTGCTTCTGGACATCCCAACCGCCGAACTCCATTTGCGGGAATTCGTCTGGCGAAAAGACCTTGCCAGTCGCCAGATGCTCTTTGTACTTGTCGAGATGAGCGACTTCGACCATCGCATGACGCAACCGCTTCGCCTCGTTGTAAAGATAAACGCCGCGCAGTTGATCGCCGTTTCGGTGCCAGTGGTGATTAAAGCAAGCGTCCCAAGTGTTCGCTTCCATCCACGAACCGCAGTACGGAACGAGAAGGTCGATCCAACAAGCGATACGTTCCTTTTCTTCCTGCGAAACCTGAACGCCATAATGCGACGGCTCCAGATATTGCATGAGTTTGCTATTCGAGGCACCTTCATTATAGGGCGGAATCATCTCCGGTACGCCGCAAGCGTGCGGAAAATCGACCAGGATGTTTTTGTCGGGATAGTACCTCGACACAAAACCGTAGTTCGTTAATTCGAGATACGACTCGCTGAAATCGCGTCCGAGTCCGGGACTTTGGTGATTGTGGGAATCGGCACTGGCAATATCACGTATCGTATCGCGCCAAATAACATCCTTGAGCAAGACGTTTATATCATAAGGTTTCGAGTCGCCGAGCAGCGACAGCGGAACGTCCGCCTTGTCTGGATTTTTTGAACCAGAATGGCAGGAAATACAATGCCGATCCCAGATCGGTTGAATTTCACGACGATAACTAAAACCAATCGGAACGTCTTCGTCCTGCGGCGCGTTGACACCGAGGTATTCCCACGCCCGACGCTCTGCTTCCGTGAAGAAGGCGAGTTGTTCTTGCACCGGTTTTTCTTCGGGTTTGAAAAACGGCGTTAGTTCACGCGGTGCTTTTCTAGCCGCCTTGGTTATCAACGGGTTGCCAAGGACACTGGTGTTCTTGTCTTCGTGACAACCGACGCAAGAGAGCGTTTCGCCGGGTTGCAGCATCGTCCAACTTCGCATCGTTTGGACGGTGTATCCTTTCTCGTCGAGCAGTTGGAAAAAGACTGGTGTTCGGACTGGAACATTGAAGAGAACGCTGCCATCGTCTTCGACATCGACGGTTCCCAAGACGTGCTTGACATCGTAACTCCCGTTATTGATGGCAATGGCGGAGGTCGAACGTCCTGCCAACGGATGAAGCAGAACCTGTGTCGTCGATGCGGCGCGTCCGTCGAGACCGACGACGCGCAGTTTCTTGACGGTCCCCGGCTTAACGCCTTCCATCGGCGGACCATGATAGACATCCTGGACGTAAAATGTCCCATACGACTTGGATTGATCGACTTGGGGGGGACGCATCGACGGAGTTTCCCGTGCGGCAAGCGGAAAAACCTGACCGCTTGCAATCGTCGGATCGTAGATCAACAGTTCCCGCTCTCCGGCGGTTCCCATATAGTAGGTACGGGGAGGATTCGTTCTTTTGTCGGTAATCAACGTCGGTTTCCGGTTTCCGGTGTTTCCCATCCAGTAGATGCCAAATTTGTTCGGATACGGTCCTCTTGGTACGTAATCCCCTGGTCTGAACGGTGGCACCGGCAGATAGGAAACGATGTAATTCTCCTCGTCAAGCGGCCACGGATACTGATATTGGTCGCCGAAACATCCGAAGGTATTCCCTCCTTGTGCCGTCCAGTCATACGGAGTCACGGTCGGCTTCGGCATCGGTATTTCTGGACAGATATATTTGAGCCCCTGGTTTTCCTGTGTTCCCTTGGTTCGGTCGATCATCACCAGTTTGCCGTGTTGGGGAACGTGGTGTCCGACCATGATTCCGATGGCTTTTTGCAAGCCGGGAATACCTCTGATATGTGTTATGGCGGTTGGAATGAGCGAATTGTTACCGTAATACTCCGTTTGGTTGGTGCCGTCGGCGTTCATAATCATGGCAGTGTGGATTCCGCCGGAATGCCGGTCGGCGTACTCCCAGCGGGTATAAGAAATCCGCCCATCCGGCAGGACCGACGGATAAGTCACGTGAGCGTGATCGTAAGAGAGCCGACGGACAAAGCGACCTTCGCCGTCGCAGGTATAGAGGTTCGTCACATTCGACCACCAACAGGGTGCCGACTGGACACCGCGAGTCGAGGCAAAAATAATGTCCCCCGACGGCAGATAGCACGGTTCCAAATCGGCGGTGCCCGCTCCGAAGGTGATTTGCCGCACACTTCGGTCGGCAAGTTCCATTACGTAAAGATGAAAGTCGTCGTCAACGTCGTTTTTGCGCATCGAAAAAGCGATCCGCTTGCCGTCGAAGGAAACGCAAGGGTCGCGCAATACGCCGGTCGGACAATCGTACAGAATCTCCGTCGAAACAGTTCCGTCGTCGTGAACCGTCATGAGGCAGAGTTCCGAACCCATTTGATAATCCGGTCCGCGTTCACGGAAATCGGCATCGGTCAAATGCGTTGTCATCATGAACATTGCCTGATAGTCGCCGAAAACATGGTGCTTGGCATAAACGTACTGTCTCACCTGACCGTCAAACGCAGCGGACAATCGGGCTTTGCGGCGGAGTTCGCAGAGATGAAAATAGAATTCTTTCCAAGCCGGATCGTTGCCGGGCTTTTTCGTTTCAAGAAAACCGGTCAAGGTTTTTTCGTGTTTGTCAGTCGGAATGTTACGGCGTTTCAGTTCGTCGAGAACTCTGCGGACCATTGCCGTTTCAACTTCGTTCGTATCCGTGGAAAAACATTTCGAGAGGTCGGGAAGTACAATTCCGTGGGGATTATCCACCACTGTTCGATCCTCCGTACTGGCAAGGTCCTGATACATCCAGTCCCTTTGGAGATGCCAAGTCGGAAAGGCGACCATGTTGCGATTGTTGACATCCGCTTCGCTTGCTCCCGGCGTGACCGGCGACTTCGCCGATACGACAGTTGCGAATGAAAACAAGACTGTGACGATAAATAGTGTTCGGGAAAATGTTTTCATGGGATTGTGATGGATATATTACATTTCACGGGCGCGGAACGTCTGAATCAGTATGCGTTCGACACTCCCTATGTCAAACGATTCGTTCCGTTTTTTGCCATCGATGACGATTTCGAGCGGTGTCGTTTCATAGTTGATATATTCCTTACCGACCAGCGAGTAAAAACGGGTGTCCCCTCTGACTTTCGGCGATGCCCATTCGATGTCACTTGCCACAGAATCGCTTTCTGTAACGGTTTTCGTCAGAACGACTTTGAACCGTCCTGCCGGAGTACCGAGAAATTGACCGTGTGTGTGGATTGTCGCAACACCACTGGCGTTCGTCTGACCGCCCACTGCCCAGCGATCAGTAATCGCCGGATCGTAGAGGGAAACACTCACACCTTCCAACGGTTTGCCTTCCTGTGTAATCGTAATCGTACAAGGGTACAATTTCGGCAAACCGTCGGGACGCGGCGTACCGGAACAACCGCTGATCGCGACGGCGATAAATAATGTTGCGCAAAATGTTAAGTGTCTCATTGTTATTTCTCCAAGGTTTCTAAATAGATGCGGATTGCCCGAGCCATGTCATGTCCGAAAAGCCGAAGCGACTCCGCGTTGGTTTCGACTCCTGAATTAGTGGTGTGGTGGAGTTCCAGCAAACCGGCAAAAGCCACGTTGGATAGCCCCATTGCCCAAGCGTGGGAGGGCATTTCCTTTGCCTCCTCGCCAACACATGCTGCAAAGTTGAATTGGATTGAGTTCCAACTCTCGCCAAAGGGAAGATTGAAGGATTCCTTGTACGGAATCGGACCTTTTCTCTTTGCTTCAAGAATCTGTCCCCATTTCCGCAACATTTTCCAGTTTTCTTCCGTTCGATTGTAGGTGTTACAAAAATAGGCGGACCGGTTGAGGTTGTTCTCTCTCCCCGGAACAATATGAAACGGCTGACCATACACTGTGGGCGTATCCGCTAGAACGGTGTTGTGCATGTCCAAGAAAAAGAGCGGTTTACCGTTTTGCCATGCGGGGATCTGTTCCGTTATGGCACGAACTTCAGGGCGAAGCCGTGCGATGTAATCCCGATTACAGTTGTACGGCAAATGAGGCATCCCTGTCCAGCCATGATCGCCGAGTTCGACGCTGTCTTTATCGACAAACGGCACGATAAAAAAATCGCAATGGTTTCGAAGCCATTTTCCATCGTCCGATTCGGAAAGAACCACCTCCATGATCCCTTCCAAGATGAAAGCCGGCGACGTTTCGCAGGCGTGATGACGTGTCGTCAACGCGACTTTGAAATCCGCTTCTTTACCGGTTCGTTTGCCGGGGATACGAAGCAATTCGACGTTGCGCCCTTTTTCCGATTGGCAGAGCGTGTCGATTTTCAAGTGGGGATTATCCTTATATTTTTCAAGGAAACGCTTCAAGTCCCTTTCGGTATAGTTGATGACCGAAGAGATCAGAACTTCCTTTTCCTCGGGACCGAAAACGTACTGAAATTTCGGTGAATAACCGGTATCGTGATTGAGCCAACGCCATGTTATGCCGCCGTCGTTGCTGACCGCCGGTCCGCGGTCGGACATCGGGTCGTAGGTATCGACAATCTCAAAATTGAGTGTTCGTCCCTCAGCACCTCGAATTCGGAACGACCAGTAATACCCGTTCTGCCTGCTGCGCAGTTGAACCGTGTTACCGTCAATTTTTGTGACAACGGCGTTTGCACCGGGAAAATCGGCATCGATTTTGAACTCGGCGGCAACGCCCGTTACGACGATACCGAATGAGAAAATAATAATGCAGAATAATAGGCGTTTCATTTGATAATGTTCGTAAAAATTTGGGGTTGGAAAAACGGAGCCGCAATTTACGATTGCGGCTCCTTTCTTGGTGGTTACGGCATCGCGGTCGATTCGCCGCCGTTGATGGTGCCGAGGGCACCCCAAACACCGAAGGGACTGGGACCGTTAACCCACGACTGGTGAGTTGCGTTGTAATTGCCGCAGGAGATCGTGTCCGAAATGAAACGTCCACTACCATCGGCTAACGCCACATTAACACCGCCGGAATGGTGACTCGTCGCCGAATAAAGCCCCCAAAAGTTCACCCAGCCATCTGTATCCTCACCAACCGGTGAACACGAGGGGCTGTTGGGAGGAAGAATCGAATTAAAGCCACAACTAACGGGCAGTCCATTTAGGGCATTCCGTCCTCTGAACGATCTTAGCGGATTACTTATTTCATTGGTACCGACTCTAGCCTCCATACACTTCCCTGGTGTGAAAGTATGGGGTGAACCGGTTGCAAACCATCCAGCGGGAAATGAAACTCCCCCTCGAAGGGCTCTCGTTGCCGTGCCCCGTCCATGCTCCGGCGGTGCAACCGCCTCACTTAAAGCCACGGTGTTGGAAGTTCCGTCGGTAACACCCGCCAAACTGTTCCGGGCACCCATATCCGGCCATATTGCACGACTGGCAATTTCGCCTCTCGTGTTACCGGCCCATTGTGTAAACCAAGTCGGGTCACGATCCAACCCAACGTTAAACGCTCCCTGACCGTTACCGATAATGATGTCGGCCATACTGTACATAATATTGGACCCGACGCTTCGGTGCCAAGACCCACCTGTGGCAAGATTGTTTGTCCCATCAATGGCGGCTGCGTTGCCGTCCGACGGACAGAGAAGCGTGTTGATTTTGAGCGTTTCAAAAACCGGTGATCCCGTGGCATCAGCATATCCGGTACTTCCCGACAGGGTGACATCGTGTTTGATGGCTTCATACGGAGCAATTTGCTCAATGAAGGGAAGCAGTGAATAGGTGGCACCCCATCCGTACCAACCGCCCATTGCAAATCTCCGTTCGGGAAACGTGTCATGCACGTCATGGTAATTGTGCAGACTGAGTGCCATTTGCTTCATGTTATTGGCACACTGCATTCGCCTTGCGGCTTCCCGTGCGGCTTGCACGGCGGGCAACAAAAGAGCGATGAGCATTCCGATAATCGCAATGACGACGAGAAGTTCGACAAGAGTGAAGCCGAGAGTCTTGTGTAAGCCCTCCTCCCCTATCTTAATGTTCGTAACTTTACTTTTCATGTCTTTTCTCCTATATTGTTAAAGGAATTTTACTGATATATGGCTTTCGCCTGAAAGTCTTGTACCCCAAAATAACAAGGGGGTTCACCCCCTTGCTGAATCCCCTTGCCGATGGCAACAACAAGGGGATAAATCCCCTTGTCAAAATGGTATATCACTTTCAAGCGAAAGCCTATCTCTGCAACCACTGTGCAAACGCAACCATTGTGCAAATGCGATATGCCAAAAATCTTGGGTTGGGTTGAACCCTATCGACATATCATACTATGTCACAATATATCCCGAAACAGGCAATTTTCCAACCCCAATTTCGTGCCAAGTATATTGATATAGTGCCAATCTGACCATTGGCAAAACGCCTTTGAATGGCTATAATGGGCATGCGAATTTGCAGTGGTTTCCGAACAAGTTTGTATGACAAAGAAGAAAAACGTTCTCGTGGTTCTCGAAACGTCCCGGGCAGTCAGTCGCGGCATTTTGCAGGGTATTGCCCGTTATGCGGTTGAAAACGGCGACTGGATCGTACAAATCGAAGATCGTGGTCTGCTCGAATTACCATCCTCTTGGCTCAAGGCTTGGAAAGGTCATGGGATTATTGTACGCTCGACATCGTCGTCACTTGCCAAGACCTTGCAAAGCAAAAAAGTGCCGATGGTCGAACTGCTTGGAAATGGAATACAGGTTGTCTCGGAAGTCCCGCCCGATGAGGATGCGGTCGCCGCTTTGGCGATTGAGCATTTCGCTCAAGCCGGATTTACCGATTATGGCTTTTTGGCCGTCGGCAACGCTTGGTGGGGGGAACTTCGCAGGGTGGCGTTTTGCCGCGAGGTTGACGAGCGTCAGGGCAATGTGCATGTTTTCCCCTTTGCGGGAGCCGGAAAGCGGACATTTTATCCTATTTGGGAGCCGCATTACGACTCGGCGGTGCGTCGCTGGCTGCGGAAATTGCCGAAGCCGATTGCCATTTGGGCTGCCAGCGACGCTTTTGCCGTCCGCCTCGTCGCCGGTTGCCGTCAACTCGATATTGCCGTCCCGGAAGAGGTCGCTATTTTGGGCACCACCAACGAAACGCTCTTGTGCAACACCATGACACCGCCGCTCTCCAGTATCGATTTGAACGCCTGCAAAATCGGCTATATCGCTGCCGAACGTCTCGCGCAAAAGATGAACAGGGAGCCGTACAGTGAAGAGCCGGTGCTCGTCCCCCCGTTGGGAGTCATTGCCCGACAGTCAACCGACATGGTCGCGTGTCACGACCGCCGCATTGCCGCCGCCGTTCGATTTATTCGTACCAATGCGATGTCCAGAATCAACGTTGACGATATTGCTGCTGCCGTTGATATGTCGCGTCGGTCTCTGTTTCGTCACTTTCGCTTGCAGTTGGGACACACCGTTGAGGAGGAAATATTGAAGGCACGCATGAGCCGCGCCAAACAGTTGTTGATCGAAACCGATTTTTCGCTTTCGGCAATTGCGATCAAGGTCGGCTACTCGACAACGGACTACTTCGTTCAAGCGTTCAAACGGGAAATCGGTCTGACCCCAAACCAATATCGACTCGACAAAAAATGAAACCGATCGGCGGTGCGTCTATTGCCCGACCTGCCGCCGTGGAGTAGTGAGAGGTGAGTGGCGAGTAGTGAGTAACGAGTAGTGAGTAACGAGAGTTTTGCTCACCACTCGCCACTCATAAGTAATCGTGCCCCGCTGGGGCGGTTTTTTTATGTACAAACTTCTGGCGTAAGCAAGGGGGAGAACGTCCTCTCCCTTGCCTGTTGTACCGTTGCAGTTTACTGCCAGCATCAAAGGCGCACCGGCACTGTCGAGCAGATAGGCGGGTGTCAAAGCAGATAGGCGGGTGTCAGAGCAGATAGGCGGGTGTCAGAGCAGATAGGCGGGTGTCAGGAACCTTTTTCGCGTCTTGTGGCGGGATTCTACGTCATTTGCATGTTGGTTGCCAGGTTGTTAGAGAAACGGGAAAACGGCGTAGCAGAGGCAACGCCCCCTTGAGTTTATGTTTATACGTTGCCCGCAAGGAAGTCGAACGTTTTCGGTTCCTTGTGACGGAAAGTTTTCTGGCAGAAAAATATGCTATACTGGAGCCGGTTGAAAATTCCGGATACCGAATGTTTAAGCCCGACAATGGAGGGCTGCGGAACAAGGGCGAAGCCGAAAAATGACCCGCTGTAGGTCTACTCATGGCGTACTCTCCGTTATTCCACTTCGTTTCATGCTGGCTTTTGTTCGTCATGCAATTTTCGCAAACTCGTCGGGTAGTGCCGCGATATACTGTTAGCGGTATTTAACCGCCCAAAACCATCGAGTGCAGTCAATATTTGGGAGGGCATAAATCAAGTAACCAAAATCCATTCATGCACAAAAACGCGCAAAACG